>R20__coassemble_827_pt1 | contig 20806 bp, 17 predicted proteins | sample R20__metabat2_low_PE_040 | metagenome-assembled genome bin R20 | reverse complement strand
ACATACCCGCACCGCCGGGCGCTCTGAGGAGCGCCTTGTCAGTCCCCTGTTCCAGCCAGACGTCGTCGCGAGACGCTCACTTACCGTTTGCTCGCTTCACGCTTTTTCGACAAGTCGCTCAGCGTGAAGTCCTTGCGCCACTTTTGCATCCCGCGAGCGGAGGGGAATAATGTTTCGCGGCCGGCAGCGAAATTGTCGGAGACGGCCGATTGCATCGGGTCGACCTCAGCCGCAGCAGACAAGTTATTTGCCGCAAGGCAAATGACGCAGGATGCGAGAATGGACGGAGTGCCCATGCAACGGCCGCGGAGCATAGCTGCCGGGCGATAAGTGCGAAGCATGAAAGACTTCGATAAACTCGAAGTTGGTTTAGCTGTCACGACTACAAGAAATAGCTCAAAAGTTTGCAGTCGTGACAGCGGGAGGGGGTGAATCGGCAGTTTCGGTGTCACGAGTGCAAGAAATCCGGGAAAAGTTTGCAGTAGTGACAGCAGGAAGGGCGGAAACAGCAGTTTCAGTGTCACGAGTGCAAGAAATCGGGGGAAAGTTTGCAGTCGTGACAGCGGGAAAGGCAAATTGATAAAAAAGCAGTGCCGGCGTGAGGGCCGGCACTGCAATTCAAATTATTACTTGCTGGATTACAGAGGGAAGATGATCTCCGTATCCTTGTCGTTACTCCAGAGGTAGTCGCAGGTATCCCAGCTCTTCGTGATCTGGTACTGGCAGCCGAAGGCGTCTCCGGTGATACCGAGGATCTTGCGGTCCAGACCGAACTCGAAGTAGTAGTTCTCGCCGATCTTCTTGGTGGTACCGAACTTGAACGAAGGGCAGAGAGTGTTCTGCTCAGCATCGGAGAGGCTGTCCCATCCGTCATAGTCATCGGTCGTGCCGACGAAGCACACTTCGCTGTCGCCCTCCCAGAACTTGAATTCCACGAGATACTCGTAGCCTTCGTCCGCCTGGGTGGAACCGGTGGTGCTCAGATCGCCGTCCGTGTTGAGCAGGATGATGAACTCGTTGCCGCCACGGCCGTTGGGCATAAGACCCATCGGGCGGGAATCGTAGTTGGAATCAACAACAACGTAGAAGTAAACATTCTCTCCGTCATAGTCGAACTTGCCGTTCACGAATGCGCAGGGGCCTTCACGGTCTGCCTCGGGAGTATTGAGATTCCTTCCGATCATCGAAACGTCGATGGCGCTCCAGTCGTCGAAGGAGTCGTCGTCGAGTTTGACGGCAGAACTCTTGTCGACATACTTGCTGGTGTAGATGGTCTGCTCGTAACCGTTGTGGGTCGCGGTCATTCCGATCCAGTAGGAGCCCTTCTTGGGGAAGGTGAAGTTCCAGGTGTCGCCGGAACCGCTCAGAACGACCTCCTTGGATCCGGAAGCGTAGCTGAGGATCTCCCAACTTACGTTCGTGGCTCCTTGGGTCTTGTTGGTCAGGGTGTAGTTGAAACCGTCGACGCAGGTCAGCTCGAAATCGATGTCGGGTATGGGATCAAGATTCATGTCTCCCTTGTGCACGCAAGAGGAAGCAAGAATACTGAGAGCAGCAATGCTCAGAATAGTAAATATCTTTTTCATAATCTCTTCATGCTATTAATAACCGGGATTCTGTTCCACTCCGGGGTTGTTGGTACGCTCCTGGGTAGGAATGGGAAGAGTGAGTTTGTCGTAGTCCCACGCGGTGACAACGCCGTCGGCGCTCAGGCCGGGAGCGTCTCCCTCAACACCGCCTGCATTGTACTTGGTGGTATGGAAGCCCCAGTAGTTGCGGACGATATCGATGTGGTTTCTGCGAAGGTCGTAGAAGCGGAAGCCCTCAAAGCAGAGCTCCACTCTTCTTTCGTTGAGAACGACGTCAAGAGCGTTGGAAGCGGTGCAGGACACGTTGTAAGCTGAAGAGCTGAAACGCTTCTCGCGGATTTCGTTGACGAATTTCGCGGCATTGGTGGGATCGCCCTTGTGGGCATATGCCTCAGCCTTGTTGAGGATCATCTCGGAAACGCGGATGAACGGAGGAGACCACAGTGTGTTGCTGCCCTCCTGGCCGGAGCACTTCAGGGTGCAGTAGAGCTGCAGACCGTTCTTCTTGAAAGGAGGCTGTACGAAGCAGCTTCTCACGTCGGCCTTGTACTGGGCGCTGTCGTAGCCGCCCATGGCGTCGAACAGAGACTTGCTGTAGCCTTCCTCGCCCCAGCAGGTCTTGGAGTCGGTCCAGCCGAGACCCCAGTCCGTTCCTTCCTCGAAGTGGTAGATCATCGAAGCCACGGAGCCGGAGCCCTTGTCCTGGTCAGCGGTGAATTTCACGCACCAGATGGTCTCGTCGGAAGTTGCGGTGTTCGCGAAGTAATATTTGTAGGCGTCAGCATCGAGGGTGGTCTTGCCGCCAAGGGCCTTGTCGGAATACTCGATGCACTTGTCCCAGTTCTGCATATAGAGATAAACGCGGCTGTAGAGTCCGTAAACGGCCTGCAGCGAGGCGAATCCCTTGTTGGAGCTTCTGGATGACTTGCCCTTCTGGAAGTAATCCTCTGCCTCCTTGAGGAGATCGAGGATTCCGGTATAGGAATCAGCGACGCTCAGACGAACCTTGTCCTCAGAGTCGATGTTGCTGTCGCGGAAGAAGATACCCAGATCGGTCGAAGCGGTTGCCGGGTCGTAAGGCTTCGCATAGAGGCGGAGGAGGCAATGGTAAACATAAGCCTTCAGGAAAGTGGCCTCACCCATAAGGTAATAAGTCTCCTCGGTGGGTTCCTCAACCTGCTTTGCGATGTCCAGAGCCGTGTTGCAGGCATAGACGATCTTATAGGTCTGGCTCCAGAAAGCCTTCACGTTTCCGAGGCCGGCGTGGCGCTCGTCGAAGCGGAAGATCATGTTGAGCTCATCCTCGGTCTCGTGGCCGTAAACGATATCGTCAGCGGAGAAATCGGGGAACTGATAGTACTGCCTTACATAATAGGCATTCGAACCGGCTCTCGCTATGAACTGATAGTACGAACCGTTGATCAGATCCTCGACACCCGTGGGGTTGGTCTTCATCTGCTCGCCGGTGGTGGAGCCGGAAGGCAGGATGTTCAAGTCGCAACTTGAGATCATGCCGACGCTTACGATGGCTGTAGCGATATAAATAAGTAACTTTTTCATTGTCTCAAGCATTAGAAGTTGAAGTTAACCTGGAGAGAGTAGGTCCTCTTGTTGGGATACCTGCCGTCGAGATCGGAAATCTGTCCGGGGATGGTACCTCCGCGGGAAACCTCGGGATCTGCGCCCCATACGGTGGTGAAGGTGGCGACGTTGTTGACGGAAAGGGCTACTGTCAGACCGCATCCCGGAATCGCATTCTTGGGAAGAGTGTACGAGAGGGAAACGTTGCGGAGCTTGAAGTAATCACCCTTTACCAGATAGCCTGAGTGATAGAGCATGGCGGGAGCGGCTGCGGGCAGACCGATGGTCGCCACGTCGCCGGGCTTCTGCCAGATGGAATCCTCGTTGGAAGGATAGAGGGAGTTGGAAACATAAGTTACCAGGGAGTTCGCCCTCTTGCGGCCGTACAGGTAGTTGCCCCATACGAAGCTTCCGGTTGCGGAGAGCTTGAAGTTCTTCCAGGTGACGAAGGTTCCTACACCGCCCTCCCAGGGAGCTGCGGGGCTGCCCAGATTGTCGGAGAAGCGGGCCTTGGAATAATCCTCGGTCTCATTGCCGTCCTCGTCGATGTAGAGGTTGCGGCCGTTCTCGGGATTGATGCGGGAGTACTCCTTCAGATACCAGGAGTACAGAGGCTTGCCATCCTTGTAAATCTGGCTGATGCCCTCGTAGGTGGACTTGGTGATCTCGAGATCGCCGAAGCCGAAGAGCTCGTTGTGGTTGTATGCCAGCGAGAAGTCGACGGACCACTCCCAATCCCTTGTCTTGACGGGGATCACGGTGATGGCCGCCTCAGCACCGGTATTGAGCACCGAACCGAGGTTCTGCCACTGGGTCGAGAAACCTACCGAAGGAGCGAGGTCGCGGCTTACGAGCAGGTCGTTGGTCACGTTGCGGTACCAGTTGATGTCGGCGATGATCCTGTCGTCAAACAGACCGGCTTCGAGGCCGACGTTGAACTGGGTTGTCTGCTCCCACTTCAGGCTCGGATTGGCCATCTGGGATGCTGCTGCCGCGGAATTGTTGTCGTATGCACCGCTGTAGGAGAAGGTGTCGAGATACTTGCCCGCACCGATGTCCTTCATACCGGTCTTACCCCAGCTGACCTTGAGCTTGAGGTTGTCCACCACGTTGGACTGGAACCAGCTTTCGTTGCTGATCGCCCATGCACCGGAAATGCTGGGGAAGAGCGCCGTGCGGTTCTGGGGAGCGAAGGAGGAGGACTGGTCAACACGGAAGGAACCGGTGATGAAATACCTCTTCGCATAGTCGTAGTTGACCTGGGCGATTCCGGACTGCATGCCGCTTCTGGAATCGGAGCCGCTCACGGAGTAGTTGGTGGAGGTCGTGCTCAGGGTGTACAGACCGTAGGCAAGGCCCTGGCCGGATGCGCCGAGGTCTTCGCTCCAATCCATCTGGGCCTCATATCCGAGGATACCGCTGACGGAGTGCTTGCCGAATTCCTTGTTCATGCGGAACATGTTGGTGGAGATGCCGCCATAGCCGAAGGACTGGTCCTCGGAGATGGTGTCCGCTCCGGACATGATTTCCATTCCGCTGGTCACGTGGTTGTGGCTCTTCCAGGTGCTCGCGCTCACACGGTTCTGAGTAACGAAGGAGAGCCAGGGGGTGATCTTCGCCTCGGCTACGAAATCGTAGTGCAGGCGGAAGTTCTTGCTGGTGTCCGAAATACCCTCGGAGCCCTTTTCAATGGCGAGCAGAGGGTTGGACGAATAACGGGTGTAGGTATCCGAGGCGCCGTTGAATGCGCGCACGTTGCCGTCCTCATCGTACGGGTCGTCGAAAGGAACGCCGTTGTAGATGAAGTAGAGGATGTTGTTGCCGTCTATGCTGGTGCGGGTGCCTGCGGAGAGGTTGATATTGCTCGTCAGGGTCAGCCACTTGGTCAGATAGAAGGTGTTGTTGGAACGGACGTTGATTCTCTTGTAGTCGGAGTTGATCAGCGTACCGGTCTCGTCATAGTAGGAAATACCCGTGTAGAATGCGTTCTTGTCGCTCCTTCCGGACATCGAGAAGCTGTAGTTCTGGATGGTGCCGGTGCGGAAGACATAGTCCCTCCACTGGGTGTTCACGTCCTCCACGCTTGCGGGAATCGCATTGCGGAAGTTCATCTCGTCGATCAGGTAGGTGTTCGCATCGCGGAAGTACTCACGATAGTACTGGCGCAGCTCGCTGGCGTTCATGATGCCCTGACGGTCGAGGTCGGCCTGGGTGAGGGAGAAGTTCGCCTTGAAGTTGAAGCTGAGCTTGTTGCTCTTGGCCTTCTTGGTCGTCACGACGATAACGCCTCCGTTCGCCTGGGCACCGTACATACCGGTCGAGCCCGCGTCCTTCAGGACGGTGATGCTCTCGACATCGTTGGGATCGAAGTCACCTCCGATGATACCGTCGACAACGTACAGAGGAGACTGGGGGGCGTTCATTGAAGAGGTACCGCGGATACGGATCGACGCCTCCTCGCCGGGAGCGCCGCTTCCGTTGATGACGGAAACGCCCGCAACCTTACCCTGGAGCATCTGGCCGATGTCGTTGGTGACTACGTCGTTGAGCTTCTCTTCGCTTACGGTCGTGACGGCTGAAGTGATCTCGCCACGGGTCTTTGTCGAATAACCCATTACGACCACTTCGTTCAGGAGTTCGTTGTCGACATCCATCGCCACGTCGATGACGGAGCGCTTGCCGACTGTGATCTCCTCAGCCTTGAAACCGATGAAATTGTAAACCAGAACTGAGCTTTCGCCGGCGACGCGGATGGTGTAGTTTCCGTCGATGTCGGTGATCACTCCGTTCGTGGTACCTTTCTCAAAGACGCTGACACCGATCATCGGCTGCCCGTCGTCATTTGACTTTACAACACCCTTCACCGTAACCTGGGCGTTGAGCGACCAGGCTGAAAGCAGAAGGATGAAAAGAACAAGATACTTTTTCATAAGTGAATGATTAATGTTATTGAGTATGTGTGAACATTCTAGATTTCAGTCACCTCCAGAAGGAGCGAACCGTTGAAGGGGGCCTCGAGAACGGTCTCGTCGGAGGCCGTTATCTCGCCCAGATCGACGTGGTTGTAGTAATCCACGACGTGATACTTGTGGCCCTTTTTGAGGCCTCGCAGCTCGACCGAAGGAATCACGGTCTCGTCTCCGCGACGGGTGTAGAACGCGTAGTTCATCTTTCCGTCCTTCGCGATCACGTGGGTCTCGGGATAGTCGAAACCGATGTCATACAGGCCGGGAACGTACTCTCCGAGCGAAAGGGTCTTCTCCTCATAGATCGCCAGAGCGTTCTTCATCTTCGCCTCCTTCTCGGGAGTCAGATAGCTGCCGCGGCCGCGACGGGGCTTCGGTGAAGCACTCTCGGGCCAGGTGAACTTGCTGCCCAGAACCGCACCGATGCCCAGCTGGGTCGGGAAGTCGTCGCCGTTGTCGGAAAGCTCGATATGGTCGCCGTAGTAGGCTGTCTTCGGGGCGATGGCGCGCAGGACATAACCCTTCGTGCGCATCTGATAGCTGCCGCGCGGGTCGGAGGAAACGGTCTTGTTGGTGTAAGGAAGGTTATACACGCTGAAGCAGTCGCCGCAGGGGCAGTACTGGATCACGGCGTGCTCCTTGATGCTGCGGGCGGTCTCGAAGATCATCTTGTAGAAGGTCGGGAGCTCGCGCACGCTCTTCTCGGGATCGTCGGGATGGTGGTATTCGCCGTAGTCGGGGCTCACGGAGTTCATATGCTGGCCGTCGAGCTTCAGGCCGTCGAAGCCGAATTTTTCCATAAAGTTGCGCACATCCTGCTCCTGGGCAGCCAGTACGTCAGGATCCACGGGAGACAGATAGTAACTGTCCCAGTAGGAAACCATCTGGGGCTCGCCGCTCTTGGTTACGATCACGGAGTTGGGATGCTGCTCGATGAACTCAGTGCCGGGATCGGCGGCCATAGGGCACCACCAAACCTCGGCCTTCATCCCGTAGGAATGGAAGGCATCCACCATCCTCTTCATATCCTCGTCGCCCCCGGGGAAGCGCTTGGGATCGATTCTCCAGTCGCCTTCGGCAATCTGGAAACCGTCGTCGAGAGTGGCCCACTTGAAGCCCAGCTCAGCGACCTTGGGAAGGGTCCCCAGGACCTGATCCACCGTGAAGTTGCGGCCGTAACCCCATGCGCACCAGGCGGTCTCGAAGGCCTCGGGCTCGCTTTCGGGCATCACGACGCCCACCTTCTCGAGCAGCTGCGAATACCTGCGAAGAGGCTTGAAGCAGTCGCCCTCATACACGCCTATAAATGTATTATAGGTATCGAGGCTCTCGCCGGGGGCGAGGGTGCGGGGGGAGTCAAACTCCTTCACGATCGAGATGGATGCGGCATTCTCGCCGGCCTTCTTCTCGAGAGGCAGACTGACGATCTCGGGATTGGGGGCAAGATGGCCTATTATGACTCCGGCATCCCTTCTCCAGAGGCACACGACGGGGATTCCTCCGCCGTAGTCGTCGTCATTCATACCCATGAAGTTCTTCTGGAAGAACTCTTCGCCGATGGGCTTGATCCAGTCTTCGCGCCGCTCCGTGGACTGACCCTGGAAGGACCAGAAATACGGTTCGGCATCTCCCGAGGAGGCCACGTCGAGGCCGCAGGCCTTCCAGCCGTCAAGAGCGACGGGAGAGCCTCCCTGATTGGTGAAAGTGGCCTTCACAATGGCGGTGGAAGGGAATTCCGGATAGGTCGAAATGCGAATCTCGCGGGCGATTCCGCAATCGGATTCAGACTTCAGAACAATACATTTACCTTCCCCGAACTGGTCGCTGACCTTCTCAGAAGCGATCGAAACGGCTTTGAAAACCACATCCGAACCGCCCGCCTGAAGGGAAACCAGTTCCGAAGAGCCGCCGAAAAGAGGGGCGTCCGCGATCTTTGCCGAAAGAGCGGCGCCGCCGTCGGAATCGAAGCGGATCTGCAGATCGGAATTGCTGACTGAAGGGGCGCAGGCTGCCGCCGCCAGAAGCGAGAGGAACAGGGCCGTAAACTTGCAGGACAATGATTTCATCGGTTATTGTTTGTTGTTACTATACGCGTCGGGGCACAATAATGGCCGGGAACGAACAAAAATAAAAATATATAATTTATTTTCAAAATATATTTGTGAATAAATCTTTCGTTTTTTAATTTTGCACTTGAAGACTTCGGCTTTTAAATTATTTTAGTTAATAATTTGCCATTTTGAACTATTGTGATTAACTTTCGCCTCGCAAGTTCAATTTTCAAAAAACCAAACCACATTATGAAAAGAAAATACTCCACCGAAGAGAGAAGAAGCATGATTCTGAACATGATCCACGACGACAGCAGGGTTTCCGTAACCTCGCTGGTCGAAACTTTCGGCGTGTCCGAAGTTTCGATCCGTAAGGATCTTGCCGTGCTCGAGGAGCGTCAGCTGCTCGTGAGAGTAAAGGGCGGAGCCATAAACATCCATCAGGGCGGCGACTACGACGACCTCTCCATCAGCCACAAGCAGAAGCTGCACGCCCGCGAGAAGAAACTTCTCGGAAAATACGCCGCGTCGCTCATCCAGGAGGGCGAAACCATCATAATCGATTCCGGAACCACGATGATGGAAATCGCGAAGAACCTCGACAAACTGCAGAAGCTCACGATTATAACCAACGCCCTGGACATCGCAATAACCCTGAACAACTACGACAAGTTCTCCGTGATAGTCCTGGGCGGCAACATGCGCTCGGTCTCCTATTCCACCGTCGGGATGTTCGCCGAGTACGGTTTGAAGAACCTCTACTGCGACAAACTCTTCCTCGGAGTGGACAGCATCAGCATAAAGAACGGCATCTCCACCCCTTCCATCGAAGAAGCCAGCCTCAACCAGGCAATGATCGCCTCGGCTAACGAGGTCATAGCCGTGTTCGACTCCAGCAAGCTGGGCCGCCGCACCTTCGCGCACATCGCCCCTCTGAGCAAGGTCACGACCGTGATCACCGACAGCGGCATCGCCCCCGAATTCAAGGAATATCTGGAGACCGCCGGAATAAAGCTGCACATCGTCGATATTGATTAACAACACATAATTATGGCAGAAAAAAAACACAACTGGTTGCTCTATGCCCTGATAACGATGGTTACCTGGGGCATCTGGGGCGCATTCTCCGATCAGGTCGATCTCCCGCTCAACGCCAGACCCTACATCACCTATGTGGTATGGGCCCTGAGCATGATTCCCTGCGCCATCGTGGCGCTCGCGAACATCAAGTTCAAGCTCGACGTCCGTCCCAAGACCATCCTTCTGAGTATGGGAGTGGGCCTTCTGGGCGCCGCCGGCCAGCTCGTGCTCTTCGTGGCGCTGAAATACGGCCCCGCATACCTGGTGTATCCGATGATCGCCGTCGCTCCAATCATCACAGTGATTCTCTCGACCGTGTTCCTGAAGGAAAGAGTCAGCAAGCTCGGCGCCCTGGGCATCGTCCTGGCGTTCGTCGCCCTGGTATGCTTCGCCCTCTCGGGCAACTCCGGTGAGCAGGCCAGCGGCTACCTCTGGATTCTGCTCGCCGCCATCGTATTCATCTGCTGGGGCACCCAGGCTTTCGTTATGAAGCTTGCGAACAACCACACCCCCGACGCCGAGAGCGTGTTCGTGTATATGGCGATTTCAGCGGTCGTGCTCATCCCCGTAGCCATTCTGATGGCTCCCCAGGCCGACATCGCCCAGCTCGACTGGTTCTCCAAGGGCCCCGTCACGATGTTCTTCGTCCAGATTCTGAACGCCATCGGCGCCCTGACCCTGGTTTATGCGAACCGCTACGGCAAGGCCATGATAGTCGCTCCCCTTGGAGACGCATGCGCACCCGTGATCACCTGCGTGCTTTCGCTGATTCTCTATCACGCCTTCCCGTCAGTTGCCCAGATCATCGGAATCGTGGCCGCGATCAGCTGCGTGCTAATCTTCAGCCGTGAGTAGATGATCCGAAACATCATATTCGACATCGGAGGAGTGCTGGTCGACTGGAACCCGCACTACTACTTCGACGCCTATTTCAACGGCGACACCGAAAGGGAAGAATATTTCCTGAAAGAGATCTGCGGCCGCGAAATCAACGTCTGGATGGACGGGGGGATGCTTCCCGTCGAGGCCGGAGCGAAGCGGGCGGCACAGTTCCCCGAATGGGCCACGGAAATCAACGAATACATCGTGACCTGGAAAGACCAGCTGAAGGACGAGATTCCCGGAATGCGGGAATGCCTGCAGGGCCTGAAGGCCTCCGGATACAGACTTTTCGGCCTTACTAACTGGTCCGACTACACCTTCCGGCACGCCCGCAAGAGCTATCCCGTGCTCCGGGAGCTGGAAGACATAGTGGTCTCCGGAGCCGTACACCTGCTTAAACCCGGCCCCGAAATCTACCGCTTCCTGCTGGAAAAGAACGGCCTGAAGGCCTCGGAATGCGTGTTTGTCGACGACCATATCGAGAACGTCGTCGGAGCGCAGAACGCCGGGATCAAGGGACTTCTCTTCACCGGAAAGGAAAAACTTCTCGAAGATCTGAAAGAATTGACAAAATCCACAGAAAATGAAAACTAGAACTCTCCTCTCAGCCCTCGCACTGGCTGCAATGGCGCTGGCTTCCTGCAACACGCAGGCGCCCGCCGACGATTACGGTTACACCGTCAAGGACGGCGAAATCGTCTACAACACTCCCCCGCGCCCTGCCGACCAGCAGAGCATGATAGGATTTGCCGCAGAACCCATCGAGAACGTACGCATCGGTTTCGTGGGACTCGGTTCCAGAGGCAGCGGAGCCATCTCGCGCTACACCTTCATGGACGGAATCACGATCAAGGCTCTCTGCGACGTGCGCCCCGAGCAGGTCGAGAAGGCCCAGCAGCGCATCGAGCGCGCAGGACTCCCCCGCGCCGAGTATGAATTCTCCGGCGAGGAGGGCTACAAGCAGCTTTGCGAACTGGACGACATCGATCTCGTATATCTCGCCGTTCCCTGGCAGCTGCACACTCCCATCGCCGTCTATGCGATGGAGCACGGCAAGCACGTGGCAATCGAGGTTCCCGCAGCCACGAGCATCGAGGAGTGCTGGGCTCTCGTGAACACTTCCGAGCGTACCCGCAAGCACTGCCAGATGCTCGAGAACTGCTGCTACGATTTCTTCGAACTCTCCTGCCTGAGCATGGCCCAGGAAGGCCTCTTCGGCGAGGTTTACCACGTCGAGGGCTCATACCAGCACTGCCTTGAACCCTATTGGGACAAATATTACAACGACTGGAGAATGCGTTTCAACCGCGTTCACTCCGGAGACGTCTATCCCACCCACGGCCTCGGCCCCGTCGCCCAGGTTCTGAACATCCATCGCGGCGACAAGATGAACAAGCTCGTCTCGATGCAGACCAAGCCTTTCCTCGGCCAGAAAGTATCCGACCGCCGCTACGGCGAGGGCGCATATGACTACGCCAACGGCGACAACACCACCACCATCATCGAGACCGAAAAGGGCAAGACCATCACCATCGAGCACGGAGTCATCTCCCCCCGCCCGTACAGCCGCATGTACGAGATTACCGGAACCAACGGTTATGCGGTGAAGTATCCCGTCGAATCCGTAGCCATCGGAGCATCGGATCAGAAGGATGTTGCAGTGGATGATCTGGATGCCGAGAAGTTCCTCAGCGACAAGGAGCTCGCAGTGCTCCAGGAGCAGTACAAGAACCCCATCCTGAAGGACGCTGCCTTCGTCGAGAAGGCCAAGCAGGTGGGCGGCCACGGCGGAATGGACTTCATCATGGACTACCGTCTTATCTACTGTCTGCACAACGGACTGCCTCTGGACCAGGATGTCTATGACGCCGCCGAATGGTCCTGCATGGTCGAGCTGACCGAAGTCTCGATAAAGAACGGCTCAAAGCCCGTCGTTATGCCCGATTTCACCCGCGGCGACTGGGACAAGACCGACGGTTTCCACTACGCATTCAAGTAGCGGTTCACCGCACTACAAAAAATCCGGCCCTTGTTCGAAGGACCGGATTTTTTATTTTATTTCAGTCTTTAGTACCCCCCCCGGCTCATCAAAGCGCTCATACTCAGAGTTTTGCGATTTGAATTCCGGGACGATGCGCTTCATCAGGCGTACCATTTCGGGGATTTTGACCGCGCGGGCCAGGGCTTCGAGTTCATCGACGGCCTTGCAGGCATCCTCATAGGAATAATCGCGTACGTGCGCTACTCTGACCCTGTCGTGGGAAGTGGGATCCGTATCCTCGGCGCTGCAGAGAACCTCCTCGTAGAGTTTCTCTCCGGGACGCAGACCCGTAAAGACTATCTGGATATCCTCATCGGGCTTGTAGCCGGAGAGGCGGATCATCTTGCGCGCAAGATCCACTATCTTCACGGGCTCGCCCATATCGAAGACCACAATCTGGTTGCCGGTGCCGATCGTCGAGGCCTCCATCACGAGGCGGCAGGCCTCCGGAATGGTCATGAAGAAGCGGTTGATGTCAGGATGCGTGACAGTGACGGGGCCGCCGGCCTTGATTTGCTGGTGGAAACGGGGAATCACGGAGCCGTTGGAGCCCAGCACATTTCCGAAGCGGGTGGTGATGAACTTGGTCTTGCCCTGCACCTCTCCCCTCTCGACTGCGAGTCCGAGGCTCTGCACGTAGATTTCGGCCAGGCGCTTGCTGCAGCCCATCACGTTGGTGGGATTCACGGCCTTGTCGGTCGAAATCATCACCATCTTCTCGACGCCGTACTCGATACACTTGTCTGCCACGAGCCTTGAGCCATAAACATTGGTCAGGATAGCCTCACAGGGGTTTTCCTCCATCAGAGGGACGTGCTTGTACGCAGCCGCGTGGAACACGATCTGGGGTCTGTATTTCCTGAACACGAAATCCAGACGCCTTTCCAACCGCACGTCGCCGATGACAGGTTTCGAACGGACATACTTGAAACGTTCGTCGAACTCAAGTCTGAGATAATGCAGAGGAGTTTCGGCGCAGTCGTAGAAGATTATCTGGCGGACGCCGAAACCGGCGACCTGGCGGCAGAGTTCACTGCCGATGCTGCCGGCGGCACCCGTTATGAGCACGACCTTGTCGCGGAACTGCGCCTTTATGGCCTCGAGATTGACCTTTATCTCCTCACGGCCCAGAAGGTCTTCGATCTTTATTTCACGGACCTTGGATTTCTTGGCACCAAGCGCATATTCGTCGGCGCTTGGGGCAAAAAGGACCTTTATTCCTTTGTCCACAGCATAGTCCACGAGCCCGTAACCCTCCCTCGAGAGGTCGGTCTCGGAGGAGAAGAAGATCGCATCCACTGACTCCGAATCCACGATTTTCTCGAAAGACTCCTTGTCGGGAGCATAGAAAATCGTGTAATCCGAAACCTTCAAGTCCTTCGCCGTTCTGTCGGTCTCGATGAAGCCGATTATCTTGTAATGCGAAGAATTGATGTAGCGGTCGATGATGGAAATAGACTTCTCGTTGGTCCCGTAGATCAGCAGTTTCTTGAGATTGGCCGTATCGCGCCCTTTCGATTTCACGTAGTTGTAAACCGCTATCATCAGCACTCTCGCACCGATAAGGAAGGTCACGGAAAGAAGGAAATCCAGGCCAAGGAGCACAATCTGATAAAGGGTGAAATTTATCTTTTTGGTAAAAACCGAGGCAATTCCGATTCCAAAAGCCATTATCGCGACCTTCACCAGACAGGTCACGGTGAATTTCAGAATATCTCGAAGGGAACTGTAGCGTATCACGACACAGAAAGGCCTGAACGCGAATTCCACAACAAGGGAGGCCAGCACGGCGAGAAGGACCCAGAGCACACCCAGGGAACTCATCAGCACGTATTTGTAGCTCACAATTGACGCGACCACCAGAACCAGGCAGGATGCGAAAACGGACAGGAAAACGTCCATCGCAAAAACTGTCGTCTTGCTGAGGTATCTGCTTGTCAGAGCACTCAGCTTTTTCATGAATTTGTCTGCCATTGGCAAATAATAAAAATTTTAAAGTTGCTTCAGGTATTTCTCCTGAAAATCCACCAGGGCGTCGGAGAACACTCCCGCCGAGGTGTAGATGGCGCGGTCCTTCTCGAGTTCGTCCGCCGCATCAGCAGTGGATGCGGGAAGCTGCTCGAGGGCATTTTTCACGCTCTCGTTCCCCTTCGCGTGTATGTTCACGCCGAGGTCCACATAGGTGCGCTTGGAAACTTCGATGGCATCGGCCATATTTGTCAGGCCGTGGCGTGCTGCGCAGCACAGGGCTGCCATCAGAAGGTAGATGTCGGCAGTCGCGTCGGAAGCCCTCCATTCGAAGGTCTGCTTGTCGGAGAAGTCCTTTCCCAGGGCCTTCTCGCCGGGATTTGCGATTGCCGCCATATCAGTGTCGCCGGTCCATCCCAGAGGTACCCTGACGAGGGCGCTTCTGTTCGAATAGGACCAGCAGAGGGAAGTCGGAGCCTCCTGATTGGGAACGAGCCTCTCGAAGGAATTACGGCTTGGGTTACCCCAGGCGGGCAGCGATGTTCCGGCGTCCATGAATCCTGCTATTGCCTTCAGGGGAATGTCCGTCAACTTGCCGTTTTCAGTCATCACGGACTTTCCGTCGCGGGTGAACTTGCAGTGCACGTGCAGACCGGAGCCGGCTTTCCCGACGGAGAGCTTCGGGTCAAAGGTTATCGTGACGCCGTACTCATAAGCGAGTTGCTGCATTATCCATTTCGCGATGACGAGCTGGTCGGCGGCATCCTCGATCGCCACGGGCGTGAACTCTATCTCGTTCTGCTCGTACATCTTGCCGGCCATCGTGAAGTTGCCCACCTCTGAGTGGCCGTATTTCACGATACCGCCGGCTTCGGTTATAAGCCTCATCGCCTCGACCCTGAGGTCGGCGTACTTGCAGAACGGAGCGCTCTCGTGGTAGCCCTTCTGGTCGGCCACCGGATACAGGGGCTCCTCGGGGGCTATGACGTAATATTCAAGTTCGCCCATAGCCTGCATCTCGAGGCCTGTCTGAGCCTTGAATGCCTCGGAAGCCTTGTGCAGGATGTACTGGCTGGAACTTTCGAAGGGCTTGCCGTCACGGTCGAAGAACTGGCAGAGCACGTCCACCGTGGGCACCTCCTCGAAGGGATTGCGGAATGCAGTCTTGTAGCGGGGAATAACATAAAGATCGCTCTTGCCGGCCTCTATGAAGGGGAACAGGCTGGATCCGTCCACTCTCTCGCCGGCCTCGAGAAGATTCTCGAGATGCCTGCGGTCACGGATGGCGAAATTGAGGGTCTTGAGTCTTCCGTCCCATCCGCAATAATGAAAATTGAGTACCTCGACGCCGTTCCTGACGCAGTAACGGACCAGTTGTTTTTTTGTCTGTGCAATCATATTCTGTTCAAAATTTTATCCTGTTCGTTCACCGACTCCTCGTGGATTCTGTTGAAGATATCCTCCACGAAAGAAGGGTTCAAACCGCTCGCGGCGGCATTTTCCAAAGCTCTCGTGCGGACTTCCTCCCAGCGGGAGGCCTGCACGAGCGCAAAATCATTTTCTTTTTTCAGAACGCCTATCTCCCTGCTCACCGCCATTCTGGCGGCAAGGGTGTCGACAAGAGACGCGTCCAGTTCATCAATTCTGGCCCTCAGAAAGGTCAGGTCGGGCCCCGAGGGGGCTGATGTCTCCCGCGCCTTGAGACCGCTCAGGAGTTTCGCGAGCATCTCCGGTCCGAGTTGCTGGCGGGAGTCGCTCAGGGCCTCGTCGGGCCGGCAGTGCGCCTCGATCATCAGGCCGTCCAAGCCCAGATCCATCGCCTTTTTCGCTATTTCCGGAACGTATTTCCGTTCACCTGCAATGTGCGAAGGATCGCAGAGGAAAGGCAGGTCAGGCCTGCGCGTACGCATTTCTATGGCCATCTGCCAGTGCGGGAGGTTGCGGTATTTCCCCGGCTCATACGCGAGGACGCCCCGCCAGATGACGCCGAGTTCGCTGACCGAGGCCGACTCGAGTCTTTCGATGGCTCCCATCCAGAGGTCCCGGTCCGGGCTCGGAGGGTTCTTCACGAAAACGGGAAGTCCTGTTCCGCGAAGGGCGTCCGCTATCTCCTGCACGAGGAAGGGGGACGCTGTGGTCCTTGCTCCTATCCACACAAAGTCCACTCCGGCCTTCAGACAGGCTTCCACATGCTTCGCTCCGGCGACCTCGGTACAGGTCAGAAGACCGTTCGCCCGGCCCGCCTCCACCAGCCAGGGAAGTCCATTCTCCCCCGCTCCCTCGAAGCAACCCGGGTGGCTGCGCGGTTTCCACAAACCGGCCCTGAGCGCGTGTGCGCCCGCCTGCGCAACCCGCTCCGCACTTTCCAGAAGCTGGTCGCGACTTTCCGCACTGCAGGGTCCTGCAATGATGAAAGGCCGTTGTATGTCCGTGTAGAATTTCATTCCAGATTTATTCTGACAGAGGCGCAAAGCGCTCCGCTGACCGGATCGACGTTCGCAGCCAGCATAATTTTTTCATCATTCAAGCCCAGAAGGCTGCGGGTCGGTTCAAGCAGCCATCCTCCGATGTTCGCACAGAGGATGCCGACACCCGCCCCGGCAAGAGTATCCCACCACCAGTGCCTTTCGTGGCACACCCTCATCACCCCGACCGAAGCGGCAAGCGCATAGGCTCCCGCTCCCCAGCCCCAACCGTATTCCATACGCACGAGTTCGGCGCCGAGGAAGGCGGTCGCGGTGTGGCCGGAAGGGAAAGAATTGAAGGCGCTGCCGTCGGGGCGTTCCTCGCTGACGACATTCTTGAGCACCCCGTCGACCAGTCCCACAAGGCAGACTCCGCCTATCGCCGCTTCGATTCCACGATCGAGGAAATTGTGCTTTGCCTCCACTCCGGCCAGGCCAAGCCCCAGATCTGCCACCATGGGCACATACTGGGTGTAGGACTCGACGAACTTGTCATCGATTTTCTGGGCTCTGGCGGCGCAGCAGCACAGCAACGCGAGCAATATGACGGTCAGGCGCCTCATCTGCCCTTGTACATGTCTTCGTAATATTTCTGGTAGTCGCCGGAAGTGACCCTGTCCATCCATTCCTGATTGTCCAGGTACCAGCGGACGGTCTTTTCGATGCCCTCCTCGAACTGGAGCGAAGGCTCCCAGCCGAGTTCCCTCTGGAGTTTCGAGGAATCTATGGCGTAGCGCAGGTCATGGCCGGCGCGGTCGGTGACGTAGGTTATAAGGTCCATGTCCTCCCCCTCCGGACGGCCCAACAGGCGGTCGGTGGTCCTGATGAGGACCTTGATTATGTCGATGTTCTTCCATTCGTTGAAGCCTCCGATGTTGTAGGTTTCGGCGACTTTTCCATTGTGGAATATCGTGTCGATGGCCCTCGCGTGGTCCTCGACATAGAGCCAGTCGCGCACGTTCTCGCCCTTTCCGTATACAGGGAGGGGCTTGCGATGGCGTATATTGTTGATAAACAGAGGGATGAGCTTCTCGGGGAACTGATAGGGGCCGTAATTGTTGGAGCAGTTCGTGACGATGGTCGGAAGGCCGTACGTGTCGTGGAACGCCCTGACGAAATGGTCGCTGGAAGCCTTCGATGCGCTGTATGGGCTGTGGGGCTGATACTTCAGGTCTTCGGTGAAGAACTCTTCGCCGTAGGCCAGATGATGCTCCCCGCTGGAGGCTTTCGTCGTGAAGGGAGGTTCGACGCCCTCGGGACGGGTCATCTGCAACGCACCGTACACCTCGTCGGTGGAGATATGGTAGAACAGCCTGCGGAAAGACGCTCCGGAAAGACCGTCATGACTGTCCGCAAGGGGATTCTGCTCCCAATAGAGCTTCGCGGCCTGAAGGAGCGACAGCGTGCCCATCACGTTGGTCTTCGCAAAAGTGAAAGGATCCTTGATGGAACGGTCCACGTGGCTTTCAGCGGCCAGATGGATCACGCCGTCCACCTTCTCCTCCCGGAACAAGGCGTACACGGCGTCGAAATCGCAGATATCCATCCTGACGAACTTGTAGTTCGGTCTGTCCTCGATATCCTTGAGATTTTCGAGGTTTCCGGCATAGGTCAGTTTGTCGAGATTGATGATGCGGTACTCGGGATACTTGTTCACGAACAGGCGCACGACGTGCGAGCCGATGAAGCCGGCTCCTCCGGTGATGACTACAGTCCTTTTGAATGACATTTTATCCATTGTTTGGGCGACATTTTCATATAATCCCACAAATTTAATTAAATTTGCGGAGAATGGCAACCAGAGAAAAAATATACCTCTACACCGATGGAGCCGCAAGCGGAAATCCGGGTCCGGGAGGCTATGGCGTCGTTCTGGTTTGCGCGCAGGCGCGCAAGGAACTTTCCGAAGGATTCCGGCTCACCACGAACAACCGCATGGAGCTGTTGGCCGTGATAAAAGGTCTGGAGGCCATCAGATGGCAGAACGCCGAAGTCGAGGTGTACAGCGATTCGACCTACGTCGTGAAGGCCATTACCGAAGGCTGGCTCGAGAACTGGATCCGCAAGGGCTTCAAAAAGGTGAAGAACCCCGACCTCTGGCAGCGGTTCGTACCCCTTTACAGGGCGCACAGGGTGACTTTCCACTGGCTGAAGGGCCACGCCGGGCATCCGGAGAACGAACGCTGCGACCGCCTCGCCGTGGCCGCATACGGAATGAGCGTCCTGCAGGAAGACACCGGCTATGTGGCTCAGGACAACATGTTTGAACAGTAAAATACACGAGATATGAAAGACAAGAAGATACTGGTGGCGATAACCCAGGGAGATTCCAACGGAATCGGTTACGAAGTGATAATCAAGGCCCTTTCGGACCCCAGGATACTCGATATGTTCATCCCGGTGGTGTACGGTTCCCCGAAACTTTTCGGTTTCTACTGCAAGACCATCCCCGAAATCGAGCATATTGAATACGCGACGATAAGTTCCGCCGTCGAAGCGAAGCCCAAGCGCGTGAACATAGTCAACTGTCTGCCCGACAACGTTTTCGCCGAACCCGGCCAGGCCACTCCGGATTCCGCCAAGGCCGCCATCAAGGCCCTCGAGTGCGCAGTCAAGGAGATCAAGGCCGGTCTGACCGACGTGCTCGTCACCGGCCCGATCAACAAGAAGGCGATGTCCGGCGAGGGTTTCGGCTTCCCGGGCCACACCGAATATCTCCAGAAACAGCTCGGCTGCTCCGATGTCGCGATGTTCATGGTCAGCAGCCGCCTCAGGATGGGCGTCGTGACCGGCCACGTTCCCCTGAAGGATGTTCCCGGACTGATCACAGAAGAGAAGATAATCGGCAAGCTGCGCCTTCTGAACGAATCCCTCAAGAAGGACTTCGGAGTCGACCAGCCCCGCATCGCCGTTCTGAGCCTCAACCCCCACAGCGGCGACGGAGGCCTACTGGGCACCGAGGAGCAGGACATCATAATCCCTGCCATAAAAAAGGCCGTGGACGAAGGCCTGCTGGCATTCGGCCCCTTCTCGCCGGACGGTTATTTCGGCCTCGGCCAGTATGAGAAGTTCGACGCCACCCTCGCGATGTACCACGACCAGGGACTCGAACCATTCAAGGCCCTCGCGTTCGACGACGGCGTGAACTACACCGCCGGACTCCCGATAGTGCGCACCTCCCCCGATCACGGTACCGCATATGAGCTCGCAGGTGCCGACGAAGCCGATTCCCGCTCGATGAGAGCCGCAATCTTCGCCGCGATCGACATCTACAAGCGCCGCGAGGACTACGCCGCACTGCTCGAGAACAAGATGCCCGAGCGCAAGATCGAGGGCGAAGAACGCCGCGAAAGGCCGGGCCGCCATCAGATAGCATAACGGGGGCGCCGTGGACTCTCTCGGGAAAATCCCTTCTGTTTTCGCGAGAAAATGCACCGTCCGGCGCATTACAAGGCCGGTTGCGGCTGAATTCCTGAACGAGAATCACCGTATGGGATACGCTTCCAGCCGATATCATTACGGCCTGTTCGAAAAATTGGACGGAGTCGGATGCAGCTGCGGAACGGAAAACGAAAGGCCTGTGGCCGTCGCTTCATTTTCCAGTGCGCGCAGGATGAGAGACGGAGGCCGCTCGTTCGAATGGGTCAGGTACGCATCCCTGAAGAGCCTCAGGGTGGTCGGCGGAATGGGAAAACTCCTCGAAGCCTTCGCGCGCGAAGTCGGTCCGGACGACGTGATGACCTACGTCGACTCCTCATCTTCCGACGGCTCTTCCTATCTCGAACTCGGCTTCGAGCCCGAAGGTACGGTCGAACGATGCGGCTGGACCGACCTCAAGCTCCGCCGCCGCTATTCCCGCTGATTCCCTCCGCTGCCAGGACTGCTCCTTCCCGCCCCTTTCTGCTCCTTCCTGCCCCTTTCTGCTCCTTTCCGCTGTTTTGGGCTTTCCCACTGTCACGACTGCAGACTTTTCTCCATTTTTTTGCACTCGTGACACCGAAATCACCGTTTCGCCCCTTCCAGCTGTCACGACTGCAAACTTTTGCCCGATTTCTTGCACTCGTGACACTCTAAACCAAATACGAGTTTATCGAATTGATTCCCTTGCCGCTGCGTCGTGCGTTTCGGCTTGCAGGCAGGGTTTGGAAAAACGCCTCACTACCGTTCGGCCCCACCACTTCGC
>R20__coassemble_820_pt1 | contig 20880 bp, 16 predicted proteins | sample R20__metabat2_low_PE_040 | metagenome-assembled genome bin R20 | reverse complement strand
GAGGTGCGTAGCGGAATCGAACCACTGTGACAGGTTTTGCAGACCTGCGCCTAACCACTCGGCCAACGCACCAATCGGACGGCAAATATACGATTAAAATGGGATACCTGCAAATCCTGACGGAAAATTTTAAAAACTTTCATTTTGAAATTCTCGGTCTTTCGTTTTGAAATTTCACGACGAATGTCTATCTTTGGAAATCAGCCGTACCAGCGTATGAAAAAATTATTCCTGCCATCCGTCTTCGCATCCGTCGTTCTTCTGCTCAGTGCCGTTCCCGCACTTTCTGCGGAGCCATCTGACAGCCTCAAGACGGCCGGCGGCGTCGCGGACCGCAACGTGATGCTGAACGCGGAGTCGGGTTCGGCGCCCCGCAGCATCTCCTTCGGCCTTCCCAACAGCGGCAGCCCCGCCATCCGCGAGGACGGCATCGCCCTTGCGTACGGCAACTCGCCGGCAACCCCGTATTTCCATTGGGCCGGCGGCAATTCATACAGCCATCAAACCCTTCTGAGCGTGCCTGAGGCCACGATTCTTGCCGGCGACATTGGCTTTGTGGTGGATTCTTTCTCTCGCCTGGGAGGGGAGAGCACCGAGGGCTTTTTCACTTTCGGAACATCCACAAACGGTCTGATTCGTTTCGACGGCGCGATGAGCGGTCCCTTCAAGGCCGACGGCTGGTATTGGTCAGGCTCGGCCTATATCAATATGGATCCCACAAGCGTGAATGCGCCCGGCTGCCGTTTCGTCGATCAGAAGCAGATTTATCGCGCGGCCATTTCGCGCCGCTGGGACAACGCCTCGCTGGACATCCTGTACAAGTTCTCGATTTGCAATGACGCGACCGACACCTACGCATACGCTCCCTTCATCTACAATGGCGACGGTTCCATCTCGACATTCAACGGCTTCAATATCGGACGTGACTGCTATTTCCCTGAGGATGACAGCGTTACGTATATCGACGTGATCGACGGCAGCTCCGTAAGCGGCAATCTCGGGAAGATGAACCGAAGAAGGATGCATGACCTGATGCTGAAAGGAAACTTCCGTTTCGAAAGCGGATGGGTGCTCGACGCTCAGATGCATTTCTCCGGATCCCCGCAGATAAATTCCGTGAAAAACACGCTCGTGGGTATCGACCTCGTCTCCGGACAGTATGTACAGAACCGTCTTGCAGCCGTCTCCCACGCGGCTTATGCCGATTTCATGAACCAGGCCGTGCTCTCGCGCAGGTTCGAAAGGCATTATCTGAGGCTTGGACTGAACGCATGGTACGGAAAGTCGCATGACTACGTTTCCACCTTCAATTATGCGCACACGGTCGAGGCGAATCCCTCGAGGGTGCTGCACGATGGGGCCTCGACCTGGAACATGAACCGCAACGCGACTTACTACGACGGGGCGAAAGGGGAGATTACGGGTTTTCTGATCGATGAATTCAAGTTCGGGGAGCGCCTGAGCGGAAGGTTGGGGCTCCGGGCGAAATGGAATTATTTCGACGTGGACTGCGCCGTGAATCCGGCGGGGGAGACCTTCAACAACCGTACGGAAGGCTTCTACATTAACAACGGCGTCTGCCGTCTGCAGCATTATGTCGTGAACAAATGCGATTATTACGGCACTGCGAGCGCCGCGTACCGCATAGTCGGCCGCCTTTTCGCGACCGGAGAAGGGCTATACTGCTCCTCTAACCGCGGCCCCAGCTCGTTCAAGAGTGCGAAGATCCCGGTTCTGGACATCCCTTCCGTGCACGTTATAGCGCGTGGCGGCCTGATGTGGGACAATTCCTGGATGGACATAACTGCGATGCTCTCGTACGTGGCGAATCTGAACAGCAACTCGATAATGTCCGTCACGAAGCAGCTCGGCGGCGTCAGCGAAACGCAGACCTACACCGCAGAATACGGCATAGGCACTACCGGTTTCACCACCGAGGCGAATTTCTTCACCGGAGGCTTCCGGATGCACACTCTCCTGACACTGCAGAACCCACGCTACCGCGATTACGACAACGTTTTCACCTTCAGCGACGGCAGTACCGAGGAAATCAGCTACACCGGCAATTTCGTGAGCGGAATCTCCCGGGTCCAGCTCGAGATCGACCCCTCGTACAAAACCGACAAATGGCGTTTCTGGGCCAGCGCACGTTATTTCAGCCGGCAGTATGTCAGCCGCACCAACAATGCGTATTTCAATGGCCATTGGGAGACTTTCGCGGGCGTGGATCGCCAGATAAGCCCGAAATGCAAGCTCTCGCTGAGTCTGGTGAACCTGCTGTTCCAGAACGGCGCGAAAGGCAGCATCGACGTGGCCGATACCATCACTGACCCCGACGCTCTGAAAGGTCTTGTGATGGCTGGATCATATATCCGTCCGTTCTCGATGGAATTCAGCCTTTCGGTCGTTCTCTAAAGGAATTTCTTGAGTTCGCTGTAAACCCTGTGCACCGGGAAGCCCATCACGGTGTAGAAGGAGCCTTCTATGCTTGAGATCGCGGCGTAGCCTATCCATTCCTGAATCCCGTAAGCCCCGGCCTTGTCGAAGGGGCGGTAACGGTCGATGTAGTAGGCTATTTCGTCGTCGGAGAGCTGCTCGAAGCGGACCAGCGTGCTGTCCGAGAAGGTCAGCTCGCGGGATGAGTCGCGCAGGGTCACGGCCGTCACGACTTCGTGGGAACGTCCGGAAAGCTCCCGGAGCATCCTGAACGCATCCTCGCGGCTGTGGGGCTTGCCCAGCACCTCGCCGTCCACCAGGACTACCGTGTCGGAGCTTATCAGTACTTCGTCATCCTCCAGAGGGCGGTGGAAGCCGTGGGATTTCCCGACGGACATTACCGCGGGGACCTCCCTCGGATCAAGGGAAGGATCGACAGACTCTTCGAACGAATTCCCGGTATCTACCGTGAACTCGAGATCCAGAGCGGCAAGAAGCTCGCGCCTTCGGGGCGAGCCCGAAGCAAGGATAATCCGTTTAGGACTTTGTGCCATTTGCAAAATCGGCGAGATTGAACGTGGCCTTGGGGCCGCCTCCGAGCGATATCTGGCCGAACTGGCTCTCATATTTGCTGATATTGTCGCCCAGGGCGTTCAGCAGCCTTTTCGCGTGCTCGGGGTTCATCACTATCCTGCTCACGATTTCGGGCTTGGGAAGTCCGGGGAGCATTTCGGCGAAGTCGATGATGAATTCGCTGTGGGAGTGACTGATTATCGCAAGGTTCGAATAATTGCCTTTGGCAATCTCGGGCTTGAGCTCGAGGCTGATCTGTTTCTTTTCTTCGTTCTCCATTTCTGCGTCTTTTTTGATGATTGCAAATATAGCCTTTTATTTCGTATCTTTGTCTTTGATGCACACGCGCGCGCGAATATTTTTATTGTTGGCCTTTGCCTTCCAGCCGCTGCTGCTACCTGCCCAGACTATTCTTGAAGGAACTGTCCTGGAGCAGGGCAGCGGAGAGCCGGTGATCGGCGCCGCCGTGTATCAGCAAGGCACGTCGAACGGCTCCCTGACCGATCCGGACGGGCATTTCAGCCTTTCCGTTCCGGACGAGGGCTGCACGGTCTGCGTTTCGCTCATTGGCTATGAGGAGCTCCGCCGCAAGTTCAAAGGGACCAACGCGTCCGATTTCAAGTTGCTGTATCTGAATCCAAGTGCCGAGCAGCTCTCCGGAGTGGTCGTGACCGGAGTGTATGAAAGGCCGAAGGAGAGTTTTACGGGCGCCTCGGCCTCCTTCCGCAACGATGAACTGAAGATGATGGGCACGCAGAGCGTCCTGCAGAGCCTGAGCGTCCTGGACCCTTCGCTGCGCATAGCCGAAAATTCCCTTTATGGCTCCGACCCCAACAGGATGCCGGACTTCGAGATACGCGGAAAATCCAGCGTGATCGGTCTCAAGGAGGAGTACGGCACCGATCCCAACCAGCCTCTCTTCATCCTCGACGGCTTCGAGACGACGCTCGAGACCGTGATGAACCTGAATATGAACAGGGTGGCCTCCGTGACCATCCTTAAAGACGCGGCCTCCACCGCGATTTATGGCTCGAAGGCTTCCAACGGGGTGGTCGTGGTCGAGACGAAGGCTCCCTCGAAGGGTCGCCTGCGCTTCTCCTATAAAGGCGATTACAGCGTTTCGTTCGCGGACCTGAGCGATTACAACCTCATGAACGCTTCCGAAAAGCTCGAGTTCGAGACTCTCGCCGGAATCTATTCGAGCAACCTCGCTTCCGAGCAGATGAGGCTCGACAACCTGCGCAACGAGCGCCTCAAAAGCATCGCGAGCGGGGTGGACACCTACTGGCTCAGCGAACCCCTGCGCACCGGATTCACTCACAAGCACAATGTCTATGCGGAAGGCGGCGAGGGAGCTGTGCGTTATGGTATAGGCTTGAGCTACAGCGGGGTCCAGGGTGTAATGAAAGGCTCAGGCCGCAATTCGGTGGGGGGCAACGTGGACCTCATCTATCGCAGCGGCAAGTTCCAGTTCTCCAACAAACTGAACGTGGACAACGTCTCGACCGAAGATCCGACCGAATCCTTCGCCGATTTCGCTGCGGCGAACCCTTATTACAAGAAATATTCCGAGGACGGAACCGTCTCCAAATATCTCTATTATTATAATGACGGCAGCTATACGGATGCGGTCCCGAATCCTCTGTACAACTGGAATCTGAACAATTACGACACGTCGCGCACCACATCCGTGAGCGACAATTTCATCACCGAGTGGTTCGTCAGCGACGCCTTCAGGCTGCGCGCCAAGATGGGAATATCCATAGCCGACAACGCCTCGCAGGAGAGGATATCGCCCCTGCATTCGGATTTCGACGATTCGCCCGACACCATGAAGGGCAGTTACACCTATTCCCTGAAGCGCACCGAGAATTATGAGGGTGACTTCACTGCCACTTACGGCCGGGTCTTCGCCGACGTGCATACGCTGAACGCTGTCGCGGGCTTCAATTTCAGCGAGAGCAGCTCCACTCTCAACGGCTACAGCGCCACCGGCTTCACCGACGACAAATTCTCCGCCCCGTCCTTTGCGAACAGCTATCCCGAGAGTGGAAAACCCCGCTACACGATGTCCAAAAGCCGTGCGGCAAGTTTCTATCTGAACGGGGGCTATTCCTACGCGAACCGTTATCTGCTGGACTTTAACTGGCGCCTGGACGGAGCCTCGATGTTCGGAACCGACAACCGCTTCCGCAACACCTGGTCCGTGGGCTTGGGCTGGAACATTCATAACGAAGCCTGGATGGGCTCAGGCGCATTCCAGATGCTGAAGCTGCGCGGCTCCGTGGGCAATCCGGGGAATCAGAATTTCGCTGCCTATCAGGCGTTCACGACCTATGCTTTCAACGGCTGGATGACCAATGTCTTCGGCCCTGGAGTCGTGGTCAGCCAGCTGGGAAACTCCGGTCTCGCCTGGCAGGAAACCATCAACGGCGATCTGGGACTGGACATAACCACCCTCGGGGAGCGCCTGAGCGTGGTCCTCGACTATTACCGCAAGGCTACCGACCCTCTGCTGGCGGTGATCACGACTCCCGGCTCCATCGGCGTGACCTCGGTAGCGATGAATGCGGGTCAGCAGCACACGAGAGGTTTCGAGTACACCCTGAAGTTTTCGCCGATATACCGTCCCCACGAGCGTATAAACTGGACTTTGAGCCTGAACGGTTCGCACTCGAAAGCCTGGTATGAGGGCATAGGGGACAGTTTCTCCTCCCTGAACGAGGAGGGGAAAGCTTCGCTCGCCGGCACGACCCGCTATTATGACGGCGGCAGCCCCACCGCAATCTGGGGCGTGCGCTCCGCAGGAATCGACCCTGCGACGGGGAAGGAAGTTTTCATAAAGAAGGACGGATCCCTGTCCTTTACCTATGACACGGCCGACGAGGTGGTGCTGGGCGACACGGAACCCCTCCTGTACGGCGTTCTGGGCACGGTTCTGTACTACAAAGGCTTCTCACTGAGCGCTTATTTCCGCTACAGCCTCGGGGCGCAGGTTTTCAACTCGACCCTTTTCCAGAAGGTCGAGAACATCTCGGTTTCCGACGTTCTTTCGAACCAGGACCGCCGCGCCCTTCTGGACCGCTGGTCCGAGACCAACCGCGAGGCCTATTACAAGAACATCTCGCTCGTCCAGACCACGGACAAGTCTTCGCGCTTCGTGATGGACGAGAATTACCTGACAGGGCAGAGCTTCAGCATAGGCTACGAGTTTATCCAGCCCTGGATCCATTCAATCGGACTTTCCGCTCTCACGGTTCAGGCCAATATGAACGACTTGTTCCGTCTTTCTACGGTGAAGGTCGAGAGGGGAACGTCCTATCCCTTCGCCCGAAGCGTTTCATTCTCAATTTCAGCAACTTTCTGATCATGAAGAGAACGGTCCTTTCCATAATGCTTCTGCTGAGCCTCGCCTCCTGCTCCAATTGGCTGGACGTGAGGCCCTACGACGCGATTTCCGAGCAGGATCTGGTCAGCAGCGCCGACGGTTTCAAGCAGATGCTCAACGGCATTTACGTGGAGCTCTGCAGCGAGGAACTCTACGGCGGGGCGCTGAGCGTGGAGATGATCGAGGTGATGGCGGATTCCTACGAAATAGGCTCCGATTCCAACGTCTGGGGCGATTACGTCGATCTTTCGAAGGGCGATTACGGCACGGCCTACTGGCGCGAGCGCATAGACGCGACCTGGAACAAGGCTTATAACCTGATTCTGAACTGCAACAAGATACTCTCGCTGATCGATTCCTGCGCCGATCTTTTCTCCGGCGTGGATTTTCAAATCGTGAAGGGTGAGGCCCTGGCCCTCAGGGCGATGCTACATTTCGACCTCCTGCGTCTTTTCGGGCCCGTTTTCAGCCGCGATCCGCACTCTGTCTCGATCCCATACTACACTTCCGTGACCCTGCAGCCCAATTCGCGGCTCGACGCATCTGACGCCCTGGACGCCGTGAAGGCTGACCTGGAGGAGGCTCGAAGACTTCTTGAGTGCGATCCGATAAGGACGGAAGGAGTTTTTTTCAGTGCAGCTCCCGACGGCGACAACTTCCTGCGTTACAGACAGTTGCGACTGAATTACTTCGCCGTTGCGGGGCTTCTCGCCCGCACCGCGCTCTGGGAAGGCTCCCGCGACGAGGCTTTGCTCTATGCGAAAGAGGTCATCGCCGCTTCGGACATCTTCCCCTTCGTGCAGAAGGCGGATGTCGTGGGGGCGGAAGATCCCGACAGGATATTTTCTTCGGAGGTGCTGTTCTCCCTGACGACCTCGAACCGTTCGGAGATTTATCTGAATTACTTCTCGCCTCAGCGTACCAGCTTCATTTTCAGGATGCCGTCCGCTTACAACAGCAACGTCATTTTCGGCGGAGGCCAGGCGACTGGAGGCTATCAGGATGATTACCGCAACAGAGCCTGCTGGCTGTCCTCCGGCAGCAACAGATACTTCTGCAAATACGCTCCAATGGTCGCCTCGAGCGACGTGCGCGACACGATGGTCCCGCTTCTGCGGCTCGGAGAGATGTATCTTATAGCCGCCGAGTGTGAGGGCGTTCAGTGGTACAACGCCCTGCGGCGTTCCAGGGGCCTTGGCACTGCTGCCGAGTCGCTCGACGCGACCCTCCTGGAGTACGAATATGTCCGTGAACTGTATGCGGAAGGGCAATTGTTCTTCTTCAGAAAGCGCACGGACAGTTCCGGGGACGACTCGAAATATGTACTTCCTTTACCCGATTCCGAAAAGTTCAATTGATGCGGCCAGGATTCTTCATACCGTTCATTCTGATTGTGTCCGTCTGCGCAGGATGCAGCGAAAGCCTGCCCAAGCATTTCGACGACATAGACGGCGTGTATTTCAACTACCGCCTTTCCAACGGCATGGTCAGCGACAGCGCGGCCTTCACCTTCGTGTATGTGGACGAGGACGTGTTGGACGTAGAGATTCCGGTGCAGCTGATGGGCCGCTGCTCGCAGGAGGATCGTGAAATCCGTTTCTCGGCGGCTTCCCGTACCGCTGTTTCCGGAATGGACTACCTCCTCCCCGAAGCCTTGTCCCTTCCCGCCGGGGCGACGACCGTCAATCTGGCTGTCAGGCTTTTCCGGACACTTGCGCTGAAATCGGAAGAGAAGGTGCTGGAAGTGGAACTGCAGGGCACGGATAATTTCATAATCCCGTTCAGGGAACGCTTCACCCTGAGTTTCTGCGATCTTTTCACGGTCGCTCCGGACGGGTGGCAGACTATGTTCGCGGGCTCTTTCAGCCAGGCAAAATTCGAACTCCTCTGCAAGGTTACAGGCATCTCCAGAGCCGATTTCAAGGACTCCGGAACGATCTCCTTCGCTAAGTGGATGTACCTTCTGACCGAGGTGGAAAACTATATAATGGAGCAGCAGAAACTTCGCGAGGCCGGCCTCGCCTATGACCCCGACGCCTTCGACGAAGACGGCAAAGCTTTGAGTTATTCCGAATGAAACACCGCCTGCTCATATTGCTTTCGTTGCTTCTGAGCGCCGCCTGCAGCGGAGATCTGGGAAATTATGTCTATACTGAGCTAGAAGAACCGCAGATCGGCGGCATAAATGCGGAATATACCGTTCTGGCGCATTCCAGACTGGTTATAATCCCGGATTTCGAGCCCGAATCCTTCGACGATCCGGAGCGTTATTCCTATAGTTGGAAGGCGCTGGGAAAAGGCTATACGGCCGCCTTGCAGACCCTTTCCGAGGAGAGGAACCTGAATTGGGCCGTGGAACTGCCCGCCGGCTCATATACGCTATATTTCCGCATTACAGACCGCTCCAGCGGCATTTTCTGGCAGACGCAGAGCGCGCTGGAGATACGCGAGACGACCTCCAAAGGATGGATGGCACTCTGCCGCGGCGCTTCGGACGAGGCTGACCTGCAGATGTACTCCGAGGTGACTTCCAAAGTGTACAAGGGCCTTCTGGACAATTCCGGAATTCCGGCCGCCGTCGGTCCGAGGGCGATTCAATGGTCATATTATGCCGATTCCCAGTCGCCGTTCTATCTCCTTTGCGACAATGTTTCCACCCGCCTTTCCCGCGAGGGATTCGCCTGGAGCGAGGAATATATGCTGCGCTATGAGATGGGTGCCGGGGGAGAGCCTCTGGCCGAGTGCATCTGCGACGGCGCGGCCTGCAAGCTTATGATAGCGGACGGGCAGGCATACTATGCTTCCTGCCAGCTCGGGGTGGGGCTTTTTGCCTCCGTGAAGGGCACTTCCGACCTTGCGCCGTTCATAGGCGTGAACGCCTGCACCAAGAGCATCGTCGTCCCTGTCTTTCTTTTCTATGATACTGAGGGTAAGCGCTTTATGGCGTATTCGCCGAATCTTGGCAGCAGCGACGTGGGCGGTTACGAGACGCTTTGGGAGATAAACGGGCTCGTGGATTTCCTCGGAAGTATGCCGAGCGGGGGAGAAGTCACGGGTTCTGCTTTCGCGAGTTTCCCGCAAGGGATGGAATTGCTCACGATGCAGAACAGCACTTATGACCCTTCCGGGAGCAATATGGGCGTGACTTACTCCCTTCTCAGGGAAGGTTCCCGCTTTGAGCTTTACGGCGTTCAGCTGGGTGAACTCTGGGGCGCCGTGCAGATCGGCGACTGCGCCTATGCCCTCGGAAAGGCCGTATATGCCGATCTGAGCGAGTGCAGCCGCATTTCAGAGGCGTCCTGCTATGCCTTCAGCCCGCTTCGGAGCGCTATGTATTACAGCGTCGGCGGGGATCTTTATTTTGTCGATCTGAGCGCTGCCGCCCCCGGTGCGGAGCTGCAGTTGAGCCTTTCCGGCGAGATGATCTGCGACCTGGAATGGCATGGCTATGACCTTGCCGTCGCATCCCTGAAAGGGGAGAACGGGACCATAAGAATATACGAAGGTTTCGATTCGGACGGCGATTTTTCGTCCGTGAACCCGCAGAAACTTGAAGGTTTCGGCGAAATTGCGGATATTTGTTACAGAGAACTTGAATACTGATTATGAAAAAATTGATTTTTGCTTTTGCCCTCGCAAGCCTGGTGCTTGCCTGCTCCGCCCCTTCGGCGGATACTGACGGTCCTTCCAAGAAGGAGGAACAGAAGAAGGAAGATCCCCGGAAGGATGAGCCCTCTGAGGCTACCTGTCCTGTCAGCGATGTCCTGCTTCCCAGTCAGGTGGAGGCCGGCGGCGAGATTGTAATCAGTGGCAAGGGCTTTACTGAGGCTTCTGTAATCGCTCTTTCCTCAAGCGATGGTTCAGGCTGTGAGATAAAGGCTGCGAAAGTTACTTCGTCTTCGTTCAAGGGCAATGTGCCGGAGGACTTGAAGTCGGGGAACTACAAGGTGACCTTGAAACAGAACGGCGACTGGGAGCTCGGCTCCGTGGAAGTGGTCGGCAAGAGCGGGGACGATCCCGACCCGGAGGATCCTGACGATCCCGATCCGGACGATCCTGACGATCCCGATCCGGACGAGCCCGACGAACCGGGTGAAAATCCCTATACTGCGGGCACCAGGACCATATCTTCAGTCAAAGTGACCTCCGGCTCCGCTACCCGGACGGTCAGCATTGAGTGGGGCACTGAAGGCTTCCTCGTTTACGACGATGACGATCTCTGGTTCGAATATTCCGTTACTTCAGGCGGCTATGAGGCTGTGTTCCGCAATACCTCACTTCCCGAATCGAAATGGGCTGCGGCCGACAGCTACGCCTACACCCTTTCCGGTGGCAGGATCGAGGCTGACATCCGCACGATAGGCTCCAGGGAAAAGGCCTGGGGATGGTTCTACAACGAGGACGGCTGTCTCGAGACCGTGAAGAGGACCGATGTCGAGTCTTCTTCGAAGGATGAATTCTACTGGTCCGACGGGAGGCTCGTAGGGATGAACGGAAACGAGGACGTATTCGTGTACGGAAAGTGGATGTACGCGAATCCTTCGAACGTGGACATTGCACTGACCATCAATGAATTGGTGGGCTATATCCCTCTTGACGAGACTTATCTGTTCGCGTCCTGGGCGGGAATCGGCGGCGCCGGGAGCCTGAGCCTGCCCACGGCGGCCAACGACGGTTCTTCCACAACGGACATCGAATATGAGCAGGATAGCGACGGATATGTCCTTAAAGCCACTATTTCCGGCACTGTGCTCGAATTTGAGTACAAATAAGGCCGATTTGTATTATATTTGTAGGATATGGAATTGAACGCGAAATACAATCCTTCGGAAGTAGAGGACAAATGGTACGCCTATTGGCTGTCCCACAAATGCTTCCATTCTGAACCCGACAACCGTGAGCCCTATACGATAGTCATACCGCCCCCGAACGTGACAGGTATCCTGCATATGGGGCACGTGCTGAACAACACTCTCAATGACGTCCTGATCCGCAAAGCCCGAATGGACGGCAAGAACGCCTGCTGGGTGCCCGGTACGGACCACGCCAGCATCGCCACGGAGAGCAAGGTCGTCGCACGTCTCAAGGAAAGAGGCATCAGGAAGGAAGATATCGGGCGCGAGAAATTCCTCGAGTACGCCTGGGAGTGGAAGGAGGAGCACGGCGGCATCATCCTGCAGCAGCTCCGCAAGCTCGGCGCATCCTGCGACTGGGACCGCACCCGTTTCACGATGGAGCCCGAACTGACCGAGGCCGTCCTCGCGACATTCTGCCATTTCTACAAGAAGGGCTGGATTTATCGCGGTGTGCGTATGGTCAACTGGGATCCCGAGGCGCTGACCGCCGTTTCCGACGACGAGGTCATCCACAAGGACACGAAAAGCCATTTCTATCATCTTAAATATTACATCGCCGATGCCGAAGGCAAGCCCACGGACCAGTATCTCGTGATTGCCACGACACGCCCAGAAACGATTATGGCCGATGCCGCAATCTGCGTCAATCCCGCCGACGAAAGGCATCATTGGCTGCGCGGCAAGAAGGTGCTTATCCCTCTGATAAACAGGGCGATACCCGTCATCGAGGACGACTATGTGGAGATGGATTTCGGTACGGGCTGCCTGAAGGTTACGCCCGCCCACGACGCTCACGACTATGAGATAGGTCTGAGGCACAACCTCCCCGTGATGGACATAATCGACGACCACGGCCGGCTTAACGAGCAGGCGCAGATTCTCGTGGGGCAGGACCGCTTCGAGGCCCGGAAGAACATCGTGAAGATGCTCGAGGAAGCCGGAAATCTCGTCAAGGTGGAGGAGTATACATCCCCTGTGGGCTATTCCGAGCGCACGAACGCCGTCATCGAGCCCAAGCTCTCCGCGCAGTGGTTCCTCAAGATGGAGGATCTTGCCAGGGAGGCTCTCGACGCAGTTGAAAGCGGCCGCATAAAGTTCATCCCCGACAAATACCGCAACACCTACCGCCACTGGATGGAGAACGCCCACGACTGGTGCATCAGCCGCCAGCTCTGGTGGGGGCAGCGCATTCCGGCCTGGTATCTTCCTGACGGGCAGATAGTTGTGGAAGAGACTGCAGAGAAGGCCCTCGCGGCCGCGCAGGCAATCGATCCTTCGCTGAAGGCCGAGGACCTCAAGCAGGACGAAGACGTTCTGGACACCTGGTTCAGCAGCTGGCTCTGGCCGATGAGCGTGTTCGACCCCAAGCGCCCCGGCCATCCTGAGCACAAGCCCAACCGTGACCTCGCATATTATTATCCCACGAACGACCTCGTGACAGGCCCGGACATCATTTTCTTCTGGGTCGCCAGGATGATTATGGCCGGCGGCGAATTTATGGACGAGGTTCCTTTCCGCAACGTTTATTTCACGGGCATCGTGCGCGACAAGATCGGTCGCAAGATGAGCAAGACTCTGGGCAACAGCCCCAATCCTCTCGATCTCATCGAAAAATACGGCGCCGACGCCGTGCGCCTGGGCATGCTTCTGTGCTCTTCCGCGGGCAATGACATTCTCTACGACGAGTCCCAGGTGGAGCAGGGCCGAAACTTCTGCGGCAAGATCTGGAATTCCTTCCGTCTCATCCAGGGATGGAGCGTGGACGACAAGGCCGAGCCCGGCGACGTGTGCCGCACGGCTGTGAAGTGGTTCGACAACCTTCTGAGCCGCACCATCGAGACCGTCGAGGACCATTATTCGAAATTTCGCATCTCAGATGCCCTGATGGCCATTTACAAGCTTTTCTGGGACGATTTCTGCTCCTGGTATCTCGAGCTTGTGAAGCCCGCTTACGGCTGCCCGATGGACGGCCGCACCTACGAGGCGACCTGCATCTTCTTCGAGAAGCTCATAAAGCTCGTGCATCCCATTATGCCGTTCATCACCGAGGAACTCTGGCAGGCTATGGCCGAGCGGCGCGACGGCGAAACCATAATGTATGAGCGCACTCCCGTTGCAGGCCCTTACGATCAGGCTTTCCTCGCCGAATTCGACATTGCTCGCGAGGCGATCAACAATATACGCGCGATTCGTGCCAAGAAGCAGATTTCCCCGAAAGAGGCCCTCAAGCTTTCGGTGGACGGGGATTTCAGCCTCGAACTCGTTCCTGTTTTGAAGAAGGCGGCGAATATTTCCGAAATCATCGCCGAGAGCGGTGAGAATTCCGTCTCCTTCATTGTCGGCACCGTGAAGATGTCCGTGCCTTTGGCCGGATTCGTGGATGCCGCGGAGGAAAAACTCAAGATCGAGGCGGAACTTGAGCACCAGCGCAAGTTCCTCGCAGGAGTCAGAGCGAAGCTCGGCAACGCGAATTTCGTCTCTCACGCTCCCGAGGCTGTCGTGGCTGTCGAGAGAAAGAAGGAAGCTGATGCGCTGGCCCGCATCGAAGCCCTTGAGTCATCCCTGAAAACGCTCTAGAATATGTTCCAGACCAGTTTTCCCGTGAGATATTATGAGGCCGACCCGATGGGTGTCGTGCACCACAGCGAGTACCTCCGCTATTTCGAGCTGGCGCGCAATCTGTGGCTGAAGGAAGTGGGGTACACCTACGACCATTCTCTCGAGGACAATATCGTTTTCCCCGTTGTGGACCTCGAGTGTCATTACAAGCATTCCGCCCGTTTCGGGCAGGTGCTCACGGCGACTGTGGAAGTTTCCGAATTTGATATGGTCACGGCCACTTTCCTCCAGAAAGTAATCGATCCTCAGGGGAGGGTTTGCGCTGAGGGGAAGGTGCGGATAGCCTTTCTGAACACAAAGCTCGGGCGGCCGGTAAGATGCCCCGCGAGACTTGTTGAAAAAGTCGAATCACTAATTAAATAACAAACGTCATGTTAATGTATCCTTTAGGTGTCGTAGGACCCTGGCAAATCGTAATCATCGCCCTTGTCATTCTTCTTCTTTTCGGCGGAAAGAAGATTCCCGAGCTTATGAAGGGGCTCGGACAGGGCGTGAAGAGTTTCAAGAAGGGCATGCAGGAGGTGGAAGACGAGATCAAGGACGCCGAGATCGAAATCACAAAGCCTGAAAAGCCTTCCAAGAAGAGCGGCGAATAATGTCCGACAAGCAGAATCCGACTGCTGACATGGGCTTCTGGGACCATCTCGATGTTCTCAGGGGCGCCATCTTCCGTTCCGCGATAGGCGTGCTGCTTTTCGCGATTGTCGCCTTCTGCTTCAAGACCTTCGTATTCGACAAGATAATCCTTGCGCCACTGCACGGGGAGTTCCTGACCTATCGTCTGATGGGCATACCCTTCGAGATGAAGCTCGTCAACATCGAGATCAGCACGCAGTTCATGGTGCACGTGAGGATGGCCTGTATGGTGGGTCTGGTGATGAGCTGCCCGTACATCATCTACGAAATATGGAAGTTCATCGCCCCGGCGCTCTATAGAAAGGAGAAGGTGGCAATACGAAAGGCCTTCTTGATGTCTTCGGGACTCTTTTATCTGGGAGTTCTGGTCGGCTATTATCTTGTTCTGCCGCTTTGTCTCAATTTTTTCGTCGATTACAAGGTCAGCGACCAGATCGAGAACACCATAACCCTGACATCGTACATTTCGATGTTCATGTCGCTGGTTCTGGCCATCGGAATCGTGTTTGAATTCCCGATGGTCGTGATGGTACTTTCCTCCATGGGGCTGATCGACAGGCCGATGATGCGCAAGTACCGCAAGATCGCGATTGTCGCTGTCCTGTGCGTTTCCGCTATCATAACCCCGGCAGACCCGATGTCGATGATCATTCTTGCCATTCCGCTGTACGCCCTGTATGAATTCTCGATTATGCTGTGCCGCAAGAGCATCATGACCGAGGAGGAGATGGCTGCGGAAGATTCCATCGAGAGCGGCGAATGATTTCAATCGACAATGTCACTGTAGCTTACGGCGGTTTTGTCCTTCTCGACAAAATCAATTTCCACATCAGCGAGACCGACAAGATTGGCCTCGTGGGCAAGAACGGAGCCGGCAAATCGACAATACTGAAATTGATTTGCGGCCAGCAGAATCCCACTTCCGGGCATATTGACAAGCCCAACCATCTCACCGTGGGCTATCTTCCCCAGATTATGGAGCATCACAGGGGAGTGACCGTGATGCAGGAAACCCTTAGCGTGTTCGACGAACTCTCCCGCGTTCAGAAGGAGGTGGAAGACATCACTGCCGAGCTCGCTTCTCGCAGCGATTATGAGTCCGAAGAGTATCTAGGCCTTATCGAGACTCTTTCCGAATTGAACGACAGGCTTCAGATCAGCCACAGCGAGCCCCCTGAGGTGACCGCACGCAAGGTCCTGTTCGGCCTGGGTTTCCGTCAGGAGGATTTCGATCGCAATACCGAGACTTTTTCACAGGGCTGGAACATGCGCATCGAGCTTGCCAAGATACTTTTGCGGCGACCTGAAGTGCTGCTTTTGGATGAGCCTACAAATCATCTTGATATTGAGTCGATTGAGTGGTTGGAGGATTATCTCTCGAACAGGAAGTGCTCACTGCTTCTGGTATCTCACGACCGCAAGTTCCTCGACACCGTGACCAACCGTACCGTTGAGATCGTGCTCGGCAAGGTTTACGACTACAAGGTGCCTTATTCGAAGTACCTTGAACTGCGCGCCGAGAGGATTGCTCAGCAGACCGCCGCTTATGAGAACCAGCAGAGGATGATCGAGAAGACCGAAGATTTCATCCGTGCGTTCCGCTACAAGCCCACGAAATCCAATCAGGTCCAGTCCAGAATCAAGGCTCTCGAGAAACTGGACCGCATAGAGATCGATGAGACCGACAATGTCCGCCTCACCATAAAATTCCCGCCTGCCGCCCGTGCGGGCGATGTGGTCTACAAAGCCACGGACCTTACAGTCGGGTATCCGCAGAAGGTGGTCTTCCGTGATGCTCAGGTGGAGATCGCGCGAGGGGAGAAGGTGGCCCTTGTCGGGCGCAACGGCGAGGGAAAGACCACACTTATGAGAGTTATCGCCGGGGAACTGGAACCCATCAGTGGTGAATCTAAAGTGGGGTTTAATGTGAACCTGGGTTATTATGCTCAGAATCAGGAGGATATTCTCGACAAGAACGAGACGGTGTTCAGTACGGTCGACCGCATAGCCACGGGTGATATGCGCACGAAACTGCGCGACCTGCTGGCCCAGTTCCTTTTCCGAGGCGAGGACATCGACAAGAGGGTTTCCGTGCTCAGCGGCGGCGAGAGGGCGCGGCTCGGCATGGCCCGGCTGATGTTGCAGAACCACAACGTGTTGGCGCTCGACGAGCCCACGAACCATATGGACATAAAATCCAAGGATATACTCAAACAGGCGCTTAAGGCTTATGACGGCACCCTGATTGTGGTTTCGCACGACCGTGACTTCCTCGACGGGCTTGTGGACAAGATTTACGAATTCCGCGACGGGAAGGTTCGCGAGCATCTGGGCGGAGTGGCGGATTTCCTGCAGAAACGCAAGCTGGAGAACCTGCAGGAACTGGAAAGGACCTCTCCGGGCCTCGGCTCGGCCTCAGCAACCGGTTCCAGCTCTGGCTCGGCAACCGGTTCGGTTTCCGGCTCAGGCTCGGCCGCCGCCTCTGTTTCTGTTTCTGCTTCTGCTTCTGCTTCTGGCGGTCCTGTTGCAGATCCTTCGGCTCCGAAGCAAGGCAAGCCTCTCTCGTATGAGGAGGCCAAGGCCCGCAGCAGGGAAGAACGCAAGAAAAAAGAGCGCATACGCTGGCTGGAATCGGAGATTTCCAAAATTGAGGGAAGGATGAAGGAGATCGAGACCGTGCTCGCCTCGCCTTCCGAAAAGGATGATATAATGGAACTTACCCGCTCTTACCTCGAGCTGAAACGTGAACTGGATTTCAAGACAGAGGAGTGGGGCGGACTCATTGATTGACATGTTTGTTTTCGACGCACATTGCGACGCGCCTTCGCAGATGCTGAGGCTACGCGATTTCTCTTTGGACAACTGCCACGCGCAGGTTGACTTCCCCAAGATGAAGAGGGGAAAGGTTCTGGCGTCCTGTTTCGCGTTCTACATTCCGGCGGACTGTCCCGCCCCTTACGGCTATGCCGGGAAGCTTCGGCTCGAGACGCTTCGCCAGCTGGGGCTGAATGCCGGCGTCGCGGCGCAGGCTTCATCTTCAGTACAGATTGAGGAAAATTTACGCAAGGACTTGTTATCCATTGTGTTTGCACTTGAGAACGGCTCTCCGATAGGGGACTCCTTCGAGAAACTTCAGGAGTTTTATGACTACGGAGTACGCTACGTTACCCTGACCCACAGTGCCGACAATCAGATCTGCGATTCCTGTACCGGTGGCGGGACTTGGGGCGGACTGAGCCCGTTCGGGAAAAAGCTGGTCCGGGAGATGAACCGGATCGGAATGACGGTGGACCTCGCGCACTGCTCGAACGATACAGTGAGAGATGTTCTTGCGATAACACAGGAGCCGGTGGTTTACACTCACGGCGCCTGCCATTCCCTCTGCCCGCATCGGCGGAATCTGCCGGACGAACTGTTGAAGGGGATAGCGCAGACCGGGGGAGTTGTCGGCATGAGCGTTTATCCGCTTTTCCTGGATCAGGACTTTGAGAAGGTGCTCGAGGACTCCGGGCTGCCCGCTGAGGATTGGATCGAGACTGAATTCATAAAGGATCCTTCATCTGTCCGGAAGCGCCTGGCCTGGGAAAATCTTCAGGACAGGCTCCTGGCTTTGCCACGTCCCGGGGCCGGATATATGTGGCGTCATCTTGAGCATGCGCTTAAAGTCTGCGGGGCGGAGCATGTGGGGATAGGAACGGATTACGACGGCATAGAGATTACTCTTTCCGGAATGGAGACCATCGAAAATCTCGGGCCGATGCTGGAGGGACTGTTCAAGTCGCACGGCTGCTCCGACGACCTCGCTTCAGCAGTGATGTCCGGCAATTTTATGCGGATTTTGGGCTGATTAGAGGAACTTATAGGGTATTTTTGTAATATAACAAAATTGTTATTAACTAAAACAAAGTTGTTATATTGCTTAAAAATCAGTTGTTTATATCTTTAATTATATAATTTCTGAGTGTATCGAGAGCTGACGCGGCAAATCTCTCGATATTGCGCTTACGGTCATTGTGATATTGGAATTTTACGGCTTTTTCGCCCCGCGGGCCGGCCACTCCTACCCATACTGTGCCTTCCGGATTGTGCTCATCGCAGCCCTCGGCGAGTCCGGTGGTCGAGACAGAGTAGGTGCTTCCGGTGATTTCCCTGACTCCGCGCGCCATCTGGATTGCGACCTCGGCGCTGACCACCCCGCAGCGGCTGATGTCATCACTGTTGACTCCGAGGACCTTTTCCTTTACGCTTATCGCATAGGAGGTGACTGAGCCCAGAAAGTATGACGAAGAGCCGGAGACTGTGGTCAGCAGATGGGCTATTTCGCCTCCCGTGCAGGATTCCGCGGCGCTCACGGTTGCTCCACGCTCTTTCAGGAGCTTCCCGATTGCTGTTTCGAGGTTGCTGTCCTCGAAGGCGTAGATGTGGCTGCCTAGTATCTTCGAGAGGGCGGTGATCTTCTCGTCCAGGATGGCCTCGGATTCAGCCTTGTCGCCTCCGTACACGGAGAGCCTCAGCCGGACTCCGGTGAGGGGGTTGGGGAGATAGGCGAGATGGATGTTTGCGCCCAGAGCGTCTTCCCAGGGGGCTATAAGATTGGAAAGGGCTGACTCTGCAAGGCCGTAAGTCATTATTGTGCGGTGGGTTATATCTTCCAGGCTGAAGTTTGATTTTATGTCATTCAGGATGTCTGGGATGGCGGCGACGGCTTCGAAAGGGACTCCCGGAAGGGCGTAGAGGACGGCTTTGTGGCCGTAGCGGCTCTCGGGAAAGCGGAAGACCATTATGGGGGCGGTACCGCGTTTGTTAAGGATGACTTCGCATCCCCTCGGAACCATGGCCTGCCGCATGTTGCAGTCGAGGACTTCGAGGCCACGGGAGTGCAGAATATTTGTCACAATCGCTTCCTGGCCTTCGTGCCGGACATAGTCCCGGGCGCCGAAAAGTTCCCTGAGAGCGTCTTTGGTAATGTCGTCCTTAGTTGGACCAAGACCTCCGGTGGAGATAACTATATCATTGTGTTTTAGTTCGTTATCTATTTTGGAAATTATTTCTTCACGATTGTCGGCAATGGAAAGCATTCCGCAGCAGCGCACGCCTATGCTTCCGAGGGCTCTGGTGATTTCCGAGGAATTGGTGTCGACAATCTGGCCGATGAGGATTTCATCGCCGATAGTGATGATTGATGCTGTGTTCATTATTGAGAATAGAGGTGCCTGAGGAGTTTTCTGGCCAGATTGGGGCCGTCGAGGACCAGGCCTGTTGTGACTTCTAGCAGTTGTGCGCCCGCATCGAGGATTTCCCGGGCCATTTCAGGCGTTCTGATGCCTCCATAGCCTATTATGGGGAATCTTCCCTTGGTGTAGTCGTAAACGCGCCTTACATTGTCGGATTTCGCCACTACGAAGCCGTCTATTCCGCCCATCAGCGCAAAGCTGAGTATTTTTTCGAGCTGTTCCTGGGGCAGATCGTGCGTGAGCCGGAGCAGGACAGGCTTGTAGTTCTCGTAGGCGAGGCGGATGTTGAAGATTTCGTCAAGGACTTTTTCGGTGTCGCTGTCAGGTATCTCCATATCGAAGAAATCCGCGAAGTCGTAGGCGAGGGAGAATACCTTTGCGTGGTCTTTGTTGATGCACATTCCGATGACAGGATCGGCGGGATTGCTCTGCAGGTTGGAGATTATGGTCTTCACGTTAGCCAGGCTGACAGGTCCGATGTCCGTGAAGCTGAATCCGAAGTCATAGAGAGTGTTGTAGAGCTGTCCCTTTTTGTCCAATCCCGGACCCAATCCGATGGGATTGCTTAATTTAAGTCCAAGAACCTCACGTTCAAGTTTAGATGACTTGGACTTGTGGCCCATCCTGATCAGAGCCCTGGCGAAGGGTATTTTTCCCAGCATGCGGATCTGGCCCTTCATAATCCGGAAGGCCGTGTCGCGATTGAAAAGACTGATCAGCTGTTTGTACATGCAGATACAAATATAGCCATTATTTCCATTCTCCTGCAATTTTCTTCCTCCTGTCTTTCCCGCTGTCACGACTGCAAACTTTTGAGCTATTTCTTGTAGTCGTGACACCGTAACTGCCGATTTCCCCCTTCCCGCTGTCACGACTGCAAACTTTTGAGCTATTTCTTGTAGTCGTGACACCGAAACCGCCGATTTCCCCCTTCCCGCTGTCACGACTGCAAACTTTCGCTCGATTTCTTGCACTCGTGACAGCCCAAACCAAATTCGAGTTTATCGAAGTCTTTGCCCTGCTCGCAGGTGATGTGCTGGAGGTGCAAGCGACTTCCCTCCTGAATCGAAAAAGCTACTCACTTCGCTCACGTTCGCTCGACGGCTAACTATTTTGACAGGGGCGCTGCCCCTGTAAC
>R20__coassemble_808_pt1 | contig 21042 bp, 19 predicted proteins | sample R20__metabat2_low_PE_040 | metagenome-assembled genome bin R20 | reverse complement strand
AACGGACAACGTGATGCTCATATTCGACTTCGGACGCAGCCCCGTGGGCTCCACCATCGAGGTCAAGGACATCTGCTTCCAGGAGCACAAGGCTTCCGGCGCAAGTTACAGGGTCAACGCATCCACAAACCTCTGGAAGGGCACGACCGTCACCACTGATTACTGGTATTCGCCTTCAGACTGGAGCGGAGGAATCACTCCCGAGATCGAGCTCACGGAAGGCAACGGCGTCAAGGTCGTGATTCCCGAGGGCACAGGCGGCAGCGAGTGGATGGGACAGACAAAGCTCATCTCCAACATCGCATCCTCGGCAGATAAGTTATATGACTTCTGCTGCACCCTTGTAGCCGATGAAGACATGACCGTCACCATCAAGCTCACAGGCAACCCTGAAGGCGAAGGCGACACCCACGCGTTCTTCTACGACGGACAGGTGACGCTCTCTGCAGGCGAGGAATTGACCTACGAGAAGGCCTACATAGCCAACGCTTCCGCCGGAACGGACAACGTGATGCTCATATTCGACTTCGGACGCAGCCCCGTGGGCTCCACCGTCGAAGTAAAGAACATATGCTTCCAGGAGCATATAGACGGATAAGCGGAAATGAAAGCAAGAATCCTCACTTTAGCACTGCTCGCATGCATTTTTTCGTGCAGCAACGCCGAGGCCGACGTGCCGGCGCAGAATGACATAAAAGTAAATCCCCAATCGCTCGAATGCGCGGCGGAAGGGGGGACTTTGAGTCTGGGCGTGACGGCCGACGCGGCCTGGCAGGCGTATGCCGACGATGACTGCAGCGAGTGGGTGCTGAAGGTGGATCCCGCTTACAGCGCGGACCCCGTCGGGACCGTGAGCGTGAAGGTGGACGAGAACATCGGCCGCAACGACCGCAGCGGGAACATTGTGATCAAGTGCGGGACCACCCGCCTGAAAGTCCCCATCACCCAGAAAGCCCCCGAAGCTTCGCCTATAAAGTGTCCTCTGGACGGCTACAGCCTGGTATGGCACGACGAGTTCGAAGGCTCCGACGTGGAGACGAAGAACTGGAAATTCGAGAACTGGACCAGGGGCTGGGTGAACAACGAGCTGCAGTACTATGTGGCCGGAGGCGAATTCGACGGAGTCCAGACCGCATTCATCAAGGATGAGGCGCTGCAGATAAAGGCCCAGAAATACAAGGGCTCGAAGAAATTCACCTGCAACGGCAAGGAGTACGATATCGACGGGCAGGTCATTTCCGCGCGTATGAACACCAAGGAATCCTGGCTCTACGGCTATTTCGAGGCAGCAATATGGCTCCCCAAAGGCAAGGGTACCTGGCCCGCATTCTGGATGATGCCGACCGACCAGAGCGACGGATGGCCCGTCTGCGGTGAGATTGACATTATGGAGGAAGTGGGCGTGGACGCGAACATAACCTCTTCTTCAATCCACACCGGAGCCTACAACCATCCCCACAACACCCAGAAGACCCAGTCGCGCACGACCAACGGAGCGGAGAGCGAATACCACGTCTATGCCCTGGAATGGACCGCGGACTACCTGCAGTTCTACACCGACGGCATCAAGACGCTGAAATTCCAGAACGACGGAAAGAAGGACAAGGACACCTGGCCCTTCAACAAGAAGTTCTATATGACTCTTAACCTCGCCTGGGGCGGAGACTGGGGCGGATATGCCGGAGTGGACGAGAGCGCCCTCCCCTGCACGATGAAGGTTGATTGGGTCAGAGTGTTTCAGAAATAGCGTTTCTGCGCCTCGAGGACCTCGCTGAAACGTTCGGAGAGTTCTCCCATCGAGTGCAGAAGCATGTCAGCGCCGCTTTCGAGCAGCAGCGAATCAGGCAGCGGGCCGGTGTTCACAGCGACTGTGAAACAGCCCGCTGCTTTTCCTGCCTGCACGCCGAGAGGGGCGTTTTCTATGACTATGGCCTCCGAAGGCTTCAGGCCGCCCGCCTTGCGAAGCCCCGTAAGGTAAGGCTCGGGATCAGGCTTGCATTTGCGATCCACGTCGTCGGCGCAGACCAGCCACTCCTCCCGGAAAAGGCCTGCATAAAAGCTGTGTAACTGGTTGAACATCTTGAGCTGGCCCGAGCCCGTCACGACTATCGCGTCTATGCCCTCTGCGCGCACGGCCCTTACGGCATCGGCGGCGCCTTTCATCGGGGGCATGGGGCCGTAGGAGTCGGCTATCTCGCACTTGCGCCGGTACAGGGGACGGAAAATCTCCTCGGGAGCCGGTTTGCCGAGATATTTGCGGAAGGCTATGTCGATGGTCACGTTGCTCGTGCGGCCTTCGTTGAGATAGATTTCTGATTCGGGAATATCAATCCCGGTTTCGGCGAAAACCTGCTTCCAGGCTCCGGCGTGACGGGGCATAGAATCGAAGAGGACCCCGTCCATATCGAACATCACCAGTTTTACCATAAGGCGCTAACGGGAAAGCTGGTCGAGGTCCCAGTCGGCCTTGATCTTGTCGATTATCGCGCAGACCACCTTATAGGCGCGGGAATCCGCAGTATAGACAGCGGGGATGGCAAAGCGCACGCGGCCCTGGCGTTTGAGCTTCGCGGCGACCTTGCTCTTGCGCTCGTTCGCAGGATTGAAAACGGCGATGGAATGGCCGCCGAACATATTCACTATCTTCATGCAGGGGACGTCAGTCTCACCATCGCCCATATAGATCATATGGGAGAAGGGTACCCTCTTCTTGTCCTCGGCTACGGAGGAATTCACCATCCTGGTATCCTGGGCACTGAAGATGCCCTTGTTGATTTTGAAGAGGAACTGCGTCTTCGCGGTATAGTCCACCGCCACTCCGGGCCACTGGGCTTCGCCTTCGGAATCGTAGATGAAGGAACCGGCGAACACGTGCTTGAATTCGTGTGCGATGGGGCTGCCTTCGATTATCTCCTTCATGCCGGATGAATTGATGTAATGCTCCACACGGACTCCCCTGCTCTCGCCGTATGTATTCACGAGGCCGAACCATCCGCGCACACCCTCGTATAGTTCGATGTCGCGGCCGAACTTCATCAGATCGTCGCGTTTCAGGGAGATACCCGACCTGTGGGCCTCGTCGAACATAAGTTTCATGTAGGACAGGACGTTGCTTGCGTCCTGCTTCACGGCCAGGTCGTTGCTGAGATCCCAGAACTCGGAAACGCTCTTGCCGACGGCCTGGATGAAGCCGAATTCCTGCATGTTTCCGGGCGAGAGAGTGCCGTCGAAATCATAGATGAGGGCCACGATAGGTTTTCCCATAAGGCGAGTCTTTTAAAATCCGGGGCAAATTTCGCTATTTTTTCCCAAAATGGATTAAATTTGCGAACCTAAATCTAGTAAAAGATGATACATTATCTTTCAAGACTGCAGGACACGGTCCGCAAAAACTGGGACAGTCCTGCCTTGTGCAACTACAAGGGCGAGGAATTCACCTTCGGGCAGCTCGCCGTGAACATTGAAAAGTTCCACATCTTCTTTGAAAAAGCCGGCATCTCGAAAGGCGACAAAATCGCCCTCTGCGCGAAGAACAGCGCCCGCTGGGCGGTCAGCTTCCTTTCGATCAACACCTACGGGGCCGTAGTGGTTCCCATACTTTCCGACTTCCTTCCTTCGACCGTATGCGGGCTGGTGAACCATTCCGAAAGCCGCATCCTCTTCACGGATCCCGACATCTGGGAAAAGATGGACAAGGCCGAAGTTTCCTCTCTGAAAGCGGTCGTAAGCTGTACCGACTTCACCCTTCTTTACAGCGCCGACGACCAGGTGTCAGAGGCCTATGACGGTCTGAGCGAGGCCTTCGAGAAGAAATACCCCATGGGCTTCGGCCGCGCCAACGTGGTCTTCCCCACCGACAACGGCAAGGACCTCGCGGTCATCAACTACACCTCCGGGACCACAAGCGCGCCCAAGGGCGTGATGCTGCGCTACGAATGTTTCAGCGCAATGGTTCAGTTCTCGATCGAACACGTTCTGTGCGGCCCCGAGGACAACGTGGTCTCGATGCTTCCGATGGGCCACATCTACGGTCTGGCATTCGAATTCATCTACCCTCTGAGTTTCGGAGTGACGATCTACTATCTTGGCAAGACCCCTTCTCCCAGCCTTCTTCTGAAGGCGATGCAGGACGTGAAACCTTATATGGTTGTGACCGTCCCGCTGGTGATGGAAAAGGTTTACAAGTCCAGCATCGAGCCGGTCGTGAGAAAATGGTATATGCAGATTGTGCTCCAGATCCCGTTTGTCGGGGATGCTATCTACCGCAAGATCGGGGAAAAGCTCCAGGCCGCGTTCGGCGGCAAGGTACGCCACTTCATAATGGGCGGCGCCGCGCTGAATCCCAAGGTCGAGAAATGCTTCAAGCATATGCAGCTGCCCTACACCGTGGGCTACGGCATGACGGAAGCATCCCCCCTGCTGGGATATGAAGACTGGAAGAAATTCGTTCCGGGCTCCTGCGGCAAGCCCGTGACCTGCGCCGAAGTCAGGATTGATTCCGAAGACCCCCAGCACATCCCGGGAGAAATCCTCGCCAGAGGCACAAACATCTGCAGCGGCTATTACAACAATCCCGAGGTCAGCGCAAACGCCTTCACCGAGGACGGCTTCCTGCGCACGGGCGACCTGGGAATAATCGACAAGGACGGCAACATCTTCATCAAGGGCCGCTGCAAGACGATGATCCTTTCCGCGAACGGCCAGAACATTTACCCCGAAGAGGTGGAGGCAATCGTAAACGAGAATGATTGGGTCGTGGAATCCGTCGTCGTGGACAGGGCCGGAAAGCTCGTGGCCCTCGTCTATCTCGACGAGGCCGGAATGAAGAAGGCCGGGCTCGACGACGAGGCCGTCTCCGACATCCCCGAGGCCATCCGGGTGAACTCCAACAAGTTCCTCCCCGCTTACAGCAAAATCGCGAAGGTCGAAAGGGTGGCCCAGCCTTTCGAGAAGACCCCCAAGATGAGCATCAAGCGCTTCCTGTACAAATAATGACATTTTGTCACTGGAACGCTAATTGATTAAGCAAAGGCCGTCCGCTTCCCTGAGGCGGGCGGTTTTTTGAACTTAAAACGATAGAAATATGGCAACAAAGGCATTGAAAGGACAGATCGGAGTAACGACCGAGAACATTTTTCCTGTAATCAAACAATTCCTCTACAGCGACCACGAGATTTTCCTGCGCGAACTCGTGGCGAACGCGGTCGATGCTACCCGCAAGCTCCAGACTCTCGCATCCAACGGCGAATTCAAGGGCGAGACCGGCGAGCTGAAAGTGGCCGTCGAACTGGACGAGTCCAAGAAAACCCTGAAAATCATCGACAACGGCATCGGTATGACCGAGGACGAGGTTGACCGCTACATCAACCAGATAGCCTTCTCATCGGCCGGAGAATTCCTCGAAAAGTACAAGGACCAGATGGGCAGCATCATCGGGCACTTCGGTCTGGGATTCTACTCGGCCTTTATGGTCGCAAAGAAAGTCACCATCGAGACCCTGAGCTTCAAAGAGGGCGCAAAGGCCGTGAAATGGAGCTGCGACGGCTCTCCCGAGTACAGCATGACCGAATGCAAGAAAGCCGACAGGGGCACCGTAATAACCCTGCATCTCGACGAAGAAGGGGCTGAGGACTTCGGCACGAAGGGCAAGATCTCCCAGCTGCTCGACAAATACTGCAAGTTCATGCCGGTTCCCGTTGTGTTCGGCAAGAAGACCGAATGGAAGGACGGCAAGAGCGTCGAGACTGAAGAAGACAACGTCATAAACTCAATCGACCCCATATGGACCAGGACTCCTTCCGAACTCAAGGACGAGGACTATCTCAATTTCTACAAGGCACTCTACCCTATGGAGGAGGAGCCGATGTTCTGGATCCACCTCAACGTCGATTACCCCTTCAATCTGACGGGAGTCCTGTATTTCCCGAAGATCAAGGAAAGGATGGCAATCAACAAGAACAAGATCCAGCTCTTCTGCAACCAGATGTTCGTCACGGACCACGTGGACAACATCGTGCCTGATTTCCTGACACTGCTGCACGGAGTGATCGACTCTCCGGACATCCCCCTGAACGTCAGCCGCAGTTATCTGCAGGCCGACGCGAACGTGAAGAAAATCAGCACCTACATCACAAAGAAGGTGGCCGACAGGCTCGAGGAGATCTTCCGCGAACAGAGGAGCGATTATGAGCAGAAATGGGACAACATCAAGCTCTTTATCGAGTATGGAATGCTCTCCGACGAAAAGTTCGCCGAAAGGGGCCTGCAGTTCGCCCTCCTGAAGAACACCGAAGGCAAGTATTTCAGCCTAGAGGATTACCGCAAGGGCATCGAGGCCGCCCAGACCGACAAGGACAAGAAGGTCGTCTATCTCTACGCCACCGACGCCGAAGGCCAGTACAGCTACATCGAGGCCGCGAAGAACAGGGGCTGGGACGTGCTGCTGATGGACTGCGAGCTGGATTCGCATTTTGTGAACCTGCTGGAACAGAAGGTCGCCGACAGCCGTTTCGCCCGCGTGGATTCCGATTCCCCCGAGAACCTCATTCCCACCGAGGAGAAGATCAAGCCCGAGATGTCCGACGAGGACAAGAAAGCCCTCGAGGAACTCTTCAAGGGCGCGCTCCCGCAGGGCAACGAATACCGGATCGAGCCGGAGAATCTCGGCGAGAGCGCCGCTCCCGTGCTGATCACCCAGAGCGAGTTCATGCGCCGGTTCAGGGAGATGTCGGCCCTCGGAGGAGGAATGAACTTCTACGGCGAGATGCCCGCTTCCTACGACATAAAGATCAATATGGAGAATCCTCTCATTGCGAAGATCTGGGGCGACCGCGAGGGCAGCGCGACTCTGCTGCGTCAGGTCGTGGATCTGGCGCTGCTGGGCAGCGGAATGCTGAAGGGAAAGGAACTTTCAGACTTTATTTCTGAGAGTCTAAATACTCTACAACGTCTCTGACCCTCTCGAAATTCGCCAGTTTTTCATCGGGGATGACTATACCGTAGTCATCCTCGATTTTCATAAGGAGCTGGAGAATGTTGAGGGAATCCGCTCCGAGGTCCTCCTTGATGCGGGAGTCCATCTGGACCTTCTGCGCGTCGATGCGCAGCTGCTTTGCGAGTATTTTCTGTACTTCTTCGAACATATCAGGCTTCGTAATGGTCATATTTGTCCAGGGCGGCCTCGATCTTTGAGGAAAGCGAGCTGCTTTCCATCCTGTAGGCCTGCTCAATGCATTTTTCGATAGCTACGGCCTTGCTGCTGCCGTGGCCTTTCACGACGGTCTTGCGTGTACCGATCAGGACGCTGCCGCCGTAGTTCTGGTAATTCATCATCTCCTTGAGGTCGGCGAACATCTGCTTCTGGAAAAGCGCGCCGATCTTGTACGCGGTGCGCGAGAAGATGGTCTCCTTAACCTTCAGGAGAAGTTCCAGGGCCGTTCCTTCGGTGGTCTTCACGAGGACGTTGCCGCTGAAACCGTCGCACACGACCGCATCGTACGCTCCGCTCAGAAGGTCGCGACTCTCCATATTCCCCACGAAATTGATGCAGGGCAACTCCGAAAGAATCTCATATGCCTCCCGGCGGATGCTGTCGCCCTTTTCAGCTTCCTTGCCCACGTTCAGAAGGGCGATACGCGGATTCTTTATTCCATAAACATTCTCGAGATAAAGGCTCGCCATGATCGCGAACTGCTTGAGGTGCGCGGAGGTGACCTCCACGTTGGCTCCGCTGTCGCAGATGCCCACGATCCCTCCCTTCATCGTGGGAAGAATCGGACAGAAGGCGGGACGGATGACTCCTTCCAGCATACCCACACGGGTCAGGGCTGCAGCCACGAGGGCTCCCGTGGAGCCGACGCTTACCATCGCGTCGACCTCGTCGTCGTCGCGCAGCAGCCTTATGGCCTTTATCATCGAGCTTTCCTTCTTCAGGCGGATGGCGTCGGTGGGCTTCTCGTCGCAGCCTATCACGTCGGGGGCGTTCACGATTTCGACCCTCGAAGAATCGTACTCGCGTCCTTCCAGGATTTTACGAAGGGTATCCTCATCTCCGGTCAGAATCAGATGGAGGTCGGGAAATTTCGCGAGGGCTGCAAGGCCGCCTTCGACGTTTGCAAGGGGGCTGTTGTCGCCTCCGAAGCAGTCCAGAACTATCTTTATCATACGATTTTCTTTACAAAGGAACGACGGCGCTTGTTCTGGAACTGGTCGAAGCGCTTCCAGAGATTGTTGATGGCGGCGTTGTCCTCGAGGTTGAGATTAGTGTCGGCATACTTGATGCCGGGCTTGCGCAGCATCTTGGCGAGCTCGTAGGCGAAGATGACGCTCACTCCCCTGTTCAGATACTCGGGCTCGACTCCTATGAGGCCGAGGTCCACCACGTCCGGGCGATATCGGGCCTTCAGGAAACGCAGAAGCGCCTTCGGGGTCAGATGCCCTCCGGATGCCTGCATCGGTTTCGCAATGCAGGGGAAGCAGATCCCGATGCAGACGGGCCTGTCGTTCTCGTCCAGAACAACGGCGACATAATTCAGATCGATTATGAGCTTGAAGTTGTCCATCAGCATCCGCTTCATCCCGTCGGAGAATGGTACCGTACCGTAAATCTTGTCGTAGGAACGGTCCAAAAGCTCGAAGAACTGGTCGGCGTATCTGCGCAGGAAATCGGCGGTGTTCTTCGCCGGCCCGATGCGCAGATGGTAGCGCTTCATCACGAACTCGGCCATCTTCTTCATTTCCTCGAAGGATTCGGGGTCCTTGGGGAAGCGTATCTGGCTCTCGAGCCAGTCCACCTCCTTGGCGAAGCCCTGAGCTTCGATGAGCGGCTGATAGTAGTCGTAATTATAGGCCTCCTCGAAAGTGGACATCTGGTCGAAGCCTTCGATCAGAAGGCCTTCCCTTTCCAGATCCGAGAAACCCAGGGGGCCGACGATCTCTTCCATCCCCTTCGAGCGCGCCCAGGCTTCGAGGGCATCGAAGAGAGCCTTTGCGACCTCGGGGTCGTCGATGCAGTCGAAACGCGAGAATCTCACCCTCTTCTGGCCCCACTTTTCATTGCTGGAGCGCTGCAGGATGCCGTTTATGCGGCCGACCATACGCCCGTCGCGATAGGCGTTGTAATAGACGGCCTCGCAGGTGTCGTAATAGACATAATCCTTTCGGAAAATTTTCTTCTCGTCCATATACAGGGGCGCCACATAGTACGGGCAATCCCTGTAGAGGCGGTTCGGAAATTCGAGGAATTCCTTCTGCTCGCGCTTTGTGAGCGCCTCCCTGATCTCGACCATAGCCTACCTTCCTTTGGAGTGGAACGCGACTCCGACTCCGTTGGGGCCGCAGTGGCTGCCGGCAGTGGGGTTCGTGACGACAAACTCGATCTGCAGGTCGTCGCCGAACTTCTGCTTCAGAAGGAGCGCGAACTCCTCGGCAAGTGCGGGAGCGTCCGTGTGACCGACTATGATGCGGTGGTTGCGGATATCGTCGCCCATCTGCTCGACATAGGAAACGAGCCTTGCCATAGCCTTGAGGCGCCCTTTTTCAGTGCCGATGCTCTCCATCTTGCCCTCGGCGCTCATATGGATTATGGGGCGCACTCCGATCAGTCCTCCCATAGTCGCCGCGATTCCGCTGACGCGTCCGCTTCTGCGGAAGAACTTCAGGTCGTCGGCGAAGAAATACTGGCAGTAGTGGTCCACTTCACTCCCGGACCATTCGACGATCTCATCGGGAGTCTTGCCGGAGAGGAGCATATCGCCGATTTCGCGGGCAATCAGGTAACTCACGATCGTTATGCCCTTCGTGTCCACTTCCAGGAAACGGCGCTCAGGGTATTTTGCCTTGAGGGTCTCGAGAGCCTTGTACATATTGCCGAAAGTCATCGTCATCGCGGCCGAGAAATGCACGTAAAAGATGTCTCGTCCGGCCGCGAATTCGGGCTCGAACCAGTCGATGTACTGCTGCTCGCTGATGGCGCTCGTCGTGGGAAGCACTCCGGCGCGAAGCGTATCGTAAAAGGCGTGGGAATCGAATTCCTTGAAATCGATATAGGGGTAGGTAATCTTCGCATCGATGCTGTAAGGCATGCTGATGAGTTTGTAACCGTACAAGGCCGCCACTTCGGGGGTGATGTCGGTATCGGTGTCAGTAAAATAGGTCCACATATTATTGCAAGACAAAAATGTAATCAAAAATCGGTTGACCTCCGTCGCTCAGGATAACCTCGGTCGCGGGGTAGGTTTGCTGAAGGCGGGCGCACAGACTTTCAGCCTCGGAGGAGGGTGCATCGGCTCCCTTGAAAATCAGAAGGACGTCGTAGGAACCGGCCTGCAGGCCGCTGCAAAGTTCCAGAGCGGCCTCGAGGCGGTCAGCACAGTCGGAAAAGATGTCGTGCTTGCTGAAGCCGATGAAGTTGCCCTTGTGGGATTTCTGCGTGTCGCGGTTTGCGGTGGAGACCATTCCCGTGACCACCTCGGCTATGATCCGCTCGGCCTGCGCGCAGACTTCATCGGGCTGCGCCGCGGCGAAATCTATGGAGCCCAGAACTGAGTATCCTCCGCCGATTGTAATCGTCGGGAGAACGATAATCTGCGAATTCTTATAGAGTCCTGCGGCCTGCTGGGCCGTCATTATGATGTTCGAATTGTTGGGAAGGACGTAGATCCGCTCGGCGTTGGCCTCGTCGAAAGCCTTCAGAAAGCTTTCGGCGGAAGGATTCATCGTCTGGCCTCCCTCTATCACCAGTGCGCCCATATCCCTGAAAGTCGCGCTCAGGCCCTCGCCTGAAACGACCGAAACCACGGCCGACTTTCTGCGCGGGCCCTTGCGCACCTTGTTCTCCATATGGTTCTCGTGGTGCTGCAGGGTCATGTTCTCGATCTTTATCGTGAGGTACTCACCCCACTGCTGGCAGGCGTTGAGGATGTCGCCGGGACGGCGCGTATGGACGTGAACCTTTATTATGGAGCCGTCCCTGAAGAAAACAAGGCTGTCGCCCACTCCCTCCAGATATTCCCTTATGACTGATTCGTCGAAGACAGCAAGATCCACTTTCGAGCTCTGGAGCCTCAGAAGGAACTCCGTGCAGTATCCGAATTCCAACACGCTGTCCTGAGTGAACATCGAGATATCGACCTTCGCCGCCGCGGGCCGCTCTGCGTCTTCAAGAGCGGCATCATCCTCCGCTCCCAGAGCGTCGCGCATACCCTGCAGAATGTACAGAAGTCCCGCTCCCCCGCTGTCCACAACGCCCGCATTGCGAAGTACATCGAGCATTTCCGGAGTGCGCTCCAGCGCGGCCTCGGCCTCGGCGCAAAGCACCTCAAAGCAGGATTCCAGGTCAGGGCAGGGGCTTTTCAGAACCGCGTTCACGGCGTCTTTCAGGACAGTCAGCATCGTTCCCTCGACGGGATTCGCGACCGCCCCGTAAGCTTCCTCCACAGCGCACTGAAGAGCCACTTTCCATTCGGCGGTTCCGGCCTCGGTCAGGCCCTGAAGGCCCTTCGAGAGTCCGGCAAACATCCGGGAGAGGATAACCCCCGAATTACCCCTGGCGCCCAGAAGCATTCCGCCGGAAGAGGACGCAGCGGCAGACGCCAGATCTGCCCCGGCCGCAAGGGAATCGCAGCCGGAGCGGATGGTCATATACATATTGTCGCCGGTATCCCCGTCAGGAATTGGAAAAACATTGAGGTCATTGACAGATTTCCTCTCTTTTGCAAGAGCGGCCGCACCGTGGCGGAGCATCTTCGAGTACAGCTCGCAAGTCAGGTTTTCAGTATTCATACGTCTTACAAAGATAACAATAAAATAATAATGTGTACCTTTGCGACCCGATATGGACAAGTTTGCGACCAAAATAAGGCAGATTGTCAGGAACTGGATGCTGCTGTTGGGAATGGCGGCGGGGACCCTGCTGTATTTCACCTACCACTGGACTCCTTTCCTGCACCCGGCGGGGCCGTTTTTGCTGAGCTTCGTGCAGCATCTGCAGCCCGTTCTTATCTTCCTGATGCTTTTTCTGACATTCTGCAGGATAGAACCGCGCGAACTCAAACCGCAGAAATGGCAGCTGTGGCTGCTTCTGATCCAGAGCGCCGCATTCGCCGGCCTCGCCCTGCTGTTGCTTTTGAATCCTGAAATCCCCCACAGGGCCGCGATAGAATCCGCAATGATCTGCCTCGTCTGTCCGACCGCCACTGCCTGCGCGGTCGTGACCGGCAAGCTCGGAGGCGACATAGCCGGCATCCTTACGTACACGATAATGATCAACCTCACGACGGCTGTCCTTGTGCCCCTTTTCGTACCTCTGCTGCACCCTGCGGCCGGCGTCACCTTCGTCAACGCGTTCCTGAAGATACTTGGGAAAGTTTTCCCCATGCTGATACTCCCCTGCCTCGCGGCCTGGTTCGTGCGCTATCTGCTGCCAGGTCTGCACCGCATCCTGATGGGCAACCCCGACATTCCCTTCTACCTGTTTGCCGTATCGCTGACCCTCGCGATCACCGTCGCGGTCCGTACGATAGTCTCCAACGAGAATCAAGGCGTCGAACTGCTTCTGATAGCCTTTGCGACACTTCTCACCTGCATTTTCCAGTTCTGGGCCGGCAAGGCTATAGGCAGCCGTCATTCCAGGCGCATTACGGCCGGACAGGCCCTCGGCCAGAAAAATACGGTTTTCGCCATGTGGCTGGGCTACACGTTCATGGATCCTCTGAGTTCAGTGGCAGGCGGAATCTACAGCATCTGGCACAACCTCTTCAACACCTGGCAGCTCGAAAGGGTCGCAAAAAAACGCTCCATCTGAGCTTTGTTGAAAAAAAAGTTGAAAAAAATCGGCTGACCCTTGGAACGGGGGCAGTTTTTAAGTAAATTTGTAGGCTATATAAATATAGCGTATCTATGTCAATTTTCGATGAAAAAGTAGCTCTGGAAGGACTGACCTTCGACGACGTGCTGCTCGTGCCCGCGTATTCGGAAGTACTCCCCAGAGAAGTCTGCCTCAAGACCAATTTTTCCCGCAACATCAAGCTGAACATCCCCATCGTGTCCGCCGCAATGGACACCGTGACAGAGGCTCCGATGGCGATAGCCCTCGCCAGGGAAGGAGGAATCGGCGTGATCCACAAGAATATGTCGATCGAGGCCCAGGCGGCCGAGGTCCGCAAGGTGAAGCGCTCCGAGAACGGGATGATCAACGACCCTGTCACGATCCACCGTGACGCGACCGTACGCGAGGCCTTGAGCCTCATGAAGGAATACCACATCGGCGGCATCCCCGTCGTGGAGGATGACCGCAGGCTGGTCGGAATCGTGACCAACCGCGACGTGCGCTTCCTCGAGAATCTCGACGAGAGGATCGAGAAGGTGATGACGAGCGAGAATCTCGTGACCCTGCGCAACGACCGCACCGACCGCGACTACGTGAAGAAGGTGCTCCAGGAGAACAAGGTCGAGAAACTCCCCGTAGTGGACAAGGACGGAAAGATCGTGGGACTTATAACCTACAAGGATCTCACGAAGGAAAAGATACATCCCAACGCCTGCAAGGACGAGAAGGGCCGCCTCAGAGTGGCCGCAGGCATAGGCATAACCGCCGACGCCCTCGACAGAGTGGCGGCTCTGGTGGCGGAAGGAGTCGACGCCGTAGTTCTGGACAGCGCCCACGGCCACAGCAAAGGGGTTATGGACAAACTCAAGGAAATCAAGGCCGCATTCCCCGGGCTGGACGTCGTGGTCGGAAATGTCGCGACATATGAGGCCGGAAGGGACCTCGTGGCCGCGGGAGCGGACGGAGTGAAGGTCGGAATCGGCCCCGGCTCCATCTGCACTACCAGAATCGTGGCCGGAGTGGGTGTGCCCCAGCTTTCTGCGATATTCGACGTGGCAAAGGCCCTGAAGGGCACGGGAGTTCCCCTGATCGCTGACGGAGGACTGCGCTATTCGGGCGACGTCGTGAAGGCCCTCGCGGCCGGGGGCGACTGCGTGATGTGCGGATCGATGTTCGCAGGGACCGAGGAAGCCCCGGGCGAGACCATCATCTACAACGGGCGCAAGTTCAAGACATACCGCGGAATGGGTTCGCTGGACGCCATGGCCGCAGGCTCGAAGGACCGCTATTTCCAGGACAAGGAGACCGAGACGAAAAAACTGGTTCCGGAAGGAATCGTCGGCCGCGTGCCCTACAAGGGAACTCTCGAGGAGACGGTTTACCAGCTCATCGGCGGTCTGCGCTCCGGAATGGGATACTGCGGAGCGGCCGACCTGGCAGCGCTGAAGAACGCCAAATTCACGAAGATAACATCGAACGGAGTCGTCGAGAATCATCCCCACGACATCACCATCACAAAAGAAACACCAAATTATTCAAGAGGAGAATAAAATATGTACAACGGAGAGAAACTTGATCCCAAGGCATTCATTGCCTCTCAGCTTGCCGAAATCAAAGCCCAAGTGGGCGGCGACGTGGTCATACTCGGCCTGAGCGGCGGCGTTGATTCAACCGTCACTGCAGTACTTGTCAATCAGGCGATAGGCGCAAACCTGCGCTGTATTTTCGTGGACCACGGCCTTCTGCGAAAGAACGAATTCGAGTCCGTTCTGGAGCAATACAAGGGCATGGGACTCAACGTGAAGGGAGTCCGCGCGGCCGACCGCTTCTTCGCGGCCTGCAAGGGCATCACCGATCCCGAACTCAAGCGCAAGGCCATCGGCAAGACCTTCATCGACGTCTTCAATGAGGAGGCGCGCAAGGTCGAAGACGCGAAATGGCTCGCGCAGGGCACGATCTGGCCCGACATCGCCGAATCCAAGTCCGACAAGGGCACCATCAAAAGCCACCACAACGTGGGCGGCCTTCCCGAGGAGATGAAGCTCTCTCTGCTGGAGCCTCTGAAATATCTCTACAAATTCGAAGTCCGCGAGGTCGGCGCCGCCCTCGGCATCAGCCCCGCGCTTCTGGGTCGTCATCCTTTCCCGGGTCCGGGACTCGGAGTAAGGTGCCTGGGAGAACTCACACCCGAAAAGATAGCCATCCTGCAGGAGGCCGACGCAATCTGGATCAACAATCTGCGCGAAGCCGGCTGGTACGACAAGATCTGGCAGGCCGGAGCCATCTTCGTCCCCGTGAAGACCACGGGCGTGAAGGACGGCCGCAGGACCTACGACAACGTGATCGCTCTGCGCGCAGTGAATAGCGTGGACGCCGTGACGGCTTCAGTGGTCCAGATTCCCTGGGAGATTCTCGACAAGGTCCAGAAAGAAATCATCGCCAACGTGGCCGGAGTGAACAGAGTCGTGTTCGACATCTCCTCCAAGCCTATGGCGACGATCGAATGGGAATAATCTAGTATAGATATCTTTCCTGCAGGGTCTGCATATCCTCCTCGGAGAGGAGCAGCACGTCAGTCAGGAAATTGTGCATCGAGCCGCACTCCGCTTCCAGAGCGTCGAGTGCGGCTTCGAAGTATCGGGGATTGACGCTGATGAATGTGCGCAGCACCTCCTTGCTCGCGGGATCCGGGACCTTGTCGATGAACTGCGAGAGCTCGTTCTCGTAGTAAAGAGCCGAGACGTTGTAGTCCTGCATTATGGTCCTGCGGTCGGCACCCAGGGCGGCCAGCACGAACGCGGCTCCGAGGCCCGTGCGGTCCTTGCCCTGCGAACAATGCCAGTAAACCGCACCCTCCGGCGTGTTCACAATGTTCTGCAGGAAACCGGCGTACTGGATTCTCGTGAAGTCATTGGACATAGGGGCCGTGTACAGACAGGAGGCAAACTTCCGGACCCGGGGGTCGGAGGCGTTGGCAATGAGCCAGTTGCCCAGATCCCTGTAGGCATCGTGCGGGAGATTATCGTTGCGGAAGGTCTGGCTGTCTTCGTCGAAGGCGGGCATCCAGATGTATTTCGCACCCCTGACTTCCTTGTCCGGGCTGTGCTTTACCTCGACCGACATCCTGAAATCGAAAATCTTCGCCAGATGATAATCCCGTTCCAGAGTTTCCAGATCATCTTCGGAGGCAGAACTGAGCGCTCCACCGCGAAGCAAGAGCCCCTTCCGGACAGTCCTGCCGTCCGGAAGTCTTATTCCGCCCAGATCCCGGGCATTTGCTATGCTCGGGAGGATGAACATTACCGGATCTTTATGATGTTCGAGAATCCGGTGATGTCGAATACCTCCTTCACCTGCGGTTTCATGTTGGTCATCACCATCGAACCGCCCCTGGAGGTCACGCTCTTCTGGAGCATCAGGAAGATTCTGAGGCCCTGGCTGGAGGTATAGTCCATATCGGTGCAGTCGAGCACGATGTCGGGATTCTCGCCCTGGAAAAGGGGAGCGATGTCCGCCTGGAATTTCTCGGCGTTGGTGGTATCAAGCCTGCCCACGAGGGTCGCAAGGGTCTTTGAACCGTCGTTTATAATAGTTACGTCCATAATTATAGTTCTTTATTTTGTTTTCAGTTTCATCACAAATACGTTGCAGCCGTTCTCGAAGTGGTAGTCCAGGCTGGTCATCATCTGCTTGCACAGGAAGATGCCCAGGCCGCCGATCTGCCGGTCTTCAAGAGAAGCGTTTATGTCGGGGTCGGGCCTCGCGAGAGGGTCGAACTCGACTCCTCCGTCCCGAAAGCCTATCGCCAGCATTTCCCCTTCATATTCCGTCCAGACCTCTATCCAGGTGGTTCCGGAGTAGCCCAGGATATTCTCCTCCACCTCCTCCACGCATAGGCGGATCTTGAACTTCAGGTCTTCGCCCAGCGGGGAGACCTCTGCGCTGTTGACAATTGTCTCGATTATCTCGAAATTGCGCCCTTCAACCGGTTCGAATTTCTTTCTCATTTCAGCAGATTGTTCTCAATATATTCTCTCATCGGAGGATACAGCACATCCCTCTCGCCATAGTACAGCATATACAGGGCTGCGAAGGGCTTGAGGCTGTTCTCGAATTCCTCGACTGAGCCCTCGGGGCCGATATATTCGCGGGCGAAAACGTCCCAGATACGCCCCATCGTATCATTGTTGACGTGGTAGAGTTTTTGGGTCAGGTCGTCAGGGTTGCACTTGCAGGCGAAATAGAACATGCCCAGATCGAAGAGCGGATTGCCGTAGTGGAAATTGGAAAGGTCTATCCAGAAGAAATCCATCGTCTCCGTATTGAAGATCACGTTGCCGATATGCAGGTCGCCGTGGCAGCAGAAGGACTTGGCGGGGACACTTTTTATGAATTTTATGATCTTCTCCTTATCGGCCTCCTTGAAATTCTTCGCGCTGTTCGTCACGCGGATGAAATGTTCGTCCATCGGTTTGAAGACAGATGTGTCAGCAGGGGTCGAGTGCAGTTCACGGCACATTCGGGCGAATTTCAGCGAGAGTTCCTCAAGCCTGGAAGGATCCTGGGATATGGCGCGGGCGATGGATTTTTTGGGGGAAATCGCATCGAATTCGACTCCCACCCTCTTGCCGTCGGTCACGAGCCTGTGGGCCTTGGGGATGTTCAGACCTGCCTCGGAAATGACCCAGGAGATGTCGAGTTCCTTTCTGGGCTCGGAATCCGGAATGAAATCAGCGTAGAGTTTTACCATCTTGTGCCCGGATTTCGCCGTGTAGCTCAGGGCGGTATAGCCGTCTCCGGTCAGATCGTAGTCGTCCAGACTTATGGTCTGGGGCTTCGGCGCGCCGAAAACATACTTGATATGCCGGCAGAATTCGCTGTAGGCTTCGGTACCGACAAGGTCCGAAAGGGCCTCGGCAAGCCTTCTGTAATGCCATTCGTGGTCAGGCTTGCCGCCCGGTGCATGAAAGATGGACCAGAGATTGTCGCCGACGCGGTGGTAGTCGCGGGCGATGGCGCGCATATTGGAAAGCTTGTCCCCCATCGCGACTATCTTCGAGTCGCGCGAGGCCGAAGCGAGACGCTCGATGGCAGCCTTTTTGCGGTCGCGCCAGCTGTCGGCCTCGGAGATTCCGGCTGTGAACCTGTCGGACTCGGAATCCACGATGCTAGCGACCCTGTCGCCGAATTCGGCGCGAATCTGATCGACCGTGACGTCCGTGTCCTCGACGGTGTCGTGCAGGGCGGCGGCGGCAAGAAGTTCGGGATCGGGAGTGATCGAAGCGACTATCTCCATCGCTTCGAGGACGTGAACCACATAAGGGAAGCCCTTGCCCCGCCTTTCCGTGTTCGCGTGGGCGTCGACTGCGAATTTTATCGCCTTGTCGACAAATGCTGTGTCAAGATACTTGTTTGCCATAATGCATCATTTATTCATGAAAGGCAGCTGCGAAGCCGTTTCAACGAGGCGCTCCGCCCTGTCCCGGTTATATTCTGAGGCTCCTCCGAGGGTGTCGAACATATGCTTCAGCCCGACAACGCCGCCTCCCTTCTTCAAAATGTAAACCACGCAAAGATCCTGGATGGCGATGGTCGAGGAGATTATGTCGAGGTCGGTGTTCCCTATCTGGAAAACGGCCAGCCGGTAGGCATCTTCGCTATGGTTCTTGATCAGATTCTCGACGTCTCCGAGAGTCTTGAACTTGAAATCCCTAAGAACGGTCAGGTAAGGCATCGAGGAGGATTCGTGAATCTCCGCCTGGTTGATTGCGGCTATCCTGCGCGCGAGTTTCGTAAAGGGCTTGAGCTGCAGGAAACTCTTGAAGGAGTCGCCGTTGAGCGGCACCTCCTCGAAGCGGCCCGAGGCGACGAGACTCTGGACCTGGCGGCGGTAGTCGTTTATGTCCGTACGGATAAGGCTGAACTGCTCGTCGGCGAGTTCCAGCATTCCGGCAAGGCGGTTCAAGTTTCGCAGGTAGCTCGGCGGCACCTCGACTCCGGACTTGTAGCCGGTGTCGTGGTACATCGTGGCCCAGACGTGCTGCAGGGCCGTGCGCATCTGCACTTCGAAACGCAGTTCATTCATCTCGGGATGCATCGGATCGCAGCACAGGGATGAGGGTATACGGCAGATGTAGTGAAGCGAGTTGTAGCCGAAGCTGTCGAGTTCGTGCATCTTCCGCTTGTCCACGCTTTCGGCCCAGTCCACGTCGAAGAGTTTGTCGACCATCGCCGAGATCTTGTCGACATCGTCGGAGTAAAAGGTGATTATCCGGACTCCAAGTATGTCGGTTATGTCGGAGAGAGTGGCGTATTTCGCGCCCTTCAGTTCAAGCTTGCCCGCAAGACTCTTTTCCGCCTTGACACGGGCTTCCATTCCTGTTATGTACAGACCGTTCTCCCTGATTTTCTCGTCCAGGGCGGACATCACGGTCTGCTTCATCTTTTCGAACACCGGGGCAAGTTCCCGGAATTCTTCAAGAATCATCGTGCAGTGAAGGTCCAGACCGTATTTTTCAAGATCTTCCATATCGCTATTCGTTGTCTATGGCGCGGCAGAAGGTCTGCAGGGGCAGGCCGTCACAACCGATAATGTTTCCGATCACCCAATCACCCCAGCAGTAGCGCACGCAGACAGGATCGGGGACAATCTCGCTGCGTATGTACATCGTCTGGCTGTCAGCATCGAAGCGGAAGGCCTTCACGGGAAGGAAGGTCCCGTCCGGGCCGGCCACCTCAAGGCCTTCGATGCCGCGCGTCCTGAGAAAGCCGTTGCGTGCGTTTTCCAACTTAAGGGCGATCTCGCCGGGACGGCTCCGGAACACGCTCTGCACCGTGGGGGCATAGCATTTGATGCCGTTCATTCCGTAATCCCTGTTCAGGGCCAGCCAGGCCAGTCTCGCACCCACCTCCTGCTTGTTTGAGGGATGGATGTTGAAGGTCTCGTACTCATAGACCAGGTCATTCGTCGGCACAACGGCACAGGAAGGGGTCAGTTGCGCCGAAAGCCACTGCTGTTCCCGAAGGTACTGGGAGTTGTTGCCGCCATACACGAACGGGGCGATTTCCACGAGGTACACGGGGATCTCTCCGAGCCCCCAGGACTGCCTCCAGTGGGCTATCATGTCCGCAAAGCGCTCGGCATAATGCTCGCAGCGCCCCACGTTCGAGCAGCCCTGATACCACAGAAAGCCCTTCACCGTATAGCCTATGCATGGTGCGAGCATCTTGTTGTAGCGGGTGCTCTGGCGGTCGCAGGAACTTCTGGCCATTATCGATTCATCATCCACGGGAAGGCCCCAGGAAGCGCAGAGTTCCTTCGAGGCCCAGCATTCCAGCATCGTCCCGCCGTATGAGCAGTTGACAATTCCGACCGGCACTCCGAGAGCCGATGCGATCTTGCGGGCGAAGAAATATGCCGTGGCGCTCATCTCGTCACGCTCTGAGGGGACATCCTTGAGCCACTTGCCTTCCGCTTCTCTTACAGGTTCCAGAGACTCATCCATGGAGATGTTGAACATACGTACGAGGTCGGGCTGAGCAGGTGCGGAAAGCACTTCGTTGCAGTCTTTGATCGGGCAGGAAGGCCAACCGGAAAGCGGCATCTGCATATTGGACTGCCCGGAAGCGAACCACACCTCGCCCACAAGAACATTGTGTATGATGATGTTCGCCCCGTCGCCGGCCACCCTGATGCTGTGGTTCGTAAAACTGGCGGCGGGAGTCTTTAACCTGACCTGCCAGCAGCCGTCGGAGCCGGTCTTGGCCGAGCAGGAGCCTCCCCACGACGGACTTACTGAAACCGTAGCCCCGGGCCGCGCAAAGCCCCACACTACCGCCTCAGTCTGCTGTTGGAGCACCATATTGTCCGCACAAGGATTCCTGAGAGCAAGTTCAGCACCGGCGCTGAAGCACATCGCCATCAATATCAATAAAGTCGCAAGAACACGTTTCATATCCTTCATTTTGACATAATCATACAAATATAATAAGAATCCTGATAAAAAACCACCCATCCCAAAACAACACATATTCGAATGAGTCCGGCATTTTCATCCGCAAAACAGCAAACAATCGCTCCATTCGCCTTCGTCACAAAACAAAATAATTCGGAGTTTATTGGTGTGATTCCTATTCCGCTCTCGGGTGCAGTGGTGCAAGACCTTCTGCTTCCCTCCTGAATCGAAAAAGCTACTCGCTGCACTCACGTTCACTCG
>R20__coassemble_724_pt1 | contig 22738 bp, 19 predicted proteins | sample R20__metabat2_low_PE_040 | metagenome-assembled genome bin R20 | reverse complement strand
AGCTGCCGGGCGCGGAGTGCGGTTTCGAAAGCGCGACAGGCAGGGATTTGCGAAACGTTTTTCCAAACCCTGCCTGCAAGCCGAAACGCACGACGCAGCGGCGGGGGGGCAGTTCGATAAACTCGAATTTGGTTTAGCTGTCACGAGTGCAAGAAATCGGGCAAAAGTTTGTAGTCGTGACAGCAGAAAGGTCGAAATCGGCGGTTTCAGTGTCACGAGTGCAAGAAATCGGGCAAAAGTTTGCAGTCGTGACTGCGGGAAGGAAGGCAGGCAGGCAGGTAGGTAGGTAAGTAAGAAGGAAGGAAGGAAGGAAGGAAGGAAGGAAGGAAGGAAGGAAGGAAGGAAGAGAGATGAACGAAAGCTCCGGATTTGCAGGAGTTGATGTAATTTGTTAGTTTTGCGAAGGGTGTCGAACATTTCGGAGAGTATGTCAGGAATCGGATCGGGAATGCGGAAGTTGATGCGGGCGTGGCGCACGGCCGTGGCGTTGCTGTTGCTTTTCGGAGTGGCGGCTTGCGAAAAGAACAAACCGTTCGAACTTCCGGAGTCTGGAAAATATTACAAAGTCAGGCTGGCGGACGACACTTTTTTCGCATGCTTGGACACCGTAATCGGAAAGACGGCGCAAGGTACATATTATGCCGTCAGGCCGGGATGGGAGAGCGCGGGGGCGAACAAATTCAGCGTCGCTTCGGGAAAACGCGGAAAAATCAGCATTTCCGCCAGGGATTTCAGAGGAGTTTTCGAGACTTCCGACATATCGTGGGAAGCCTATGTCGAACCCCCGTTTTCGCCCGTGGACACAGCTCTGTACAGGGATTCCGAATTCGAAGTGGAAGTCACGGAAGACATCTGCTACGGCCACGCGATGGGTTATTGGACAAGTCTGGCAGGAGCCGAAGCCGACGTGTCGAAAGTCTTCACCGAAGGCTATGTCCACAGTTTCATAAGGAAGAGGCTTCCTCTGACGCTCGATCTATACCGCCCCAAAGGCCTCAATTCCAGAAGGCCGCTGATACTTTTCTTACACGGCGGAGCTTTCTATGTCGGCGACAAACAGGAACCCGCCTACAAGGACTTCTGCGAGTATTTCGCATCCCTGGGCTACGTGGCGGCGAGTGTGAACTACCGCCTGGGTTTCCATCTTGGGAAAAAGAACATCGAAAGGGCCGGCTACACGGCGATGGAGGACGCAAGAACGGCCATGCTTTTCCTGCTTTCAAAGGCACGGGAATACGGCATTGACCGCAACGAAATCTACGCCGTCGGCTCGAGCGCGGGCAGCATCGCGGCGCTTACGATGGCCTTCGACGAGAACGCATCCTTCAAGGTGCACGCCGTGGCGAACATGTGGGGCGCAGTGAATGATCTCGGAATACTCAAGAACAGCCGCACCGACATAGTCTCCTTCCACGGCGACGCCGACAGGACTGTCCCCTACGGCGAGGACTATCCTTTCACGCTCGCGGGGGAAGGCATAGCCAAGATGCTGTCGGACAAGATGTACGGATCTTCGTGCATTGACGCTGAAGCCCGCAGGCTGGGACTGCGCAGCAGCCTCTACACTTTCGAGGGCGAAGGACACGCGCTGAACACGACCAAAAAGGACAAGCTCCCCAACGAGAACCACTATTTCATCCGCAAGGCCATAAAGGAATTCTTCTTTGAGGAGATGATTCCGGAAAAAGCATGGCTCAGCGACGACGGAATGGGGGTTTACACGGTCCACGGCAAGGGACGTACGAGCGTGCAGTGGAAAGTCGAGGGCGGCTTCTTCCTGAAACTGGACGGCGACACGGTCAAGATTCTCTGGCGGGAGGATGCGCCACTTTGCAGAATCACCGCGGCCGGAAAATATTCCGGAGGCATAGGTTACAGCTGCTCGCTGGAACCCTGAATGTCGTTTTTACCCCCCCCATTTCTTGTTTTTTTGCGAATAAATCGCTAAATTTGTGTGTTAATTGAACTTTTTAAAAGCAAAACACACTGGATATGGACTTCGAAGCATTCAACGGCATCAATGGGGCGGATTACAAGATAATGATTGTGGACGACATACCCATCAATACCAGACTTCTTGAAAAGATTCTTGAAAAAGCCGCTTTCCGACTCAGCATATACAACAACAGCCAGCTCGCCCTGGACAACATCGCAATGGAGAACCCCGACATCATCCTCCTGGACGTGATGATGCCCGGAGTTGACGGCATAACCTTCCTGACACGGGTAAGGGCCAACCACGCATACGATCACGTCAGGGTGATAATGGTTTCAGCGGTGAGCGAAGCTGAAGAGATAATGAAGGCGAACAACCTGGGAGCCAACGGCTACATCACGAAGCCGATCAACTCCAAGAGCCTCACCTACACCATCGCCAACCAGATAAAGGCCATCGAGAGCAACAAGTGATGCGCAAGAGGGTGCTGACAGTCGACGACAAGGAGTACCTTCTCGCCATAATGGAGACCTGGCTCTCGGAGGATTTCAAGTGCCTGCAGGCCAGAAATGCCACGCAGGCCCTCTCTTTCGCGGAGAAGCCGGACGTTGCAGTCATCGGCACGAACCTCGAAGGGACGATGAGCGGCTCTGAACTTCTGGACGAACTCAAGAAAAGATTCGGCATTCCGGTGATGATGCTGACCAGCGAATATACATCTTCGACAAGAATCGAGCTTCTGAAAAGAGGCGCCGACGATGTGATGACGAAACCTTTCCATCCGGAAGAACTTCAACTCAGGGTTAAAAGACTTGCGAAAGACCGTGAAAAGAGCGTTTGACATAGTTGTGTCGGCTTGTATGCTGGCGGTTCTGCTGCCGCTGATGCTTCTCATCAGCCTCGCCATTGTCATCGAAAGCCCCGGATCTCCGATTTACAGCTCTGAAAGGATAGGCCGCAACTGGTCCAGATTCAAGTTCTACAAATTCCGTTCGATGAGAAAATTCTCCGACAGGGAACTCCAGAAACTCCAGAACAGGAATTCTTACCTTGACATCCAGGCCGCCGCCACCGATATCGAATTGCCGAAAGGGCTCAGGAAAGTTCATCTTTTCTCGGACGGCTACAGGGTAAGCGAATATGATTTCCTCAGGGAAGACGTGAAGAAGGGGGGCGCAGTTTTCATAAAAGTCGAAAAAGACCCCAGGATAACCGCAGTCGGAGAATTCCTCAGAAAGACCAGCCTCGACGAACTGCCGCAGCTGCTGAACATACTCAAGGGCGACATGTCCTTCGTAGGGAACCGTCCGCTCTCCGAGAAAGAAGCGGAACTGCTCACGACTGACAGGTACGCGCTGCGCTTTTACTGCCCCGCCGGTCTCACGGGCCTCTGGCAGACGCAGAAGGACAAGGACAGCATGGGCCCCGAAAGAAGAAGGATGTTGGACGTCGAATATGCCGAGAAACAGAGTTTCGCCCTGGACGCAAAGATATTGTTCGACACCATGAAACAGGTTTTGACCGGGAACAATGCATAGGATTTTGAAAACCATATCGCTTATGATGCTGGCGGCCCTGCTGCCTTCAGTCGCTGTTGCCGCACAGGATTCCACATCTTCGATACGGACCGTGAAGATGGATTCGGTAATGCTGAAGCTCAATTACATGACCGTCGACGATTATATGAACATCGAGCTCCCCCCTCTCGAAGTCCTTTTCGAGAATGCCAAGAAGTCCCCTGAAGTCATGTACTACAATTATGAAGCGGAATATTATCGCAGGGATATCACTACAGAAAGGCTCAAGTTCCTCGAATGGATACGCGCAGTCGGCACATACAGCTATGGCAACACGGACCTGGCGGCAATCAGCCTGATGGAAACCACATATCAGATCTGGACACAGAACCAGTCTTCCCAGACAAATATGTATTTCAACATCGGCGCCACCGTCGCCATCCCTCTGAGCGAAATATTCAATTACAACAACAGGATTCAGAAGGCCAAGGCGAAAAAAGCCCAGACCGAAGCTCGTTTCGAATCGGAATGGAATCTCATCAAAAGGGAAATAATAGAACAGTATTTCAGGATTCTGGAGCTCATCCCCGATTTCAAGGCGGCAACGGAGATGAAGGTCGTCGCACAGGCGCAATACCACTTCGCCGAAAATGACTTTGTCAACAACATCAGCAATTCGGAAGAATTGTACCGTAGCAAGAACTACGAAACCGGAGCCATAATGGATTTAGAGAGAACGCGCAGGGAACTCAACACTGCCCTGCTGACGCTGGAAATCATCTCCCATACCCCCATAGTCTCAAACATGCAGATAGCCGGAACAAGATGAGCACTCTTCTTTACATATTCAAGATCCTGTTCAAGAAGAGGCATTGGCTTGTCGTCATTCCGCTTGTCACCGCAGTCATTGTCTATGCAATGCTGAGCGGGCAGAAGAAGACGTACAAATCAACCACGACAATCTATACCGGCATCGTATCCGGTTACGACATATTGTCTTCCTCGTCCGGAATTCAGGACTGGTATTCGGTGAACAATGCGCTGGACAACCTGATGAGCATCATCAAGTCAGAATCCACACTCGAAAATGTATTCCTGAAACTTCTGGCGCGCAACCTGTGCAACATCGACATAGAGCGCGACACCGAATACATGACCTCCGCCTCCTCCATCGATCTGGCGATCAACATGCCGAACGAAATATTCTCCCTGGTGGTAAAGGATGATGAGGATTGGACCTATGAAAATCTGCGCGCATACTATTCTGCAGACAGGACGAATCACCTTCAGCAACTTTTCCATTGGGACGACCCCATTTACAGCTACGAGGCACTCTCGGAAGTCGATGTTGAAAGGATAGGGAATTCCGACATGATAAAGATTTCCTACGAAAACACCGACCGCTACATAGTCTGCAACACGCTGAAAATAATGGTGGAGGAATTCATCACTCAGTATGTGTCCCTGCGCTACGAGCAGACGGATGACGTCGTGGGATTTTATGAGGCAGAGCTCGAGCGGATCAGGCAGGAGTTGACTTCCAAGGAAAACTCCCTGATGAATTACAACGTTCAGAATCAGGTCATAAATTACGACGAGCAGACCAAGGCGATTGTCTCGAGAACCAGCGAGATCGACATGGAAATCGACGGCCTGAAAAGGACTCTCAAGGGCAGCAGGGAAAGACTGGCCCTGCTGGACGAAAAGATGGGAGGAGCTTCCGATCTCTACAAAAGCAACGTCGACTTCATCAGACAACTGCACAACATTTCCGATTTATACGCCGAGAATTCCAAAACTGACGATGCGGTGAGCAAAATGCAGCTTGCCGAGCAGATTGAGAAGGAATCCGAACGCCTTACCAACATAACCGGCAACATCTCGGCTTCCAAGAACACCAAGGAGGGTCTGGGGCTGAGCGACATGACGATGGAATGGCTGGATGCCATCCAGCAGGAAGCGCGTGCAAGCGCAGAAATCGGCGTTCTGGAAGAATCAAGAAAAGAGCTGATGAGAGAATATGAGAAATACTCTCCGGTCGGCTCATCCCTGAAGCAGAGAAACAGGGACATCGACTTGACGGAAAAGAACTACCTGAGCAATCTCGAGGCGCTGAACGAGGCAAAGTTGCGCAAGAGGAATCTGCAAATGACCAGCGCCACCTTCAAGATTCTCTCGCCCCCCGTAGTGGCAATGACTGCTGAAAAGACGAAAAAACTCCTCTACACCGTCATCTGCCTGTTTCTGGTCTTCCTTCTTCTTGCATTGTTCGAGATAGTCGCAGAGCTGTTCAACAAGAAGCCATACGACAAACCATCCGCAGAAAAACTTATCGGGGCGCCCGTAATCGGAGCCTTCCCGATGTATGGCGGCAAGAAGAACGATGATGTATGCATCGAGTTTGCAAGCAACCAGATAGCAAATGCTCTTGTCGCCCACTTCGACCAGACGAAGTCCAACAACATAATAAACGTGCTGAGCATCGAGAAGGAGGAAGGCAAGTCATTCATCTGCGAGGAGCTCTACAGATATTTCGACAAAATAGGCACAAAACCCGTTTTTGTAAGCTGGCACAAGGACTACGATGCCGAATCAAAGTACTACCTCATGGCAAGTTCCATATTCGACTTCGCCGTAAACGAAGACAACATGGACGCCCTCGCCGAGGCGGGAACCACAATAATCGAATACCCTCCCCTGTCCGCAAGTTCATTTCCCGGGAAACTGCTTTCAAATGCAGCCATAAACATTCTGGTGGTCGATGCCGAAAGAAAATGGACAGAAATGGACCAGATACTCTTCCGCCAGCTGCGCGATCAGGCGAGCCAGGGCAATATAGTCGTATGCCTTAACGGTGCCAACAAGGACACCGTCGGCACATTCACCGGCCTGCTTCCGCCCTATACCCTGAAGCACCGCATAGCTTTCACCATGTGGAATCTGGGCAACAAGTAAAGGAGTCCGGAATGAGCACCTTCGCAAATCGCAGGAAAAAGACCAAAGCGGAACTCATTTGGGCTTCGATCAGCATTTTTGCAGTAATTGCCATTGCCATCGGCATCATCACTGACAATCTTGCGATTTCAGTGGCCGTAAGTGTAATCCCGGCAATCTTCATGGCATTGCTCGCCTCTTTCGAAAAGCCCAAAATTGCGTTTTTCCTGTTGCTTGTCATAAATTTCGCCATTCCCGTCACCAGCCACTACATATACAATTTTTCCACCGGACTCCTGATGGACGGGATGTTGGTCTTCCTCATCTTTGTCATCCTCAGCCAGAACCTGACCGGGAACATTTCGCTGAAGAGAGTCCCTGTCGACGTGATTCTAGTCGTCGGAATCTGGCTTTTCTACTGCATCATCGAGGTTTTCAATCCGAGGATGATAAAATTCGACGCCTGGTACAAGACTATCCGAAACATGGCCCTGTACTTTTTCCTCATAACTCTGATGGTGCCGATTGTAATCGAGAAACTCGAAGACGTGAAGGAGTTCCTGGTTCTATGGTCAGTCTTCGTGATAATTGCAACCTTAAAGGTCCTTTACCAGCGTTATATTGGATTCACAAGCGGTGATGAATACTTTCTGAGATATATGGGCGGCGAGGTCACCCATATAATTTACTACGGAACACGATATTTCTCGATTTTCTCCGATGCCTCCAACTTCGGAGGATCCATGGGAATGTCAGCGGTGGTTTTCCTTATCGCAGGAACACATTCAAGAAAGAAATCACACAAGATATACTGGTTTTTCATTGCAGCCATATCGATATACTGCATTTTTATATCCGGAACGCGCGCAGCGATAATAGTTCCCCTCGTCGGAATCATTCTCTACCTAGTCCTGATCAGGGATTTCAAGAAAGCCATACCGGTCGGAATTGTGGTCGGTATATTATACATCCTTCTTGCCTTCACCACCATAGGACAGGGCAACAATATCATACGAAGGGCAAGAACCGTGTTCCACAAAGAAGAAGACCGGTCGTATATGATACGAGTCGAAAACCGCGAAAAACTAAAGGACCTTCTCGCCACAATGCCTATGGGCAACAGCCTGGGGATGAGCAGCGGACGCGGAAAGGAATATGGCGACACTTCTGTCATCGCCGAAATACCTACGGACTCCTGGCTCGTACAGGTATGGGTCGAAACGGGTCTCATCGGGCAGATCATCTATTTCCTCGTGATGGCATACCTGTTCATCAAAGCCGGTATCATAGTTTTCTTCCGGCTGAAGAATCCGGAAGTCAAAGGAATTGCGGCGGCATTGGTCTCCGGAATAGCAGGCCTGTTCGTGATGTCAGCCGCGAGCGACGTTTTCACGCAGTATCCGAACGGAGTGATGGTATATACCTGTTTCGCTCTGATATTCATGTGCCCCTATTTCGAAAAAGAACTTCAGAAAAAAGAAAATGAAACGGTCAGTGTCATTGATAACGATTAACTTCAACGGGTTCGCACTTACTTGCGGCCTGCTTGATTCGCTCGTACGGAACGTCTCGTATCCGCTCGAGGTGATAGTCGTGGACAACGGCTCTGAAAACGACGAAGCCGCAAGGCTCGCGGAAAAATATCCTGAAGTCAAGGTCGTTGCAGCCGGAAGAAATCTGGGATTCGCCGGGGCGAACAATCTCGGCGCGGCGCAGGCCCGGGGCGAATTTCTGTTCTTCATCAACAACGACACCGAAATTCTTGAGGATGGCATCGGGAAACTGGTAGAAAGATTCGACAGCGACCCCGGAATCGGAATTGTTTGTCCCAAAATACGCTTCTGGGACGGCAACAGGCCTATTCAGTTCGCCGGCTACACGCCGATGAAGGGCATCGCCTTGAGAAATGATCTCATCGGTTACGGACGCGAAGACGACGGCAGTTTCGACTCCGACGCCCCGACGCCTTTCGCACACGGCGCGGCAATGATGGTGAGCCGCAAGGCTTACGAAGACGTCGGACCGATGCCGGAATGCTATTTCCTGTATTTCGAGGAACTCGACTGGTCGAACCGTTTCACGGAAAAGGGCTGGAAAATCCACTACGAGCCCCTCTGCACCGTATTCCATAAGGAAAGTGCCACCACAGGCCGCGAGAGCGCCCTTCGCAGCTACTATATGACACGCAACCGTCAGATCTTCGCGCTGCGCAATTGCAAAGGGCTTGAAAGAGAGCTGGCCATACTCTATGCAAGGTATCCGTCGAGCCTGAAACACATTCTCAAAGCTCGCAGAGAAGGGCGGAGGGACATAGTGGATGCCATACTCAGGGGAAACAAGGATTTCCGCAGACTCAGAAAGGAGGGATTATGCTGAGAATAATCGACATAGTACTGCTGGTCATAATGGGGGTACCCTGCTGGTATTTCCTGGTTTTCGCGCTTGCGTCACGGCTTAAGAAAAGGACACAGGCCGATGAAGGAAACTGCTCAACCAATTTCGCAGTGCTCATTCCGGCATACCGCAGCGACTCCTGCATCGAAGAGACTGCCAAAGCCGCCCTCTCCCAGAACTATCCGGAAGACAAATTCAGGATTCTCGTCATTTCCGACTCGATGAAGGAAGAAACCGATTCAGCGCTCAGGCTTCTCGGAGCGGAAGTGCTGGACGTTTCCTTCGAGAACAGCACGAAGGCGAAATCGCTGCAGGCGGCCGTCGCGTCCCTTGGCCCCGGAGCCGCCGACAAGGTCGTGATACTTGACGCGGACAATGTCGTGGAGGGGAATTTCCTTCGCAGCCTGGACGCCGCCTTCAAAGCCGGTGCGCAGGCCGTACAGGCCCACCGTACTGCAAAGAACAGGGACACGTCTGTCGCCGTTCTGGACGCCGCGGCGGAAGAAATAAACAACAGCATCTTCCGCAAGGGACACAATGCTCTCGGTATGAGTTCCGCCCTGATAGGCTCCGGAATGGCCTTCGACTACGCCTGGTTCGCACAGAACATAGACTCGATAAACACCAGCGGCGAAGACAAGGAGCTGGAGTTGGCCCTTCTGCGGGACAATATCGACGTGACTTATCTGGAGGACGTCCCCGTCTATGACGAGAAAACACGCAGCCGTTCCAACTATTACGGGCAGAGAAGCCGCTGGACGGCCTCACAATACAATATTTTCGGCAGGGCCGTGGTCGGACTTGGACGGGCAGAAGACAGCCTCGGATACATCGACAAGCTCTTCCAATGGCTCTTCCCGCCCAGAATGATCATAATGGCGGTCGTGCCGCTGATGACCATACTTTCGGCAGTCTTCGGATGGCCGCTGACAAGGCAATGGACCGGAACACTTATCTGCCTTGCAGCCGCAATGCTGCTCGCAATCCCCGGTAAAATGCTGGATACCAGACTGTTCAAGGCTCTGGGAAGCGTTCCCGCGCTTGCAGCGATGTCATTTGCAAATCTCTTCCGGATCCGCAGGAGCAAAGAAAATTTCATACATACCGAACACGAATGAGAATAGCGATAGAAGCCCAGAGAATATTCAGGAAGAACAAGCACGGTATGGATTTCGTCGTGCTCGAGACAGTGCGCTGTCTGCAGAAGCTGGACAAGCGCAACGAATACTGGATATTCGTCGCCCCGGGAGAGGACGTCTGCCTGCAAAGGACGGAAAACTTCCACGTCACCGTTCTGAAAAGCGGTTTCTACCCCCTCTGGGAGCAGGTGCTTCTGCCTCGCGCCGTACGCCGGATCAAGGCCGATGTCCTCCACTGCACCAGCAACACCGCTCCCCTGTTTCCCGGCGCGCCTCTTATCCTGACTCTCCACGACGTGATATTTCTCGAAAAGCAGAACGGCCGCAACAGTTCCGCATACCAGAAATTAGGTCGCATATACAGCCGCCTGGTCGTGCCGGAGGTGCTGAAGAAATGCCGCGCCGTCGTGACGGTGTCAAACTACGAAAAGGAGAGGATCGTGGAGGTCACAGGAACCGCACCTGAGAAGATAAAAGTCATATACAACGGCTTCGGCAAGGAATTCAACCTTGACACGGCCTCACAGAAAAGGGATTACCTGTTTTTCCTCGGCGCCCCGAACCCGAAGAAGAATACGGCGGGAACACTTGCAGGATATGCGGAATATCTGGAAAAGTCCGAAAAGAAACTGCCTCTCAAGGTAGCCGACCTGAGCAGGGAACTGGTCGAAGGGTATCTGCAGCAGATCGGGCATCCGGAAATTGCCGGACACATAGAATGTCCGGGATACATTGCCCATGATGAACTCCCTTCAACCTACGGGCATGCGGCCGCCTTCCTGTACACCTCGCTCAGGGAAAGCTTCGGCATCCCGCAACTGGAAGCGATGGCCTGCGGGACTCCGGTGGTCGTATCGGACACTTCCGCCCTGCCGGAAATAGCCGGTGACGGGGCGCTTCCGGTCGATCCCCTGGATCCGGGCGCGATAGCCGGAGCCCTGCTTAAACTGGAAAATGACGTAGAGCTGAGAGAAAAAATGGTTACGCGGGGACTGGAAAGGACAAAAATGTTCTCGTGGGAGAAAACGGCCCGGGAGGTGCTTGAACTGTATGAACATTAAGAAGGATATGGAGAGCGGTGTTCTGTTCACCGCCATCGCGAAATATGCCGGCATAGTGATAACTCTGATTGTCACGGCCGTGCTCGCAAGGCTTCTGGATCCGGAGCTTTTCGGCATTGTCAACATCGCCACCGTCTTCATAGCGTTCTTCTCCGTGTTCAGCGACCTGGGAATCGGCCCTGCAGTGATTCAGAGAAGGGATCTGACGGATGAAGACCTGCGAGGATTGTTCACGATAAGCATCTGGCTTGCCATCGCGCTGACAGCCGCTTTCATCGTTGCAATATTTCCGATATACCATTTTTATGGAGGGTCGACACGCCTTCGGGACATTTTGTTCATACTCTCGGTGAATCTTTTCTTCAACACCCTGAACATGGTCCCGAACGCCCTGCTTATGAAGGACAAGCGTTTCAAGTTCGCGGCGATACGTTCCCTGGCGGTCCAGACAGGTTGCGGCGCGATTGCAATCACGGCGGCTCTTCTGGGAGCGGGATTGTATTCCCTGACTATAAATCCCGTGCTTTCGAGCGTTGCCATCTTCTTCATCAACTACAGCCAATACAGGATTCATCCGGCGGCAAAACCACAGATGGAGACCATACGCAAGATTTTCAATTTCTCCTTTTTTCAATTCGCCTTTCAGGTTGTCAACTACTTCAGCCGCAATCTTGACAAACTGATGATGGGCCGCTACATGGACATGACCTCCCTGGGATACTACGACAAGTCATACCGCCTCATGATGATGCCGCTGCAGAACATCACCTACGTCATAACTCCGGTGATGCATCCCATTCTGGCCCAGATACAGACGGAAAAAGAACGGATTTCCTCCGCCTATCTGCGAATCGTGAAGCTCCTGGCATTCATCGGCTTTCCTCTTATGGCAGCGATGTTCTTCATGGCCGACGACCTGATTTACTTTTTCTTCGGACCGCAGTGGGGGCCGTCCATCCCCTGTTTCAAGATACTTGCCCTTACGGTCGCGCCTCAGATGATACTTTCATCGTCAGGCGCCATATTCCAGGCCTCCAACGACACACGAAGCATGTTCATCTGCGGAGTGTTCAGTTCTGTTCTGTCAATTGCCGGAATCTGCATCGGGACTTTTGTATTCAAGACTCCCGAAGCGGTCGCAACCAGTCTGTGCATAACAGGACTGGCAAGTTTTCTCCAATGCTACATCAGGCTGTTCCGCCACACCCTGAAGACAGGTTGGAAGAATTTCTGGAAGACCCTGGTAAAACCGGCCGTCCTTGCCCTGATACTCGCGGTGGTGCTCCAGGGACTGACTTTCCTGCTAAAGCCCATTGAAAATCATTTCATTTGCCTTGCCATATACACTATAGCAGCCGGAACCGTCTCCCTGACTTTCGCCCATTTGAGCGGGGAATACGATATAATCGAACGAATCAACAGAATATTATGTCACTTGCGCAGAAAATAAAGGAAAGGCATCCGAAGCTGAAGAACGCCCTGGTGTTCTTCCTTTCATCGCGAATCCATCCGCGTCCCAGAATATGGACGAGATGGCTTATAAATCCATTTTTCCACAAGAAGGGAAAAGGAAGCAAGGTGTGTTGCCACGCCCGCATGGACGTCTTCCCCTGGCACGGCTTTGAACTGGGGGCCGGAGCGATTGTGGAAGACTTCGCGGTTGTCAACAACGGCGCGGGAGATGTACAGATAGGAGAAAAATCACGCATCGGCATCGGAAGCGTCGTCGTGGGGCCGGTCGTCATCGGTGCAAGGACCTCACTCGGGCCGCACGTGCATGTCGCCGGATTCAACCACAACTTCCAGGACGGAGAGCGCGACTGGAACGAGCAGGGACTGACCTACAGGCCCATAAACATAGGAGACGAATGCCTGATCGGGGCAAACAGCAGCGTTGTAGGCGGAGTGCATATCGGCAACAGGGTCCAGGTGGGAGCGGGAAGCGTCGTGACCAAGGACCTGCCGGATCTGTGCGTCGCCGTGGGGAATCCCGCAAGAATAGTCAAGAAATACAATCCTGACACGAAAATGTGGGAGAGAGTATGAAAATACTGTTTCTGGTTTACCATACGCTGGTGGAGCACAGCGGCATCAGCAAGAAAATACTTGCCGAAGTCGAGGCTCTCGAAAAATGCGGCGTCGACGTGTCGCTATGCTTCCTCAGGATAAATCCGGACGGAAGCAAGGAAAGGGTCTGCGACGGTGAAGTGTTGCGCAGTTTCGGCAAAGGGCTGGGGGCAAAAATACGCAAGAGGACATCCTACGGCGACATAATCAGATACGTAAAGACAAGAGGCATCGACACTGTCTACATCCGCTACGACATCAATGCCGACCCATACACCTGCCGCATGATGCGAAGGCTCCACAAGTCCGGAGTGCGCACCGTCGTGGAAATCCCGACCTGGCCCTACGACGGCGAATTCAAGGGACAGAGTCTGAAACTCCGGCTCCAGCTCAAGACCGACAGGAAATACCGTGTCCGCTTTTTCAAGTACTGCGACTTCATCGTGAACTGCTCGAATGACGAACAGATTCTTGGACACCCGACGATAAATGCAGGCAACGGAGTGGACTTCGAAAACATACCCGTCGCAGCCGAAAACACGGAAAAATACGAAATGAGAATGCTGTCAGTCGCGAACATACATCTCTGGCACGGACTTGACAGGCTCATACTCGGTATGGCAAGGCGCAAGGACATCCCCGCAGTGCTGCACATCGTGGGTGACGGATTACCGGAAATAATTGACGGTTACAAAGAACTTGCACGTCAGTACGGCCTTCTGGACAGGGTGAAAATACTGGGGCCGGAATATGGCAGTGAACTTGACAAGGAATTCAAATGGTGCAATATCGCGGTCGGAAGCCTGGCCCGCCATCGCAGCGGAATTGAAACGATAAAGACCATCAAGAACCGCGAATACGCCGCCCGCGGCCGGGCATTCTTCTATTCAGAGAACGACCCCGACTTCGATGAAAGGCCCTACGTCTTTAAAGTTCAGCAGAACGACGATCCTGTGGACATGCAGTCCATTTATGAATTCTTCAGGAAGGCCAGATTCAGCCCGGAGGAAATCAGGGAATCCGTCAAAGAACTCAGTTGGGAATGCAGGATGCGCAAGGTTATCGAAGGAATTTCTTGAAAAGCAGGATCGCGAAAGGCTTCGGCCGGAAAGTCCAGGGTCGTCTGAGTATTGCAAGGACTATTCTTGAACGGCTTCTGAAATCAAGCGACCAGCCGTTGTGCATCAGACAGATGCAGATGTTCAGATCGAGTTTTCTCTTTGCATCGCCGCACATCGGCAGGTCCGACACTGCAGCGGGGAGGCCTTTCAGCACATTCATATAGCCGTCAAGATTCCGCCTGGAGAATGTCGTGGTCATTGTAGAGCCCGCGTGGCAGCGCCGGTGATAAAAGACCCTGTCAAGCGGTTCAACCCGCGACGCATTGAAATAGCATACGGCAGAATACAGTTCATCTTCATGGATGAAGCCCTCGGGGAAGCGGACACCTGTCCTTTCCAGAAAACTGCGGCGGTACAGCCCCATACAGACCGAGCAGGCATAGACTCCGCTGTCAAGAATACGGCACATCGTCTCCGGCCCGGTATGGACACCGGGAAAAATGGATGCACGCGAATAATTGAACAGGACCTTCTCGCCGAAATTGACAGCATCGAAATACGTGAAATCCAGATTGTCCCTCTCACAAAGGTCATAACAGGCCTGCAAAGTGTCCGGTTCTATCCAGTCGTCACTGTCCAGAAAGCAGATATAATCGCCGCAAGCGATTTTCAGCGCGTCATTACGGGCGGCACCCTGACCGCCGTTGGGCTTGTCGATTATGCGGATCCGGTCGCGGTACGCCTCAAGTATGGCGCGGCTTCCGTCCGTGGAACCGTCATTCACGGCAATTATCTCGAAGTCCTGCAGAGTCTGCCGCAGAACTGAATCGAGAGCCTCGCCCAGATATGGCTCCACGTTGTAAACCGGAATTATTACCGAGACCTTGGGCATTGCTACCGGCGTAATCTGAGGGTGCTGAGAACCATGCGGTGGTCGCTCAGGAAATCCTGGGAGACCTTGCAGTCGAGGCAGTCGAAGTTCTTGTCCGGCATTATGTAGTCGATGCGCAGGAAATCCTTCAGAGCGCGATAGGTCGAACCGCTGCCGCTTCCTTTCTCCAGGAAGGCGTCAGTGAGGCCGGCGCGCCTGATTTTCGAATAGACGCGGGTAAGGGGCAGAGAGTTGAAGTCCCCTGCCAGAAGAACGGGATATTGCGAAGCCTCGACCACGGAGCGCACCTGAAGTGCCTGCGCGATACGGGCCTTGCGGTTCTCCCTCATAGTCTGCAGGATGATGGGGAGAGTGCTGCTCTTTGAAGTTCCTTTTGCAAAGAAGAAAAGGCCGGTGGTCTGGAGATGTACCGAAATCAGATTTATCTCCCTGCCGTCGGGTCCGGAAATCACGTTCGAGGCGAAGGAGTCCGGACTGAAATCGAAATCATAAAGTCTGTGATCCACCACAGGATAGCGCGAAAGTACCACCTGCTCGCCGTCCACTATTATATAAGGATACAGTTCTGAGAAAATACTGCGGAAATCCGCTTCCTCGAACTTCCAAACCGAACGGTATTCCTGCATCAGCAGTATATCCACCTCATTGGTTCTCAAAGTGTTGAGCAGGAATTCCCCCGTAAGGTTCGCTGAAGAGAGGGAACGGAAACCGTTCACGTTGAGGGTTGCAAGCCTGACGCTCCCCTCCTCTTTCATCCAATAGGGATAGCTCTTCCCGGGACGGTTGAGGAAAAAGAAATAATAAATCGCGGCAGCAAGCGCGAGCAGGATTACCATGAGAATTATTGCAACCCGGCAGGGGCCCAGCCTGTTTCTTTTTTTCATTTTTCAGCTCTTTTTGCCTTCTCCCACGCGGCGTCGCCGTTGAAGGAAAGGAAATGACGGAAGCCCGCGAAAGTGGTGAAGTTCGCGAACAGGAAATAATATGGAATGTGCAGGACCGTCTTCTTTCCGTGTCTGTCGGCAATCATGCCGCCGAGCGCACAGAGATAAAAGGCCAGTTGCAATACAAGGGTGACAAGATAGAAAAGGGGCGCCCCGCAAAGAACGAGAGCAATGTTGAGGGGCAGCAGAAGCAGCAACGAGGCAGGGGTCACGACCCAGCGCAGAACCCTGTGCGAGACAAATTGGAACGAAACCACGGGATAGCGGAAAGGGTTCATCAAGTCGCGCAGTTTCACCGTCGCCTGGAAGCCTCCCGCGCTCAGACGCACCTTGCGTTTGCGCTCTTCGGCAATGCTCGCCGAAGGGCTCTCCAGAGCATAAGCCTCCTTGCAATAGGCTATCCTCCAGCCCCTGCGGACTATCCCCATCGAAAGCAACATGTCATCCACAAGCGTCCCGTCGGGAATGTCCTCCCAGAGAGAACGACGTATCGCAATCAATTCCCCGACAGCGCCCATAGTGGAATACAGGCGGTCGTCGAGGTCCTTCAGGAAGCACTCGTACTTCCAGTAAACACCTTCGGAACCGGCTGCCGAAGCGCCGTCAGTGCGGACCCGCTTCTCGCCGCATACGCAGCCGACAGACGGGTCGTCGAACTTGCGGACAATGCTCTTTATCGCTTCGGGATTCAGTTCGGTATTGGCATCGGTCATCACGACCAGAGGAGTCTGCACAAAAGGCATCGCGCGGTTCAACGCTGCGGTCTTGCCCCTGCGGGCGTCCTCGTGCAGGACCGTATTTTCAGGGTAATGCCTCAGGAGGTCAGGCGTACCGTCGGAAGACCCGTCGGTGACCCACACAAAATGAAGACGCCCGGCGGGATAGTCCAGAGCGCGGCAGTTCTCCATCTTTTCGGCTATGCAGTCCTTCTCGTTGTAGGCCGCTATCAGAAGAGTGACCTCCGGGTATTCCTCCTGCACGGGCCAGACCTTGCGCGGCCTGATGCGCTCACGAATGCGGACAAGGATCCACAGCAGGATTCCGTACCCGAAAAAGGTATAGAACACCACGAAGGCGAAAACCCAGAAAAGCACAATCAGAACCGTCATCATTTCCCCTCCAGACGGCCGCTGAAGGCCATTTTTACCTTGGTACCCACTCCCGGCATCGAATCGACGCTGAAAGTTCCGCCCATCAGGGTCGTGTAGGCCTTGACAATATTCAGTCCCAGACCGGCCCCGGTGCTGTAGTCATCGACCTTCCAGAAATTCGTGTCGACATACTTCAGCATATCCCTCTCGATTCCCCAGCCTTCGTCCTCGACGAAGAACTCGACCGTCGAATTGCCGAAGCGGTAATACCATCCGATATAGACGCTTTTGTTGTCCGAGAAGCGCAGGGAGTTGTCTATCAGCTGATTGAAACACTCCACGACCTTCTCCCGGTCCACGTCGACCAGGATGTTCTCGTGGGTGTACATCGGCTTGATGTTCAGGTCCGGGATATCCTTGGCATTCCAAATGGAAAGGACTTCATCTATTATGTCCTTCGCCCTTAAAGTCTCGACCTTTGCCACTACGCGGCCGCTTTCGTAGCGGGAATACTTGAGGATGTTGTCCACGATGCGATGCAACACCTCGCTGTCGTTGCGGACATAACGGCTCATCTCCCTCTTTTCCTCATTTGAGAACTCCGCCCCTGAACTCACCAGCTCGGAAAAACCGATTATGGAGTTCAGAGGAGTGCGCATCTGATGGGAGATATTCTTTATGAAATTGTCCCTTCGGGCGGCCTCCGCCTGAAGCCTTTCCGCCTCCTTCATCCTGTTCTCCCGCGAAACCCTGTCGTTGTCGCTGAAGAAGAGGAACATCCGCATGTTTTCAGCGGCATCGTTAAGGACGCTGCAGGAAATAACCCACCACCATCTGGCGGTCCCGGACGTTTCCGAACCTGCCTTGAGGCGTCTCTGCTTGCTCTTCAGTATATAATCCACACCGAAGTCATCCTTCATGGGGGTGGAATAGTCCCAAGACGTTTCATCGAGAAGTTGCTCGTACTCCAGTATGCTGGAAGTGTGTATGTCCGAACAGAAGGACTTGAATTCGCGGACCGAACCGACAAGGAAGCCGTTCACGCTGTTCAGTGAAGAATTTATGGTCTGGAGCATCTCCCTGGAAGCGTATAACCGCTTCTTTCTCGCCGAGTGCATTCTTCGGAGAATGATATATGCAGCCACGGCAAGGGCGAAAAGGATAAATCCCAGCAGGAGGGCAAGGACATACGGACGCGAAACCCTCAGGGGAGCGTAAAGCACGTTGAACGTGCCGGCATAATCGTCATAAGAGAATCCGTAGCGCCTCATCGCCCGCCAGTCCATGAAGTTGCTCGCTTCGTGGTGCAGCACCTTTTCAGGGAAGATGCCGGAAAGAAGGCTGCTTCCCACCTTCGCGATATCGGAAGCAACGGTCCCGTATGGCGCAAAATAGCCGCAAATGTAGTCCGAGGTGCCGTTCTCGAAGGACTCCCTCATCGCAGTGAACTGGGGAAGGGTGTTCGCGTCGGCGAAAGTGTTCGTATAAGGATCGTCGGCTATGCACAAATAGGATGCAAGGGACTGTACGTTGTTCAGGAGCTTGAGCGTGAGAATGTCGTTGTCCAGATAAGGCAATCCGAGGCTGAACAGGTTTCCGAGGGGATTCTCCGCACTCACGGCGATTATCATGATCTTTCCTGCGATGCTTGGATTCCCCGGGGCCACGAGCCTCTGCGTAAAGCCGAGATTGTCAATGTACTTGGGCGAGGAGGCTATCGCCATTTCGAGGTAGGAGCGGTTGAGCGAATCGACGGGATTCTCGTCGAGTTCGACCATGACCATGCTCTTGTCCGAAATGGAATATGCAAGCTCGATGTTGGTCAGATAGTCGATTTCGTCGTGGATGATGCACAGATTGGTGCGTTTCTTCGCATCCAGAGCGTCAGGGAACTGGATGCCGAAAGCCAGGACCGGAACTCCGGAATCCAGCAGCAACGCGCCGGAGGCTGTCTGTTCCAGAAGGTGATAAGCCTTGTCCCTTTCGACGGCCACAAGGTCGGGTTCCCAGCCATCCAGCGCCGCAAGCCCCGATTCCAGGGCCGACACGCCCTTGTCGTGATGATTTATGTCCAGATAAATATTCCTTATGTCGGCTTTCACGCCGAAAGCAAGAAAATCATCCTCGATCGCTGAATCAAAGGAAGGATATGCCGCGAAATCCTCTGCCTGCGCGTGAATCACAAGAACATGCCGGTGAACGGGAATGCCCTTGCGGGAGCACGAAACCACCGCAGCCGCAGTCAACAGGCCGAGCAGGGCGAATATGAGCGGTCTCAGTCTTTTCATGCGGTCTCGACATATATGGGAAGCCTGAACGAGAAGCGGCTGCCTTTGAGAGGCTCGCTCTGCGCCTTGATGGTTCCTCCATGATTTTCAATTATATCCTTGCAGATGGACAGTCCGAGGCCCGTCCCCTTGACTGACTCCTTCGACTTCACATAGCGCTGGAACACCTGCGGCAGCATGGACGGCTCGATGCCCGAGCCACTGTCCTCGACATAAACCTCAACCTCCCCGGCTTCCGGATCGGAGATCCAGCCTAGTTTAACGAAGCCCGAGGCCGTGAACTTGAAGGAATTGCTCAGGAAGTTGTTCACGACCTGCGTGATTCTCAGAGCATCGGCCTCGACCTTGACTCCCGGTCCGGATTCGCAGGGTTCATAAATGAACTTGAGGCTGGAAGGCACGAGAACCTTGTTGGAACGATAGCAGTTGCGGACTATGTCGGATATGCGGATCTTCTCCATATTCAGCGAGAGCTCGTTGTCCTCGAGTTCGGATCTTGCGGCAACGTCTTCAATCAGGCGCAGAAGTGATTCGGAATTGCTCTTGATTATGGAAGAATACTCTTCGGCGTCTTCAGGGGTGAGGTCAGGCTCAGTCATCAGTTCGGCAAATCCCGTCACCGCGGAAAGAGGAGTGCGGATGTCGTGGGAGATGTTGGCGAGGAAATTCTCCTTCAGGAGCGCCTCGGAAGATATCGAGGCGGCCCTCGTGATGTCGGTCTCGACCGCCACGGCATCGTCGGCAAGCACGATCAGGCCGTGGTTGTACTTGTCGGCGTCGGCTCTCGATTCATAATAAATATCCCACCAGTGCCAGTCCGCTCCGCCATTGAAGGTCAGTTCTACAGTCAGTTTGTACGAACCCGGATGGCGGATGTTCTCCTTTATCTGATTGATTTTGCCCATATCATCCGGATGAACGCAGGTTCTGCAGAAATCGGAGAAGGATATGGACGGCTTTTCCATTCCTGTGAACTTGCGGAAAGCCGGGAAGAAATGGAACCGGCCTTCCGAGAAGCGCCAGATGAACATTCCGTTGTCGTGGAGAACCTTGCGCTTCACTTGGGCCTCCAGAAGATTGGCGCGGAGTTCCTCGTCCACCGCACTTTGCCTGCGCCTTTCCAAATCGGGACGGAACACAAACAGCGCGAGAAGCAGCAGAATCACGACCAGGATCAGGGCAAAAATGAATTTATGCCTCGATGCGAAAGGCTGGGCGACAATCTCGAAGCCGGCCCACTCCGAAGCCTTAGGCTCGGAGCCATAATCGGCCAGATATGCTTCATAGTCCAGATAGTACTTCTTCGCATGGTCCCTGACGATCATTGCGGAGACATCGGCCCCGTTCAGAATCTTGTTCGAGCATTTCACAAGATCCTCGATCTGGAGGTCCAGGCCGGTGAAATATCCGCAAAGATAGCGGTGCGCATTGTCAGAAAAACCTTCTCTGATGGCGGTGAACTGGGCCCTGCCGCTGCTCTGGGGGAGAAAATCGGAAAAAGCATCCTTCTTTACCTGGAGGAAACGGTAGCGGTCGGCGTTGGCGACAAATTCCGAGGTCAGCCTCTCGGCCTCCCTCCAGTCCTCCATCCCCGGGACATTTCCCGCCGGATGGAGCATCGACACGATATGGATATGGAAACCATCCGGCTCCGCAGCGCCGGCCTTCGGGAGCGCTATGCTCATCGAATATGACGGATTGCTCCGCACGGCAGCGCTGAGGGCGTTGTACATATTGCTGTCGAAAGGCAGTCTGTCAAGGGGCACCACGACGCTGCTTGCCGAACCGACCTTTCTCACCAGTTCAATATTCTCAGAGAGAGCCGGTTTGTCCCGGAAACCGGTCATCAAAGGGAATTTCTCAAGCCTTTCCTCGTCCGGGAAATTCACTCCCGCAAAAACGGACGGCACGGCCTTGAAAAGCGAATCGCCGATATTCAGGGCGAAGTCGAGAGCCGGATCATCATTGCTCAGAATCAGATCCGGCTTCCACATAATCACGGAATCCCTGAGGCCTCCGTTCACCCATTCCCGGAACCAGAAAGTGGACTGGTCCTGATTAAGGAGATTGGCGTAGATGTGGTGGATCTCAGGATTGCGGCCAAGCTTTCTGAATCTCTTCGCCATGTCCTTCACATAAATGTCGCCGTCGCCGCCGAGCCGGTCATAGGAATGCAGCACCACGACGCAGGTACCGTCCGTCCTCCCGCCGGAGCAGGAGAAAGACAGGAGTGTCGCCGCCGCCGAGACGACGGAAAGAAGTACGACTTTTATCAGTTGACGCGCGCGCATAGGCTGGTTCGTAAAGATAAGAAATCTTTGCGAAAAGATGCCAAATATTCGTACATTTGTCTCCCGATGAAGAAACTGTTCGCCATCCTGTTGCTGTTCGCATGCCTCGGCGCGGCCGCCCAAACGACGAAAGTCCGCGGCCGGGTCACCGACAAGGATACCGGTGAGGGGATTCCCTTCGCAGGGGTGTTCTTCAAGGGCACACAGACCGGAATCAGCACGGATCTGGACGGCTACTACAACATCGAAACGCGCGAAAAGGTCACGACAGTGGTCTGCCAGATTCTCGGCTACAACACCGAGGAGGCGGAAATCACGTCGGGCAGCTTCAACGCCCTGGACTTCGAGCTCGAACTCACCGACAACAGGCTGAACGCGGTGGTGGTCAAAGCCGACAACAGCCGCGTGCGCAGGCTCCTTCGCAACATCTCCGAAAACCGGGACCGCAACAACCCCGATGCGAAGAGCGGATACTCCTGCGAGAGCTACACCAGGCTCGAGCTCGACCTGACCCATGCAGAGGAGCAGCTCACCGGCAAACGCTTCCTGAAGGAATTCGGCTTCGTGTTCGACTACATGGACACGTCCTCGATAAGCGGCGTCCCGTACCTTCCTGTGATGATTTCCGAAAGCGTCTCGCGGCGATACCACAACCGGGAGCCGGAGCTGGACAGGGAAGTTCTCGAGGCCAATCAGGTTTCCGGAATCAACAAGGACAACAACCTCCTCAGCCAGTTCACGGGCAGCCTTTTGCTGAAAAACAACTTCTACAAGGACTTCGTGCAGATTTTCGGCATCCAGTTCCCCTCCCCCATCCAGAGCGGCGGACTTATGTTCTACGACTACTACATCATAGACTCGCTGCAGATCGACAACCACAAGAACTATTACGTCCGTTACCATCCGAAAAAATACAGCACATCCCCCGCCTTCGACGGCGAAATGTACATAGACACGCACGACTGGGCCCTGCGTTCCATCCACGCGAAAATGCTCCACGGAGGCAACGTGAACTGGATACGCGACATCGTGGTGGACGCAGAATTCCAATACGACGACAAGGACAGCACGGGACACCTGCAAATCTCCGGGTATAAATATTTGTAGAAACTGGGTAACTGGG
>R20__coassemble_705_pt1 | contig 23059 bp, 18 predicted proteins | sample R20__metabat2_low_PE_040 | metagenome-assembled genome bin R20 | reverse complement strand
CAAAAGTGGCGCAAGGACTTCTCGCTGAGCGACTTGTCGAAAAAGCGTGAAGCGAGCAAACGGTAAGTGAGCGTCTCGCGACGGCGTGTGTTTGAGGAGTGTTAGGCTTGCGAGGCAAGACTAAAAACGACGAGTTAGCCGTCGAGTGAACGTGAGTGCAGCGAGTAGCTTTTTCGATTCAGGAGGGAAGCAGAAGGCCTTGCGGCACTGCACCTGCGAGCGCGGCAAAGACTTCGGTAAACTCGAATTTATAATTATATTTGTAGGTTATGATTAATGAAGCGATAATTGAGAAAGCTGTCAAGGATCTTTTTGACGGCATACGGTTCCCTGAGGAGCCTTCGGGTCTGTATGAACCGTTGAGGTATATGATCCAGATCGGCGGGAAGAGGATACGTCCGAGACTCTGCCTTACTGTATATTCCCTTTTCAAGGATGATTTTCCGGAAGAGGTTCTCGAGCCGGCCGCGGCCCTCGAGGTCTTCCATACCTTCACGCTGATCCATGATGACATCATGGACCGTTCGCCCCTGCGCCGCGGACAGCAGACGGTGTGGAAGAAATGGAACGAGGATACGGCAATCCTTTCCGGAGACGTGATGCAGATAGACAGCTACAAGAGGATAGCGAAATGTCCGAAAGAATGCCTGTGCGATGCTCTGGACCTGTTTTCCACCACTGCCGCCCAAGTCTGCGAGGGACAGCAGATGGATATGGATTTCGAGAGCGAGGTGCAGGTGCCGATGGAGAGCTACGAACAGATGATCGGGCTCAAGACGGCGGTCCTGCTGGCCTGTTCCGCGAAACTCGGTGCGATGATGGCCGGCGCCGACGAGGAGCAGCAGGAAGCTCTTTATAAGTATGGTTATGAGCTCGGAATGGCATTCCAGGTGGCCGATGACTATCTGGATGCGTACGGCGACGAGAAAGTGTTCGGCAAGCCCATTGGAGGCGATATCCTGAACAACAAAAAGAGCTGGCTGATCACCCGCGCCCTTGAGAAGGCTCAGGACAGGAAAGAGATCTTCGACGCGATGGCCCTGCCCTCGGAAACCGAGGAGCAGAAAGCGGTTAAAATTGCGGCGGTGAAGGCCATTTACAGCCGCTTGGGAGTTGATGAGGACGCGAAATACGAAATTCTGCGCTTCAGCGACAGAGCCCTCGACGCAATCCATCCGCTGCATCTCAGTCCCATAAGACAGGAAGTTCTCAGGAGATTCGAGGAAAAACTTATCGGCAGGGCCAGGTGATGGACAGGAAAAGTCTTGAAATAATGGCCCCTGCGGGCAATTTCGAGTGCCTTCAGGCGGCTATTCAAGGCGGTGCCGATTCGGTTTATTTCGGGGTCGGAAGGCTGAATATGCGCAGCCATTCGGCGAACAATTTCTCTCCCGAAGACCTTGCGGAGGTCGTCCGGATCTGCAACGAAGCCTCCGTGAAGAGCTATATGACCCTGAACATCACGCTCTATCCGGAGGATCTGGAGGCGATGCGGGAGGCTCTGGACGCCGCGAAGGCGGCTGGAGTGTCGGCGATAATAGCCTCCGACATGGCGGCTATACAATACTGTCGGGAAATAGGGCTGGAGGTGCACATTTCGACCCAGTTGAGCATCTCCAACGTGGAATCCCTCCGTTTCTATGCGCAGTTTGCCGATGTCGTGGTCCTGGCGCGCGAACTCAATCTCGACCAGGTCCGGAGCATTTACGAAGCCATTGCCCGGGAGCAGATAAAAGGACCGTCCGGTGAACTGGTCCGTATAGAAATGTTCGCCCACGGGGCACTCTGCATGGCCGTTTCCGGCAAATGCTACCTGAGCCTTCACGCCTACGGAGCGTCGGCCAACAGGGGAGAGTGCTACCAGATATGCCGCAGGGGCTATGAGGTCACGGATCTCGAGACCGGCTACCGTTTGAATGTCGACAACAAATACATAATGTCGCCCAAGGATCTCTGCACAATAGAGTTCCTGGACAGGATCGTGGATTCCGGAGTGCGCGTGTTCAAGATAGAGGGAAGGGCCCGCAGCGCCGAATACGTGAAGCGTTGCGCATCCTGCTACCGAAGGGCGGCCGATGCCGTCGCCGACGGGACTTTCACCCCCTCTCTTTCCGCCTCCCTCAAGCAGGAACTCGCTGAAGTGTTCAACAGAGGCTTCTGGGACGGCTATTATCAAGGAGCGTATCTGGGTCAGTGGAGCGATGTGTACGGCAGTCAGGCGACCCGCAGGAAAGTTTACTGCGGCAAGGTCACGAACTGGTTCGACCGGATCAACGTGGCCGAAATCGAAGTCCAGAGCGCAGACCTGCACAAGGGTGACGACGCCCTTGCGATAGGAGCCACGACCGGAGTCTTCGAATTCAAGGCCGAGGACATAAGGGTGAATCTGCAAGGCACCGACGTTGCCCGCAAGGGTGAGCGCTGCTCCGTGGCTCTGGCCCGGAAGTTGCGCAGGGGCGACAAGATTTATCTTTGGAAGGAAAATGAAGAAGACATTTAGTATAGCGGCAATCATGGCCGTGTCGGCCGTCCTCGCACTGAACTGCGCGGGCCAGTCGAAGAATTTCCGTCTTGCGAAGTGGACGGAAATACATAACTCCATCCTGAAGGAACTCAACCGCAGTTATGTCGATTCCCTGCCCGTGGACAGGATAGAAAGGGCCGCAGTGGATGCGATGCTGGAGAATCTCGACCCCTACACGATCTACGTTCCCGAGGAAGAGAACGAGGATCTCAGGATGATGATAAACAAGAGCTACGGCGGCATCGGTGCGGTTATCTACAAGCCGGACGTGCAGGGCAACGTGATAATCAACGAGCCCTACGAAGGCTCCCCGGCGCAGAAATATGGCCTGGAATGCTGCGACGAGATACTCGCCATCGACGGTGTCAGTGTACACGGCCTCACCTCCGCCCAGAGCAGCGAGAAGATGCGCGGCGAACCGCATACTGACGTGGTCTTCACCGTGAAGAAGCTGCGCGGCGGCGACACTCTCGACATAAAGGTGACGCGCGAAAGCATTCATCTTCCGGATATAGAATATTCCGGGATGCTCGACAAGACCACCGGCTATATCCTGCAGTCCGGATTCACGGAAGGAGTCTCGCAGCAGCTCTCGCAAGAGATCAAAAGCCTGAAGTCGAAGGGTATGAAGACCCTCGTGCTGGACCTTCGCGGCAATGGCGGCGGCCTGCTGCAGGAGGCTATTAAAATAGTTTCGCTCTTCGTCCCGAAGGGCTCGGTCGTCGTGACGGCGAAAGGACCTTCCGGAAGCGAGACATGGCGCACCCAGACCGCTCCGCTCGATGAAAAGATGCCTCTTATAGTGCTTGTCGATTCCGGCAGCGCATCGGCCTCCGAGATTGTTGCAGGGGCGCTTCAGGACCTCGACAGGGCGACTATAATGGGCCATCGCACATTCGGAAAAGGCCTGATCCAGACCATACGCCCGCTGCCTTACAACGGCCAGCTCAAGCTCACGAGCGCAAAATATTACACCCCTTCCGGACGTTGTGTGCAGGCCATCGATTATTCGCGGCGCAACGAGGACGGGAGCGTGGGACACATCCCCGATTCCCTGACGCACGAGTTCAAGACGGCCCGCGGCAGAACCGTCAGGGACGGCGGCGGCATCACTCCGGACGTGGAACTGGAATCGAAGCCCTACAGCCGCATCACGTATTCGTTGGTGATGACCGGAATCGTGGAGCAGTATGCTTTGGATTATTACAGAAAGCACGACAGCATACCGTCGGTTGAAGATTTCCGCTTCGAGGATTATGAGGATTTCGTCGCATATGCAAAGGAGCGGGAATTCGATTATCGTTCCGGTGCGATGACCTATTTCGACAGGATGAAGGAGGAACTGGAGCGTGACGGCCTTCTGGAAAACTCGAAGGAAGCCGTGGAGGCGATGGAAAAGGCCTTGAACATGGACAAGGAAACCGGCCTCAGGCTCAAGAAAGACGAGATTGTCCCCTTTATCGAAGAAGAGATAGTCGTCAGATATTATTTCCAGAAAGGAGGAGTGCAGGCCCGCCTGAAATACGACGACCAGCTGCGCAAGGCCCTTGAAAGTCCGCTGATATGAAACTTGTATTCGCCACATCCAACAAAGGCAAACTGCACGAGGCCGCGAGCATCCTCGGTCCGGAATATGAACTGCTGACCCCCGCCGATCTCGGAATTTTCGAGGACATACCCGAAACCGGCAGCACCCTCGCGGAGAATTCCCTGCAGAAGGCCCGGTACATCCACGACCGCACGGGCCTGGACTGCTTTGCGGACGACACGGGCCTCGAGGTGGACTGTCTCGACGGCGCCCCCGGCATATATTCCGCGCGCTATGCCGGCCCGGGTCACGATTTCGACGCGAACATCGACAAACTCCTTGCGGACATGGCCGCGAAAGGCCCGGACGCTCCCCGCACCGCGCGTTTCCGCTGCGTCGTGACCCTTTTCTGGAAAGGCTCCCTGCAACGTTTCGACGGCCTGATGGAAGGATTGATCACTACTGAGCGCAAAGGACTTCGCGGCTTTGGATATGACCCTGTCTTTATCCCCGCCGAAGGCGACGGACAGACTCTCGCAGAGGCTGAGGAAAGTTACAAGAACGCCCTCTCGCACAGGGGAAAGTCGCTTCGGGCCCTTGCCGACTGGCTCAAGGAGAACAAATGACGCGCAGCACTACCCTTCTCGTACTCTCGCTTACCAAGATAAAGGAGAAAACCCTGGTTCTGCACACGCTGAGTCCGGATTTTGGACGGCGCAGTTTCATCTGCTCCACAGGACGCAGCGTCCCCATGGCCCTTTTCCTGCCCCTGAGCATTCTGGATGCCGAAGTCGTGGAGAACCCGAAATCGGAGCTCTGGCGTCTGCGCGGCATCAGTTCCCTCCATCCCCTGAATTCCGTACGTTCCAATATGTACAAGAATACAATCGCCATGTTCATGAGCGAGGTTCTTTACCGCTGCATCAAGGACGGGGACGGCGCCGACGGACTTTTCGCCTGGGCCGAAAAAACCGTCTTGACTCTCGAAGGGTTGGAAAACGATTTCAGCAATTATCATCTGAGATTCCTGCTTGAACTTGCCTCGCTGCTGGGATTCAGGCCATCCGACGAGGACCTCGCCCCGTTCGTCGGAGAACATCTCAGGGACGTGCGCTCCCTTCTGAACCTCTCGCTTGCGGAGTCGATGCTGCTTCCGCTGAACGGAAAATCGCGCGGCGAGATAGCCGAAGCACTGCTCCGCTACATATCGCACCATACGGAGTCGAACCTCAATGTACAGTCTCTGGGAGTGCTTTCGGAGGTTTTCAGATAGTTCCGAGGGTTATCAGGGCGATTCCCGTCAGCATTACTGCAAGTGCAGCAGTCTTTCTTCGGATATTCTTCTCCTTCCAGAACAGCGCCCCGAACACGAAGGGTACCAGCACGCTGCTGCGCCGGACCATCGAAACTACGGACAGAAGCGCGCCTTCGCTGCTCAGAGCCCTGAAATACAGGAAATCCGCCAGGGTTATGAGTATTGCCGATGCGGCCAGCACCCAGTCCGGCTTGATGTCCCGGAGCTTCATTTTCCCGGCCAGATGCCTTGCAAGCACTATCAGCGCGAGTATCGCCGTTATGAAAAGATTGGTCCAGCATTGCACGAACATAGGGTCCATGAAGCCCAGTATGTGCTTGTCGTAAAGCGCGCTCGCGACTCCGGCTAAGATCGAAAGGACCATATAGAATATGCCCCGGCTGTGCGTGAAAACTATTCCTTCCCTGCGGCTCGCGCGGCTCAGCATGAAAATCGCGACGATGGCGGCAATGCTGCCAGCCCACTGCAGGGCGTTGAGTTTTTCGGAGAATATCAGAATGGAGAAGAGCAGCACAAAAACGGGCCTTGAGGCCTTCAGGGTGCTGACAGTCGAAAGCGGAATCAGCTCCATCGCGGCCAGTCCCGAGATCCAGGAGCAGCTGACCAGCACGGCCTTGAACGCCAGCCGCCATAGGTCCGCCGCTTCCCCGCCCTTGAACCAGGGAGTGAGCAGCAGGGTCGAGATGGCGGTGGTGACCAGCAGCACCATCATCACTGAATTCTTCTTCAGAGCCTGTTTCTTGCAGACGTCATAAAGCCCCAGAAGCAGCGCGGAGCCTATTACAAGCCAGATCCACATTTTCTAAAGAGTCTGTCCTCCGATGAATTCCCTCATTATCGAGGTGGGGGGTATCGCGGCTATTTCCGCAGGTTTGAGGGCCGTTACGTTCTCCAGGAATTTCAGCAGTTCCACGGCCTTGGCATAGGCTGCGGATGACTCGGAAATGCCGTAGAGCAGCGGTTCGGCATAGTATTTCAACAAGGGAAGGTCATACAGGGTGGAAGAGTTGAACACCACGGCCGCGTTCTCTTCGTAGGGGAAGATGTTGTTCGTCTCGCCGCGGCGTACGGAAGGCCAGCGCAGGATGTTTTCCTCGGGGGAGATGCCGCGCGTGCGGTTGTCGCGCACTATCCTTCGCAGGAGCCTCTTGTCGGTCGTGGAATTGTGGACTTTTTCGCCTCCCGGAAGGGCCGAGAGGGCGGAAATGTAGATTCTGAATATCCGGCTCTGGTCGATTGTCGGGGTCAAGGCTGGATTGAGGGCGTGTATTCCTTCCATAAAGAGGATGTCGCCCTGGCCGAGTTTCATCCTGCGCTCTTCATCCATCACGGTGCAGCCGTTCTTGAAGTCGAAGCGGGGGATGATGACCTCTTCGCCGCTCAGAAGGGCGTTGAGGTTCTCTCCAAGCAGTTCTATATTCATCGCTCCGAGGGCTTCGAAGTCATATTCGCCATTCTCGTCGCGCGGAGTGTGCTCCCTGTCCACGAAATAGTTGTCCAGCTCGATCACCTTCGGGTTGAGGCCGAGCACGCGGCACTGCTGGGCGATGCGCAGCGACGAGGACGTCTTTCCGCTGGAGGAAGGCCCGGAAATCATCACGATGCGGGATTCGTTTCTGCGCCAGTAAATCTGGTTGGCGGCCTCGGCGTATTTGCGCTCCTGGCGCGCCTCGCAAAGGTTTATGAGTTCGATTCCCTTGCCATCGGCGAGGGCTTCGTTGACTCTGGGAATCGTGTCGATGCCGATGGCCTTGCACCAGTCGGCATACTCCTGTCTTGCAGCTTCGATTTTTGTCATAGTATTTCGTTCAAATACGGGCCCGTGACGCTTTCGGGGTCGAGGGCAAGTTCTTCCGGCGTTCCGCAAGCGATTATCCTGCCTCCCTCCCGGCCTCCGCGGGGGCCCAGATCCATTATGTAGTCGACGCTCTTCAGAACGTCGAGGTTGTGTTCGATTATTATTACGGTGTTGCCCTGGTCCACCAGCCTTCCGAGCACATCCAGAAGCACTTTCACGTCTTCGGCGTGCAGGCCGGTCGTGGGCTCGTCGAGCATGTACAGGGTCTTTCCCGTGGCTTTCTTCGAGAGTTCGGCGGCGAGTTTCATTCTCTGGCTCTCTCCTCCGGAAAGGGTCACCGCCGACTGGCCCAGGCGCACATAGCCCAGTCCCACGTCCACCATAGCCTTGAGCTTCGGGAAGATGCGCGGGTTGGCCTTGAAGAATTCGCAGGCCTCGCTTATGGGCATCTCCAGCACGTCGTTGATGTTCTTGCCCTTGTAGCGCACGCTGAGGGTGTCCTCCTTGTAGCGCCTCCCGCGGCAATGCTCGCACACGACGTTGACGGAAGGCAGGAAGTTCATCTCGATGAGCTTGATTCCGGCTCCCTTGCATTCCGGGCAGCGCCCGCCCTCGACGTTGAAGGAGAACCTGCCGGCCTTGAAGCCGCGGACCTTCGCGTCGGAAGTCATCTCGAAGAGCTCGCGGATGTCGCTGAACACTCCCGTGAAGGTGGCGGGATTCGAGCGCGGAGTCCGCCCGATCGGGCTCTGGTCGATTTCTATGACCTTGTCGATGTTCTCCAGTCCCTCGAGCGAACCGTAGGGGAGGGGCTTCTGCTTGAGATGGTAGAATTTCCCCTTCAGTATGGGCATCAGGGTCTCGTTGATGAGCGAGGACTTTCCGCTGCCGCTGACTCCGGCGATGCCGATCAGGCAGCCCAGCGGGAACTCGGCATCGATGCCCTTGAGATTGTTGCCTCTTGCACCCCTCAGGGTCAGTTTCAGCCCGTTCCCGGGCCTTCTGCAGACGGGTGTCTCGATGACTTTCTCAGCTTTGCGTGCCGGACCGCTGTAGCAGATGCAGCCGCCTTTTTCTCCGGCTCCGGGGCCGACGTTGACTATCCAGTCGGCACAGTTCATCGTTTCGGTGTCGTGCTCGACGACGATCACGGTGTTCCCCTCGTCGCGCAGTTTTTTCAGCGAGGCTATCAGCTTGCGGTTGTCCTTCTGATGAAGGCCGATGGAGGGTTCGTCGAGAATGTATATGACGTTGACCAGTTTCGAGCCTATCTGCGTGGCGAGCCGTATTCTTTGGCTTTCGCCTCCGGAGAGGGTGGCCGTGGCCCTGTCGAGACTGAGGTATTCCAAACCCACGTCAATCAGGAAATTCACCCTGTCGCGCAGTTCCCTGAGGATGTCGGCGGACACGGCGCTCTGGCGCCCCTTGAGCTTGCCGCCCAAGCCCTCGAGCCAGTCGCGAAGATCTGAAATCTCCATCGAGCTGACCTGTGAGATGTTTTTTCCGTCGATCCGGAAATATTCAGTCTCCTTTTTCAGACGGCTTCCGTTGCAGACCGGGCAGACAATCTTTTCCTCGATGTCGTCCACGACTCCCCCCCAGCTCACCATCTCGGAGAAATTGCCCTCCCCGATACGGAAGAGGTCTTCCGAACCGAAGATCAGCAGTGAAACCACTTCGTCCGGCAGGCTCGCTATGGGGTCATAAAGGGAGAATCTGTATTTTCTGGCGATTGCCCTCACTATCTCGAACTTGCGGTTCTCGCGCATCCTGCCCAGAGGAACTATCCCTCCTTCGGCTATGCTGAGGTTCCTGTCGGGGATTATCGTGTCGGGATTCACGTCCACTACCGTTCCGAGGCCCTTGCAGTGCGGGCAGTAGCCTTCCGGAGAATTGAACGAGAAGCTGTGAGGCGCCGGTTCCTGCAGGGAAACTCCGGTCTTGGGATCGACCAGGTGCTTCGAGAAATGGCTGATCTGTCCGCTTTCCGCATCCAGGATCTGCACTGAGCCCTTTCCGAGGCTCAGGGCCCTTTCCACGGAGTCCCTGACCCTTTTTTCGTCGCCGTCCCCGGGCTTGAGCTTGTCCACGACGAGTTCGATGAAATGCCCCTTGTAGCGGTCCAGTTCATCGGCGTCGCCCAGGTCCGTCAGAGCCCCGTCGATGACCACCTGCATGAAGCCTTTCTTGCGCAGCTGTTCGAAAAGTTCGCGGTAATTGCCCTTGCGGCCCCTTACCAGAGGTGCCAGGAGCATGCATCTGCGGCCCGCGAAGCGCGACATTATCAGGTCCACGATCTGCGAATCGCTGTAGCGGACCATCTCCTCGCCGGTTTCGGGAGAATATGCGGTCGATCCCTTGGCGTACAGGAGCCTCAGGAAATCGGAAATTTCGGTTATGGTGCCCACCGTCGAGCGGGGGTTGTTGCCCGTGGTCTTCTGCTCGATGGCGATTATCGGGCTGAGGCCCGTGATGCTCTCCACGCTGGGTTTTTCGAGTATGCCCATAAAATGCTTCGCGTAAGGGGAGAGCGTGTTCATATAGCGTCTCTGGCCTTCGGCATAGAGGGTGTCGAAGGCGAGCGAGGACTTGCCGCTGCCGCTGATGCCGGTTATCACGACGAACTTCAGGCGCGGGATGTCCACGTCGACCTTCTTGAGGTTGTGCGAGGCGGCCCCCCGTATCTTTATGAAACCGTCAGAGTCCATTTTCTTCCTGTGGCTCGTTGAAAGGTTCGAGGAAAGGGTTGTGCGTGCGTTCCCATCCTATGCTGCTGCAGCCTCCGTGGCCCGGGACTATCTTCACGTCGCTGTCGAGCCAGATCAGCTTTTCCATTATCGAGACTATCTCGAGATCATAGTCGGCGTAGCGGTGGTCGGTGCGGCCTATGGTGCCCGCGAAGAGCGTGTCGCCGGTGAAGAGAGTGGCCTCTTCGCGCTCATAGAAGCAGACGCTCCCCAGGGTGTGGCCGGGGGTGGTGATCACCTCGAAGCGCAGGCCTCCGATTTCCAGGGCGTCGCCGTCGGCGATGTCGCTTGTCCTGAAGGAAATGTCCGGAGCCTCCATCCCGAATTTCGCTGCGTCCTCGGCGTCGATCGAAAGGATGTCCTTCTCCACCGGATTCATATACACGGGGATACCGTAGATGTCCTGCAGCGCCTTCACTCCGTAGATGTGATCGAAATGGGCGTGGGTGAGCAGGATCGCGGCGGGGGTCAGCCCTTCCGAGGCGAAGCAATCCGTGAGCTTGCGCAGTTCGTCCGCGCCTCTGCAGCCCGGATCCACGATTGTTGCAAGGCGCTCTGCGCCCCATACCACGGAGCAGTGCTCTCTGAAGAGATTGAAGTAAAAATGTCTGAGATTCATCATTTCAAAGGACAAAAATACGAAAACTTATGTTAAATTTGTGATTGCTTAAACCAAAGATATGCACATTGGAATCGCCGGAAATATAGGATGCGGAAAAACAACGCTCACCAGGATGCTCTCCGAGCATTACGGATGGACGCCCAAATACGAAGCCGTGACCTACAATCCCTATCTGGAAGACTATTACAAGGACATTCCCCGCTGGTCGTACAATCTGGAGACGTACTTCCTCGCCCAGCGTTTCAAGGACGTGCTGGAGATATCCCGTTCGCAGGGTGTCGTGATTCAGGACCGCACCCTCTTCGAGGGCGTCCACATCTTCGTGAGGAACAATTACGAGATGGGCAACCTCTCCCAGAGGGACTACGACACCTATATGGAGATTTTCAACCTGATGATGACGATGGTCGGGACTCCGGACCTCCTGATTTATCTACGCTCATCGATTTCCCATCTGGTTTACCAGATCCAGAAAAGAGGCAGGGACTACGAGCAGGGAATCAGCCTGGATTATCTCGGCGGGCTCAACCGGAAATACGAAGAGTGGATAGCATCTTACCCCGGGAAGGTGCTGACAATCGATGCCGACGACCTTGATTTCCAGAACCGTCCGGAGGATTTTGCCCTGATAACCGACAAGATAGACGCCGAACTTTTCGGATTGTTCAAATAATTTGTTATTTTCGTAGATTGTAAAAATATACAACAGATATGCACATTGCGATAGCAGGAAACATCGGAAGCGGCAAGACCACCCTCACGAAGATGCTGGCGGCCCATTACGGTTGGATTCCCAAGTTTGAATCCGTGGATTTCAACCCCTATCTGGCAGATTTCTACGAGGATATGGAAAGATGGTCCTTCAACCTTCAGATCTATTTCCTCAACAAGCGTTTCAAGGATGTCGTGGACATCGTGAACCAGGACGAGACAGTCGTTCAGGACAGGACCATCTACGAGGACGCGAAGATTTTCGCTCCCAACCTCCACGACATGGGCCTTATGTCCAGCCGCGACTTCGAGAACTATTCCGACCTTTTCAACCTGATGATGTCGCTGGTGGGCACCCCCGACCTGCTGATCTATCTGAAATCCTCCATTCCCAACCTCATCTCCCAGATCCAGAAGAGGGGCCGCGAGTATGAGAAGAGCATCAGGATAGACTATCTTACGGGTCTGAATGAAAAATACGAGAACTGGATCAAGGACTATAAGGGCAATCTCCTGATTGTGGACGCCGACCATATCAAGTTCGGCAACAATCCCGAAGATTTCGAGAAGGTCACTGACATGATCGACGCCCAGCTCTTCGGTCTGTTTGCGCCTAAAAACAAATAATCTATGGATAAAAGACTTACCATAATCGATTTTGTCGAGAAATACACTTCGATGTACTCCGACTGCACTTTCCTTCGCGAAAAGGTGGACGGAGTCTGGACGGAAACTTCCTACTCGAAGACCCGCGACGAGGGGAAGATCCTGGCCGCCGGTTTCATGGCGATGGGTCTGCAGAAAGGCGAGAAGGTCGCCTTGATTTCGGAAGGTCGCAACCTCTGGGTGATGAGCGAGCTCGGTATCCTGTATGCGGGCGGTGTGAACGTCCCCCTGTCCTTCAAACTGGAATCCGATGCCGATCTTCTTTTCCGTGTAAACCATTCCGACGCCCGTTTTCTCATAGCTTCGGAGAGCCAGATCGCGAAGGTGCGCCGCGTGATAGGCGGCTGCCCCGCGATTGAGAAGGTGATAGTCCTGGACAACATCGAACTGCAGGAAGGCGAGATGTACGTGGGCGAACTCCGCGCGATGGGCGAGAAGTTCCTCGCTGAAAAGAGCGCCGAGCTCGAGGCTAGAATCGCTTCCGTCGGTCCCGACGACTATGCCAACATCAGCTACACCTCCGGCACCACGGCCGATCCCAAGGGCATCCTTCTGACCCACCGCAACTACACCGCCAACATCGAGCAGTGCAACTCCGTGGTCGATATCGACAAAGGTTGGACGATGCTCATAATCCTTCCTCTGGACCATTGCTTCGCGCACGTCGCCGGTTTCTATTTCATGATGTCCAACGGCGGCAGCATCGCGACTGTCCCGGGAGGCAAGAGTGCGATAACGATGCTGAAAAACATCCCCGTCGCGATCCGCGAGGTCAGGCCGCACGTGATGCTCTCCGTTCCCGCCATCTCCCGCAATTTCCGCAAGAATATCGAGGGCAGCATAAGGAAGAAGGGAGCGAAGGTGGAGAAACTCTACAATTTCGCCCTCTCCAACGCGATAAAGTACAATCGCGAATACTACAACATGGGCAAGCCCTGCATCACGATGTGGTGGAGAGGCATCCTGAAGAAGATCTTCGACAAGATGATCTTCCAGTCCGTAAGGGAAGGCTTCGGCGGCCGGATGAAGTTCTTCATCGGCGGCGGCGCCCTTCTGGACATCGAGCTCCAGCGCTATTTCTGCGCGGTCGGAATGCCGATTTTCCAGGGCTACGGCCTTTCCGAGGCGACTCCCGTGATCTGTGCCAACTCCGGCGGCAAGGGACACGCCCGCTTCGGCTCGTCGGGCCGCACGGTGCTCCCGATGGACATCAAGATCTGCAATGAGGACGGTCAGTCCCTCCCCAACGGCGAGACGGGCGAGATCGTGATCCGCGGCGAGAACGTGATGGCCGGGTACTGGAAGAACCCCGAGGCCACGGCGAAAACCATCGTGGACGGCTGGCTGCACACGGGCGACCGCGGCTACATCTGTCCCGAAAATCCCCGCTTCCTGTATGTGACCGGGCGTTTCAAGAGCCTTCTGATCTCCTCCGACGGCGAGAAGTACTCCCCCGAAGGATATGAGGACAGCCTCACCGATTCCAGCCGCTACATCGACGGAGCCGTGCTCTACAACAATCAGAGTCCCTACACGGTTGTGTTGATCGTTCCCAACAAGCCGGCCCTGTATGACGCTGCGAAAAAGGCCGGACTCGATCCCGAGACCAGGGAAGGCAAGATTGCGATGCTTCACATAATCCAGGACGAGGCCGACGCTTACCGCAAGGGTGGAAAGCACGAGGGGATGTTCCCGGAGAAGTGGCTTCCCGCCGCGATTGTGGTGGCCGACGAGCCCTTCACCGAGCAGAACGGAATGCTCAATTCCACCTCCAAGATGGTACGCCGCAAGGTCGAGGCCCATTATGCGGAGCGGATCGAATACGCGATGACCGCTGACGGCAAGGTTCTTGAAAACGAAAAGAACATAAATTCAATTTAATCAATAAAGACATGACTAACACTAAACAGCAGAGCTACACACCCGCCATCGTGGTGATGTTTGCACTCTTCTTCATGATCGCGTTCGTCACCAACCTGGCAGGTTCGATGGGCGTTATCGTCACCAACCAGTTCGGCGCAAGCAAGGCGCTTTCCCAGCTCGGATCGCTGGCCAACTTCATCGCTTATGCCTGTATGGGTATCCCCGCCGGCATCATCCTGAAGCGCAAGGGCTACAAATTCACCTCCCGCGCCGCCGTCATCGTCGGCTTCATCGGAGTGGGCATCCAGTTCCTTTCAGGCTATGTCGAGTCCTTTGCGGTCTATGTAGCGGGCGCATTCGTGGCCGGCTTCTCGATGTGTATGCTCAACATCGTTGTCAACCCTATGCTCAACACTCTGGGCGGCGGCGGAAACAAGGGTAACCAGCTCATCCAGTGGGGCGGCTCCTGCAACTCCATCGGAGGCACCATCGCTCCCGTGTTCGTAGGCTGGCTGGTCGGCGGAAGCCTTGCTGACGCGACCGTTTCAAAGGCAGCTCCCGTGATGATCCTCGCCATGGCCATCTTCGCCATCGCCTTCGTCGTGATCTCCCTGACCAATATCCCCGAGCCTCATATGGAAACAGCGGAGGAGAAGGCTGCCCGCCTTGCCGGCAACGTTCAGAAGGACCCTCACAGCGCCCTTTCCTTCCGTCATTTCATCCTCGGAGCCGTTGCGATTTTCTTCTATGTGGGAATCGAAGTGGGCGTCCCCAACACAGCCAACGTATATTTCGCTGAAATCTCTCCCGCCCTTGCCGGAACCTTCGTGGGTGCATACTGGTTCTGTATGCTCATCGGTCGTCTGGTCGGCGGCGTGCTCGGTGGAAAAGTCAGCAGCAAGGCTATGCTTCTGACGACTTCAGCTGTCGCCATCCTCCTGGTTCTCGGAGTCATCTTCGTCCCTGAGACGGTCACGGTATTCGGCGCTCCTCTCGCCCTTATTCTCGTTTCTGCTTGCGGTCTGTGCACCTCCGTAATGTGGGGAGCCATCTTCAACCTCTCCACCGAAGGCCTCGGAAAATACACTGCGGCCGCTTCCGGAATCTTCATGACCCTGGTCTGCGGCGGCGGTATCATCCCCTTCATCCAGAACGCCATCGCCGACAAGGTCGGTTCCCTGCAGAGCTACTGGCTGCTCATCGCCTGCCTGTGCTTCCTCATTTTCTACGCCGTTGTCGGCTGCAAGAATGTCAATAAGGATATAAAGGTTGACTGATATGGGACAGTTTGTAGTAGGAGTTGACGTAGGAGGTCAGACCTCCAAGATAGGAGTTGTTGACGCACGCGGCGAGATTCTCGCCCAGACCGTCATCCGTTCGGACATTTACGGCGCTGACGCCAATGCGTTCCTCTCGGCTCTGGCCGAGGCGATCAAGGGCTGCATCGCTCAGTCCGGCAAGGAGGGCGACATCCGCGGTGTCGGAGTCGGCGCCCCCAACGGAAACTATTACACCGGTGAAGTGGGCTATGCCCCCAACCTCGCCTGGGCTGCGACTCAGTCCGTGAAGTTCGCCGAGATCCTTTCCGGATATCTCGGAGGTCTTCCCGTGTCGCTGACCAATGACGCGAACGCAGCCGCTGTGGGTGAAATGACCTACGGCGCGGCGCGCGGAATGAAGAATTTCATTATGATCACCCTCGGCACCGGCGTGGGCAGCGGCATCGTCATCGACGGAAAGGTCGTTTACGGCCACGACGGCTTCGCCGGCGAACTCGGCCACACCACCATTGTCCGCAATAATGGACGCGCCTGCAACTGCGGTCGCACGGGTTGCCTCGAGGCCTATTGCTCGGCCATCGGAGTTGCCAAGACTGCCCGCGAGTGGCTGGAGTTCTCCGATGAGGAGTCTCTGCTGCGCAAGGTCGAGAATATCACTTCAAAGGATGTTTACGACGCTGCGAAGGCCGGTGACAAGCTGGCTCTCAAGGTGTTCGAGTATACAGGCAACCTTCTCGGAACCGCTTTCGCCGATTTCATCGCGTTCAGCGCTCCCGAGGCGATTGTCCTCTTCGGTGGCCTCGCCCGCTCAAAGGAGTTCCTTCAGGAGCCTATGGAGAAGGCGATGAACGACAAGGTGCTCGGCATCTGGAAGAACAAGGTCAAGATAGTGTTCTCAAGCCTGAAGGAATCCGACGCTGCAATCCTCGGAGCCTCTGCGCTTGCATGGGAATTATAAGTCAAAAATATAATTATGAAGACAACAAAACTTTTTATGTCCCTTCTTTTGGGACTTTCAGTGGTAGCCTGCGCTCCCAAGGGTGAGACGGCTACAGACGAGAACGGAGATCCCGCTCCCGTGGAAAAAACCGCAAAGAGCCTTACCCCCGGAAAGGCCGAAATCGATACCGTCAGCTATCTCGTCGGCATCAACTTCGGAAGTTTCCTCAAGGGTTACGGTTTCGGTGACCTGAATCAGGCCCAAATCATCAAGGGTGCCAAGGATTACATCAACGCGAAGGGAAATCCTCGCGACGCCGCGTTCGTTGAGCAGTTCAAGGTCGATCCCAACAGAATGACCGAAATCTTCAACGCTTATCTCGAGAAAATGCGCGAGATCGTGGTTCTCGAGAACACCGAGAAGGAGGAGAAATTCCTCGCTTCCAATGCCAAGAAGGCAGGCGTTCAGCAGACCCCTTCAGGACTCCAGTACAAGATCGTCAACGAGGGTAACGACGTTCACCCCAGCCCTATCGACACCGTATGGGTACTTTACAAGGGAACTCTCCTCGACGGCACCGTATTCGACCAGACCGCTGAAGGCGCAGAGCCTGTAAGGATGAACCTCAACCGCGTGATCAAGGGTTGGACCGAAGGTCTCCAACTCATCGGCGAGGGCGGCGAAATAGAACTCTACATCCCCTCCAAGCTCGGCTACGGCCAGCAGGGCACTCAGAACATCGAGCCCAACTCCACTCTCATCTTCAACATCCAGCTCGACAAGGTCGGCAAGTTTGTTCCGAAGTCAGAGTAATTTGATGTTCAGATAACAATCAAAGGGGACAGCCTTCCGGCGGGTCCCCTTTTTTCACCATAGACTATAAATTTTTTGGTATTTTCCAAAAATGCAGTAAATTTGCAACCCCATCCGGGAATCATTGAGATATGGTGTAATGGTAGCACTACAGATTCTGGCTCTGTCAGTGAGGGTTCGAGTCCTTCTGTCTCAACAAAATTTAAAAAAGTAGCCGACCATTCTGGTCGGTTTTTTTTTGAAAATAATCGTTCTGAACAGCGCAAATTTCCGAAAAATGTTTAGATTTAGGGTTTATGAGGAAATTTGTCTTTTGCTTGTCGGTTACAGCGCTGCTCGTGCTCTCCTGCGGAAAGTCTTCTGAGGAGAATTCCGGAGCGGTTTTCAGCATTGACGGGACGGAATATCAGGACTTGCAATCTGCCCTGAACGCCATTCCTGATGCCTCGCAGGTGTACGAGGCCGACTCAGGGCAAAAAACGATAAAACTTCTCAGAAACGCTTCCGGAAAGGGTGGTCAGATAAGCAGCAATTCGGTTTTCACGCTCGATCTGGGACCATACAACTATACCCTTGAGCCGGGCCAAAGCATTTCCATCCAGGGAGACGCCGGCATGTATCTCAGCGGCGAGGGAGGATACCTCAATTCCGAGGGCGGTTCGAGCGCAATCCTCTCCGAAGGCCAGTTCCTTTATCTTCTTGGAAACTGCTCGCTTCTGGGCGGCCTCGAAACCACCTCGGAAGTGTATGTGGACGATGATTTCAGCGGGCGCATCGAGGGTGATATGAGCCTCAGGGACTGCCGGGTCAGAATCTATGGCGTCGGAGGGGGCATCTGCGTCGGCCGTCTGAAGGTCTCGAGCGAGGGAGTGGAATCAGCTCTGGAGTGCCGTCAGAAAAGCGGCAGGGTGACGATAGGCACGATCGAGTCGGACCTTGACTTTCCCGTATGGGCGGACTCAGGGGAACTTGTCGCGATGCCGGAAGGCCGGAAGGCCCACGTCCATTCATATGGCGCTACCGTTCACCGCTCCGCCACCTGCCACACCGAGGGCTACGATGAAAGAATATGCTCCGTTTGCGGCCACGAGGAAAGGGAATACTCCCTGGAGGAGACTATGGACAAGGCCCCCTGCACGGCCGAAGATCTGGTACATTACGACGCGGTCCCCAACTATCCCCCTTACGGCGGAAGCGTCGAACACTGGCAGTGCCCTCACTGCCTGAAGTGCTACAGCGACCCCGAGGGCAAGAACCAGATAAACCCCCTCGAGCTGCCCCTGAATTTCCAGATTGACGAGAGCCTTCTGTACGAATGTGACGAAGAGTGCAACTATCACGATGACGAGGAGCAGACCAAATCCATAAGTATGGTTTTCGGCGCGGTTGAAGCCGCAATGACTGTTGCCGAATTGTTCGGTTCGTGGGAGGAAGATATCGACCTGTCAGATAAGATCAATGAAGTCCAGAACAGCGTCAATACCCTTGCCGGTCAGATTGACAAGGTGAGCGCGAAACTCGGCCGTCTCGGGGAAGAGGTTTTCGCGATTGCCGAGCATATCGACAAGATTGAGTCGCAGATTGCCGATATAGCCCGCAAGATCGACGCCGCAGACTACCGGACCACCTTGAAAAGATACAATGCCCTTCGCACGAAACTCGGCCTGTATAAGGAGCAGACGGCCTTGTACCTCAAGGCCCTCGACAGATGCGCCGGCGACAAGGAAAAGATGCTGGGCGTGGCAAAATACTGGGCAGAATCCAGGATTGCAGGGACAAACTATGCCGGCTATACGGAAGCGCTCCTGAGCGACTTCCGGAACTTCGACGGGGAGTCCTACATAAGCGCGCTTTATCGTCTCGCAAGCGGCTCCTATCCCTGGGAGCACCAGGGATACAACTTTATCTATCAGGCTGTCACCGAGTATGTCTATGCCCTCTTGCCGGGATATATCCTCTGCTCGGCGTACTGGGGCCTGAATCCCGACTATGAGATGCTGAGGGAGGCCAAAATCGCTCAGGTCAAGGACGGCTTCACCTATCTTGCCTCGGCCTACAAAGCCCTGCAGGAGGTCTGCTCCGAAAGAGAGCGTACTGTAAGGCGCTTCAACCTTGCAAAAGACGATTATGTCTTCGCGGCCCAGTGCCACAAGTTCCACACAAAATCGTTTGAAGACTGGATCAATGAATATTACCCCAACCGCGCTTTCCCCCAGTACTTTGACATCAACAGGACGTACGACTCGCTTCTGGGGTGGCTGGGACTTGGCAAGAACGATTTCATTTCCAACGACGAGGTCCAGGCCATACTGAATTACTATGACAACCGCCGGAAGTCCATTCCTACTTTCGACATCCTGAACGACGAAAAGTACTGCGGCTTTTACATCGATCCCGACCGCTACAACATATTCGGCAGATGCGATTCGAGGGTTACTCCTCCGTCAGGCAAAAGCTATGACTACGGTATTCTCAGAGTGGACAGGGAATCCGGAAGAATAGGTGTGAACTCCGTAATAGCCTCCTGGCAGAACAATTGGTACATCAGCAAGGGAACCGTATGGATCTTCTACGGGACAGAGTTCACTTCGGACGGGAGGATGTATTTCGGCTGGCCTCCCGACAATCTCCGCTACTGGCAGACGATAAGGAAAATCGACGATCCGGGCTTTTTGGCGGTCCTGGATGAGGCGATTTCGAAGGTGAAATTCGATAATGAATAAGCAAGGATATGAAGGCAAGGCAAATACTTCTCATCATCGCAGTTGCGTTTGTGGCTGCTTCCTGTCAGAGGTATCTGGAAAACGGGAATAAGGGTCCTTTCTGCATTGACGGCATCTGCTATGCCGACCTCCAATCGGCCCTCGACGCCGTCCCGGACGCCACGATGATTGATGAGGCCAGCACCGGCTATACGAAAATAAAACTGACGAAGGACTACACGGGCGCAGGTGGCTCGATAGATTCCAACGCGACTTTTGCCCTTGACCTGGGGCCCTTCACCTTCACTCTGATCCCCTCGGAAGGGATTTCCCTTGAAGGAGGGGCCGGTATGTACCTTTGCGGCTCCGGCGGAAGCTTGAAGCAGAATGACGGCCGCACCCCCGCGATATCTTCCGAGGGATGTTTTCTCTATATTATGGATGACGTTTCCGTTTCGGGAGGCATTGACGCGGCTTCGGAAATATACGTGGACGAGGGATTTTCCGGCCGCCTGGAGTCCGATGTCACCCTCCGGAACTCCTTTATGAAAATACTCTCCGCCGGCGACGGAATCGAAATCGGTCGCCTGAGCGTCAGCAATTCCTCTGCGATGACAGAGGCCGCGCTTGTCTGCTGCCAGGAAAGCGGCGCAGTTCAGATAGATGCAATCGATTCTTCCCTCGACTTTCCCGTCTGGGCGGACTCGGAGAGTCTGGTCAGTATGCCGCAAGGCCGCAGGGCCCACGTCCATTCTTACTCCGGGACCACCCACGTCGATGCCACCTGCTGCAGCGAAGGCTATGACGAGAGGATATGTCCCGTATGCGGCCACGTGGAAAGGGAGTATTCCTTTGAAGAAACCATGGACAAGGCACCCTGCCCGCCGGAGGATCTGGTCCACGTCGAAGCCGTCCCGGATTTTCCTCCCTATGGCGGCTGCGTCGAGCACTGGCAGTGCCCGCACTGCCTGAAGTGCTACAGCGATCCAGAAGGGCAGAATGAGATGAATCCGCTCGATCTCCCGATGAATTTCGAGATCGATGAAAGCCTCCTGTATTCGTGCGACGACATAATGGACTGGCACGAATCCTATACAGACTCCCAGACAAAGGCCGGGGAGCTCGGGGTAGCCCTCGATATGGTTTATTTTGCCGTCAGCATCACTGATTTCGTGGTGTTCGAGACAAACACCAATTATGCGTTCGAGAAGATAGAGAATTTCCAGAACCGCCTTACGGAAATCAAGGACAATCTCACGGCCGTGCAGAAAAAGATGGACTCTCTGCAGGAGCAGTTCGACCTGATCCTCGACCATCTGGGTTCCATAGAATCAAGGCTTACCGAAATAGAGCGAAGACTGGACGCCGACGCGTTCAAAGAGGTGGTGAACGACTTTGAAAGCCGCCGCAAGTATATGAAACTCTACAGGGATCAGACACTGCTTTATTTCGAGGCCCTGAAGAACGGAGGAGCGGACGAGGAAGCAATGCTCAAGACCGTAAGCACCTGGGCAAGGCAGAGGGTGGAAGGAACGGATTATGCCGGCCTTACCGAGCAGCTCCTCTACGACTTCTATGCCCTTGACTCGGAAGGCTATGTCTCGACGCTTCTGGATATGGCATCCTTCGTCTATCCCTGGGAGCATAACTGCTACAATTTCATATATCAGGCCGTGTGCGAGTATGTAGGATGTCTGCTCCCGGGCGTGATGATGTGCGCGATATACTACAAGCTGGATCCGGCGACCGAAATTTTCCGCGAAGACAAGCTCGAAATGCTTATAAATCGTCTTCCGTATATTTCAGCTACCTTGAACTGCCTTCCTGTGGTCTTCAACAACAGGGACAAGAACTACCGGAAGCTGAATTTCACCAAGGAGAGCGGCACTTTCCTTCGCGACTGTTATGTGATCCCCTGGAACAAAAGCTTTATATACTGGCTTGATAAAACTCATTCCTATTGCTTTTCCTTCACGGACTCTTCAAAAACTCTCAAGACCTACGACAGCTGGCTGAACTATGTCGGACTCACCGGCCGGGAGTTCATAACTAATGACGAGATCCAGACGGTGTACAACTACTATGACGGCGCAAGCAAGAAAATTTCCGTCAGAAAAGCCATGACAAACGCTTCGTACTCCGGATTCAACTGTCCATCTTCCGATTATGTGCTGTTTGCGGACGGCCATCGCGAGTACAAGAACCTCTCCGTGTCTGCAAAATACCCCAAGACAAGGTGCGGAATTTTCGAGTGGGAATATCTTGGGGAAAGATATTCAGATTTCAGCGTCTGGACAACGTTCGCAACCATTGGCGACAGCGGGAGGAACAACTACTCTTGTCAGATCAACCAGCAACTGTTCCAGCACAAGACGGTGAGGCATAATCCGGAGACCGGTCTCATTGAACATTACTGGGCCACCAATTCCGTCACCTGTGCTTACTGGGCCACCATTCTAAGATACCCCGACGACCCCGGATTCATGAAAGAACTTGAAGACTGCATCAACACTCAGATATGAGAAAATCAACAAAATATTTTTTACTGCTAGCATTCCTTGCCCTCGTCTCCTGCAGCAAAACGCCGGGAGCGGACAGTGACGGCGTGTTCAGCCTCGACGGCGTGGCTTACCCGGACCTCCAATCCGCATTGGACGCAGTTCCTGACGCGGAAAAGACATACGAATCAGGGACCGGATACAAGATTGTCAAACTCCTTGGAAACGCCTCGGGCAAAGGAGGCTCGATAAAAACGAACACCGTATTCGAGCTTGACCTCGGATCCTATACATATACACTCGAAGACGGTTCCTGCATTTCCCTTGAGGATGGTGCCGGAATGTACCTCAGCGGCAGCGGAGGGTGCCTTGATGGCGGAAGCGGAGCAGATCCTGCAATCTGCGCCGGAGGGTCTTTCCTTTATATCAAGGGAGATGTCTCGATAGAGGGTTCCGTGGAATCCTCCTCGGAGGTTTATGTGGAAGAAGACTTTGCAGGCACTTTGCGCGGCGACGTGAGCCTTTCGGACTGCTTCATGAAGATACTGTCCGGGGGCAAGGGGGTGGAAATCGGGAACCTCAGCGTGAGCGCCTCAGAGGGCTCTGAAGCCGCCCTGTGTTGCAGTCAGAAAAGTGGCAAGGTGAATATCAGTGCCATCAATTCGGCCCTTCCGTATCCCGTCTGGACGGACTCCGGGGATCTGGTCGGGATGCCGGATGGCAAAAAGGCCCACGTCCACTCTTACGCCGGGACCGTCCATCACGACGCCACTTGCTGCACCGAAGCTTACGATGAGAAAAGCTGTCCCGTGTGCGGACATGTCGAGACTGAATATTTCTACGACGAGGCGGACGTCACGGCGCCCTGCCCCCCGGAAGATCTTGTCCACGTCGAGGCCGTCCCGGATTTCCCGCCGCAGAGCGGCTGCGTCGAGCACTGGCAGTGCCCGCACTGCCTGAAGTGCTACAGCGACCCTGAAGGCAAAACGGAGATAAATCGGCTCATCGGCAATAGTCCGTGGGAGATTTGTTGATTAACCGAAGATCTTGCA
>R20__coassemble_661_pt1 | contig 23898 bp, 20 predicted proteins | sample R20__metabat2_low_PE_040 | metagenome-assembled genome bin R20 | reverse complement strand
CTACTTTGGGAATCGATATTTCTTTCTTTTCCTGCAGGTACTAAGATGTTTCAGTTCCCTGCGTCTGCTCAGCAATGCTGTGACGGGCCTTCAACCCGCCGGGTTCCCCCATTCGGAAATCTCCGGATCAATTCCTGTTTGCAAATCCCCGGAGCTTATCGCAGCTTACCACGTCCTTCTTCGCCATTGGAAGCCAAGGCATCCACCGTCCGCTCTTGTTCTCTTTCTCAATTTTGTGAATCATGTGCGACTCTAAAGTCTCACATTCTTTTTACTCGTTGCCTTGAAATTGTAGTCCCTAAAACGAAAAAATCCATTTTATTAGACTAATCAATTTTCTACTTCTTTTACCTCGTTATCTCTCTCAATAAGTCAAAGAACTGTTTTTAAAAATCCCCTCCGTTTGGAAGGGGATGCAAAGGTACACTCTTTTTTTTAATCTGCAAATATTTTTTGCGAAAATTTTCACGCGAAGAGCGAGATTATGTTCAGGATGACCTGAGAGGCTTTCTCCATGCTCTGGACGGGGACCCATTCCATCTTGCCGTGGAAGTTCAGGCCGCCGGCGAAGATGTTCGGGCAGGGAAGACCCATGAAGGAGAGGTTGGCGCCGTCGGTGCCGCCGCGGATGGGCTGGATGCGGGGCTTGACTCCCGCCATCTCCATAGCCCTGACCGCCTTCTCGACGATGTGGTAGTGCGGCTCGACCTGCTTTCGCATGTTGAAGTACTGGTGGCGGATCTCGACGGTGGCGGTTCCCTCGCCATACTTATTATTAATAAAGTCGACGCACTGCTGCATCACCTTCTTCTGGTTCTCGTGCTTGTCGATGTCGTGCTCACGCAAAATGTAGGAGAAAGTCGCCTCCTCAACGGAACCCTGGAAACTGATGATGTGGAAGAAGCCCTCGTAGCCTTCGGTGTACTCGGGTTTCTGATCTATGGGCAGAAGGGAGTTGAGCTCCATGCCGATGCGGATGGCGTTCTTCATCTTTCCTTTCGCATAGCCGGGATGCACGTTGCGGCCCTGGATCTTCACGGTCGCGGCGGCGGCGTTGAAGTTCTCGAACTCCAGTTCGCCGACTTCGCCGCCGTCCATCGTGTAGGCATAGTCGGCCCCGAACTTCGAAACGTCGAACTTCGCTACGCCGCGCCCGATTTCCTCGTCGGGAGTGAAGCCTATGCGGATTTCGCCGTGTTTGAATTCAGGGTGCTCCACGATGTACTGCACAGCGTTCATTATCTCGGCGACTCCGGCCTTGTCGTCGGCCCCCAGAAGGGTCGTACCGTCGGTCGTAACGATGGTCTCACCCTTGTGCGCAAGAATCTCAGGGAACTCGGCGGGATCGAGCAGAAGACCGGGAACACCCTTGAGCACGATGGGGGAACCGTCGTAGTTCTCGACGATCTGGGGCTTGATGTCAGCTCCGCAGGCATCCGGAGCCGTGTCCACGTGGGCGATGAAACCTACTGCAGGAACTTTCTTGTCGATGTTGGAAGGAATGCGGCCCATGACATAGCCGTACTCGTCCACGGAAGCCTCGACTCCCAGAGCGTTCAATTCGGCGCAAAGCATGTTGAGAAGATTCAACTGCTTCGCGGTCGAAGGCTGGCTTTCGGAGTTCTCGTCGGACTGGGTGTCAACTGCGACATAGCGCAGGAATCTGTCAAGTATCTTTTCCATATTATTTGTCTTTTTTCATTGAAGCGAACACAAGATATGCGCAGATGCCAAGGAAAGGCAGGATTGCGACAGCCTCGCCGTACTGCGAGTTCCAGGAGGTCAGGAACCAGTCGGCCCCGGCGAACTTCAGGACTGCTGAAACCACTCCCATCAGGGCACCGCCGGCGATGAAGCCGCTGGCGATCAGCGTCCCCTTCTGGGCGCGCGCCTCATTTACCTGCTTGTCCTTGGAACGGGTGCTGACGAACCAGGATATCGCGCCGCCGACCAGCAGGGGGAGGTTAAGGTCGATGGGAATGAACATTCCAAGGCAGAACGCGAGGGCGGGAACCTTGAAAACGGTAAGAAGAATCGCGATTACAGCGCCGATGCCATAGAGAAGCCAGGGGGCGCTGCCTCCATTCATCATAGGCTGGATAACGGCGGCCATCGCGTTGGCCTGCGGAGCCACGAGTGCGCCGTCGCCCACGAAACCGTAAGTCTTGTTCAAGACCATCATCACAGCGCCTACAGTGGCGGCGGCGACGAGAGTGCCGACAAATTTCCAGGTTTCCTGCTTGGCGGGGGTGGTGCCGAGCCAGTAGCCGATCTTGAGGTCGGTGATGAAGCCTCCGGCCATGGAGAGGGCCGTGCAGACCACTCCGCCGATGACCATCGCGGCAACCATTCCGGAATTGCCCTTCAGGCCCACCGCAACGAGCACGAGAGCTGTGATGATGAGAGTCATTATGGTCATTCCGCTGACGGGGTTCGTGCCCACGATGGCTATCGCGTTGGCGGCGACGGTGGTGAACAGGAAGGCGATGACGGCAACTATCAGAAGCCCCACGAGAGCCTGCCAGATGTTGTCCACAACTCCGCCGAAGCCAAAGAACGCGAAAATCGCGAGCAGGGCCACCACGATGCCGAAGACGATGGTCTTCATCGGGAGGTCCCTGTCGGTGCGCTCCACGGCAGTTTCAGCCACACCGGGCTTTTTCTTGAATTCGCCGACCGCAAGGCCCACGGCGCTCTTGATCACGCCGAAGCTCTTGATGATGCCGATGACTCCCGCGGTTGCGATGCCGCCGATGCCAATATGGCGGGCGTACTCCTTGAAAATCTGCTCGGGAGCCATCTGAGAGACGGTCTGGCTGATTCCGGAGCCCATCAGGTCAATCACCTGGCCGCCCCAGATGAGGTTCATCAGAGGTATTATCACGAGCCATACGAGGAAACTGCCGCAGCAGATCACGAAAGCGTATTTGAGCCCCACGATGTAGCCCAGGCCGAGAACCGCGGCTCCCGTGTTGAGCTTCAGGACCACCTTCGCCTTGTCGGCCACGACCTGACCCCAGTGCATCACCGTTGTGGAAAGGGTCTCCGCCCAGGCTCCGAAGGTGGAAACGACGAAGTCATACAGACCGCCGATCAGACCGCTCACCAGAAGGGTCTTCGCGCCACCGCCTCCGCTTTCACCGCTCTTCAGCACCTGAGTCGCCGCCGTGGCCTCCGGGAAAGGATACTGGCCGTCCATCTCCTTCACGAAATACTTGCGGAAGGGTATCAGGAACAGGATTCCCAGCACGCCGCCGAGCAGCGAGGAGAGGAACATATGCATAAAATTGACCTCGAGACCGAGAATGTAGATTGCCGGAAGGGTGAAGATCGCACCCGCCACAATCACTCCGGAGCAGGCTCCGATCGACTGGATAATTACATTCTGATAGGTTCCGTCCTTCTTCCGCAGGGCGCCGGTCACTCCCACCGCTATGATTGCGATAGGAATCGCCGCTTCGAAAACCTGTCCGACCTTAAGTCCCAGATATGCTGCCGCGGCGGAGAATATCACCGTCATCAGCAGACCCATCGAGACGGAGTACGCGGTGACCTCCAGGGGCCCGTTGCTTCCGCTCTTCCCTTGCTTTTTTCCTTTCATAAAGCTTTATGTATTTTTCGAGTTTTGCCTGGTCTTTCTTGTCTTGCCTGGCCTTGCGTATCAAGGCTTTGCGCGTCTTGGCGCGCTGTTTTTCGAGGGCTTTGAGCTGTTTGGCGACAGTCTTCAGGGAGTCCAGGGAATCGAGCCGGGCCCAACGGGCCTCCTGCTCGGCGAGCCTCTTCTCGAGAGCTGCCTGACGCTCAGCCTTCTTTGCGGCGGCCGCCGCCGCTGCTTCCGCCTTTTTCGCAGCCTTCTCATCCGCAGCCCTCTGCTCCGGGGTCTTCGCGAGCTCATCAGCCTCCCTCTCGGCAGCGAACGGATCCACGGCGGGCTCATCCACTGCAGGCAGGGCCGTGGAAAGCGTGTCGAAAGGCTCCACGGCAAGGCTGTCCACAGGAACTTCCACACCGAGAGAGTCCGGCATCTGGACCTCCTGAGCCGCAGCGGACAGGGAATCCAGCACGGCGAGGGTGTCGGCGCTGACAGACGGCTGCTCAGGCCTCGGAAGCCTGCGCAGGGAATCCCTTACGGCTATTTCGCCGTAAATCTTCTTCATATAGCCCGGGAAGTAGATGTTCGTCTGGGTGAACTTCGGCCTTCTGCGTTTCGTGTAAGTGCCCCTCTCGCTGGGGCGAAGGGTCAGCGTCGTTATGTCTGCCTTGCCTTTCGGGCGCAGTTCGGGAGTCCAGTCAAAGCCCTTCATCCGGCTGTCCGCCTCGGTCACCTGAGCCCTGGGATATGCGTCATTCTTCGGCGCATCGTAGTAGAACACCTTGTCCACCTCCCCGTTCACGAGATTGGCCGAAAGCATCTTGCTCGAAACCTTGTTCACGGTCACGAGCGACCCTTCTTCCTCGAGATAGAATATGGCGCTGGCGCCCCCCAAGGCATCGAAACGCTTGAGATTGGCGTCCTGGTCGAAATAGGCCATCACCTCCGTGCCCTTTATCTGGTCGAAGGCCAGGGAGTCCTCCTGCACCATTATGAATGCGTTGGACTGGAGGCTGGCCCTGTCGGCCGCGCCGTCCTTCACGAGCACGAAAAGACTGTCGGAAATATACTGCCGGTTGGTCTCGTTCCAGACCTTGGGGTTGATATAGAGTCTGGCTATCGAGTCCAGATCGTTGTAGCGAAGGGAATCGCACAGGGCCTGTATGTCGGAACGGAACACCTGAACCCTTCCGATTCCGGTCACGAAACCGAATTTGGTCGTATCCAGAGGCGCAAGGGAGGCCGAATCCGGGACTTCTCTCAGCAAGGAATCCGCCGGGGCGACCAGACTCGAATCGGCGGCGACGGGAAGCGGCCCGGGAAATGCGGATTCAAGTCTGTCCGCAGCATCCTCTTCAGCCGCATCCTCCGGAGCTTCATCGTCCTGCGAAACTTCCTCGTCCTGCTGAGATTCCTCATCCTGCGAAACATCCTCGTCCTGCTGAGATTCCTCATCTCCGGCCTGCTGATCCTCCTGCGGCTGATCTGCGGCAACGGGCTTCGCCGCAGCCTCCCTTGCGGCCCTCAACTCCGCGGCCCTTTTCTGCGCGGCCAGCGCGGGGTCATCCTCGGCGGCCTTCTCGGCGGCAGCCTTCGCTGCGGCAGCGGCGGCCTCGGCGGCCTTCGCCCGGTATTCGTTCACCGGATCGACATACATGTCGTGAAGCCTCTTTTCGGCCGCATCCAGCTCGCTCTGGGGAATGTCGCACTTGCGTATGGTCTCGTAAATCAGGACGTCGCCGCCTATGTACAGGGTGTCGCGGCCCCTGTCCGTATCGGAGAAAAGCGCCACGGCAGCCTCGTCCTTAAGGGTCACCCGCGAGAGGGAATCGTCATAGAAAACGTATTTCGAGAGCGAGGCCACGTCGCGGGACTCGTCCTGCAGCTGCGTCATACCGTGCATCTCCAGATTGTTCACGGAGCGGTAATAGTACATCGTGTCGCTCCAGGCCTCCTGCTTCTCGCCGAGGGCGTGAACCTTGTCCCTAAAGAAGAAAGTCTCGGAGCCGCGATCATACCAGCCCCTCGAGGCGGAGAGCATGTTCTCATCCTTCCAGAAATCTATCGCGACCGGGAATTCGGCTTTGTTCAGGTCGGAATAATAATTGAGGAGTTCAGTCTTCACGAAAGCTGAATCCGTGAACATGTCCACGTCTTTCTGGAAGGTGAAGATCTTCGCGGACGAGTCATAAGTGCCCTCGAGGCCCTCGATTATCTGCCCGTCCTCGTCCCGCATCGCGCCTCCGTTCTTGAAGACGGCCAGGCTGTCCTTCGTGTTGTAGTCCAGATGACGGGTGCGCAGGGTGTTGAGTTTCTTGTTCTGCAGCTGGACCACTCCCCCCCTGAACTGGGCGAGGTTGTCGTCGATGAAATAGTCGAGTTTCTCGCTTGTCAGGATGGTCTCGTCCTGAATTATCTGCACGTGGCCGAAGGCATTTATCACCTTCTCCTCAACGTTCCAGAGGGCGGTGTCGCATATCAGATATGTGCCGTTGTGCAGGAAGGTGGCGTCGATGGCCTTGCGGTAATTCTTGCCGTCGAGTTCGACCAGACTGACCGAGCTTCCCTTCATAAGACGCACCAGAGAATCCTTCTGCTCGGTTTTCTCCTGGGCAGAAAGAGGCTGGGCCGCAAGGGCGAGCAGCAGAAGTGTCAGCGCTTTATGAAATGACTTTCCCATCCGGGGCTCTCAAACTCGCAATCCTCAAAGAGCGGATCTATCAATATGTAAGTCTCCTTTATCTTCTTCTCCAGGAAGCTGTTGACCGCGGCCTGCTGCCTCTGTGAGCGAACGTCGTCGAGAAGATCGTTGTAGTCGTTCTCGAGGGTCGCCGTATGCGCGGGAACTATCTTGTCGAGACGGATGATCTTATAAATGAGATTGCCGTCGCGGCCTTCATTGTCCACCGACTCGTAAGGGTCAGACATAAGTCCGATTTCAAGATCGCGCACCGCAGTGTAGTCCTGGGGCTTTATCTGGTCTATCTCAAAATAGGCGGAACCTGTGTTGGGGTCGGCCATCTGGCCTCCGTTGGTGCGGGACGCGGCATCCTCGGAGAAGATTCTCGCGGCCATCTCGAAGGTCAGGTCCGTGGTGTCGATAAGGGTCTTGAGCGAATCCAGACGGGCGAAAGCCTTCTCGCGGTCGGCGGAAGTGTACTGTGGCTTCATCAGGATATGGCGGGCGTTGAACATGTCGCCCTTCTTCTCCAGAACCTCGATCAAGTGATATCCGTCGGGGGTTTCCACAATCTGCGAGATGATGCCGGGCTTGAGGGACATAGCGGCGTCCGAAAACTGCGGCCAGTACTGCGACTTGGAGGCCATTCCGAGCTCTCCTCCGCGGCGCGCCGTTCCAGGGTCCTCGGAATACAGGCGGGCCAGGGTGGCGAACTTCTCGCCGTTAATTATCCTTTCGCGGATGGAAAGCAGCCTTTCCTTCACGGCTGTCGCGGCGGCCTCCTTGTCGGGATAGATGCAGATCTGGCTCATTTTGTACTTGATGGGGATGACCGGAAGTTTCTCGACGTCCACGGTATCAGTGTAGTTCTTCACGTCATAGGGAGTGATCTCGGGGATCTTCGAGGCCACCTGCTGCTGCTCCTGCTGCATCAGGCTGTTCTCCTCCAGCTGCGAGCGCCATTGCTGGCGGAGCTTGTAGACGGGCATCCCGAAATACTCCTCGGTCTCCTCCTCGCCGCCCAGCCTGGTCTTGAAAAAGTCTATCCTGTTGGAAAGTTCGGACTCGACCATCTCCTTGTTGACGGTCAGGGAATCGAGCCTTGCCTGCATAAGCATCAGCTTGGCTTTCATCATATTCTCCAGAATCTCGCAGCGGGCGTTTCGGTCGACCGAGAGGCCCTGCGCCTTCATCATCTGCACTTCCTTTTCCACGTCCGAAAGGGTGATCAGTTCGTTGCCGATCACGGCCACGGACTTGTCCACGAGTCCGTTGGAATATTTCTGAGCGGAAACGGTCGCAGGAACGGCCAGGATGACCAGTGCAAGAAGGGCTTTTGCAATATTTTTCATCTCTAGTAAATTATCAGTTTCTTATGTTCGAGCGCGTCTGTAAGCAAGTCCTGTTCCAAAGTGTTCAGCAGTTCGTGCTTTCTTTTGCTCTGTATGATGGATATTATCTCATCCTTGCAATATTCCAGCGGCGCCGCACCGGAAGTTTTTATCTCACACACATAAGCTATCTTCTCCTCCTCGGTGATGGGGTCGAGCAGCTTTATGTATGACTTGCCCATATCCTTCAGGAGATCCTGCCAGGGAGCGTCGAAATCCTTGGCCAGGACAAGTATGTCCGACCAGTTCTGGGAGCGGTCGACGAACCTCAGGGCAGTCGCCGAAGCCAGACTGTCGAGAGCGGCGCAGTCATCCGCATCGTCGGAGGACATCAGCTTCACCAGTGTCTCCTTGTCAGGGCAGATCTTCGCCACGTCCAGGAAACGGTAGCGCAGGACCGGACGCTCCAAAGCGAAAACGGCACTGTGCTGTTCGTAATAGTCCGAGATCTGGGCATCCGTCACGAGTGTGTCCAGACGGTCATTGACATAACGCTGCTCGTAGCGGTATTTGAGAAGGCTCCGCCTGTAGTCCTCAAGCTCGCTGCTGACGTCCATCTCCTCCTTCGAGAGCTGGGACTGGGCCATCTTCATATAAAGAATTTCCGAGGCCCAGGTGTCGATGAACTGACGGGTCAGCCTCACGCTGTCTTCGGAGGATATGTAATCCGGGATGTAGCCGGAAAGGTCATTGACATACAGTTTTTCATCCCCGAGCCTTGCGATGAGCTGGTCGTCGTGGATGAGCGACGAGACGAACTCGCAGGAAGTCAGGGCGAAAAGCGATATTAAAAAAGCTGCAATTTTACGCATAACCTACAAATATAGTAAAAGAGAGTCAGTTTTCCGACGCTATCGATTCTATAATGCCGTCAATCTCGTCAAATACCGTTTTGGAGGGGGCGTCCATATTGTTTGTCAGCAGCGAAAAGACTATGGTCTGGCCGTCTTCCGAGGAGGGCAGCACGTAACCGGAGAAGCAGCGGACACCGTTCATCGACCCGCTCTTCATGTAGATACGGCTCTTGAGGCCCTTTGATGCCTTGGGAAGCCTCACGGCGAGAGTGCCGTTCCCGGGCTGGGGAAGACTGCCAAGAAATGCCTTGAAACAGCTTTTCCCGGCCATCAGGGCGAGGAAATCGCAGAAGAATGAAGGCGAGACATAATCCTTCCGGCTCAGTCCGCAGCCGTCCACTATGCGGCACAGGGGCCGCGGCTCGATGCCGTAGGAACGGAACGCATCATCCAGCTTGCAGTCCCTCAGGACTGCGTTCAGCATAGCCTCAGCATAGAAATTATCGCTGGTATGGTTGGTGTGCTTTGCCAGCACGGAAAGGCGCTCGGAGCGGGTCTTTCCCAGAATCACGAGGCTGTCCTGAGGCACCATCAACGGATCCCTGTCATCCGCCGTATAGCCTCCGGTCTTGAATTCGTGGGCCTCGAGATAGTTCAGAAACGCCCTGGCGCAGGTATCGTGCGGCGATTCGACAGCCACGAAGCCCGGCCTGTAGAGTTTCGCTATCTCGCGCACATTGCGGGCATAGTTCAGCCCTCTGAGCTCCAGCCCGTCGCCGCAACGGATATCTTCCATCTGCCAGGAGGAATTCACGGGCTTTTCGCCTATATACCGGTGGTCGGCCACGATGCGCCCGTCTATCTCATTGATTCCGTTGGACTTCAGGATATCGCGCCAGGCGGCGAATATGCCGTCCACGACCGACGCGGAGCCGAGACCCAGGCTCGGGTCGCCGGTGCCGACTATGTACAGGTCGCCGGTAAGGACTCCTTCCTCGACGCTGCCGTTATAACCCAGGAAGGTGTCGAAACGGTAATCGGGACCGAACTTGTCCATCGCGAGACCCGTGCTCAGGATTTTCACGTTCGAAGCCGGAACGAACCTCTTCCCCGAGTTGTAATCCGCTATCACCTCGCCCGAAAGGGTCATCGCCTTTACGCCCCAGAGTCCGGAGGCGAAGGGCTCGCGGGAAGCCGCCTCCTCGACCAGCCGCTGAGTTCGGCTCTGGGAAAATGCGCCCAGGGAACACAACAGGCACAATATGACCGCCGCTGTTTTCTTCATACTCGGAATTACGCAAAAAAGGGCGCGAACCTTCGCGCCCCGATATCACAAACGGGTTTCTAATCAGCCTGGGAAGCAGCGTTCTTGACTGCGCCGCTCAGCTTCTCGTACAGAGCGTCCGTCTTCTGGAGAAGTTCCGCGCGGATACCCTGATAGTAGGCTCTTCCGGTTCCGGAAACCTTGGCGTTCACCTTGTCCTTGAGCTCGTTGTACAGATTCGCAGCCTCGTCCATGAGTTCCACGATCTGGTCCTCGGAAGCCTTGGGGTTGACTGCGGCAAAGATTGAACAATCCTCCACGAAAGCACCAAGTACATACTCGATGTCCTTTTTGATTTCTCTAAGATTCATAATATAGTTTTGTTAGAATGTTGCGAGTCGCAAAGATACTAAATTTTTCTATTGTTTGAAATACCACGGGCAGTCCTTCAGAAACTGCGGCCCTCCTTCCTGTCCCGCCACCGCGAGCATGCGGCGCACGGCTATGACCTCACGCTCATAATAATCCTCCCCTTCAGGCAGCAGCGAGCATATCCTGACCACCTGCGAAGAGTGGATTATTCTGCCTTCGCCCAGGTACATCGCCACGTGGCCCACCCTCATCGGCCTGGAGCCTTTCGCCGGGGTCCCGAAGAAAAGAAGGTCGCCCTTGCGCCACTGCGACATGTCGCCGCAGGGAATTTCTTCCCCGAGCAACACCATCTGGGATGCATTTCTGGGCAGCAGGAGCCCGTTCATATAATAGGTCAGGCGCACAAGTCCGCTGCAGTCGAAATACTTGGTGCAGTTCCCGCCCCACATATAGGTCGTGCCAAGGAACTCGCGGGCCTGCATCTCAAGAGCGTCGGGGCTTGGTTTGCGACCGCGGACCCAGGAGAGGAAATCCTCCACCGCACCCTCGTCCATCCATCCCTGCCGCCCGTCGGGCAGAATCACCTTCACTCTGGAGCATGACTTTCCAGGGGCGCGGCGAACGAGCTCGCCCATCACGATGTCGCAGATTCTCGGGGCATCCGGAGAAGCGCCGTCATAGACATAGGACCTGTCGGCAGTGCATATGTATTTCGGGGCTTCAATCCATTCGCTGATTTCATCTTCCGTCTTGAAGGATATCTGGAGGGCGTTTATCCAGCCCTGATAGGGCGGATCCATCGATTCGGCGTGGCACCAGTAGCCCCGCGTCTCGTCCACCTTGATGACGGACCCCATCATCAGCTGGGTCTCCAGAGGGCTCTCGTAATCCGGCGCGCCCCGCAGGAATCCGGAAGATGCGCAGACTACAGCCCAAAGAATTTCAAAAATCAGTTTCATATTGCCGCAAAAATAGTAAATTTGCACGTAATTCTACGAATGATGAAAAATTCAAGAAGAGTCGGGACAGTCTCCCGTGGTATCAGGTGCCCTATTATCCGACAGGGCGACAATCTGGTTGAAATTGTAAGTGAAAGCGTGCTCGAGGCAGCCTCCGAAGAAGGCTTCAGCCTGCGGGACCGCGACGTTATTTCCGTGACCGAATCCGTGGTCGCGAGAGCTCAGGGCAACTACGCCGGCGTGCAGGACATAGCCGACGATGTCCGCGCAAAGCTCGGCGGCGGCACGGTAGGAGTCATTTTCCCCATTCTCTCGCGAAACCGTTTCGCGATCTGCCTGCGCGGCATTGCGATGGGTGCAAAGAAGGTTGTGCTCATGCTCAGCTACCCCTCCGACGAGGTGGGCAACGAACTCGTCAGCCTCGACAAGGTAGACGAGGCCGGCGTTAATCCCTATTCAGACGTTCTGAATCTCGAGAAGTACCGCGAACTTTTCGGCGTCAACCCCCACCCCTTCACCGGAGTCGATTACGTTGACTATTACTCTTCCATCGTGCGCGAGTGCGGAACCGAGGTCGAAGTCGTCTTCGCGAACCAGCCCCGCACCATTCTCGACTACACCGACAAGGTCATCAACTGCGACATCCACACCCGCAACCGCACGAAGCGCATCCTGCGCAAGGCCGGTGCGACCGTAGTGGGTCTCGACGAGATACTCAACAATCCCAGCAAGGATCACGGCTACAACGAGAAGTACGGACTCCTGGGCTCGAACAAGGCCACTGAAGACACCGTGAAACTCTTCCCCCGTGACTGCCAGCCCCTGGTTCTGGACATCCAGAAGAAAATACTCGACGCGACCGGGAAGCACGTGGAGGTGATGGTTTACGGCGACGGCGCCTTCAAGGACCCGAAGGGAAAGATCTGGGAGCTTGCGGACCCCGTGGTTTCGCCCGCCTTCACGGACGGCCTTATCGGAGTGCCCAATGAGCTCAAGCTCAAGTTCCTCGCCGACAACGACTTCAAGGACCTATCCGGAGAAGCCCTCAGGGACGCCATTTCCGAGAGCATAAGGCACAAAGGCGGAGATCTGAAGGGCAATATGGTCTCCGAAGGGACCACCCCGCGCCAGCTCACCGACCTGATAGGCTCCCTGTGCGACCTGACCAGCGGCTCCGGCGACAAGGGGACCCCGATAGTCCTCATCCAGGGCTATTTCGACAACTACACGAACGAATAGATTCATATAGAAGAAACGTAAGATACCGTTCTGAAGTGCCGACAAATGCAGGCTTCGCCGAAAGGCACTTCAGAACGGTATCTTACGTTTCCTGTTGATTACTCTGCCTTCTCGCAGTTCTCGCAATCCCCGGAGCACTCCTGGCACTCGCCGGTGCACTCTGTGCACTCGCCTTCGCACTCGGCCTTGGTGCACTCATCGCAGCATCCGGTGCACTCTTCGGTGCATTCCGTGCAGGCAGCCTCAGCCTCGGCGGCCTTCTTGTTGTTGCAATTTCCACATGCGGACACGGCAAACATCATTGCAAGCGCCGCAAGAACGATCATGATCTTTTTCATAACTACAAAAGTTTTTAAAGTTCAAAAGCAATATACTGTCGCGAAAGTTTTCGCGGCACAAATGTAAATACTTTTTTCACAGAGTGATGCGAAATTTTAAAGAATTTGTCCTTCTTTCGGAACTTTGAGGACCTCCATATCCTTCAGGCTGCCGTCCTCGATTCTGAAACGAAGGGCGGTGCGCACCAGTTGCCAGCCCATAAAGCCGCAGGCGCCGGGGTTGATATAAAGCATATCATAACGGATGTCGTTCATCACCTTCAGGATGTGCGAATGCCCGCATACGAATATGTTCGGCCGATACTGCTCTATCAAGGCTTTGGCACCGGGATAATAATGCCCCGGAGATCCGCCGATATGGGTCATAAGTATGCTCATTCCCCCGCGTTCGAAGAATTCGGCTTCGTGGAAGAGCGATCTTGCAGGACTGCCGTCGCAATTTCCGTAAACCCCGACCACAGGCTTGAAGTTGCAGATGGAATCTATGAATTCACGGTCTTTGTCCCAGTCGCCGGCGTGCCAAATCTCGTCGACAGGCTCCAGAAAATTCTTCAGAGGCTCGTCGAAAACGCCGTGCGTATCTGAAATCAGGCCTATATACATACTAAAGATATCTGAAATAAACGGCTTCTACGGCTGTGAGGGCCGCAGTTTCCGTGCGCAGACGAGACTCTCCCAGATGCACGGCCTTGAATCCGTGCGCGAGCGCAAGTTGCACCTCCTGAGCAGAAAAATCCCCTTCCGGACCGATCAGAACGGCAATCTGCGAACCTTCGAAATTTTCCAGCGCGGACTTGACCGAAATCTTCTCCTGCTCTCCGCAATAGGCTATCAGTTTCAGTGCATCCGAGGGGGCTGACAGAATGAAATCCTTCACAGACAAGCTCTCCGCAACCTTCGGGACAGCGCCCTTCAGGGACTGTTTGGAAGCCGAAAGAAGTATCTTGCGCAGGCGTTCCGTCTTGAACACCTTGCGTTCGGAACGCTCTCCGATCACGGGCACAATCACATCTACACCCACCTCGGTGGCCTTCTCGGCAAACCACTCGTACCTCTCGTTGTTCTTCGTGGGACATACGGCCATGGTCAGGAAATACGGATGCGAGCCCCAACCCTGTTCGCGCGAGAGCACCGAGGCGACAGCACCCTTCGCAGAAGCGTCCAGCAGACGGCAACGGTAAAGCGACCCCTCGCCGTCAATCACGAAAATCTCGTCACCCTCGCGGTGCCGCAGCACCTTCACGCAATGGGCGGACTCTTCCGGATCGAGCCTTACAAGGGAGGAATCTATGTCGCAGCTGTAAAAAATCTCCATCTCAAGGGCGTATGATCGTCACTTCGTTGTCGAGTCCGAGTTTTATTATCTGGGACGAACGGCCTGTGGATCCGGCCTCAACCTGCCTGGGGACGCAGTAATCCACAGCGGACTTTATCTCTTCGGAAATCTCCTTGTAACATTTCGGGGTGGGCTCGCCGGAGATGTTCGCGGAGGTCGAAACCAGCGGACGGCGCAGCCTGCGCACAAGTTCGATGCAGAAAGCGGCAGGGCTTGACTCCCCTTCCTCCACATAAGGGATGCGGATGCCGACGGAACCGTCCTCGGCCACGGCATTGGGGGCGAGATACTGCGCTCCGGGATAGATTATCGTCATCGGGGCATCGTTCACCTCCACAAGGTCGATGGCCATTGAAGGAATCTCCCTGACGTGTTTCGCAACCATATCCAGATCGCACGCAAGAAGCACAAGCGACTTCGCCTCGCTGCGGCGCTTTATCTCATAAACCTTCGCGACGGCCTTCTCATTCGTGGCGTCGCATCCGATGCCCCAGACCGTATCGGTGGGGTAAAGAATGACTCCGCCGTTTTTCAGGACGACGAGAGCCTCGTTTATTATGTCTGAAAGTTTCATCTGTCGAAAAGTGTTCCCCGCTTGCGCCAGTACATTATGAGCAGCCATCCCAGGAGCATGCCTCCGAGATGCGCGAAATGCGCCACTCCGTCAGACGTGCCGGCGATTCCGGTCAACAGCTCGATACCCACGAAAATGAGCACCCAGGTACGCGCCTTGAGGCTGATGGGAGGAAAAATAAGCGTCAGCGTGGACTGAGGGAAGAGCATCGCGTAGGCAATCAGGACGCCGTAAATAGCTCCCGAAGCACCCACCGTGGGAACGGCCTTGAGCTTCACGTAACTCGACATCGCTTCCTGCGAACCTTCGGAGATTGCGGACATCAGGCTCTGCGCCTGAAGAAACTCGACGCCCATATGCATAGCCGCCGAACCGAGACCGCAAACGAAATAGAAAATGAGGAATTTCTTCGACCCTATCATCCTCTCGACCACGCTGCCGAAAATCCAGAGCGCATACATATTGAAGAGGATGTGCATGAACCCGCCGTGCATGAACATATGGGTCACGATCTGCCACCAGTGGAAATACTGCGACGCAGGGTAATAGAGGGCGAAAAGCCTGTACATGAAATCGCCTCCCAGCACCGTGGCCAGATAGACGATGACGTTCACGATAATGAGGTTCTTTGTGACCTCAGGGGTTTGTATCCTGCTTGAGAACATTTCAGAATCTTTTTTCAATTTCATCGAGTCCGACCACGCTGACTATCCTCTTGCCGCCGGCGGTGAGTTCGGCGTTGTCGCATCTGAAAAGGGTATCCATCAATCTCTGTGCCTCGAGCGGCGATGTCAGCGGTGCGGAATTCACGGCTCCGAGGGTCGCGAACTTGCGGGCAAGGTTCTGTCTCATCATTTCCGGCAGCGAAGACCCCTCCTGCGACAGTATGAGCAGGATATCGGACACGGTCTGCCGCACTTTCCCGTCTTCGCATGAATATCCTTCCGGCATTCCGGATACCACGACAGTGTCAGCGCCTTGTGACGAAATGTCAAAACCGAGGTCGGAAAGCAACTGCGCGTGCTCATCCAGAAGAAGCTTCTGCGCGGCCCCCACCTGCACCTCTATGGGGAACAGGGCGGTCTGGGTCACGTGGGCGCTGCCCGACAAGGCCTTCAACGACCTTTCATAAAGTATGCGCTCGCGCGCGCGACGCACGTTTACCAGCATCATCCCCGAGGCGGAAGGCACGACTATGTAGCGGCCCTGAAGGATAAGGGTCTGGCGGGCAGGGACGGCCGTTTCCTCGAAAAGGGCCCCGTAATTCTCGTTGCGGTCCACGTGGCTGCTGAAGCTGTAATCGGGCTTGAGCGGTTCCTGCGGCTCGAAGGGATTGTAGAAGGGGTCGATATCGGCCGCGGGGGCTTCAGATCCCGATCTGTACTCCTCGAAGCTGCGGCCCAGCTGGGGCAGTTCGACGGCTCCCGCTGTGTCGAAATCTATGCTTGCACCGAATGAATTCTTTCCCAGAATCTCCCGGATGCAGGCGAACAGGGTCTGGAACACGAGAGGCTCGTCCTCGAATTTTATCTCGGTCTTCGTGGGATGGATGTTCACGTCAAGAGTCTCAGGATCCGCTTCCAGGAAGAGGAAATACGAGGGAGTGACCCCTTCGGGAATCATATCCTCATAAGCCTTCATCACGGCCTTGTGGAGGTATGGGCTGCGGAAATATCGTCCGTTGATGAAAAAGAACTGGTTGCCTGGAGTCTTGCGCGAGGCGTCGGGCCTGCCGACGAAACCGGAAATGCGCATCAGGGGCGTTGTCAGATCCACGTCCACAACGTCCTCCACCAGCGATGAGCCACACAGGTCGAGGATGCGAAACTTCAGCGACTTTGCTTTCCTGAGATTGAAAATATCCTTCCCGTTCGAATTAAGGGAAAAAGCAGTATCTGGGCGGGTTATCGCTACCCTCGTGAATTCCTCGACTATATGCTTGAGCTCGACATTGTCGGTTTTGAGGAACTTGCGTCGCGCGGGGGTGTTGAAAAACAGATTGCGCACGGCGAAATTCGAACCCGCAGGGGCGCTGACGACAGATGTCGTCATCCCTCCGAGGGCATCGGAACGCACTTGCACGGCGGTCTCATCCTGCGCACGGCGGGTCTTGAGAGTCACTTCCGAGACGGCGGCTATCGAGGCGAGAGCCTCTCCCCGGAAGCCGAAGGTCATTATGGCCTGCAGATCCTGAGCGGTCGCGATTTTCGATGTGGCGTGTCTTTCAAAGCAGAGCACGGCGTCGGAAGCGCTCATGCCGCAGCCGTCGTCGATGACCTGTATCAGGGTCCGGCCGGCATCGCTCACCAGCACGTCCACCCTCGAGGCCCCGGCGTCTATTGCGTTTTCCATCAGTTCCTTCACCACAGACGCAGGTCTCTGCACGACCTCACCGGCCGCTATCAGATTTGCAATGTTCGACGGGAGTACCTTGAGCTTGCCCATCTACAGAAGGGAATAGAATTTCGCAATGAAGTAGAGCACTACGAAAATCAGGATCATCGTCACGATGCCGATGATGGTCTGCGTCTTGCTCGTATGGGATTTGGAGCGGCTGTAGCGGCCCTCGCGGAAAGCCCCCTGGATGTAGGAGCCGGGAGCATAGTTACCCTTTTCCCTCTCCTTTTCAAGGCTGCCGTCCACCGCGCCGAACATACGTTTGCGCTCTTCCTTTTCCTGGTCATAATATATCGGCTTGTAGTTGAACACCCTGTGTTCGGATTCGCCGAAGAAATTGAATAGTCCCATACAGGTGCAAAATTAATCCATTTTTCCGTATTTCGGGAAATATAAAAACAAGTTGGAAAGAATTTTTAAGATTGACCGAAACAAAACAGGGTGACCGATCCAGCCACCCCGTTCCGTATTTTCCATCCGGATTTACTAGATGAATATGTATCTGAGGATGAACAACGCTGCAAGAACCCACATCGTAGGAGTGATCTGTTTCGCCTTTCCGGTGATGGCGTAGAGCACCACGTAAGAGATACATCCGATGAGGATACCGTCGGAGATGCTGTATGCGCAGGGCATGAACAGAAGAGTGAGGAATGCGGGGATGGACTCGCGGTAGTTGGTCCAGTCGATTTTGGTCACAGGCTGCATCATCATCATACCCACGATGATGAGGGCGGGAGCCGTGGCTGCGCTGGGGATAGCGAGGAATACGGGCGAGAAGAGCAGTGCAAGTGCAAAGCAGGCTGCGGCGCTGAATGCGGTAAGACCTGTACGTCCGCCTGCGCCGACGCCTGCGGAGGACTCGACGTAAGTCGTGGTGGTGGAAGTTCCGAGGCAAGCTCCGGCTACGGTACCGATGGCATCTGCCATAAATACCTTGTCGATTCCATCCACATTGCCCTTCTCATCCACAAAGCCTGCTTTCTGGGACACTCCGATTACGGTGCCCATAGTGTCGAACATGTCGATGAACAGGAATGTGAACACAACTGCAAGCATATCCCAGGAGAGAATCTGACTCCACTCGAACTGACAGAAGATGGGTGCAACGCTGTCCGGCAACGACACGACGCCGTTGAAATGAGTTATGGCCGCTCCCGTTGCAGGGTCCTTGATGAACAGGCCGATGACTGCAGTCGCCAGAATACCTATGAGGATGCCCCCGCGTACGTGAAGCATTACGAGTGCACAGGAGATTACAAGACCTATCACGGCAAGGAGACCTGTTCCGTGGCAGACATCGCCGAGAACAACCAGGGTGGCATCAGAGTTGACAACCAGACCTGCATTCTGAAGGCCGATGAATGCGATAAAGAGGCCGATACCGCCGCCGATTGCGTTCTTGAGGCTGACAGGAATCGAGTTCAGAATCCAGGTGCGGACTTTAGTCGCGCTGAGAATTATGAAGATGACACCTTCTATGAGTACAGCGGTGAGTGCGAACTGCCAGCTGTATCCCATTGTGAGGCATACGGTGTAAACGAAGAATGCGTTCAGACCCATACCCGGGGCAAGGGCGAAAGGCTTCTTGGCATAGAATGCCATCACGAGTGTGGCAATCAGGGCTGCGAGGGCAGTGGCCGTGAACACGGAGCCTGTCGGCATTCCGGGCAGATTGCTGAAGATGGAAGGATTGACGGCAAGAATATATGCCATCGTGAGGAAAGTGGTGATCCCGGCGACAATCTCTGTGCGCACCTTGTGCTTGGTCTTGTCGAAGCCGAAAAATTTGGAAAGGATGTTGGACATAAATTATAATGGTTTAGTCAAAGCTCACAAAGCAAATATACTCAATTTTTCAATTGATTTTGCTTTTATTTAAAAACTGACTATATTTGCACCCCACAAACGGGATGTGGCGCAGTTGGCTAGCGCACCACGTTAGGGACGTGGGGGTCGTCTGTTCGAGTCAGATCATCCCGACAAGGAACGGAAATTTTCCGTTCCTTTTTTGTTTTCCTGTGTCATCTTGGTATCTTTGCAATTATGACCACAGCAGACAAACTAGTGAAGATCCTGGGCGAGGAAATAATCCCCGCGGAAGGCTGTACAGAGCCTATCGCGCTCGCTTATGCGGCATCTCTCGCAACAAAGGCACTCGCCGGAAAGGCTCCCGGAAAAATCGACGTCTACCTCTCCGGAAACATGATCAAGAACGTCAAGAGCGTCCATATCCCCGGCACCGCAGGCGAAGTGGGAATAGGGATGGCAATTGCGATGGGAGCCCTGCTGGGCGACAGCAGCAAGAAGCTGATGGTCATTTCGGAAATAGACGCCTCCCGCCTCGGCGAGGTCCGCGACTATGCCTCCGCCCCGGGGAGAATCACCACAATCCTGCAGAAGGACTGCCCTAAGCTCTACATAAGGGTCGAGGCGACGTTGGACGAAGACAAGGCAATAGTGGAGATTTCCAATTTCCACACCCACGTCTCCCGCTATGAAATCAACGGCAGGAGTCTCCTGAAGGGTTCCGACAAGAAGTGCACCGAGAGCGACGCTCTGGAGAAGGAGGAATTCACCGACCGTTCGTTCATGTCCATAGGGCTCATCTGCGAAGAGGCCACGAAAATGCCTCTGGAACGCGTGGAGACCCTTTTCGACGAGGTCATCTGCTTCAATGAGGCCATCGCCCGCGAGGGCCTGAGCGGCAACTGGGGCATATCCATCGGAAAGACCATCCAGGAAGGAATCCGCGACGGTGTCTATGGCGACGACATAAAGAACAACCTCTCAAGCTGGGCCGCCGCAGGCAGCGACGCCCGGATGAACGGCTGTCCCCTGCCCGTGATGACCACGAGCGGCAGCGGCAACCAGGGCATGACCTGTTCCCTGCCGATTATCCGCTTCTGCAGGATGAAGGGCCTGAGCCGCGAGCAGATGATACGCGGCCTGATGGTTTCGCATCTGATCACCATCCATATAAAGGAGAACATCGGCCGCCTGAGCGCCTACTGCGGCGCGATGGCCGCAAGCGCCGGAGTCGCCGGAGCCCTCGCATACATCGACAACCTCGGCATCGAGAAGGTGAATATGGCCGTGGAGACCACTCTGGCGACGGTTTCGGGAATAATCTGCGACGGAGCGAAGAGCTCTTGCGCGACCAAGATCGCGACCGGTATCCAGACTGCGGTCGATTCATATTACGCCGCCAAGAAAGGCCGCGGCCTGCGCTACGGCGACGGCATAGTCGGCCAGAACATCGAGTCCACCATCAGCCACGTCGGCACCCTTGGGTCCGACGGGATGAAGGAGACTGACGACGTTATTCTCGGAATAATGCTGGATCAGTAATCCAGCACGATTTCGGAGCCGTTGTAATCCACTTCCCTGAGCGGAAGCGACTTCCCAGCCACATTCAGATACACGAGTATCCTGCGGTTCTTCTCCATTCCGGGGAACGAGCCCTTGCGCTTTCCTATCGTGAGCGTCAGTTTGTCCACGTCCCATTCGATGGGGATGGTGCTGTAGCGTCCTTTTTCGTAGCCGTAGGTCAGGCCGTCATCCTCGTAAAGGGTGAATGATGCGCTCTCGCGGCCGAATATCGTGACTGACAGAGTATTCTGCGGCTCCGCCGTGCTTTGGACGGGATTTCCTTCGACTATAATCTGTCCGTCCCTCGCGAAGACGGGACTATACTCGTACGGAGCGGGAACGGTGATTTTACCGGGGCCCTTGTAGTACTCTCCGGTGTGGATTTCGGTCCATCCGCCCTCGGGCAGATAGAGGTTGCGCTCCCGCGCGCCATACTCATATACAGGGCATACAAGGAAGGCGTCGCCGAACATATATTCGTCGCTGATGTCCCTTGCCACGGGATCGTCCGTGAAATCCATCACGAGGGGGCGCATGATCGTATAGTCGTCGAACCATGCACGGGCATCCAGGGTGTAGATGTAGGGCATCAGAGAATAACGGATCCTGTCGGACTGGAGTATGCTCTTGTAGGCTGCACCGTTCTCGTCGGGATCGATGTTCCAGGGCTCGCGGTAAGGGAACTGACCGTGGGCGCGGTAAATCGGGCAGAACACGCCCCACTGATGCCAGCGGGCATTGAGCTCGCGCCATTCCTCGAGGTCTGCATTCACCTCGCCGGTCTGTTCGAAAAGCTGCTGCGCGGCCATGTAGCGCACCTCGACCGAGAAGCCGCCGATGTCCTGGCCCCAGAAGGGGATGCCACTGATAGAATAGTTGAGCCCGGCGCTGATCTGCGCCTTCATATCCAGCCATGTAGTGCTGATGTCGCCGCTCCAGGAAGCCGTCGAATAGCGCTGCAGACCGCTGAAGCCGTTGCGGGTAAGAAGAAAGACGCGCCTGTCGGGGTCGGCCTTGCGCTGGCCTTCGTAAATCGCCTGCGCGTTCATCAGGGCATAGGCGTTGAAGAATTCCTCGGAAGAGCCGAGGGCCGTGGGCCCGCAGAGCTTCTTGCGGTAGTCCATATCGGTGCAGTCGTGGATGTTGGGCTCGCTCGCGTCCATCCACCAGGAATCCACTCCCAGCGGGTAAAGATGATCCTTCATCTGTTTCCAGAAGAGTTCACGTGCCCCTTCGCTGTAGGCGTCATAGAAGGATTGCCTGTAGCCCAGCCAGTCGATCACGTTCTCGTCTATCGCAGTGCGGTACATCCAGCCCTTGCTGTCGAATTCGTCAAAATGCTCCGTACCTTCGTAGAACTTGGGCCATACGCTGATCATATAGCGGCCGTCCATCGCGTGGATGCTGTCCACCATAGCCTTGGGATCCGGGAAACGGGAAGCGTCGAACTCATGGCTGCCCCACTGGTCAGCTTCCCAATACTGCCAGTCCTGGACTATGTTGTCCACCGGAATCTGCTTGTCGCGAAAGGCCTTCAGGGTGCTGAGTATCTCGTCCTGACTGGTGAAGCGTTCCCTGCTCTGCCAATATCCCATCGCCCACTTGGGCATTATCGGAGCCTTTCCGGTAAGAGTGCGATAGCCCTTCACGACAGAGTCGACGTCGCCTCCGGCGATGAAATAATAATCGATCTGACGCTGCTTCTCACCCCACCAGGACATGTTGCCCTGCTCTTCAGGGTCCACGGGGCTGAGCACCTTCAGGGCGCAGTAGCTCACGTCGCCGTCAGGCTCCCAATCGATGTGCAGATGCTGCCTGCGGCCCTTTTCCATCTGGACTTCGAACTTCCTCCCGTTGGGATTCCAGGCGGTTCTCCAGAGGTCCGGAGTCACCTGTTCGCCGTCCAGGAAGACCTTCATATAGCCGGCATAATAGATATAGAAATGGAAGAGGCCTGATTCGGCAGGCTCCAGATAGCCGTCATATTCAACGTGCGAGCCACCGAAGCGGAAATCCTTCGGGGAATTGCGCACGACGGCGCATTCGGGAGTCTCGAGGAATTCCTGTGCAAGAGCTGTCTCGCGGCGCAGCAGGACAGAGCCGTCCTTGGCCTTGTATATGCCGGTCAGGGCACCCTCGACTCCGTTCTTGTCATACAAGGTAAACACGTCCCCGAGCTGGGCATAGTCCCTCGGATCGCCCCAGCGGCAGAAAGAATAGCTGTCCCAGAGGATTCCGTAGCGTTTCGAAGATACAATGAAGGGTATGCTGATTTTCGTGTTGTACTGGTAGAGTTCTTCATTGCGGCCCTTGTAGTTCCACTCGTCGGCCTGATGCTGACCGAGTCCGTAGAAACCCTCGTCGGGATCGGAGGAGAATATCTGACGCACGGTCCATGCGTCGTCGTTGCGTTCGAAACTGCGCGAAATCTCCCCTGTCAGAGGCTTCCCGGCGGCATCCTTGAAGCTCACCTTTCCATCAGTCTTGTCCACGCGGACTTCGAGCTCGGCAGTCTTGAGGGCATAATATCCGTCGGACGCCTCAGGCTTGATGTTCTTCCCTTTGAAAGGAAGGACACTCAGGGACGGAGCCGATGGGAATTCTTCTCCGGCAGGCACGGCGGAAACCCTTACTATATTGTCTGCTACGACCTCAAGACGGACTTTCGTGCCGTCATCCGCCACTATCACATTTTCAGACTTTCCGCAGGAAGACAGAACAGCTGCCGAGAGCATTATCAAGGGAAGTAATCGTTTCATTTCGCTATCGTTTTTATATTCTTCATTATTTATATGGGAAGTTCCTCAAATTAAGTTTCGTCGGGCAAGGATTTCAACAAAGTTATAAATAATATTTGCGATATTTGCCCCATGCTGAAAAAGATTGCCGCCTGTATGATTGTTTTTCTGCCGACCCTTCTGGGAGCGCAGACCTCCGATTTCGGTTCCTGGTGCGATGTGCAGGTCATCAAGTCTCTGGGCAAGGCATACGCAATGGCGCGTCTGGAGCACAGGTCCTGCGAATCCCTGTCCAAGACAGAGTGCGCCTTAGCGATGGCCGGGGCCGGATACCGGTTCACTCCCTGGCTGAAAGGTGATCTGAGTTATGAGTTCTGGAAAATCCCCGCCTCCGGCGACGCGACCATACACAAGGCTGTCGGCAGCCTCAGCGCAACCCTTAAAAAAGAAGAACTCTCGGTCAGCCTCCGTGAGAAATACGAACTATCCTTCAATGCCGCAACCGCTCCCGCCGGCACCCTGCGCTCAAGGCTCAGCGTGAACTGGACTCCCAAATCCGGCCCGTTCAGACCCTATCTGATGTATGAATTCTTCAACGGACTCTCCGGAGAGGGATGGATACGCTCCCTGCACTACGCCGGCACCGAGATAAAGATCTCCGCCAACCATTCCATCGACGTCTTCTACCTTCTCCACCTCCATCCCGCCTCATCAAGCGCCTCCGGCACATCCACCGTCCGCTGCGACCATATCCTCGGCCTGGGCTACTGCCTCTATCTGTTCTGACTTCTTTCGCCGACAGCCCCCGGGGGCATGCCGATGTCGCTTTCGCGCCATCGGGCGCCTCCGTAG
>R20__coassemble_644_pt1 | contig 24151 bp, 17 predicted proteins | sample R20__metabat2_low_PE_040 | metagenome-assembled genome bin R20 | reverse complement strand
GAAGGTGCAAGCGACCTCCCTCCTGAATCGAAAAAGCTACTCACGTCGCTCACTTGCCGCTTGTTCGCTTCACGCTTTTTCGACAAGTCGGTCGGCCCTCTTGCACCTCCAGCCCTTTTTCACCTGCGTGCGGGGCCCGGCAGCGGGAATTGTCTACGGGCTCCCCGGGCGCGGCGTGCGGTTTCGAAAGCGCGACAGGCAAGGGAGTCAGTTCGATAAACTCGAATTTGGTTTAGCTGTCACGAGTGCAGGAAATCGGGCAAAAGTTTGCAGTCGTGACAGCGGGAAGGTCACTCGGCGAAGAAGGAGAGGGCCGAGGAGAGGACTGAGCGAAGGTCGGCGGAGGATTTCAGGGTCTCGAGGGGGAAGCCGAAAGTAGCCGCACGGTATGCACCGGCATCATAATGAACCGCAGCGGGAAGAAGCGTGCCGTCATAGAACAGGACAGCCTCGGCGGTCTTCGCGTCAGGGCCCACGGAATCGGGATTCTCCACGCAATAGCACTCTGCATTCATTTCATTATAGAAAGGCATGCCCTGCACGGTTCCTTCGACGCCCGCGTGACCGCTTACATACTTGCATCCCAGGACCTCGCTGATGAATGCCCTGCAGGCAGAGCGCCTCTCGGGATTGAACTGCGCCGGATACACCTCGGACCGGGAATCGGTAACTATGTCAGCCCCGGAAACGATAAGATTCCCGCCCGCCGCGGCAAAGGCGCGGATTGCAGCCTGAAGGGACTCGGGGAACACCTCGAAACGCGTCCGGACCTCATTTTTGCCCGTCATCGTCGTCACCTGCTTGCCGCAGACAAGATCGAGCGCATAAGCGGCCGAAGGGGATTGAGCGAAGGCGGAGGCGCTCATCGAAGAGAAGCTGAAACCGAGGTCGAGAAGGGCCCGGCCGTGGACTGAAGGATAGTCAAAAGTGTTGCCGGCGACGGTTTTTCCGGCATTGTCGGTGCGGCTGGCCCCGCAGCCGGGGGCGTCGTCGCTGAGCCACTCGCTGTTGCGGCGGAAGTCATAGACTTCTCCGAGATAGCTGATGTCATCGATATACGGCACTCCCCCGTCCTCACGCCCGTCGAAACCGGCGAATCGCTCGGAGTCAATCCAACTCGGCGCACTGACACGCGTGAAATTATTGACGATCAACACCTCCCGGGGAGTCACGGAAGACGAAGGCACTCCTGCGGAAAGAATCTCCGAAGGGAAGGAAAACCCGCCGTCGTTCCACGCGGCCACCTTGAAACTGTAAACGTGCCCGGGCTTGATGTCAACGTCCATATGCGAAGAATTCACGTCCCGGCCGTTGTCGAAAGCCCCGTCGTCAATGCGGGTATATACCCTGTAGCCCTTCGCAGAAGCGGTAGGCTCGAGAGGGTCCTCGCGCGGAGTCCAGCTCAGGGAAGCCTTCCCGCCGGACTTCAGACGGACGGCAAAATCCTCTACCGGAAGCGGCTGGACGGCATAATCGACGTCATACAATTCACTCAGGAACTTGAGCATTCCCTTGTATACCGCACGACAGGCCGCAAACTGGAAGGAAGGGTCGAGCCCGAGACGCATGTCCGCGAAATTCTGATGGCTCAGGAGTTCCAGGAGCATTCCCGGGACGTCGGTCGTGCGGGCCTCGCTGTAGGAACGGTTCCAGAGTTGCCGGCGGGTCCAGGTGCTGTCGAAGCCCTCGCGCAGGTCCGAACATACCTGGGACTGCACATAATCCGCCAGCACGCGGCAGACGGAACGGTCCGTGCCGTCGGAATTCTTTCTCTTGCCGTCGGCAAACAGCGTATAGATTGACAAAGTCCCGACTATGCTGTCCCCCGGCGTCACGCCCGCATCGGTATGGAAAGCGAATGAAAGATCCACCGGGATGCCCTTCTCGTCCTTGATCATCCTGGTCCAGGGGCCGCGGTCGGCGAAATCGTTGGTGTAGTCATTGTCCCACTCGGAGGTGATTTTCGAATCCACGCCGTACCATGGCATCGAATAAAGCGCCCCCTCGGCGGCCGCGGGAAGACCTGAAAGTCCGGCTTCACCCCGCCGGACCTTGCCCATTCCGCCGCCGATACGCACCGCGTCGGCACAGACGCAGGATCCGGTCTTTCCCTTGTTGGAAAGAGTCACGACAGCATCCTGACCGGGTCCGAATTCAAAAGTCCCGAGATATATCCACATACCCCCGCCGCGCGTCTGGTCCACCTCGAAGGAGGTCGTGCCGCCCAGATGCGACACCGTATAGAGAGCCGACTTGCTGCTGTTGAACTGGCTGAGGTACGAGACATAAACGGCATATCTCCCCCGCTCGCCCACTTTCGCCGTCCACACTGCGGAAGACTTTCCCTTTTCATTGCAGGCGGCGCTGCGGGCCGTGCCCATCGTGAAGGGATTGTCCGAAAGGTCATAAACCTGCTTCGCGTCGGCGAAACCGACCCCGGCGTTGCTCCATGTTCCCGCTTCCCTGTACGAGCCGGTGCGGCGGAGAAGTCCCTCTCGGGGCCCATCGAAAGCCGGATCGTTGTCGATGACATATTCCAGCGGCTGCACGTCTCTCTCGCGGGGAGTGAATACGTTCGCCCCGGCATTTTCGAGCATCGGGATCAGGTATTTCAGCACGAAACTTCTGGTAAATATATCCTCGACCGTCGTGTGCAGCGGAGCTCTCTGCCACAACCAGGAGTCTGTCTTCGAATCATAATATCTGCCGTGGCTCTGCCAGAGGGCTATATGACGCCCGTGCAGCCCCTTCCTGAAGGTCCTCGAGGAGGTGCCCCGCACAGTCGGAGAAGAGTTCGCCGGGTCGTGGCTGAAGCTTGCTCCGGAAGCCTTGCCGCCGTTCCCGGGAAGCGTGACCGCGTGCTCCTCGAACCTCACGTTCCTGACGAAAATCTGGCCCAACTCATATCCCGCCGGGATTGAATCCTTCAAAGCTGACTTGAACCAGCTTATGTCCGCCTTTCTCCAAGGAAAATCCCCAAGGTCGGAAGTAAAATAGAAATCGAGGGTGCGCGAGCGCCTCAGAACCTTGCTGAGCTTCACCGTGGATTCCACTCCCATTCTCGCCGAGGTGCGCACCGTAAGCGAGTCGCAGAACAAGGCGAAGTCCGAGGCCGCAGGCGCGGCCGCATAAAGGGAGGCGCCGATGAGAACGGCGCAGGCAAGGCTCAGGATCTTTTTCATCAGCACTTGTGTTTGAGCAGGCAGCCCAGATCCACCGCAAGGACCATGAGCGAGGAGAGGGCGATTGCGACAAGGTCAACCTTGAAGTCGGCAAGTTCAGCCGACCTGTAGCCAAGAAGGCCCTGTATGGACTCTGTTATTGCGGCCACAGCACCTCCAAGGACTGCAAGCACCACGGCGAAAAGGAAGGGATGCCAGATTTTTTTGGAATAACGGTCGCTGGACATGAAGGCCAGGATCGGGAAGGGGAAGAACATCAGGAAATGGGCCACCTTGTCGGTCGGAAGTCCCCATATCGTGCTGCTTACGGAGGGCAGGCTGTCCGAAGTCGCGAAAAGCAGGAAGCATATCGCCACCAGGTACAGGAAAAAAACTATCCTCGAGAGTATGACCCGGCTTCTCATAAGGCCTGCATGTCGTTCAACTTGCGGTAGTAGCCGTCCAGTTTCAGAAGCTCATCGTGGCGTCCGCGCTCGACTATCCGGCCTTCGTCCATCACGATTATCTCGTCGGCGTTGCGGATTGTGGACAAGCGGTGGGCGATGGCGATGGTGGTGCGGCTGCTCATCAGCCGGTCCAGGGCTTCCTGCACTATGCGCTCGGATTCGGTGTCCAGAGCCGCCGTGGCTTCGTCCAGAATCAGAATGGGAGGATTCTTGAGGATGGCGCGCGCGATGCTGATCCGTTGGCGCTGACCGCCCGAAAGCATCACTCCCCGATCGCCTATAAGGGTGTCGTAACCTTTCTCCTTCTCCATGATGAAGTCGTGCGCGTTCGCGACTTTAGCCGCAGCGATCACATCGTCAAGGGTCGCATTCTCCACTCCGAAGGCTATGTTGTTGAATATCGTGTCATTGAAAAGTATCGGTTCCTGGTTAACGTTGCCCATCAGGGCGCGCAGATCCTTCGGATCGACATCGCGGACGTCGATGCCGTCGATGGTGATGGAGCCGTCGCATACGTCGTAGAACCTCGGAATAAGATCCACCATAGTCGATTTTCCAGCGCCGGAAGCCCCGACAATTGCCACGGTCCGGCCCTTGGGAATCTCGCAGCAAACGTCCTTGAGAATTTCCCTGCCGGTCTCGTCGTAATGGAAATTCACGTTACGGAACTCGATCTTTTCCTCGAAAGACTTGAGCGGAATAGGGTTTTCAGAAATCTTTATGGGGTTCTCGCTGTTCAGGATGTAGTCGATGCGCTCCATCGATGCGAGTCCCTTGGGAATGCAGTATGCGGAACGGGATATCTCCTTGATGGGGGCGATGACAGTGTAGAGTATCGCCATATAGGAGATGAAGGAAGGCGCGTCCATATCGGCGTTGTCGCCCAGAATCAGCAGTCCGCCGACCCAGAGCACGACGGCGATGAGCGAAGTCCCGAGGAATTCGCTGACGGGATGGGCGGATGCCTGGCGCGTGGCCACCTGGCTGAGCTTGCGGCGCATCGCGTTGATGACACCGTCGAAACGGGTGGCCATCTTGCCCTCGGCGACGAAGGCCTTTATGACCCTGAGGCCGCCCAGGGTCTCGTCAACCTGGCTCATGGTGTCGCTCCAGAGGGCCTGGGCTTCCTTGGAACGGGCCTTGAGCTTGCGGCCGATGGCAGACATTATCCAGATTACAAGAGGTGCGAAGACAATGGTGAAAATCGTGAGCTTCCAGGACATGAAGAACAGGAAACCCATATAGGCTATGATAAGGATGGGATCCTTCAGCAGCATGTCCAGAACGCTTGTTATCGAGATCTCCACCTCGCCCACGTCGCCGGTCATCCTCGCCACTATGTCGCCCTTGCGCTCCTGCGAGAAGAAACCGATGGGAAGCGAGAGAAGCTTCGTGTAGAGCTGCTTGCGGATGTCGCGGGTGATGCCTGTGCGCATAGGGATTATGGCGGCTGAAGCACCGAAATAGAACAGGCACTTCAGCAGGGTCACGGCGATGAAGAACAGGCAGAGATACAGCAGCACCTTGCTCGCCCCGAACACCGCAATCCAGTCGTACATATAATAGTACAGGTTGTTCACGATGTCCTGGAAATTCATATTCGCGCTCCACGGAATGAACTCGTAGGTCTGCTCGCCGACATTGAAGAGTATCTGCAATATCGGAATCAGCATCGAGAACGAGAATATGTTCATCACGGCCGAAAGGATGTCCAGAAACACCGATCCCACCAGATATTTTTTGTAGGGTGCGGCATAGCGCACCATCACTTTCCAGAATTCTTTCATTTACAATACTTTGACGGGTACTCCGAACCAATGCACCATAGCAAGGTACAGAAGCCCCGAGACAACAATCACGCAGGGTATGGTGAGCACCCAGGCCCATACGATGTTCTTCGCGGTCATCCACTTCACGCTCCTGACTCCGCGCGTCAGTCCGGTGCCGATTATGGACCCGGTGATGGTGTGGGTCGTGCTGACGGGAATTCCCAGAACGGCGGTCATTATCAGCGTTATCGCCCCGGAAGCCTCGGCGCAGAAGCCCTGGACCGGATAAAGTTTGCTCAGGCCGTCACCCAGAGTCCTGATGACCTTCCATCCTCCCGTGACCGTTCCCAGTGCAATGAGGCCGTAGCAGGCCAGTTTAAGCCAGACAGGGACGAAGAAAGCCTCACCGGAATGCGCCGCAAGGCCGTTCCCATACAGCAACTGCATTACGGGGCTGTCGGGATTGGAAGCGAAGGCGGAAGCGAAAAGTATCGCGATTACGCCCATCGTCTTCTGGCCGTCATTGCCGCCGAAGCCGAGCGAAAATGCCGCCGAGGAGACCAGTTGGAGCCTGCGGAAGCCCTTGTCCACCTTTTTTACGTTGGTCTTCTTGAACACAGCCATCAGAATGCAGTTCAGGATGAAACCCATCAGCATACCCAGAAGCGGGGAAATGACTATGAACGCCACAATGGTGAATATGCCGCTGACCATGAGGTATTGCCCTCCGTAAACGAACCATACCGGACCGATAAGGCCGCCGATAAGGGCGTGGGAGGCCGAAATGGGCAGGCCGAGCTTCGTACAGATGAAAATCCACAGCACACTGCCCAGCAGTGCCGCGAGTATGACGTAGACGTCGATGCAGTTCTCGCTGACTATGCCCTTGCCCATCGTGGAAGCGACGGTCATGTCGAAAACGAACAGGGCCATCACCTGCCAGAATGCCGCCCAGGCAACCGCAAGCTTCGGCGGCAGGGCTTTCGTGGCTATGGTGGAGGCTATGCAGTTCGCGGCGTCGTTCATGCCGTTCGTGAAGTTGAACAGCAGGGCGATCAGCGCGGTTATTATGACTATGGTTACCATCAGCCGACCTTCACGACTATGCTCCTGACGGTGCTGGCGACAGTCTTGGCGACGTCGGAGGTATCCTCCAGGGCCTGCACTATGTTCTTCTTCTTCACGAGCTCGACGGCATCCTTCTCCATTTCAAAGAGGTTGGACATATAACTCTCGTAAATGTCGTCGACTATGTGCTCTATCTCCTTCATCTCGTCGCAGAGTTTGTCGAGTTCCTTTGTCTTGTCACGCATCGATTCGAAGCTCTGAGTGATTTCCAGAAGGATTTTCGCATCCTTGTAGATGTACTCGGCTATCTCGATGAGCTTGTGGCTCGCTGCCTTTGGCTGATAGATGGCGATTTTCTTCGAAGAGTCGCGTATCGTGTCCAGGAAGGTGTCCATTGCCTCCGCGAGGGCGTGGATGTCATCGCGGTCGAAGGGAGTGACGAAGGCGTCGAGCAGTTCTTCGATTATCTTGTCGGTTATGCTGTCGCCGGCCACTTCGCATTCCTTGATGCGGTGCGCAAGCATTCGTCGCTCGTCGTGGTCTTCGGAACGGGCCTGCTCCACGAGCAGTCCGGCCGCCTTTTCAATGTTCTGCGCAGACTGTATGAAAAGGGGGAAGAACCTTTTCTCCTTGACCACGAAAAGCTGGAGGATTTTGTCGAGTCCCATAAATTATTTGAGTTGGCGCTCCATGCTGGTGAGGAGCTTGTACTGGGCCCTTGTGCGCACGAGATTGTGCTCAGGGTACTTGATCTTGTAGTAGTGGTCGCCGTCGATGTAGTCCATCAGGAAGCGGAGAACCTGCTCGAAGGTGATGTAGATGCCGCTGAAAGGAATGTATTTCTTTTCTTCTTCGGTAAGATACTCTCCCATCACTTCCAGATAGCCTCCGACATAAGCGTCGTACATCTCGCGGCTCATCTCTACGTTGTCGAGGTTCGGGTCGTCCTCGGCCCCGGTGTTCGTATAGGAGCGCAGGGCGTCGCCGATGTCGCACAGCAGGGTGAGGTTCATCATCGTGTCGAGGTCGATGGCGCAGAGCAGGTGGCCGTCATTCTCGTCAAAGAGGAAATTGCTGATCTTCGTGTCGTTGTGGGTGACCCTGACGGGGAATTCGCCCTTCTCGTACTTCTCCCAGAAGGCGAGCATCTCCTCGCGGCGGCTCTCTACCCAGGAGATTTCCTCGGCGCACTCCTTGACTCTGCCGACGGGATCCTTCGCGATGGTCTCGTCCCACTGCTGGAATCTCCAGCGGATATTGTGGAAGCCTTCGATGATGGCGGTCACGGGCTCGGTGTAGTCGCTCACCTGACGGTGGAAGACTCCCAGACCCATGCCTCCCTTGCGCGCGAGCTCGGGACTGTCGGCGCGGTCGTAGGTGGTGGAGTTCTTGATGAACAGGCATACGGTCCAGAAGAGGCCCTCGTCATCCTTGAAATACAGGGCGCCGTCCTTCGTGGGGATCACGTTCAGGCACTCCCTGAGGGGATCCTGCACCTTTTTCGCGATGTGGCGGGACACCTTGTCGATGTTGTCCATCATAGCGGGCACGTTGGGGAAAACTATATGGTTCTTTCTCTGCAGGAGGTATTCGGGTTCATCCTGGCCTTCGACCAGCACGAGGAAAGTGTCGTTGATGAATCCTTCGCCCATCTGGCGGATCTGTCGCGGCTGCTTCTCGAGCGCGAACTGAGCAATGATGTCTTCTTTTTTCATATGTGGCTTGATTTAATCTCTCTTGAAAATGTCTCTTGTATAGACCTTGTCCCTGACGTCATCCAGGCTGGAATCGTAGCGGTTGGCGATGATGGCGCCGCAGCGTCTCTTGAATTCGTCGAGATCGCCCACGATCTCGCTTCCGAAAAAGGTGCTTCCGCTTTCGAGAGTCGGCTCGTAGATTATCACGGTCGCGCCCTTCGCCTTGATGCGTTTCATCACTCCCTGGATGGAACTCTGGCGGAAATTGTCGGAGCCTGTCTTCATCGTCAGCCTGTACACTCCGACCACGGTCTGATGCTCCCTTGCCTCATCCCAGTCGCTGCTTGCGGTGTAGCATCCGGCCATCTCGAGCACGCGGTCGGCGATGAAATCCTTGCGGGTCTTGTTGGACTCCACGATGGCGTTTATCAGATTCTCCGGAACGTCCTCGTAGTTTGCCAGCAACTGCTTCGTGTCCTTGGGGAGGCAGTAGCCGCCGTAACCGAAGGAAGGATTGTTGTAGTGGCTGCCTATTCTGGGGTCCAGGCACACGCCGTTGATTATCTGCGCCGTGTCGAGGCCCTTCAGCTCGGCATATGTGTCGAGTTCGTTGAAATAGCTGACCCTGAGTGCCAGATAAGTGTTCGCGAAGAGCTTCACGGCCTCGGCCTCGGTAAGTCCCATTATCAGCGTGGGGATATCCTCCTTGATTGCCCCCTGCTGCAGAAGCGCCGCGAAATCAAGGGCCGCCTTGGCCAGGCGGTCATCCCCTTCGGGCGCGCCCACGATGATGCGCGAGGGATAAAGGTTGTCGTACAGGGCCTTGCTCTCCCTGAGGAATTCAGGGCTGAATATTATGTTCGGGCTTCCTGTTTTCTCGCGCAGACGCTCGGTATAGCCTACAGGGATGGTGGATTTTATCACCATTATCGCGTCGGGGTTCACCTTCATCACGAGGTCCACGACGGCCTCCACGGCGGAGGTGTCGAAGTAGTTCTTCTTAGGGTCATAGTTCGTCGGGGCCGCGATCACGACGTACTGCGCATCCCTGTAGGCAGCCTCCCCGTCCAGGGTCGCCGTCAGGTCGAGATCCTTTTCGGCGAGATATTTCTCGATGTATTCGTCGCGGATGGGGGAAACCCTGCGGTTTATCATATCCACCTTTTCGGGGATTATGTCCACCGCAGTCACCCTGTTGTGCTGCGAAAGGAGAGTCGCTATCGAAAGGCCCACATAGCCTGTCCCGGCCACTGCTATATTCATATGTCAAGGTTTTGTTTCAACTGTTCAACGGAGCTCGCTCCGACGATCACGGAAGTGACCTCGGGGCGGCGGAGTATCCATCTGAGCGCATACTGCGCCATCGTGCAGCCTTCCTCGCGGGCCTGTTTTTCGACTTCGCGGGCGAACTTGAAATATTCCTCCGTCAGGGCTTCCTTCTTCAGGAAACCGCCCTTCGCTATTCTGGAATCATCGGGGATGCCGTTCAGATAGCGGTCGGTAAGAAGGCCCTGGTTCAGGGGCGAGAACGCCACGAAGCCCACCCCGTTCGCGGCGGCCTGGGGCAGTATCTCGTTCTCGGGCTCGCGGACCATCATATTGTATTTTCCCTGATACACAAGGCAGGGCACGTCGTGGGCCGCAAGATAATCATAAGCCTTCTGCGCCATCTCGGGGGGATATTTCGAGATTCCCGCATAGAGCGCCTTTCCGGAACGGACTATATCCACAAGGGCCTGCATCGTCTCTTCCAGAGGGGTCCTCGGGTCGGGCCTGTGCGAATAGAAGATGTCCACATAATCCAGTCCCATCCTGCGAAGACTCTGGTCGATGCTGGCCATCAGGCTCTTGCGCGAGCCCCATTCCCCGTAGGGACCGGGCCACATGTCGTGTCCGGCCTTGGTCGCGATCACCATTTCGTCGCGATGCGCCGAGAGACTTTCCTTCATTATCCGCCCGAAACACTGCTCTGCGGAACCTGCAGGAGGACCGTAATTGTTCGCAAGGTCGAAATATGTCACACCGTGGTCGAAAGCGTAACGGGCGATGGCGCTGCAGCGCTCAAAGTCCTGCTCCGACTGTCCCTGAGTGCCGGAGGTCCATCCGAAATTATGCCAGAAGCCGAGCGCGACACGGCTCAGCAGAAGGCCGCTTTTCCCGCAATAGCGATATTCCATCTCTTCATAACGGGGTGCAGAAAGACAATAATTTTCCATTGTATCAAAAATCTTACGAATTTAGCAATAATTCCTGTCTCCTGCAAATTCGGAGGCTATCGGCTTTCCTGCAGATCCGGCGCGTAGATTTTTGAAAGTATTGCAGCGCTTGCCTCGATGGAATATCCCAGATCGTCGAATCTTCTGCGGATGACATCCTTGTCTGAAGCTGACGGCCCGAGAGACATGGCCACATCCGCCCAGACCGAAGCGGAAGCTTCAAGAGGCAGGAAGGTGATCAGATCCAAGCCAAGGTCGACCTCATTTGGAATGCGGTCCGACGCCACTGCCGGTATTCCGCAGGCCTGAGTTTCAAGCAGAGCGAACACAAGTCCCTCATAGAGAGACGGAAAAATGTAGCAATCGACGCAGGAATAGACTTCCGTCATGTCTGCCACGCTCCCTGTCACGCGGACGGCATCCTGAAGCCCATAGCCTTCAATCCTTGACAAGACTTCCTTTTTCCTGTCTCCGTCCGCACCGCCCAGAATCAGGACGGCCGAACGGTCCTTTTTACGTATTTCGTTGAAGACATCCACTGCAAAAACCAGATTTTTCCCGCTGTCGAACCTTGACACGTTCCCGTAAACGCGGCAATCCGGGCTTATTTCAAACTTTTCCCTTGAAGACGAAAGACTCTGGAACCGGTTTACATCCAGGCCATTGCGGAGGACGACGAAATCATCTGTCCGGTAAAGGGCTTTTCCGGCCTCCTCCCCGCAGGCCGCTTTTATCGTGGAGTGCTTCCGTATCAGAATCCGGTACAGTACGTTGTAATAAAATTTTCTGAAAACGGAGCCGGTCTCGTCCACGTTGATCCGATGGCAATGCGATATTCTCACCGGAACTCCGGCTTTGCGGGCAGCGAGCATGACAGGGCCGTTGAGCAAGCCGATATGCGAATGAACCACGTCATAGCGGCCTTCTTTCATTATGGAAAGCGTTTTCCTGTATTTCGGGGCCTGGTCTTTCCATGCTCCTCCGAAACGGGTGAATATGAATTTGATTCCGGACGCTTCCACAGCCCTCTGGAATGGGGACCTGTCTCCCATGAGGACCAGAATCGTGACGTCAAACTCCGAGGGGTCCAGATGTCTGACGTGATTCAGGACATAGGCCTCGATCCCGCCTGCGTTGAAATAATTTACAACTTCAAGAACTTTTGTCATATCACTGAAAGGCCTCTCTGCAATGAAGACATTTTGAAACCAATGTTTTCAAAGATAGGAAAAATATTCGTAATATTGCCGCTGATATGGATATAGATTTTGTGATCGCCTGGGTGGACGGGGCAGATCCTGTCTGGGCTGAAAAATTTGTCTCGAGCAAGCGGAAAGAGGACGGAAGCGAAATGTCCGTAGATACCTGTGTTGCAAGATACCGCGATTGGGGACTTTTGAAATACTGGTTCAGGGGCGTGGAGAAATTCACGCCATGGGTCCGGAAGGTTTTTTTCATCACGGACAACCAGACTCCTTCATGGTTGAACGTGGAGGCGCCCAAACTGGTTTGCATAAATCATAGCGATTACCTTCCGGCGGATTGTCTTCCCGTGTTCAGCTCACACCCGATCGAATTGAATATGCACAGAATCAAGGGGTTGTCGGAGCATTTCGTGTATTTCAACGACGACATGTTCGTAACGGGGCCGATGGGGCCGGAAAAATTTTTCCGCAACGGCCTTCCCGTCGACAGGGCGGCACTTCTCTCCACTGATCCGGATTCTCTGGTGGGGTCCATTCTCTCCAATAACCTTAAATGCCTGAACGACAGCTTCGACAAGAAAGAAGTGATCAGAAAGAATCCGGGCAAGTGGTTCTGCCCGCAATACCTTGCCCACCCAAGGGGCATGCTCAGAACCCTGAATCACCTTCCGGACAAGGAATTCCCCGGATTCTCCCAGCATCATTTGCCAACCAGCTTTTTGAAATCCACGCTTGAAGAAGTGTGGGATCGGTTCCCCGAGATTCTGGACAGGACCACCCATACAAAATTCAGGAGCGGCACGGATGTGAATCAGTGGCTTTTCAAATGCTGGCAGCTTGTAAAAGGGGACTTTGTTCCGTACGACGTCTACAGGGACGGCAGGAGTTTCATTCTCAACGACAGGAACACGGCAAGTATCGCCAGAAGAATCAGCCGCGGACGCTACAAGATGGTCTGCCTGAACGACGGGCCGGACATAAAGGATTTCACGGCAGACAAGGATCTTCTGATTTCCGCCTTCGAGAGCATACTTCCCGAAAAAAGTTCCTTTGAACTTTAAGGCAATCCGGCATCCCTGCCAGATTGTTTTTTCAAAGATCGGCATAGTGCTCCAATCTCGGATTTGGTTTGGCAATTGGAGGTGAATTCCGGCGAAATGACTAACTTTGGAGATGTTATGGCAAGAATTATGAGATTAAAAGGACTTATTGCACTGGCCGCGGTTCTTGCGTGCATATGCTCGTGCGGGACCGGGAAAGACAGGAAATGTGAAATGGAGCAGAAGGACAGCATCCCCCCGCTGGGATTCTGGACGGATTCGCTGATGTTGGAGACCTCTGTCGTAAAGAGCGGGGAAACCTTCAGCGGCTCGATGGTGAGACTCGGTCTGAGCGCCCAGCAGGCATATAACCTGGCGACCATCTGCGACACTGTCTTCGACGTACGCAAATTCCGCGCGGGGAATGAAATGGACGCCTACTACAGCGGCGACAGTCTCGCCCGGAAGCTCGAATACGTCGTATATCACAACGACCGCATCAAGTCCACGATCTTCAAATGCAGCGACTCCCTGGCCCTTTGGACTTACGAAAAACCCGTCGAGATCCGCCACAGATATGCCGACATCACGATCCAGTCCTCCCTGTGGAACGACATGCTCGCCGCCGGAGCCTCGCCGCTGATGATTGTGGATCTCGCAGACGTCTATGCCTGGACAGTGGACTTCTTCACCCTGCGCGAAGGCGACCGTTTCCGCACCTTCTACACCGAAAAAGTCTGCGAGGACGAAGTAATCGCCATCGAGAGGATCGAATACTGCCTTTTCAACCGAGGCGACTACGAACTCAACGCTATCTGGTTCGACCAGAAGGACGGGGGCAACAAATACTGGAACGAGAAGGGCGAGAGCATGAGGAAAGCCTTCCTGAAGGCCCCGTTGAAGTTCAACCGCATCTCCAGCAAGTTCACCTACCACCGCAAACACCCCGTATACGGTACCGTCCGCCCCCACACGGGAGTCGATTACGCCGCGCCGGCCGGCACTCCGGTCCGCAGCATCGGCGACGGAACGGTCCTCAGCGCAGGCTGGGCCGGGGACGGCGGCAACCAGGTCAAGATACGCCACAACAGTGTCTATACCACCGCCTACCTCCACCTCAGAGGCTTCGCGAAAGGCATCAAGGCAGGTGCAAAAGTGCATCAAGGTGATGTCATCGGCTATGTCGGCTCTACAGGAGCCTCAACCGGACCTCACCTTGATTTCAGAGTCTGGAAAAACGGTACTCCCGTCAATCCGCTCACTATGGAATCCCCTTCCGCCGAACCGGCGAAAAAGGAAAATCTGAGCGCGATCGATTCGCTGTGGCGCAACTACCGCGCGCAGATAGATTCCCTTTCAAAAATAGATTAGCGACCGCGCGCCTCGGCGTTCTTCTTAGCCCAGAACATCGACTCCTCCATTACGGCGTCGGATTCCTCCTGGTAGCCCCAGGCCTGAAGGATTATACCCTTCATTCTAAGAACATTGGCTCTGTCGAGATCGTCGGTGGCAAGAGCGAACGCATCCTCGAAATATGCACGCGCCCTGTCGCGGAGCGCCCCTTCCTCCTGGATTCTGGTGAGACGGGCGACGTTGCTCGCCCTGAAGAAAGGACGGTTCATCTCCCCCACCACGTCGTTCTGCAGATCCTCATAGAGGCAGTCCAGAATGGTCCCGGAGTCATCAGTCTGATTCGCGAGAGTGGCCTTCATCTGCAGAAGATAGGCCGCAGCGGCAGGCTCGCCGCAATTCTCGAGGAATTCCTTCATCTTCGCAAAACCTTCGGCGTCGAAAGCCTCGTCGGGGCCCACGGCCTTGCTGTGGGTGAATTCGCGGGCGGCGATGGAGAGCACTGAACTGGTCTTGCGCACCACGTCCTTCTCGCCCAGAGTCTGGACGAAGAAGTCGCGGTTCTTGAAGACCATCTGCATCGGCTCGCTGTAGATGTCATACACTCCGCGCGCAAGGATTGCCCAGTTTTCGCTCCGGGCAAGTTCCTCCTTCGACTTTCCGGCAAGGTACATGACGGAAATCTCGTTCATCAGGCCGCTCAGATGCGCCTTTGAGAGCACGGTAAGGTAGTTCGAGACGTCCTCGGCGGTCTTCTCGCCGTTCTCATAGGCCTCGCGGGCCTTCTCCATCGAAAGCTCGGGATTCAGGGCCTCCTTCGCTCCGGCGATGAATTCGTCAGGCTGGCGGGCACCCACCATCGTGTGCACGAGAAGCTGGTTGTTCGGGTCGATGAACAGGAAGGTCGGATAAGCGCTGACGCCGTATTTCTTGTTGAACTTCAGTCCTTCGCCCTTCTCCATGTCGAACTTCACGCAGTAGAAGTTCTCGTTGAAGAAATCCGCCACCCTGTCGGTGGTGAACACGTCGCGTGCCATCATCTTGCAGGGGCCACACCAGGAAGTGAAGCAGTCCATGAAGATGATCTTGCCCTGGGCCTTCGCCTGGGCAAACATCTCCTCGGCGGTGATGTCCTCGGGAGCGAAATTGATACTTCTGTTCTGGGCGGAAACGCCCGCCGCGAAGCAAAGTGCCGCGGCAGCTGCAACGCAGCACGCTAAAATCTTTTTCATATTCTCTAGAATGACCATTTGTAACACATCTTGTGGATCTTTCCGAAGCCGGAGCGGACTCTCTCGGACCCAAGGTCGAGCGAACCGTTCGCCGGATCGAGGAGATATTCATAAACCTTGCCATTTCCGGTCGCGTCGTCGTAGGTCGCGATGAAGATGAGCTGGCAGGGATTGGGCACGAACACCTGGTAGATGGACTGATGTTGCATCTTCATCATATAGATGCAGGTCACCTCCTCTCCGGAGGGAGCCTCCCAGCACTCGTAGGCAGGGCTTCCGGAATTGTACTTGAAGATATATACTCCGCTGCCGCCGCCGTAATAGACGTATTCGCCGTTCAGCGTACCCGTCAAGGTGCAGGCGGAAGATATTCCGGGGCAGGAATCCATATCGTATTTCGCGACGCCTATCCCGGTGGAGCCGGGGTCGGAATTGATGAAGTCGGAAACGAGCAGGGAATACTTCCCGTTCTTCTCCATAAGGGAGTACTCGTAATAATTCCTTCCGTAGTCAGAAACCACCATCCTCATCCCCACGTCATTCACGTCGAACGCGGAAAGTGACTCGTCCTGCTCAGCGAAGCCTTCGACCTCCACGCCGCCGTAGGGCAGCTGGAGGAAGCGCTGGTTGGTCTGGTCATAGACAATCGCGTCGAAACTGTTGGCGGGGAAAATCGCGCTCCACTCGGCAAGCGTGCCGTAGTCGCCACGGGCGGGTTCGCCGAAGAAGTTGGTCCTCGTGACGCCCGAGCTCATGAAGTTCGCGCTGTGGATGCGGTTGTTGTTGATGACGGTCTCCTTGCGGTACATCGTGTAGATGACCTCTGTGGGGGCCTGCACTTCGGGGGCGTTCCAGAAAAGGTCCTTGAAGGGGAAGGTGGGCTCGAAACTTATCTTGTCCACGCCCAGGAACTCATTCTCCGAGGCGATGAGTATTTCTCCGGAGCCCAGACAGGCGGCGGAATGGCAGATGTTCTTGGGCTTGCCGCTCATGGGCCTGCCGTTCGTGCCGGCGAACAGGCCCGTGAAGACGCGGTCCTTCGTGACGCCGGTCTTGACGTAGTCGTCGACTATCAGGCCGACGTCAGTGTTGCCGTCTTCGGTCTCGTAAAGCACCATCCAGCCGTCGGAAATGGTCTCGTCGACCTGCACAGAGGTGCGGAAATAAGTCTCCACATCGGTCTTGAGGTCCTTCACGGCAAGGTGAACGACCCATTTTCCGGAAGGCTTCGTTATCGGAGCCTCGAGGGCGAGGGAGTGCGACAGGGTGTCCCTGGAATAAATCGTGCCTCCGACAACGGCCTGGAATATGGTCCAGGTGCATTCGAGATCAGGATCGCCGGAAACCACCTCGTTTCCGTTCAGATACAGTTTCGGGGAAATTCTCAGGGTATCGTAACGATACACGGCGTAGCTCGAAAGAGTTCCCGTGCCGGTGGTGTCAATCACGATCTCGTCCAGTTCCCTGTAGTCATAATTCCCAAGGTCCTTGTAACAGCCTGTGGGCATTGCGATGAGCGCAAAAAGCAAAAATGCTAAAAATGTCTTTTTCATATGGCTGCAATTTTAAGGGAATACGACTTCGAAACCGTTCTCGTCGGTAAGGGGCGTGTCGTGGGAATCGTTGTACTCGGCCAGTGCCAGCTTGCATTTCATCACCAGATAAGCGGCGACGGTGCTGGTTATTTCGGTTTCCGGAAGTTCCGCGCTGCCCATCGTGTAATAAATCCTGAAGAAGGAATATCCCGCCTGCTGGATGATGAAGGCGAATTTCACGGCGCTGTAGGACCCGAAATATCTCGCGAAAGACATATACGGATAGGTCGCGGAATCCCATTCATCGGGTTTGGCAAGGAAATTCTTCACGACCAGATAGAGCTTGCAGGACTCGTCCGCGCCCTGATGGAAATTGTCATTCTCCTGCAGTTCGAACACGATATGACCCGAGCGGTCGGTGAAGTTGCTGTAGTTCTCGGGGATGTTGATGTACAGGGGGTAAGTGCCCTGATAGCCTCCAGCGGGAAGCACATAATCCTGAAGCTCGAAATCCACGAGGTCGATGTCGCCCTCCACCGCCTTGAGCCGGAAGGTCCTGTCAACCGGAGATGGCATACCTGCGAGGCGGACGTGGAAATTCACTGAATCCCTGTCCAGGACGGTGTAGGCGTAATTGAAGGTCAGGCTGTCGGAAACGACGGTCTCGGTTCCGAACCAGATGTTGAGGGCGGAATAGCTTTCGTCATAGAACTTCAGTTCGTTCTGCTGGCAGGAAATGCACAGCAGAGCAGCGACGAAAGACAAAATCAATGCAGTTTTTTTCATACTCTTTCCTCCTATCTGTTAGGCTGGCGGTTGGCGGCGTCCACTTCGGAATCCGGAATGGGGAAGATGTAACCCTTCACGTCAATCAGATTCTGGTCGGAGCCGGCGATAGTCGCCGTGTTGAGACGTTTGTAATAGAAGAACAGCTGCCCCTCGCCTATGAACTCCTTGCGGAACTCCGAGGTCATCGTGGTCCTGAAATCCGACGGGTCGCGGCCCAGTTCATTCAGGCCCCTTGCCTTGCGCACCGCGTTCAGGGCATCCTTCGTGGACTCGCCCTGGTACTCCTGACACTCGGCAAGGATATAATACATCTCGGATAGTTTCAGCATCACCATCTTGTTCTGGTAATAGGTATCGTCGCTCGAGGACGTGTTGTACTTCGCCAGGTAGCGCCTGTCGAGGCTCGCGCCGGTGCCGCTAGTGAACAGATACAGATAACGGTAGTCGTCGGTATTGTTCTCATACAGCGACAGAAGTCCGCTGTAGCTCATCGAGAACACACTGCTGCCGCCCTCCATCGAGAAATAGGTCTCCGCGATGGTTTCCTGGTCTGCCACATCTATGGCGAAAAGCTGCTCGGAAGCGCCCGTGTAGTCGGTTCCCGAGAGCAGGAAGGCCTGGGGAGTGAAGCTGAACTTGCCGGAATTTATGACCTCGAGGGCGCAGTCCTTGGCGTTGGAGTAGTCCCCCATATAGAGGTAAACACGCGCCAGAAGGCCCTTCACGGCATAATAGTTCAGGTGTAGCTGACGATTCAGCAGATAGCCGTTGTCCACGAGCTGGGTGATCTCCTGCCCTGTGTAGATCGGATCCTTCTGAAGGTAAGTCAGGGACTCCTGAAGGTCCGCGAGGCACTTCATCAGCACCTCGTAAACGGTATACTGGTAGGTCTGCTTCGGCGAATAGGAAACGACATAGGGAATCGAGGGCTTGGTGGGCTCGATCTGGTAGTTCGCGCCGAACATGCGCAGAAGGTCGAAGTGGATGAAGGCGCGCAGCGCCAGGGCCTCGCCCTTTATCACCTCATAGTTTACTCCCGTGAAGACGTCCTTGTGCTCGTCAATCGTCTCGAGGAGCTTGTTGTCGTTGGCTATGGCAGTGTACATTCCGCGCCATATCGAAAGGATGCGGTTCTTGGGATAGGTCGCGTCATAGTCGTACTGCGCGTCGTCGTTGTACGTGCTGTTGTGGGATTCCCACTCCTGGCCCAGAACGCCCATCATGCCGAAACGCAGTTCGTTCGTATAGAGGCTTTCCTTCACCAGAAGGGTATAGACTCCGGCAAGGGCTTCCTTGTAGCCGGATTCGGTGGTGAACATCTCCGTGTCCTTGATCTGGGACTGGGGCTGCACGTCCAGCCACTTGCTGCAGGAAACAGTCAGAAGGGCGACGAAGGTCGCGATAAAAATAATCTTTTTCATATCCTTAGAATGTTACCTGTGCCGAGAAAGAGAATGTGCGTGCGAAAGGATAGCTCGTGCCCCTCTCGGTCTTCACGGTGGAAAGGACGAAGAGGTTGTTGGCATAGAATCCCAGTTTGAGACGTTCGATCTTTATGCGGCTCAGATCCAGCCACTTGAAATCGTAGTAGAAGTTCAGCGAAGAAAGAGTCATCTCGTTCTTCTTTTCGATGAAGCGGGTCGTCGGACGGGTGGTCGTCGGGGTACTGGTGATGCGCTTGAAAGCGGCGTTGTCGCCGACGTTCTGCCAGGTACCGGTAAGAACTCTGCGGTCCACGTTGTAGGCGACGTCCACATTCTCGACCCTCTGCACGAGGGTGGAGTTATAATAGTCCTCCCCCAGCCTGTAGGCGAAGGAAACGTTGAGGCCGAAGCCCTCGTATTCCATATTCAGACCGAAGTTTCCGCGCACGATGGGGTTGGTGTCGCCGGCGGCGATCTGGTCGTTGGCGTTCCACTCGTAGGTCGTGCCGCCGTCCTTGGTGCGGAAAATCTCCTTACCGTTGACCGGGTCGATGCCCAGCGACTCCACAGCCCATATGACGCTCATCGACTGGCCCTCCTCGTAACGGGTGAGGGGCGAAGTGAGATTGTCCGTCTGGGTGTCCTGATTCTCGTTGCTCTGCTTCAGGGCGTCGGAGATATTGCGAAGCACGTTGGTGTTGTGCGCAATGGATCCGGTAAGAGTGAAGAATGCGTGTTTCGAGGGGTTGCGGTAGAACTGCCAGTTCATCGTGGCCTCGACACCCTTGTTCTGCACCTCTCCGAGGTTCTCCTTGTAGGAGGTGAATCCCGTGGAAGGAGGAAGGGTGAAGTCGATCAACAGGTTGTCAGTGTTGCTTATGTAGTAGTCGAAACGCAGATTCAGGCCGGCCTTGAGGCGCAGGTCGAAACCGGCGTTGATATCCATGGTCTCCTGCCAGCGGAGCTTGTCGTTGGAAAGGGCCAGCAGATAGGCTCCGGAAATGTTGTCATACAGCTGGTTGGTGAAGAAGCTGTAGGTCGCCATGGCCTGGTAGGGATTGAAGTTCTGCGAACCGGTGCTTCCTATCGAGGCGCGCAGCTTGAGCTGGTCGAAGACGTCGCTCTTCTGCATGAACTGCTCGTGGTGCACGTTCCAACCTATACCGGCGGACCAGAAGGTACCCCAGCGGCTGTCGGCTCCGAACACGGAGGACGCGTTCGAACGCACGCTCAGGTCCGCGAGATAGCGGTTGTCATAGGAATAGTTCGCGGCCCCGATAAGGCCGATTTCGCGCGATATCGACTCGACTCCCGTGGGCACTCCCCCTTCGGCATACTGCTTCGCGAAGGAGATGTAGTCCACCCTGTTGTTCAGGAAGCCCCAGGCCGTCATTCCATGGGATTCGGACTCGTTGTCGCTGATGTTGGCGCCGGCATTGACGAAGATCAGGTGCTTGCCCCAGGTCTTGGAGTAGTTCGCCGTCGCATCGGCGCTCAGAGTGAGCGCAGTACCGTCTCCGATGGTATAGGAGCCCCTCTGGTAATAGGAATCTCCCGTCCAGCTGGCGAAGCGCGTATGGTCGCCCGGATAGAACTGCTCGGAATGGTTGTCGGTGTAGCTCAGACCGACACGGCCCGTGAGTTTGAGCTCCGGAAGAGCCTGCCACTCTATGTAGAAATTTTCCGTGACTCCGAGGTACTGGGTGAAGTCCTTGGTGCCCAGGGTGGCGTTGTACATGGGGTTGTAGTAATTCGTCACGGTCGAGGATGCGGATGACGCATAAGTTCCGAGAAGCTTGTTCACGTTGCCGTTTTCGTCGTAGATCTTCCAGTAGGGATTGAGGTTGACGTACTCGGAGAATGACCCGTAGGGCGAGTTGTCCGCACGGTTGGAAGTCACTCCCAGGACGTTGCGGAACATCAGGTTGCGGTAGCGGTACGAAAGATTGATCGTACCGCTGAGGGTCTTTCGGTCGGAACCCTTCATAACTCCCTGCACGTCGTTGTACGACAGGTCGATACCGTAACGCATCGCGGTGCTTCCGCCTTCGACATAGATCGAATGCTTCTGGCCCAGTCCGGTGCGCACCGGCTGCGAGAGCCAGTAAGTGTCCACGCCCTCGCGGACCGCTTTCAGCACTTCATTGTACTCCTCATTGAGATACTGCTGGGTGTAAGGATTCGCAGCCGTGTAGCGGCCGGAAGCGACTTCCACCTGAAGTTTCTCCTCGGCATTGCAGACGTCGTACCAGCTCAGGTCGGGGACTTCGATGTTGAAGTTTCCGTTGTAGGAAAGCTTGAGTTGGCCCTCCTGGGGCATGATCGTCTCGATCACGACGACTCCGTTCGCGGCCTTGGATCCATAGATGGCCTTCGCCGCGGCATCCTTCAGGATGGTGATGCTGGAGACCCTGTTCATGTCGAGGTCGAAGACCTTTTCGGTCGTGGTCTCGAAGCCGTCCAGAATGAACAGAGGCTGGTTGGGGTTGCCGTTGTACTCTCCGTTCAGGTCCTGCAGCGAGGAGCCGCCTCGGATCTGGATGTCGGGCATCGTGTTCGGGTCGGAACCCATCTCCATATTGTCCATGATGACAAATGAAGGATCGAGGTTCTGGAGGCTCGCAAGGATGTTCTGGTTGGAAATCTTCTTCAGGTCGTCCGCGATAAGGGTCGCGGCGCTTCCCGTGAAACTCTCCTTCGTGCGCTCGAAATATCCGGTCTTCACGACTCCTTCGAGCATGTTCGCCTCGTCCTCGAGCTCGACCTCGAGCGGGATATGTATTTTGGACATCGGTATTTCCTTTGTCTTCATACCCATAAAGGACACCGTCAGGACCAGATCCGGCCTCTCGCCGATCTTGAGCGAGAAGTTTCCGTTCTTGTCCGCAACGGCGTAGGTGGACTTGTCGCCCTTGACCGCAATCAGCGATCCGGGAAGGGCGTCGCCGTAGCTGTCCACCACGGTTCCGGTGACGGTCAGAGTCCGCCCCACACGGGTGGCGGCGACCATCGTTTTCTTACCGCTCGTATCCTGTGCCGCTCCCACCTTGCTTACGGCAACGCTCCGCACCTGGGCGCGGAGCGTGCTTGTATTGACCGCAATCAGGGAAATGAGCAGCAGGGCAAGCGTCTTGCCTGCCTTTCTCATTCGCCTGCTTCAGATTCGGGAGTCTCGACAGCGAAAGGAGCAGTGTTCTTCACGCAGCGGATCGCGGCATAGTATGCGGAATACTTCTGGTAGGATATATTCTTGCCCGTCACGGCCTCATACGCAGGAAGGACAGTGAATATATAGGAAGCATTCGCCATCTGATAGGAGCCTGCCTGGTCGAACATAAGAGCCCGTCCGCCACCCATCATGGGAGCATACATATAAAGTCCTGCGAGCTGACTTTTCAGGAATTCATAGAAGAGGGGATTGAACTGACCGTCCACAATAGAAACAGTCTGGGCAGCAGCCTCGGCAAGAGAAACTTCACTCGATATTTCAAAATCCTCGGGAAGATGCCAGCCGTCGGGGCAGATGCCCTGCAGATAGCCGTTCCCCGGCTCGCCGCCGTTGAAGGCCACGGTCTTGTTGTACAGGCGGCCGTATTCCTCAATGTTTGCATCGTCCAAATTGGGTGAAGCGTAGCCACTCTCATCCAGGGCGCTTCCGTCGGGAGCAGTCGCAGTCCTCAGGTTCTCCGCCATCCAGAGATAGCCGTCGAAATAGGCTGTGCTGTACTCGTTGCCCTCGACATCCTTTACCATATAGGGAGCGTTCGTGACCTTGAGAGGTTCGCCATCATAGTCAGCGGTGACGGCGCCGTTCTTGAAGAACACTGCAGAAATGCCTTCGGGAAGCTGGCATCCGTCGCCGAGACCTCCGTCAGTGAGCATATAGACGAAAAGGGAGTAAGGCACTTCCTCTTCTGAACCGTCTATTTCATCATATTCATATGCAGCGAAAGCGATGGCTTCGCCGTCTTCGTCATATACTCCGTAAGCGGCATAGTCTGTTGTGAAATCATCGGCGCTCACCAGATAAGCCTCGAGGACAACGTCGAAGGAAACGGGATCCACATCCTTGCCGGTGATGGCCTTTCCGCTCAGGGTAATCTCAGAAGAAAGGTTGACCTTCTGGCCGAACTCGACGGCGGGAGCGGTGACGCTGATCTTGCTCGCGGACTCGTCAATTGTAGCGCTCCATCCTTCGTCGCAGGCAACGTCGATGCTCTTCAGGAATGCGGAGGTATAATCGAAATCGATGGTCTCGCCGGGCTGGAAAGTGGTGGCATACTTCACATCGCTCTTGATTTCGATGATGCCACTGATCTTGGACTGGTCGATCGAAACGCTGATAGTCGCGGGAATGGTCTTCTCCTCCTCGCGGTTCACGGCCTTCAGTTCGATGCTGCCGTCGAAAGCAAAGGATGCTTCGGTCCCTGCGGGAGCCTTGATGGAGATGCTGGTCACGGTCGCATTCACCGTCCAGCCTTCGGGCTTGGAGCTGACCTCGACATAGTCGATGTTCTCAGCTGTTGCAGTAATGTTCTGCGACTCTCCGAGGTTGAAGGTCGCGGAAGTTGATGCAGGAGTCCAGGCAACTACTACCTGAGGTTCTTCCTTCTTGCAGGCGGCCAGCGCGAGTACACATAATACCGCGACTGCCATTGACTTGATGGTTCTCATAATTGATAAAATAATATGTGTTATTGTTGAATTACTACCACTAACCACTAATGTTCTATACAAATTTAGAAACAGAATGCAAAAATCCAATGCACCCCACCCCAAAAAAATCAATTAAGATATAAAAAACTTGTTTTCACCATCCCCGACATACACATCCCGCTTTTTAACCCGACGTTTCACAATCAAATTCGAGTTTATAGAATTGATTCCCCTGCGTCGCGCGCGTCGTGCGTTTCGGCTTGCAGGCAGGGTTTGGAAAAACGCCTCACTGTCGTTCGGCCCCACCACTTCGCTTCGCTGCGTGGTCCCCCCTCTTACATGCCGAGGGTGGCATGTTTTTTCGCAAATCCCTGCCTGTCGCGCTTTCGAAACCGCACGCCACGACTCCTGCCGCAGACGGCCTTCGGCCTCTAACCCCGGTCTCAGCACCCCTCGCCGCAACGTTTCTCCGCGAGCTGGATGCCATGCCGCGCCCGGCAGCTATGCTCCGCGGCCGTTGCATGGGCACTCCGTCCATTCTC
>R20__coassemble_638_pt1 | contig 24203 bp, 16 predicted proteins | sample R20__metabat2_low_PE_040 | metagenome-assembled genome bin R20 | reverse complement strand
CGTTTTTCCAAACCCTGCCTGCAAGCCGAAACGCACGACGCGAGCGACGCAGGGGAATCAATTCGATAAACTCGAATTTGGTTTGGGCTGTCACGAGTGCAAAAAATCGGGGAAAAGTTTGTAGTCGTGACAGCAGAAAGGGCGAAATCGGCGGTTTCGGTGTCACGAGTGCAAGAAATCGGGCAAAAGGCAGCAGTCGTGACAGGGGATGTGGGGGAATAGGCAGGAGAGGTGCGAGATGAAGAATCTGCCGCCAAGCGGGAAGCCGGTTAAAGTGACTTATCCTCAGGGTTGAGTATGTTGACAGGAGCGAAATCCACCCACTGCGTCTGATTCACGAGGGCTGAAGGAAATTTTTCTTTGAGAAGTAACTCAGAAATGCTTATTTTAGAAGGAAATTTGTGCGGTGAACAATGAAACGATTCCTATTATTTATGCACGTGCTGTGCATCGTGCTGTGTTCGTCAAAACCAGTCAGGGTGGCCTGTATCGGAGACAGCATCACCTACGGCCACGACATCGACGATCGCGAGCACCACAGCTTTCCAGCCGTGCTGGGACAGCTTCTCGGACCGGACTATGAAGTCCGGAATTACGGCGTATGCGGCGCGACCCTTCTCAGAAAAGGAGATATGCCGTATACAGAAGAGCAAGCCTATGCCGAAGCGAAGGATTTCCTTCCAGACATAGCGGTCCTCATGCTCGGCTCGAACGACACGAAGCCGCAGAACAGCGTCCACGCCGCCGACTTCCCTGATGACCTTTCCGCCATCATTTCCGAGCTGCAGGCTCTGCCTTCACATCCCCGGATCTATCTTTGCGCCCCGCCGAAAATATATGACAACAGGTTCGGCATCGTGGACGACGTGCTTTCCGGCCGGTATCTCGAGATCATCAAGGAATTTGCCGCCTGGCGATGGCTTGAATATGTCGACCTTTATGACCTCCTGGCTTCCGACGTCTCAAAATTCTATAGCGACGGGGTCCACCCGAGCGCAGAGGGAGCGGAACTGATCGCAAAAAAAATTCACGAAGCCTTCTGTCTGAGGGGAGACACGGGAAAGCCCGGGAAAAGAGTGCTGTTCATCGGTGACAGCATCACCGACGGGGCCTGGGGTCGCGCGGACAGCGCCCCGGTGCCGCAGAGAGACCATTATGACCAGAACCACGTGCTGGGACACGGCTACCAGCTCTGCTGCGCCCAGTATTGGATGAGCCGCCGTCCCGAAAAAGGTTACCGCTTCTATAACCGGGGCATAGGCGGTGACAAATTGTTCGGAGCCCTTTTCGACCGCTGGGACGAGGACGTTTTCAGCGTAAGGCCGGACGTGGTTTCACTGCTCGTCGGGATAAATGACACAGGGGATTACACAGCGGACACCTTCCCTTTCGAGGAATGGGAAAGCCGCTACAAGACGCTCCTTGAAAAGACCCTTGCCTCCGACCCGGAGATCAGCATTGTGCTCTGCACTCCTTTCTGCGGCAATGTCGGAGCGCAGAAAATAATGGGCTTGTATGACATCCGGAAGCCAGTAGTGGACCGCCTCGCCGCCATCGTTCGCTCCCTTGTCTCGGAATACGGCCTTACATGTGTCGATTTCAACGCCATGTTCGAGCGCCTGGCCTCGGAAGGCAAGGCCCGGGACGAAAGATACTGGATTTGGGACGGCATCCATCCGACGGCACAGGCCCACGAGCGGATGGCTCAAATGTGGAACAAAGCCGTTCGAAAAGCCGGAATACTAAAATAAAACACAACATATATGAATCACAAACTCATCGCAATCCCCCTGCTGCTCGTCGGCATGAGCCTTTCGGCGCAGATAAGGGTCACATCGCACCAGGTAGGCTGGGAGAGCATCCCGCCCCAGGCGCAGAAGGCAGGATACAGCCTGCAGAAATCCGTGACAGCTCAGATCGACAACGACGCACAGCTGGAAGAAATCCTTCTTTTCGGCCACGACAACGGCCATTGGCCGGAATTCGACCTGTTCAAATTCTATGTCGCCGTCGTGGGCAGTTATGACAAACAGGTGAAGTACATCTCCGACGAACTCGTCTGCGACAATTACAACCTGCTGATTCAGGACCGGAATCTCGACGGGAAGTCCGAAATCTACATCAATTACATCCAGATGGACACCTTCAAGGTCGACAGCCGCGGCTACAATATGAGCGCCGTGCGCTGCACGGACCGCATCGAATTTGCAAAAGAGGAGGAAGAGTGATATGAAAAGGACACTTGCAACCATCGCGGCGATACTCGCCTGCGCCATCGCCATCGCGGCCCCGAAAGCCGTGAAACAGCCCGAAAAGATGAAGGCCCTCATCATTGCGGGCCAGGACGGAAGTCACTGGTCTGAAGGTGCGGCCTCCTGTATGCAGGCCATACTGGACGGCAGCGGACTTTTCGAAGCCGAAATCCTCATCACACCCACCTGGGGCGAAGATATCAGCGCATTGAATCCTTCCTTCAAGGACTACTCCGTTGTAGTCATAGACTACGGCGGAGTGGAATGGGCGGAACCCGTAAAAAAGGCCTTCGAGCAGTATGTCGGCGAAGGGGGCGGGGTGGTGTTCCTGCATTCTTCGGTGATTCCGATGGAGAACTGGGGGGAGTACAACAAGATGACCGCGCTGGGCGCGTGGAACGGCCGCGACGAGAAATGGGGGCCGTACGTGTACATCAAGGACGGGAAAACCGTGTATGATTACTCCCCCGGCTGGGCCGGCCATCACGGCCTGCAGCACAAGGCGGTCATCGACAACATCGCCACGGAGCACCCGATAATGAAGGGGCTGCCCGAAAGCTGGCTGCACTTCAAGGACGAGATCTACACGAAGATGCGCGGCCCGGCTCAGAACATGGAGATTCTCGCCACCACCTTCGACGACGGCAGGGGCGAACCCATGATGTGGACCGTCAGGTACGGCGGCGGACGCGTGTTCGTGGACCTTCTGGGCCACTGCGGCAGCGACCCTAACATGACCTACTCGATGACCTGCGCGGGTTTCCAGATAACCTTCATCCGCGGCTGCGAATGGGCGGCAAGCGGTAACGTGACCTATAACCTTGTCGGAGATTTCCCTCTGAAGGACCAGTGCACCTTCAGGATGGATTTCAAGGCACCTTTCAATGCACGATAAGCCGGGGAAATGAACCTTGTCAAACTTTTCAAGAAGATAGCACCCTTCGTGAAGCCGTACAGGTGGCTGGTGCTGATAACGCTGATCCTGACCCTCGCGGGTTCGCTGATAGCGCAGGTCAACGCCGTGGTGCTGGACAGGACCGTGGATGCCGTGAACGCCCTTGTGGGAGCCGCTGACTTCTCCTGGGCGAAAGCCGTCAGGATACTGACAATCATTTCGATAGTGCTGCTGAGCAAGGAAGTGCTTTCGGCTCTTATAACCTTCTTCCAGAACTATTTCGGCGAGAGGATGAGGGTGTTCGTGAGCAAGGACATGAGTCAGGCCGTCGTGGACAGGATTCTGACCTTCAGGATGGCTTTCTTCTCAAGACAGGAGAACGCGACCGGCCAGCTCCAGACCCGCATCGACCAGGGTGTGAGCAGCTTGAGCCGCACCGTGCAGAACTTCTTCATCGACCTGCTGCCCCTGTTCACAAGCGCGATTCTGGCGCTCATACTGATGTTCGCGGCCAACGTCTGGGTAGGGCTCACGGCCCTCGGAATCGTGCCTCTGTACATCTGGATAACCATCCGGCAGGCCCGCAAGCTCCAGGGCTGGCGCCGCAACATGCGCAACTACCGCGAGAAGAAGAGCCACGGGATAATGAGCATAATCGAGAGCATCAACGTCATAAAGAGCTTCAATCGCGAGCAGATCGAGAGCGAAAAGCAGTGGGACCTGCAGACCAAGTTCACCGACGATCAGATGAGGGTACGCAAGACCTCCTTCTACTTCGACGCCGTGAAAAGTTTCGTCAAGCAGGTGGGAACCGTGCTGATTATAATCCTGACGGCCTACCTCGTGCTGACCGGCTATCCGGGGATGACGATAGGAAAGATAATGTACCACGTGATGCTCTTCGCTAACGTGACCGCGCCCATAACCCAGCTGCAGCGCATTTTCGACGACATGAACGACGCCCTGATCTATGCCGAAGGATATTTCGACATCCTCGACAGCGACGGCGACGTCGAACCCAGCGGGACATGGAAGCCCGAAAAGGTCGAGGGACGCTTCGAAATCAGCGGCGTGGACTTCACCTACCCCAACGGCAACAAGGCCCTGCACAATATAAACATGAACATAAATCCCGGCAGAATCACGGCCTTGGTGGGCCTGAGCGGCGCCGGCAAAAGTACCATAGTCAACCTTCTGGACAAGTTCTACGAGCCTGACTGCGGCAGCATAAAGCTCGACGGAGTGGACCTCAGGGAATGGGACACGCATTTTCTGCGCGACAACATTGGCCTGGTGCTCCAGAAGAACCACATCTTCGACGGCACTATCGCCGAAAACATCCGCTACGGCCTTCCGGACGCCACGGACGAGCAGGTCGAACAGGCCGCCCGCAAAGCCTATATCTATGACCAGATAGCCTCGCTCCCGAAAGGCTTCGAAACCCAGGCCACGGAGCTCTCCGGCGGGCAGCAGCAGAGAATCGCCATAGCCAGGATGTTCCTGAAGAATCCTCCGATCATCTTCCTGGACGAGCCCACCGCCTCGCTCGACGCCATCGCGACAGAGCAGATAAAGGCCAGCATCGACGAGATAAAGAAGGGCCGCACCGTGATAATAATCTCGCACTCGATCTCCCAGATCATCGACTCCGACATAATCTACGCTCTCCAGAAGGGCAGAGTCGAGCAGAGCGGCGATCCCGACAGCCTGTACGAAGAGGGCGGAGTTTACAAGGACATAGTCGATGCCTCCGCCCGTTCGCTCAACGTCGAGAAACTGGCTCAGATCACAAGCTGATCTCGAACAGAGATTCTCTGGTAGTCACAAAAAGAGTCTTCCCTTCCGGTCCTCCGAACGCCAGCGCGGTCGGACGCTCCGGGAGGGTGATTGTTTCGAGCAGTTCCCCCTCGGGAGTATATTTGCGGATGTCGCCCATTCCGGCATAGATATTCCCGTCGGGGTCCACCGCAATGCCGAACTCGGCGGGGATGCCGGTCGCAACAGGATTGGAAAGCCTTCCCGCGGAGTCCACATCGAGCCTGAAGACCATCTTGTGCTCCTCGTCGATGGTGTAATACGGAGTTCCCGGAACTGCCGCGACGAGCGATGCCGTACGGGTCAGATCGTGGGTCTCGGGGATGTAGGTTTTCCCGTCCGGTGCGGCGAAATACCTCTCGGGAACCATCGCAATGGCCCGGAGATAGTCGTGTCTCCAGCGGTCGGCGGGGTAACAGGCCTCGGCAACGGATTCCAGAGAAGATGATTCCACACAGGGGAGCACCTCGAAAGTGCCGTCAGGATCATCCGGATCGATCGAATATGCGAGAGGGCCCCAGCCGCCGTTGCCCCAGCCGCTCCAGTCGTAGTTCTCGTCGGCGAGCTTTCGCACGTCGTCAGCTCTGCCGTCGGGAGCATAACCGCTCTGCGGATCATAGCGCACGACAACCAGCAAACGCCCTTCGCTGTCGCAAGCAAGTTCCATAGGCTTGTAGGGAAGGTCCGTGACGAGATTCATCTTCCCGGTAACGGGACTGTAGCGGTAGATTCTGCGCTGCAGGCACTCCAGGAAATAGGCATTTCCCTCGCCGTCGGTCGCAAGGCCCTCGGCGAACTGGAAGCCCGTGGCGATGCGGCGAGCCTTCCCAAAGAGCGGACGGGCGAATTCCGATGCGGTCTCGGAGCCTTTCACGGTAGCGCTCGCGAAGGACCAGGGAAGTATCTTCTGCTCTGAATTCAGATCGGCCAGAGCGTAGTTGTGCGGTTGCTTCACCTGTCCGTAATTGCGGAAATTGCGGAAAACGATGTTGCTGCAGTTGCTGACCTTGAAAGCGTAAGGCCATGGGGTCACGACCCTGATGACGCGGAAGGTGTTGGTCCCCGCAAACATGATGTCGGCGCAGTTGTTCATGTCCACGGGCTGGCACTCCAGACCCTCGCGGCTTTCCTCCTCGGTCTGGAAGCCGTAGAGTTTCCAGTTGCGCACGTTGTCGAAGCGGGCCTCGCTGCGCACGTGATGCTCCAGCGAAATGCAGAAAACGCTCGTGGGGGTATGGGTGTTGCTGACATACAGGCCGCTCGTCGCATAGCTGCTGGCGGTCCAGATGTCCTTCAGGATTCCGCCGCCGCCGTCCGTCACCCAGAGGCTCCAGTACTGGTTGTCCCAGGCGAGGTCTTTCCCTTGCGCGGCAATCGGATGCTCGGGGCTGCTGACCTGGCGCGCCCCCCCTCTCCAGGGACGGTCCACCAGAGGGCCGAAGCTCATCGTGCCGTGGCCTCCGACGAACTTCACGTCATTGAGGAAGGAATCCTTTCCGGCCATCCACTTCACGCCGACGGCGCGATAGTTTATCGCTCCGGTGTTGATTCCGATACCGTTCAGATAGTTCTCCCCTCCCTTCGAGGATTCCAGAAGGGCCACGGGGCCGCCGAAACCGCTGAAAGCAGGGGTGCTCTCCCCTATAGCGAGCTGGGTGGCGAAGGGATGCAGGCCGATGAACTTTGTCTTTTCATTCATCTTCAGGGTCTCGCTGACCCTGTATTTTCCGCAGGGGAAATAGATGTTGTCGCCGCTGGCCATAGCGTTGCGGATCGCCTGCGTGTCGTCAGCCAGACCATCCCCCACGGCACCGAAATCGCGCACGTTGATCCAGGTGGACATCTGGGGAAGGAAGGGTATCTTGCGCTCAATCGAGGGCAGGGCCTTCAGTGGCTCGGCGCTGAAGGAAGTCTTGAACTCGGGCCCGGCGGCAAGGTCCTCCTGCACGACCCCGTAGGTGAAATCCGATACCTTATATATTTTCGAGGGAGCCTCGAGGGACTTTCCGCTCGAAGGCCAGAGGGCGAAAACGGGGGCATTCTTGCAGTAGATGTCCAGAAGGCTGAACTGGTTGATCTGACAAAGAGGATTTCCTATCTTCACGACGGCCTCCTTCACATTCTCGAAACTGCAGTTCTCCAGATACAGGCGCTCGAACTCCGCGCTGCAGTCCACCCCGACGGGGACGTTGCGCACGGTCATATTGATTATCGTGTAGATGGCGTCGTTGCTCCGGATTGCGGCTTTTTTCTGGCCTTCGAAATAATAGTCGACCCCGACCATCGGCCAGCCCGGACTGGTGCCGGCCGCCACGACTCCGTAATCTCCTCCGAAGAAGCGCAGGTCCTCGCTCTCGTTGCCGACCTCCACGACTCCCGCGAGACCGTCCCCGATCTCAAAATCGACGTGGTTCACAAAACTGTGCTGCGCGTAGTGAGAACGCACGCAGACGGCGTAGGGGTTGCCTTTTCCTATCTTGAGGTCGATGTTCGACAGGGCACTGTAGAATGTGCCTGCGGAAGCATCAGAGGGCCGCGACTCGCCCCGGGGGAAGTTCCCCGCAAAGAAAATCATATATCGGGCCTCGGGGCAGCGCTCTCCGATGTATCCGCGGCTGTTTTCGCGGGTCGCGGGCTCGGCGAACGCCTTGTCCTTTAGGATTATCTGCGGCCGCTTCGCGCCATAGCCTATCAGACGTACCGACGAAGGGATGTATATCGTATTGGATATCAGGTATTTGCCTTCAGGAATGAAGAGTATGCCGCAGTTGTGGTTCTGTTTTGTCCTGTCGATGGCGGCCTGGAGATCCAGGGTGACGTCGGTCTTGCCGCTCCCGTCGCCTGTGAAATACTCGGCATTGTCATCCGAGGGGCGCAGTTTATAAACAGACTCGGCGCTCAGCGAAACAGAGGCCGCTACGAGGCAAAGTGCAATCAGGAGTGATCTTTTCATTGTCAACGGTTTTTGAAGATTTCGGCGACGCACGAAATCATGCGCGCCGTGGAATGGGTCCATATTTCTTTGTAGGTGCAGTTGGACTGCATGGGGAAGTAGGGCTCGTCGTCGTTTTCGAAAGTCTCGATCCCGACGGGGACTGCCCCGACGACGTTCCCGGCATACGCCCCGTACAGGAGCGGATAGTCATAGCCGTCGCCGTAGATGGTGTCCATCGCGAAGGGATTCCAGCCGGTGATCCACTCGACCTGGCGCATCGCGATGTCTTTGAGAGCGGCATCTGAAAGGGCCTCGGCAACGATGAACGCAGCTTTCGCCTTTGCAAGGCATACTGCATTGAAGCCCCTGAACTGGTAGCTCACGGGGAAGCGGCGAAGATAGAAATCCCCGCCCAGATGGATTCCGTTGCGTACCTGGGCGTTGTATTCCTCCATAGTCGGAAGGCCTGTCTTCTCGCCCTCGTGGTAGAGATTTGAGTAATCGGTGTTGCCCACTTCATAAACCGCCGCGGGAAGCAGCCCGTAGGGTTCCATGACGCCGGACACAGCCTTCAGATAGTCAGAATATGCCTCCAGCGACGCAAGCCACTGCGAGGCGTCCGGATGCTGCGGGCAGGCCTTCAGAAGAAGCGCGAGGCCCTGCACCATGCGGTGCTCCTGGCTCTGGTGGTAGTATTGTATCGGCCGCACGTGGTCGGAAGCCTCATAGAAAAAGCCCCTCAGGGGGATGCTCCAGTCGCTGTGGAGTTCCATCTCCTGGGCGGCCATCACCCGGCGGGCCAGAGTGGCGGCAATGTCGAGATATTTCTTCTCCGCGGTCAGATCATAGAGCCGCATTGCCGACGTGAGGGCCATCGCGCTGATTTCTGTCTCGTTTTTGGAGGCGTACGGGGCGACGGGGCTGTCCGCGCCCACCGTGTGCGAGTCGAGTTCCTGCATGGCATAGTCGAAATCTTCGACCGCAGCCTCCCTGAGGCGGTATGCAAACACAGGGTCCATTTTTTCAAAATGCCGGAACGCCATAGCCTCATACTCCGCCGAGCGGAAATTGCTCAGCGGATTGCGGTCCGCCGTGCCCTGCATGTCGTCCTTGTCGCCACGGATGTTCTTTGTCCATATGCCTATTATAAGACCTCCTATGCGGTAGCCGTCGCCAAGACGCGTCTTGAGCATCCAGTTCAGGCCCCAGCGGGCCTCCTCGAGCACTCTTTCGTAGAGTTTGGGGTCAGAGTCCCTGACCTCGTCGGCAAGTTCCAGCAGGGCCACTCCGGCCTCGCAGTTGTTGCCGGTACCCTGGGTCAGGTCGGCCGCATCGTGCCAGCCGCCGGAAATGCTCACGTGCCTTCCGTCAGGATGATAGACGTACACGTCTTCGTGGCAGGGGTCGTGTATGCCCGGCTGGTCGAAACCGCAGCGCTCCGAGAAGAAGAAGTTCACCAAATGCCAGGCGGTCGCGAGATAGGCCGCAGAGCCTATGAAGAACGGCTTTGTCGAAAGATCCCCCACCTCGAGAGTATAGCGTCCGCTCCTGTCCAGGGGCGAAAAGTCCATAAGCGAGAATCCTCCCTCCAGAGGCTCGCAGCGACCTCTGAAGGCCACCCGGCCGGTCCTGTCGTCGCGCACAAGGAATTTCTCGGCGGAGCAGTTCTGCACCAGAGCCTGCTTGCGGGAGTCCTTGCGGTAGCCGTCGTGGCTGTAGGCGATGGCGCCGCGGCGCAGGTCGAAGCCGCGCGAATTCTCGGCCTCAACCTTGTCGATGCGCATGTCATCGACATACAGCCTCATCCTTTCGGAAGCCCCGGCAGTCTCACCGTTCATCATTATGCAGACCTCGAAGCCGGTCACCTTGTCGCGGTAGAGGTCCGGAATCTCCCAGATTATATGGGTCCACTCCCCGGGATGCACGGAAACGTAGTGGGTCCCCTCGAAGCGTCCGGGCGTCGGAGTGGGCTTCTCCCCTTCGTTCAGCAGGCCGAAGCCCAGGAAAGAAATGTAATAGCCCGGGGCATCCACATAGACCCAGCAGGAGAAACGGTTCCAGTCGCGCAGGTCCTCGCCGTCCAGCGGACGCAGGATTCCCGGCATGCCGTAATTCCTGTTGGACGGATTCTTGACGGGCCCCGACGCGGGCACGTCGATGCAGACGCTCGGCTCTCCGGAATGCGTCACAAGACTGTCCGTCCGCAGGATGCAGGCATCTTCGCTGTAGCCTATGATCTTCAGGGACTGAAAATCCGATGCGAGCGGGAGTTGACGGCTCTCAAGCACTTCCTTCGCCTCCCAGCGGGCCATTCCGGAGTCCTCGGTGAATTCCTGCATCGTACGGTGCACCAGGCGGCTGTCCCGGAGCTGGAAGCAGAGTTTCCCGTCAAGGAAATAAGGGTCGTTGCACTCAACGACCCCTTTGCAGCCGGCGGCGCACAGCACCGCCAGACCTATAACAATAACCAACCTACTTTTCAAGACACCACAGTATTGCGTTTGTGAACATCTTCACGAAATCCTCGTTCTCGTAGAGCTTCGGGCTGTGGCCCATCTGGAAATAGACGTTGCGCGCGCCCACGGAAGGATTTATCCACACAACGGGATGGTCACCCATCTTGAGATTGGTCTGGGCGGTGTAGCTGTCCTCGTCCACGTTGGCGAGCACCTGCACGTTGGGCCTGGGGGAGCGGTCGTAGATGTACCACTCGTCGTCGGGGACCACGAAGGAAGGGCTGACGCCCTGCATCACGGGATGTCCGGCCTCCTCGACGCGTACGGTTCCGTCAGAAAGTTCCGCGATATAGTTGTTGTAAACTATGCCTCCGAGAAATTCGGAAGCCCACTGCCACATCGGATAGCCGTCGAACTGGCCAAGAAGGCTGGCGTGGTGGAAACCGATCCATGAGCCTGTTCCATCCTCGATATACTCGATGAAAGATTCCATCGCCTCGTCCGTCCATGCATAAGGGGGATAGTTGAGCTGGATCACGAGGTCGCAGGAAGCGAGGCTCTCGCGGGTCATGGGCTCGGTGTTGTTGATCACGGTGAGGTCGAAATCCTGCTCGTCGGCAAGCTGCTGCAGCCATTCGAGGCCGGCCTTCACGAAGGGCTCGTGGAGTCCTCCCCTCTCGGTGAGGACGATGACGTTTTTGCGGGGGGCGCTGCAGGACATCAGTACCATTGCAAGCGCAAGAAGGGTGATGAATCTTTTCATATCAGTCTGCTGTTTGTTTCACTTTGGAACCCACAAGGGCATACAGAAGCATTATGACCTCGCATATCAGCACGAGGAAATAGGAGAATCTCCAGCCGCCGAAAGAGTCGGCCAGGAAGCCCTGCAGAAGGGGCAGAAGCGCTCCTCCGACAACTCCTATCATAAAAACTCCGGAAGCCTTGGAAGTGTATTTTCCGAGATGGGCTATCGAAAGGGTGAATATCGCGCCCCACATTATCGAATGGAAGAGCCCGACCGCAACGAGCACCGCAGGGCTGTCGAGGATTATCGCAAGAGTCGTCAGAACAGCGGCGCACACGGTCGTGAAGACGAGCTGCACCTTCGGGGCTATCTTGCTGAGCGAACTGCCCACGGAACGGCCCACGAGCATGCCTCCCCAGTAGAGTGTGGCGAGCAGTGCGGGCGAGGCCACGCCCTTCTCAATCGCGTAGAGATTGATGTTTCCTCCTATGCAGACCTCGGCACCCACGTAGAAGAAGATGGCGATGACGCCAAGGGTCAGATGGCTGAACGACCATACGCTCTTCTCGAGTTTCTCACCGCCCTCGGCCCTCGTGCCCTCGATGTCGGGAAGGGGAACGAAGCTCAGGGTGAACACGATTACCAGGATCACGGCCATCAGCGACAGGAAGGGCACGAAAATCTGGTTGATGCTGACCTGCTCCATCGCGACTCCTCCGAAGATGATTCCAGTAACGAAATACGGGGCTATAGTGGTACCGATGGAATTGGCGGTGCCGCCCATCGCGAGTCTCTGGATGGACTGGGTGCCCTTCACTGTGCAGGCGCTCAGATAGGGGTTGATCACGACCTGGAGGATCGTGGCGGAGGCCCCGGTCACGAAGGAACCCAGAAGGAACACTATGAAACCGAAGTGGAAGGAGATCTCGCCGGAGTGAATCATCGCGTCGGGCCAATGGGTCGTGACGAAGGAGGACAGGGCGGAAAGGCCGAGACCTGCAATCATCACTATGAGGCCTCGCAGGAGGGTACCCTTGTAGCCGTGCTTGTTGACCCAGTTGGAACCCACCGAACCGCAAACCGGATAGGCGAGGAACCAGGAGAAGGTTATCAGAGTCGCAAACGTGTTTTTAAGATTGCCGACATTCGAAAGAAAGGCAGTCTTGAGAGGACCCTGGAACTGGGTGTTCGCCGTAGTCAGGAAACCGACCACGAGAAACAGGAAGACCATTGCGAGGAACGGTCCCAGATAGTTTACCTGATTGTTGTTCTGTTGAGTTTTCATATTTATTGTCGATTATTTGTCCATTGCCACCGCACACGCTCCCAGAAGACCGATGAACTTCGGGTCCAGGCTCGTCAGGGTCACGCCTTCCGAGACGAAGCGCATCGTTGCGGGATGCAGTTTCCAGAGCACCTTGTCGTAGATGTAGCCGTTCGAGAATATCTCACCTCCCAGCACCACGGTGTCGGGGTCCGTGACCCTGACCATATTCATTATCAGATTCGCTATCGCCTCCACGGCGTTCTCCACCAGGACAACGCACAGAGGGTCTCCCTGGCGGCTCAGGCGTATCACCTCGTCGACCTCCACAAGATTTATCTCATCCTCGAGGATTGTGAGTTTCGTCTCATACCTGTGCCGCAGTATCCGCGCGCATTTGTCGAAGCCCACCCTCGAGGCTATGGCCTCCACGCAGTCGGTCCTGCCACAGTCGCACTTGACTCCCACGTTCACGCCCACCGTCATATGGCCGGCCTCGCCGGCATTGAAGTGGCTGCCGCGGATCTGCCGGCCGTTCACCACCGCGCCGACCGCGATTCCCGTGCCCACGTTTATGTACACGAAATTCTTGGAATACCGGCCCGCGCCCCATACGCGCTCCGCTCTCGTGGCGCTCTTCACGTCGTTGTCGATATGGCAGGGGATGCCGTAGAGATCTTCGATGTCCTGGGCAAGCCTTATCGGGTCAGTCCTGTTGGGGTCTATCTGAAGCCAGATGCCCTTGCTCGTGTCCACACGGCCGATAAGGCCTATCCCTATCGCCTTGGGCTTGCCGGAATAGAAGCCAATCGTGTTTATGTAGTCGTCCAGAGACGACTTTATCATTCCAAGGGCCGCCTGCTGGTTGAAAAACCCGGATGCATACCTCTTGTACTGAAGTATGTTGCCGTTCTCGTCGACCTCTCCAATCATCAACTTGGTCCCGCCAAGTTCCACTCCCAGATAAGTATCCATATTCTAAATTTTGCTCGGACTTGTGTCGAATTGTTTCTTGAAACAGATGCTGAAATATTTCGGATCCGAGAATCCGACCATCTCGGACACCTCGGCCACATTGTATATCTTGCTTGAAAGCAGTTCCTTCGCCTTGTTCAGGCGCACCATACGCACGAAATCATTGGGGCTCATGCCAGTGAGGGCCTTCAGCTTGTTGTAGAAGGCCGTCCGGCTCATCGCCATCTGACGGCAGAAGCCGTCCACCTGGAAATCAGCGTTCGCCATCTCCTTCTCGACCACTTTCAGGACCTTGTTCATAAACTCCTTGTCCAGCCTGTTGGAGAAGGAAAGGGAAGGCGGAAGGGCAACGCTGGTGGAAAGAATCATCTTCCGCATCCTCTGGCGCTCGCTCAGGATGTTGCGGATGCGCGCGGTAAGGACGGCCAGATCGCAGGGCTTCACGATATAGTCGCTCGCGCCGGCCTCGAAACCGTGCAGAATGGTCTGCTTGTCCTGTTTTCCGGTCAGCAGGATCACTGGGATATGGCTGGAATCGGGGGAAGATTTCAGCAGGCGGCACATCTCCAGGCCGTCCATCTCGGGCATCCCGATGTCAGACACTATTATGTCCGGGGACTTCTCCCGCGCCAGAGAGAGACCCTTTGCCCCGTTCACCGCAGTCAGGACATTGTAGTCGACGCTGAGTTCCATGGCAAGCTCTGAGAGCAGGGCGGTGTCGTCCTCGACCAAAAGGAGCGTATCCTTGCCGGAAAGAACAGGATTCGCGGCTTCCGGATTCTGCTCTTCATTGCTTTCCTTCATACTCCCCAACAGATCGGAAACGCTTTCGATGCTTTCAAGAGCAGGCATAAATTTTTCGTCCATGGACGCGAGCAACGACTTCACCAGAGAGAGGTGGTGAAGACATTCGTTGATTTTCGCAGAATTGTCCATGGTCATCAGTTCAAAGCAAATATAAAAAAAGACCGCAACAAAAATCAAAGAGCCGGGGGACGCAAAACAAAATTCAACCTTTTATGCCGGATTTTCAACCTAGTTGAAATATATTTAGGCGAATTTTGCATCACCAATATAATGAATAGCATTATGGAAACCTATCTCGGACTTGACCTCGGCGGGACCAAACTTCTCGTCGGAGAAGTGGACGCGCAGGGCAGGGTGCTGGCAAGCAAAAGATACAGCAGCGGCTACCTCGCGCAGGAAAGCGCGGCGGATTTCCTCCTGAATTCCCTCGACGACTACCTGTCGACATCCGCCTTCCCCGGCGGAGAGCCCAAAGCAATAGGCCTGGGTACCATCGGGCGCGTGGATTCGGAAAACGGTATCTGGCACCAGATCGACGCCGACAGGACCACCGAAATCCATATCGGAGAAATAATTTCCCGAAAATATTCCATCCCCTGCTTCGCCGACAACGACGTGAAGAGCGCCACGAAGGCCGAAATGCTCTGGGGCGCGGGGAAAATCTCGAATAATTTCATCTTCCTGAACATCGGTACCGGCATAGCCTCCGGGGCTGTCATAGACGGAAAACTCCTGAAGGGAAGCAGTTTCAACGCCGGCGAGACCGGGCACGTGGGTTCCTGCGTGAACCTCGGCCTGGAATGCTGCTGCGGCCGCAAGGACTGCGTGGAACTGCTGGCTTCCGGCTCCGGACTCGACGCCTGCGCAAGATTTCTGAAGGACAGATACAGCACCTCCCTCCAGCTTCCACAGAGCCCGGCAAGGGTTGAAGCGAAGGAGATTTTCCGGCTTTACTCTCAGGGAGACGAACTGTGCACCGTGCTCACGGAAAACGCGGCAAAGGCCGCCGCGGGCCTGATCATGGACCTCGTGCGCTGCTTCGACCCCGACACGATAGTGCTCGGAGGCGGAATCGTCTCGGAAGACTTGATGTACTCCAAAATCCTCGAAAATATCGACAAATACACCGTCCGTTTCGTCCGGAACGGCATAATCCGCACCACCCTGGACCCTGCTTTCGCGGGCCTTCTGGGCGCGGCGGCAAACGCGATGAACATATGCAGATAATCCGAAAAGACAGCGAGCGGGCCTTCGACGAGGCCGCCGCCGAGATGATTCTGGACCAGATGAAGTCCTGCCCGGACAGCGTCATAGCCCTGTCCACGGGTCGCACCACCGGCAACATGCACCGCCTCGTAAGCGAAGGCTTCCGGAACGATCCTTTCGACATTTCGGGACTCACCTTCCTTGCAATCGACGAGGTGACCGGAATCCCCGACACCAACCCCTGGGCCTGCAGGGCGAAACTGCAGAAAGAGATAATCGGAAACATAGGAGTGGGCTGCAGCAATTTCCTGACTCTCCCGACCGAGTGCGACGACATCGAGGCCACGGGACGCGTCTTCGCGGCGGAACTCTCGCACAGAGGCGGAATCGACCTTCTGATTCTCGGCCTGGGCGAGAACGGACATCTGGGCTTCAACCAGCCCGGAACCCCTTTCGACAGCAGGATAAGACTGTCCACCATGGATTCCGACCTCGAGAGGAGAATCAAGGAGGACTGCGGCCTGGACGATTCCGCGAAGCTCGGCGGCATCACCCTCGGAATCGCCGACCTGATGGCCGCGCGCAAGATAGTGCTCGTCGTGAAGGGCAGTTCCAAGAAGGCGATTCTGGGCAAGGTCATCAACGGCCCCGTCACCGAGGAAGTCCCCGCCAGCATCCTCCAGACCCATCCGGACTGCACTGTCCTTACTGATGACAAAGCAATTTGACATTTTATATCACATTCTCATTTATTTATGAAAGGTAAAAAATCAATCGCACTGCTCATCGGCATCATGATGTGCTCGATGGCAGCTTTTGCACAGCAGTTTGATGTGCAAGGAGTCGTTTTGGACCCTTCAGGCGCAGGTATCCCCGGCGCTGCCGTAGTTGCCGGCAGCAACGGCAGCCTGACCGACATCGACGGTAACTTCACCATCAAGGCGAAGGAAGGCGACGTTCTCGCCATCTCCTGCATCGGCTATGCCGACGGGAGCTACACCGTGAAGGCAAACGACAAAAACGTAAGAATCGTCCTTGAAGAGGCTTTCGAAGCCCTCGAGGAACTGGTGGTCGTAGGTTACGGCGTTCAGAAGAAGAGCGTCATGACCTCCGCAGTGAGCCGCGTCACGGGCGAGAGCCTCGACGAAGGCCATCCCACCAACGTCCAGAACGCACTGAAGGGCAAGGTTTCCGGTGTACAGATCATCTCCAACTCCGGCCAGCCCGGCTCTGATTCGAAGATCCTCATCCGAGGCGTCAGCACCACCGGCGACTCCGAGCCTCTGTACATCATCGACGGAATGACCTCCGAAGACGGAATCAACCACCTGAATCCTTCCGACATCGAGTCCATCGAGGTGCTCAAGGACGCCGCCTCAGCAGCGATCTACGGTGCCCGCGGCGCCAACGGCGTCGTGCTCGTGACCACCAAGGAAGGCACAAAGGGCAAATGCTCCATCAACTACGAGTTCACATACGGTATCCAGAATCCCGCCCATATGGCCCAGCTCTGCAACTCCGAGGAGTATCAGACCCTTATGAACGAGATGGCTTCCAACAGCGGACTCGACGCCTACTTCCCCACCAAGTCCTCCGTCAACACGAACTGGCAGGAGGCCCTCAAGAACAAGAACGCCCCCATCGTGAACCACAGGGTATCCGTCAGCGGCGGCGACGACAAGTCCAACTACTATGTATCCTTCGGTTATGTAAACCAGCAGGGTATCTTCGCCAGCGGCTACTCGGGATATGAGCGCTACAACGTCCGCGCAAAGTACAACAACACCATCCTCGAGGCCAAGGACCGCAATTTCCTCAACAAGATCACCCTCGGAATGAACGCACATTATTCGAAGGCCACCGTGACCGGTTCCGACATCGGCAACGATGAGGGCGGCGGCATCATGGCTTCGATGAACATGCTTCCTCCGACCGAGTCCATCTACCAGACCGACGCCGCGACCCTCGCACGCTACGATCTGGAGTACCCCAACCGCATCATCGCTCCCAACGGACAGTCCTACAATATCATCGAGATGCGTGAGATCTGCAACCCTCTCGCAGAGCTCCAGGCTTCCCACAACCAGAAGAGGGTTCCCACGAACTTCGGTTTCAACGCCGCCCTGAACGTGGACATCCTTCCCGGCCTGACCTACAAGACCACCTTCTCCGTGACCAACGGAGTGACCACCAACAGAAGCATCGTTCCCGTTTATGAGCTCAACGCCACAAGCAAGAACTCCACTTCTTACGTAACGGACAACAAGAGCGATTCCCAGTATTTCCAGTGGGAGAACGTCCTTTCCTACACCAAGTCCTTCGGCAAGCACAACATCGGCGCGATGGCCGGTACCAGCATGTCGTCCTACACATCCTCCTGGATCAACGGCACCGACTATGAGGTTCCCTTCACCGACGTGGAGAAGGCTTTCATCAACTCCGCTACCGCAGCCGAGGAGGATTCCAAGGTCAGCAGCAGTGCCTATGACCACAGAATCGCTTCCCTGTTCGCCCGCGTGAACTACAACTACGACGAGAAGTACCTCTTCGAGGCTGTGGTACGCCGCGACGGTTCGTCGAACTTCTCTTCGAAGAACAAATATGCAGTGTTTCCCTCAGTCAGCGCAGGATGGGTCATCACCAAGGAAGACTTCATGAGCGGCACCGAGGACTGGCTCAATTTCGCGAAACTCCGCGTCAGCTGGGGCCAGAACGGTAACGAGCGCATCGGTTCGTTCCAGTACACCACCACCATGAGCAAGAGCAGCGCCGTTGTGAACGGCAAGGTTTACACCAGCATGATTCCCTCCGGCTATTCCAACGCCGACCTCAAGTGGGAAACATCCGAGCAGCTGGACCTTGGTATCGACCTGCGCTTCCTCGACAACGCCCTGACCTTCACCGCCGACTGGTTCGACAAGAGCACCAAGGACATGCTTATGTACATGGGACTTCCGATGTACACCAGCTACTGGGGAATGACCGTGAACGGAGGTACCGTGAAGAACAGAGGTATCGAGTTCGACGCATCCTACCGCTTCTCGCTGGGCGACTTCAACTTCTCGCTGAGCGCAAACGCATCGCACGTGAAGAACACCGTCGTTGACCAGGGCGATGATGGTATGACCGCACTCAACACTCTGGGCGGCGGTATGGGCAACCACGTCGCATACTCCCAGAACGACATGCCTTACGGATTCTTCTACGGCTACAAGGCCATCGGAGTTTTCCAGAACCAGGCTGAAATCGACGCATATCCCCACCTGGACGGAACCGTTCCCGGCGACCTCAAGTACGAGGATGTCAGCGGCGACGGAACTCTGGACAACAACGATATGACCATGATCGGCGACCCCAACCCCGACTGGACCTACGGCTTCAACATCGCCGTCCAGTGGAAGAACTTCGACCTGAGCGCATTCTTCCAGGGCAGCCAGGGCAACGACATCTACAAGATCTACCGCAGACCCAACGTGACTCTTGGCAACTTCGGCAAGGAGTGGCTCGGAAGATGGCACGGCGAAGGCACCTCCAACAAGTATCCCCGCCTCGTCGCAGGCGAAACCTACCAGGTTTCCAGCCTCTACGTGGAGGATGGTTCATACCTGAGGTTCAAGGTGCTCCAGCTCGGCTACACCCTGCCCGCCAACCTTCTCAAGGTGGCAGGAATCTCCAATCTCCGCGTATTCGTACAGGGCGAGAACCTTCTCACCTTCACGAAGTACTCCGGATACGATCCTGAAATCGGAACCAGATTCGGCCTCGACGCGGGTACCTATCCCCAGGCACGCACGCTGACCGTCGGTGCAAGTATCAGATTCTAATCGCTAAAAGACTAAGATTATGAACAATATATTCAAAACTCTGGCAGTTTGTGCCTGCACAATGGTTCTTGCATCCTCCTGCGACAACTTCCTCGAGATCTATCCGAGGACCCAGCTCGTGGAGAGTGAGTTCTACAAGACGGAGGACGACATGATGAAGGCTCTGTATGCCGTCATCAACGAGACTCAGACCCGCCTCGTGGAGGTATGGTCCTATGCATCCCTGCTTTCCGACGAGTCCGAGACCGGCGGCGGTCTGGGAGAAGGCGTATGGAAGACCAAATGGGATACCTTCCAGTACAACCCCGACAACAGCTTCGGCGCATACTGGTGCGGCGGCTGGTGGAACGAGTGGGACTTCGGTCTGTACAACGGCGTCACCGCGGCCAACCTTCTTATCGACAAGCTCGAGGCCAGCTCGCTGAGCGAGAGCTTCGTGAAGCCTCTCGAGGCTGAAGGCAAGTTCTACAGGGCCCTCTTCTACTACTATCTGTGGATGGGCTACGAGCAGTGCCCCCTCATCAAGAAATATCTCCCCGTGGAGGAAATGTACTCCATCCAGAAGGGAACCCGTCAGGAGATTTACGAGTTCATGCTCGGCGATCTGGCCGACGACGTGATTTCCAACCTGCCCGACCGCAGCGCCACCGTTCAGGGCCGCGTCTGCAAGCAGGCTGCTCAGCTACTGAAGGCCAAGATCATCCTCTTCCACAGGGATTCCTCCAAGTATGACGAGGCCCTTTCCGACCTCAAGGGCATCATCAACAGCGGCAAATTCGCTCTCAACTCCGACTTCCGCAAGCTCTGGCTCAAGGAAGGCGAGTGGTGCTCCGAGTCGATGTTCGACGTATGCTTCGCCGGCAACAACAGCGGCGAGGGCAACGGTCTTGGACGCTCTCTGGGCGGACGCAACATCGTGGATCCCCGCAGCGCAGAGCAGGGCGGTCTGATGGAAGGCTGGGGCCAGTGCACCATGCCTTCGACCATCTACAACATCTTCGAGGAGGGTGACACCCGCCGCGAGGGTACCGTCATCGTCTTCGCTGAGGAAGAGCAGAAGGTTCTGGACCTCGTTGCGAAGGGAGAACTCGAGGCAGGAAGCGAATTCCACGTCAGCGACCAGCAGGAGAACTATGAGGGACTCGGCCACTACAAGTATCATCCCCGCAAGGAGACCTACACCACCGGCGATCCTCTCTACAACTACTTCTTCTCCTGGAGACTCTTCCGCTATGCGGACGTCCTCCTTCTGGCGACCGAGCTCGAGGCCCGCAAGGGCAGCGTGAGCTCCGAAGGCCAGGGCTGGTTCAACCAGATCCGCGACCGCGCCTTCCTCGACAGCTCGCACAGAATCGACCTGACCGGCAAGAGCCAGACCGAGGTTCTCGACATCCTCTTCCAGGAAAGGCAGTACGAGTTCACCGACGAGATGCAGAGATGGTTCGACATCCTGCGCTTCGACAAGGGTACCGAAATCCTTGCCGACAAGGGCTGGACCGAGAAGTTCAGGTACTTCCCCATCGACAATTCCGAAATTTCCTACTCCAACGGAGCTCTCACCCAGAACCCCGGCTGGATGTAATGGTTTGACGCAATTTTCGGCCGTGTGCTTTCGGGTGCACGGCCGAATTTTTTAAATTTGTAAAATGAAAAGAATCCTTCTTCCCCTTTTGGTCGCAGTGGCGGCCGTATGCTGCAACAGGGCTCCCGAATCCGGGTATGACTTTGCACTTGACCAGGATTTCGCAAAAGAAATCATTGAAAGCGGTTTCATCCACACCCCGCTTCCGCTCGACTACAGCCGCTCCAACGAGGCGGCAGGCCTTAAAAAGGAAGTCCTCGAGGAAAAGGGGATTGAAGAATTCGGGGCGGCGTGGTGGAGCCGCGGCGAAGGGCGCATAAGCGTCGAGGGCTCGAGCGTCAGTCTGATTTTCTCCCCGTTCACGGGAAGGCGCGCCGTGGGGTCCCCCAGCGACCCCGACTGCGCGACCTACGGCAGCGCCTCGGCCTACTGCTCGCTTGCGGGAGCGGACCTGAGCGACTGGAACCGCATCCGTTTCAGGATATACCCCAACTGCCCCGGAGCCAGAGTCACCAACCTCAATCTGGGCTTCAACAGGGCCGAACCGCACCTTGTGAATCTCGTGAACAAAGAGTGGAACGAATGCTTCCTGGATATCGACAACATCGAGCGCTCAGAGGTCGGCGGATTCAGCTTCAGCTGCTCGCTGAAGGGGCTTGACATGACCAGCGCCGACACCCTCGAGTACATAATCTCCGACGTTCGTTTCCAAAAGATAGAGCATCCGAAGAAAAACAGCGGCTGGGAGCCTGAGGAAGGGGTCATAATCCACTCCGGAAGCGGATATTCGACAGAAGGGCCAAAGACCGCCCTTGCATCCGCGAATTCCCTTTGGCAGGGCAGCGTCTTCCGCATCGTGGATTCCCGCAGCGGCAGGACCGCCTGGAGCGGCAAGGTTGAAGTCGAGGAAACCACCATCGGGCGCTATGCAGTGCTGGATTTCAGTGAGTTCAGAAAGGAGGGCAAATACCGTATCGAGACTTCCGGACTCAGCACAGCGGATTTCCCGATAAGCGGGAGAGTCTGGACCGACGCCGAATGGAAGGCCCTCAACTACATCTTCTGCCAGAGATGCGGCTACCCCGTTCCGGGCAAGCACACCGTCTGCCACCAGGACCTTTTCTCCCGCCACAACGGGCAGAGAATATCCTTCTCGGGCGGTTGGCACGATGCCGGCGACCTCTCGCAGCAGTGCCTGCAGAGCGGCGACGTGATGTACTACCTTCTGGAAGGCTACAACGCCAACAAAGACAGGAATCCCGTGCTCGCCGCGCGCATGCTCGAAGAGGCCCGCTGGGGCCTTGAATTCGCCCTGAAGAACCGCTACGGCGACGGCTACAGGGCATCCAGCGTCGGTATGGTCATCTGGCAGGACAACAGACTCGAGACCATCGACGACATCAACTCCGTGCGCGTACAGAATCTCGCCTACGACAACTTCACCTGGGCCGCATACGAGGCCTTCGCCGCGCTGAATCTCAGCGGGGATCCCGCAATGTGCGAGCATCTGAAGAAGGTCGCCTGCGAGGATTTCGACTTCGCGATGCAGAAGTTCCTGAAAGACGGCTGGGACAAGTTCATCTACCAGTACGAGCACACCTACAACAGCTCCCACAGCCAGGCAATGGCCAACATCTCCTGGGCCGCCTCGCTGCTTTATAAACTCACGGGAGAGACCTCCTACGCCGAGACTGCAGCCCAGTACATCCGCTACACCCTGGATTGCCAGCAGACGGAGCCTCTTGAGGACGGCACGGCTGGCTTCTTCTGGCGCGACGAAAGCCGCATCGGCATCGTCCACTACATCCACCAGAGCCGCGAACAGATCTATATGCAGGCCCTCACCCTTCTTTGCGAAACCCAGAAAGATCATCCCGACTATGCCAGATGGGCCGGCGCAATCAGCCTCTACGGCGAATACCTCAAGGGCCTGATGAAATACACTGCACCTTACGGGATGGTGCCCAGCGGAGTTTACCGGGAAGGCGAATACAACGACCCGGAAGGCTTCTACGCGCTACATATCTTCGCCCCCGCCGACGCGGCGCAGCGTTTCGACAAGCAGCTTCGCAAGGGCATCGAGATCGGGGACGGCTACTACATAAAGAGATTCCCCATCTGGTTCAACATCTTCAGCGGAAATTCCGCCGTGATGCTCTCCACGGGCAAGGCAGCCGCCCTGGCGGGCAAATTCCTGGACGACGAGGAACTTCTCGACATAGCCCGCGAACAGCTCTACTGGAACGTGGGCAAGAATCCCTTCGGGGAGTCGCTGATGTTCGGCGAGGGAAACAACTATCCCCAGCTGAGCAGCTTCTCCAGCGGAGAAATCACCGGCGAGATGCCCGTGGGCATCAAGAGCCTCGGAGACGAGGACATCCCCGCCTGGCCCCAGATCAACAACGCCTGCTACAAGGAGGTATGGGTCACCACCGCCGGCAAATTCCTTTCACTCGCATCTGAATTTTAAAACATACCACAATGAAGAAAACACTCCTTTCCATCGCGGCATCGCTTCTGATGATCTGCACTCTGGGCGCTCAGGAGCGCCCCGCAAACTACGCCGGCAGCCTCGTACGCTTCAAGGCGCTCATGTATTACACCGAATACGCTGAGGAGGCTCACGTCGATTTCGCGCACCAGACCATCGAATTCTTCCACAAACTGACCTACGGCAACGGCTGGCAGATGGACAAAACCACCTCGATCGCCGGCTACACCGACGAGCAGCTCGCTCAGTACAGCGTCATAATCTGCCCCGACGGACTTCCCGGCTCACCCAAGGAGCGCCCTCTGTTTGAGAAATATATGGACAACGGCGGCGGCTGCGTAGCCTTCCACGCCTCCGGCTACAACGACCGCAACACCAAATGGCCCTGGCTGCTTGAGTTCCTCGGCTGCGGCTATTTCAAATGCAACAACTGGCCTCCCCAGCCCGTGCTCGTCGAGCTTGACGTGAAGGACCACCCCGTGACCCGCAACCTTCCCGCTGAGTTCGTGGTTCCCGCCAGCGAGTGGTATCAGTGGGCCGACGATCTTCGCAGCAAGGACAACATCGAAGTTCTTGTCAGCCTCTCGCAGAAGAACTACCCTCTCGGCCTGAAGGACATTGTCTACGGCGGCGACTGGCCCATCGTATGGACCAACAAGAACTACCGTATGATCTACCTCAATATGGGCCACGGCGACGAGGAATACATCGACGCCACCCAGAACCTGCTGTTCACCAACGCCTTCCGCTGGGTTGTCAGCAACGATCCCACCGGTAATCCCTTCGACAAATAGCCAATCAGAGATAAGTCACAAAAGACACGACATCCAAACGAAAAAGCCGGCTTCGCCTCGACGACAGCCGGCTTTTCGCATCCATCAACCCCCCGAATGTCTTCAAATTCGAGTTTATCGAACTGCTTCCCTTCCCCGCTCGCATCGTGCGTTTCGGCTTGC
>R20__coassemble_623_pt1 | contig 24628 bp, 17 predicted proteins | sample R20__metabat2_low_PE_040 | metagenome-assembled genome bin R20 | reverse complement strand
ACCTTCAAGTATATGTTTATGTCACATTATGCCACGGAAGTTTGCAAGTGTCCCGCGAAATGACAGCGCAGACCTCCGGTTTCAAGAACAACTTCGGGCTTGATATAGGTAAGGGTCTGCGGTATGATGGACCGGTAGCGGACATAGAGATGCCTGGGTTCGGGGTAGGTCAAGTCTCCTTCCCCGTCGGGTTCGACCACTATCTGCAGATGGTCGGAAAGGCCGTGACGGTCAATCTGTGCGTCGAGGATGGTGCTTAGGCTTTCTTTGACGAAAAGCGACGAGGCCTTGCGCAGCTTCTTGAGTTGCTTCTTGGTGGGGTCTCCTTCCTGCCCGAAGAGGCGCGGATCGACGGCGAGGTCGATGTCCTCGGAGAAGCGGTCGATGAGTCCTCCACATTTGTTGAGTGATGACTACGCGCGTGACCAGTAATTTGCAAAAAAATACGATTCCTTTTAAGAATAGTTGCAATATCAATAAACTTTCCCTATCTTTGCCCCTATGAAGGAGCGAAAGGTACGGGCATTTAGGAATTACTTCACAGACTTCATCAAGAGTCTCTCGGAGCCGGAGTCCAGAAAAGTATTCTTTGTGCTCGATATGCTGAAAACTAAGGAGCAGCTGTCGGAGAAATTCGTAAAGCACATTGAGGACGGAATCTTCGAACTTCGTGCGGAGTATGGTGGCAATATCTTTCGTGTTTTCTTCATATTTGACGACGGTAACGTGGTGCTTCTGTTCAACGGGTTCCAAAAGAAAACGCAGAAGACGCCAAAGCAAGAGATAGACCTGGCAAAGAAGCTTAAAAGAGAATACTACGATGAAAAGGGAAAGTAACATAGTCGATATCGATGCGATGATGGACGAGCGCTTCGGCGCGGTCGGCACGCCCGAGAGGGAAAGCTTCCGCAAGGAAGCCTACAGCTACTGCGTGGGCCAGCTCATTATGGAGGCCCGCAAGCAGGAGCATATGACCCAGGAAGAGCTTGCCGTAAAACTCGGCACCAACAAGTCCTACATCTCCAGAATCGAGAAGGGCCAGATTGAGCCCGGCGTAAATACTTTCCTCAGAATGATCGATGCCCTCGGACTTCGCTTCGAGATTGTCCGTCCGATGACTTTACCAACTTATCAAGGCGTATAGATTTCCTCCCCGTGTGGGAATGGTGAGGGAAAGTAACTAAGAAGACCGCTTAGAACTATCTCTGAGCGGTCTTTTCGTGACTTCTAGAGACATGCTTAAATTTTCAGTATTTCACCAAATCCTATTTAATCACACGTATTTGGTGAATTCCTTTGCATGTAACAATATATTTCATATCTTTGCAAAAACGCATTTTGACTTATGTTCGTAGGACGAGAAAATGAATTTGAGATACTTGACCGGTGTATGGCATCGGACCGTTCGGAGTTTGTGATTGTGTATGGCAGAAGACGTGTCGGCAAGACCTGTCTTGTGGACCATTATTTCAAGAAGCGCTATGACTTCTCGTATGTGGGCGGGCATAGGCTGACAAAATCCGAGCAGCTTGCCAGCTTTGCAAAGGCACTCAAGAAGTATGCAAGGCTCCGGGAGCGCCCTGTGTTCAAGGAGTGGATTGATGCGTTTGATGCATTGGAGGAATATCTGGAATCTATACCCGGCGAGGGGCGCAAGGTTATCTTTATCGACGAGATGCCGTGGATTGACACGCCGGCATCGTCTTTTGTCTCTGCCCTTGAGAATTTCTGGAATGGCTGGGCGGCAAGGAGAGATGATATCGTTTTTGTGGCGAGCGGTTCGGCCACATCGTGGATGGTAGACAAACTTGTGGATAACCCGGGCGGTCTTCATGGCAGAATTACTACAAACATTTATCTGCGGCCTTTTAATTTGAGGGAAGTTGAGGAGTACTTGAAGCGTCGAGGCTGCAAGTGGGACCGTTATCAGATACTGCAGACATATATGACGCTCGGCGGAGTGCCCTATTACCTGAGTCTGCTGGATGTGAAGTCAAGCCTTGTCCAGAACATTGACCATTTATTTTTTGAAAAGAATGCCCCCTTGAGGATGGAGTTCAGAGAACTTTACGATGCTCTCTTTGCCGGGTCAGAGAAATATGTCTCTGTAGTTAAATTGCTCTCCGCCCACAGAGATGGCTTGATTCGCGATGAAATCATAAGCGGGACAGGGATGGAAGGGAGTCAACTCACGATTATACTTAAGAATCTTGAGCGCTGTGACTTTATAATAAAGTTCAATCAGTTCGGCAACAAGAAGAAGGGGGCTCTTTACCGGGTCGTGGATTTCTACACGCTGTTTTACTACAAGTTCGTCGAAAATGATGCCGCAATGGATGAACATTGGTGGCAGCATAACTTTTCGTCCCACAGTGTGGAGGCGTGGGAAGGCTTATCCTTTGAACTTGTCTGTCTTACTCACTTGTCCCAGATCAAGAATGCACTTCAGATAGGCGGCATCGCCACCCAAGCAAATTCGTGGCGGCAGAGCGGGGCTGACGGCGGTCGCGGCGCACAAATCGATCTTGTCATCTCACGGGCAGATCGGATGATAAATCTCTGCGAGATGAAGTTCAGCAGAAAACCGTTTGTCATCACATCGGAGTATGAGGATAAACTTCGTAGCCGGTTGACTTTATTTGAAGAAGGAACAAAAACCAACTTTGGCTTGCTCAATACATTTATTACCGTATTCGGCGTGAAAGACGGCTTACATTCGAGTATTGTGGACAGCGAAATAACATCGGATGACCTCTTCAGATAATGTTCTTCCTGTCCTCAAGTAATTTATGTGCATCTTCCGAAGATTAGTTGTTGGTGGTGACTCCTACAGGGATGTATACTATGCAACCCTATGAAATCGACCTGCTATTGTATCCAATTATATAAAGGAGATTTGCGTTTGGAATATTGCATTTGATTTCGGTTGAATCGCGATAGATTGCGAGTTGGTGGTGCAAAAATGAGGTTTTTGCACCACCGGATGAAATGGTATCTGCCGAGGTGAAGATGTTGGAATATTTTGCTTAATTTTGCAAAAATGTTGAAGACATTATGACAGAGGAAGGATTGAGATGCATAATCTCCCACTCCGAAGGGACGCAGATTGAGTACAAGAAATCGCAGTCGGAACTTGCCCGTTCTGTGTATGAATCTATTTGTGCCTTTCTTAACCGCAAGGGAGGCCATGTTGTACTTGGAGCGGACAATGATGGTAAGATTGTAGGGATTGAGCCGGACAAGGTTCAGAAGCAGATTGACTCTCTTGCCAAGGATATGAACAACCCGCAGTTGATGAATCCTCCCTTCTATCTCAATTATGAGGCATTGGATATTGCCGGCAAGAAAGTTATCTATTTCTATGTGCCGGAGAGCAGTCAGGCGCATGCATATAAAGGCGTCTATTATGACAGAAATCAGGATGGAGACTTCGCTCTGAGAACCAGTCAGCAGATTGCTGATCTGATGGCAAGAAAGCAGCAATCAGGTTCTGAAAACAGGGTTTATCCGTATTTGAGGATGGAAGATCTGGACCAGACTGTGTTTGAGGATATCCGTAACAGGCTGGAGAAAAACAAGCCCGATCATCTTTGGCTGACTCTATCTAACCACGAAATCCTCAAGTCTGCCGGAATGTGGCTTCGCGATCCTTCAACCGGACAAGAGGGATATACGCTTGCCGCAGCAATGCTGTTCGGGACGGAAAACACTATCCGCAGCGTTGCTCCGTTCTACAAGATTGATGCGTTGTGCCGCAGATACAATACAGACTTGTACGACAACAGAGATATTATCAACTGCAATCTGTTTCGTGCGCTTGAGCGCCTGATGCAATTCTGCGAACGCAATCTTCCGGAATGGCCTCTCATAGAAGGCTATCAACGTATAAGCCTGAGAGATGCCATCTTCAGAGAGGTTGTCTTGAATCTTCTTATTCATGCCGAATACGGTTTGCGTCATTCCTCTACCTTTACGATTTGGGCCGACAGGGTGGAAGTCGTAAACTGGAATATTCCTTTCAAGTACGGGCAGATTACCCTCGAGAATTTCCAGCCTTATGCAAAAAATCCCGTAATCGAGAATTTCTTCCTTAAACTCGGAATTGTTGAAGAGGTTGGCAAAGGGACAAGGACTCTGTTCAAGTATGTTCCTCTGATTTCTGCTGGGCAAGGCCCATCTATCGAAGAACAGGATGAATACAAGGTAACAATTCCTTATCTTATGGCAGGGCCGGCGGCTGAGGATGTCGTAAAAGATGTCGTAAAAGATGTCGTAAAGGAACTTTCTGAAAGACAGCAAATTATATTGAATGATCTTCGCTCTGATGGGACCTTGAGCGCTAAAGATTTGTCACTTAAATATGTCGTAAAAGAGCGGACCGTTCAGCGCGATCTCGCAGAGCTTTGCAGGCGTGGTCTGCTGAGCAGGGAAGGCGGCCGGAAGGAAGGTCGTTGGATTGTTCACGACTGAATTTATGGGTCTTAAGAAGGTCATACTTGTCTACGCTCTACTGGCCATACATGCTTCGGTATTTGGCCGGAGCACTGCATTTTACAATGTGCCCATGCCTGCCGGTATGGGTGACAAGCTGGTCTCCGCAGTCGAGCAGGATTCGCACGGCCTCATCTGGATGGGTACCAGTCACGGGCTGTACTCTTACGATGCCTATTCGCTGGATTATAAAAGCCGTGAGATGGCCGGAGGGCGTGTCTATTGCCTCAAGGACGTACCGGGAGACGCCCTGTATGTCGGAGGCGAGCACGGACTTTGGGCTTATGATTATGCCGGACGGGATTTTCGCAAATGGCTCGACGGCTCCCCTGCAGAGGTACGTGCAATTCTCTGGGACACTGACAAGTTCTGGGTCGGAAGTTCCACCGGACTGTACACATATTCCCCTGATGAAAAGAAATTCCGTAAGATAGATGGCGCCCTTCCCGGAGACGAAGCCATCTACTCTATAATCAAACCCTCTGACGGGAATATCTATTTGGGGACCTACGACGGATTTTTCTGTTACGATCCATTGACCGACCGCGTCAAGGTCATTTCCTTGCCTGTTGGCGCAGGCGTCCGCAATCTTTTCGTGAATGCCTTGCAACAAGACAGTGACGGTATCGGCATATGGGTGGGAACGGACGGGCATCTATACCATTATGATATCAAGGGTGGACGTCTTCGTGAAATCCCTGCCCTCAGGGGAAACGTTGTAAAGAGTTTCGAGTATGGCGGAGACGGAACGCTGTACGTGGGTACGGACAACGGACTGTTCCTGTACGGGACTGACGGATGCATAACGCACATCAGACACGATGCGGGACATCCCGCGTTCTCCATCGTGAACGACATTATCTGGGACGTGATGGAAGACCGTGACGGAAATGTCTGGTTCGGTACTGATGAGGGAGTGTCTGTACTGAACCTCGAGAGTGGGATTTCGTTCGTTCCGATTTCCGAAATCACAGCTTCGGGTGTCGGAAATCATATAAAGCAGGTGCTTCGGGACCGTGACGGAAATCTGTGGCTCGGCGGGACAAACGGACTGCTCCGCACTTCGCCTTCTTTTGACTCCTGCAAATGGTACGGCATAGACAATCCCGAGGGGCGCATATGGCACAATCACATCCGCCGCATATTCGAGGACAGGGAAGGAGACCTGTGGCTCTGCACTGACGGCGGCATCCATTTCCTGCGTGACGGGAAGTGGCGCCACGTAAACATTTACGATCCTGCTTCGGGGCGCAATGCAAACTGGGCTTACGACATATACGAAGACCGTGTCGGACGCATGTGGGTGGCCGGAAATATGGGCGGACTTCTGCTGGCAGACAAGGATAAAATCCTCAAATCCGGCGGTGACTGCGCTTCTGATGCCGCCGTCATTCTTCCGGACGGTTTGGGCATGTCTCCGTTCCGGATAGCGGGAGACGGCCGCGGATTCATCCAGGTCCTCTACTATAACGACGGCTTGCACCGCGTGGACCCCGTCACGCTTGCAGTCAGTGAAGACGGAAATCTTAGCGGGCAGTTGCGGGAAAGAACCCCCGGTTGTATGCTGGTGGATTCCTCCAACCGCCTCTATCTCGGACTCGACGGGGCAGTCGTCTGCCGGGATGGTGATACCGTAGTGGAAATTCCGCTCGATTCAAATGCGGGGACTGTCAATTGGATTGTGGAAGTGGAGGACAGAATATGGGCCGGGACAGGTTCGGATTTCTGGACAATCAGCTCCGGGGAAGTCTCCGCCCATCACGAACTCGGCCGCTATGTGGATGACGCATACTATGACAGGAAGAGCAGAAACGTGTATCTCGGGACCAATGACGGGATATATCTTGTCTCGACGGAGCCGGACACATATCATTCGGACTGGAACGGCGTCATCCTGACAAATGTCACTGCAAACGGGCAGCACGTGGATGTCGGCGACAAGGTTTTGGTTTTCGCACCCGACAGGAACCATATTGAATTCTCGGTCTCGGACCTCTCTTATGCCCGGACTGACGTCGTGCGCTTTTCCTACCGGTTTGCAGGCACGGACACTGACTGGTTCGACCTCCCGAAAGGGAGCAATTTCATCACGGTGAACAACATAGGTTTCGGCCGGTTCACTCTGGAAGTCAAACGTAAGGACGCTTCAGACGAGACGGCTTTGAGGGTGCCGTTTGTCATCCGGTGCCCGTTTTATCTGAGATGGTGGGCATTCGCATTGTATGCCCTTGTCTTTGCTTCCCTGGTCTTCCTGCTCATAAACTCCATCCGCACGAAGAACCGTCTGGAGTACGAGAGAAGGGAGAAAGAACTGATACTGGAGCAGATCAGGCTGAAGAACGGTGATTTGTCCGATATCACCAGGCAGATTGCAGATTCCGGAGACGCTGTATCTCAGGTCCTCTCGGACAAGCCTTTGTCCGACTCCGACGAACGTTTCATCTCAAAACTCAATGCCGCAGTCGGGGATCATTTCCAGGATAGCGAATTCAATGTTCAGGCCCTCTGTCAGGAACTGGGCTTCGGCGAGAAATATGTTTATCGCAAGGTCAAGCAACTCACCGGCAAGACTCCGGTGGAGTATTTGCGAGGATTCCGTCTGAACGCCGCCCTCGAACTGTTGAAGAAGAAAAAATTCACCGTGACTGAAGTGATGTATCTTTCCGGATTCAGTAACGCCTCTTACTTTTCCAAATGTTTCCAGAGCGAATTCGGATACACTCCGAGCGAGTGTCTTAACGGAAAATTGTCCGATTTGTGTTAGAATTTGTCCGTTTTCACAAGCATGCGGAGAAAATTATTTTCTTCCTTTGCTGAAGGTGAACTGCACATTTTTTAACACAACCCATATGATTAAGTCCAAATTAAAATTCAGAAACGGGACAACGGCATTGTTCCTTGTCGCCGGTCTGCTGATTCTTTCGTCTCCTGTCCTGACGGCACAGGAGTCAAGACAGATCACAGGTACCGTCCTTGACGAAAACTTGGAGGCCCTCTTTGGCGCCGGAGTCGTCGTGGAAGGTACGGCAAACGGAGTGATTACCGACATGGACGGTAACTTTACCATCAAGGTGGGCGCCGATGCGGTCAATCTGGAGTTTTCTTTCATAGGCTACATAAGCCAGACCGTAAAAATTCCCGCCAGCGGATCTCTGATCGTGAATCTCGTTCCCGACAATGAAGTCCTGCAGGGTACGGTGGTGATCGGCTACGGCGTTCAGCGCAAGGGTGATCTTACCGGATCCATTTCCACTGTCAGCAGCGAGGATTTCAACAAAGGCGTCATCAACTCCGCCGAACAGCTCATCAACGGCAAGATGAGCGGCGTGCAGATCGTAAACGGTGGCGGCTCTCCTTCTGCTTCAAGCACTATCAGAATCCGTGGCGGAGCATCGCTCAACGCCTCCAACGATCCTCTGATCGTGCTTGACGGCGTGCCTATGGAAGTGGGCGGAAGTGTCAGCGGAAGTGGCAATTTCCTGAGCCTCATCAACCCTAACGACATCGAGAGCATGACAGTCCTCAAAGATGCTTCTTCAACGGCCATATACGGTTCCAGAGCGTCCAACGGCGTAATCATAATCACCACCAAGAAGGGAATAGACTCCAAAAAGCCTAGAATCACTTTCTCCTCCACCAATTCCATATCCACCCGCACCAGGACGGCTGACATGATCAGCCGTGACGAGATGTACGGTCTGGTGAACACTTACGGCACGGAGCGTCAGAAATCGCTTTTGAACGACGGAGTGGATACGGATTGGAACAATGAGATCTTCCAGACCGCATTCGGTACCGATGACAACATCGGAATTTCCGGAAAAATAGCCGATCTGCCCTATCGCGTGTCATTCGGATACAACAATCAGGACGGTATCCTGAAGACTGACAATCAGAAGCGTTATACGGGAAGCGTTTCCCTCACCCCGTCGCTCCTGGAAGACCATCTCAAACTCAACGTAAACCTCAAGGGAACATACAGCGACACCCGATTTGCCAACACCGATGCAATCTGGGGAGGAGCCACGCACAATCCCTGCTCTCCTGTTTATTCCGGGACCGACGCTTTCCTCGGTTACTATGAGGCGGCCGACGCAAACGGAGTTCCCATTACCGGCGCAACCGGCAACCCTCTCGGCCTTCTGAACAACTATAGTTCCACTTCTGACGTTTACAGGGTCATCGGGAGTTTCGATGCGGATTACAGCATGCATTTCCTTCCCGAACTGCACGCCCACCTTACCCTGGGTTATGACTATTCCAAGGGTCAGGGATGGATATATGTCCCGAACGAGGCTTATCAGTATTACAATACAGGCGGACGCAATTACGGTTACGGCCCTCAGGAGAACCACAACCGCCTCCTGACCGCTTACCTCAATTACAACAAGTACTTCGAGAACATCAAGAGCAGTCTTGACGTTACTGCAGGTTACGACTACCAGTTCTGGCAGTACAAGAACGCTGAGTATATCGAACTCAATGACAAGACTCCCGCGGAGCAGCAGGCAAGTTCCGCCGCCGCAGACCAGCGTCACGTCCTTCTGTCTTACTACGGGAGGGTGAACTACAATTATGACGGCAGGTATTATCTGTCTGCAAGTTTCCGTATGGACGGTTCGTCCCGCTTCTCCAGTGCTAACCGCTGGGGCCTGTTCCCTTCAGTCGCACTGGCCTGGAAAGTGTCTCAGGAAGAATTCTTCGAGTCTCTGAAGCCCACATTCAGCACCCTTAAACTCAGGGCCAGTTACGGTGTCACCGGCCAGCAGGACGGAATCGACAATTACGGCTATATGCCTTTATATACCGTAAGCCAGAGCGGCGCGTATTATATGTTCGGAGGCAAGCTGGTTCAGACCTGTCGCCCTTCCGCATATAACAGCAATCTCAAGTGGGAGACCACAAAGGCTCTGGACCTTGGATTTGATTTCGGGATTTTCGACGACAGGATCACGGGGTCGTTCGACTGGTATGACAGGAAGACGGAAGACCTTCTTGCCGTTGTCCCCGTAGCCGCCGGCACCAATTTCAACAAGCAGATGCTCAGCAATGTGGGCAACGTCTCCAGCAAGGGTATCGAACTCTCTGTCAGCGCCGCTGTCATTCAGAGCAAGGATTGGGACTGGAACGTAAGCGCCAACGCCACCTGGCAGAGCAACAAGATCACGAACCTTCGTCTGAACGAACTCTCCGAATCACCGAACACTCCCGCCGGAGCGATAGAATCTCATTACGTGCAGGTTCTCTCCGAAGGCTACGAGCCATACAGCTACTATGTGTACAAACAGGTGTATGATGAGAATGGAAAGCCCATCGAGGGACTTTATGCGGACCTCAACAAGGACGGACAGATAGACTCCGACGACCTCTACCACTATCATTCCCCCGCACCGGACTGGATTTTCGGATTCTCCACCTCTCTGAGATGGAAGAAACTTACCCTCAGTACCTCTCTCCGCGCAAATGTGGGCAATTACCTCTACAACGGTATGGCAATGAACACCGGTGCCTGGGAGACCATGTCCTACAACGACTACCAGCTCAACCGTCTGCACAGCAGTTACCTGACCACAGGATTCCAGAAGCGTCAGCACGAGAGTGACTATTACGTGGAGAACGCCTCGTTCCTCAAGATGGACAACCTGCAGATAGCCTATGATTTTGGGAAGGTCTGCAATTGGGCGTCCCTGAACCTTGCTCTCATGGTTCAGAACGTTTTCACCATCACGAAGTACAGTGGAGTGGATCCCGAGAACCAGAGCGGCATTGACATGACGGTTTATCCTCGCCCCAGGACTTATTCATTAACCATCGGACTCGAATTCTAGAAGAAGTATGAAAAAGATTTATATAGCTATTTTGGCGGCAGCCTGCAGCCTTACAGCCTGCATTGCCGATCTTGACCAGATGCCGCAGACCGACAGCCAGACAACGGCCGATGTCGTTTATGGCTCGGAGCAGGGATACAGAAGTGCCCTTGCAAAACTGTACGCTTCGTTCGTTATAGCAGGTCAGGAACAGGGAGGTGGAGATGAAGATCTGTCTTCCAACAGTGGATATGACCTGCTTCGCGGTTATTTCAACCTTCAGGAGTGTCCTACGGACGAAGTCGCCGGCACCTGGCTCAGCGGTGACAAGATTGAAGGGCTTACCTATATGAGTTGGGACGCAAGCGACCCCTGGGTGGCGGACACCTACTACCGCTGCTATTACACGATTGCCCTCTGCAACGAATTCCTCAGCCACGCCACTGCACAGGCAGTGAGCGGCAATGCTTCGCTGACTGCATACCGTGCCGAGGCCAGGTTCCTCAGGGCCCTTGCGTACTATTATGTGCTCGACCTCTTCGGACAGGGTCCCTTCGTGGATGAAACAATGGGCGTGGGATCCTATATCCCTGAGCGTTACTCCAACAAGCAGCTCTTTGACTTTGTGGAGTCGGAACTCAAGGACATTACGGAATCCGGACTCGTGGATGCCGCCTCCCAGGAATACGGGCGTGCCTCCAAGTCCGCAGGATCGGCACTCCTTGCAAAACTATATCTCAACGCGGAGGTTTACGGCGCCGGAGCCCATTATACCGAGTGTATCGCAAGCTGCAAGGACGTGATTGCGGCGGGATTCTCTCTTGAGAGTGATTTCGCAAAACTCTTCAATGCGGACAACGACAAGAGAACCAACGAGATAATATTCCCCTTCGTGGTGGATGCCGTCAATACCGTTTCGTGGGGTGCCACCACTTATATAGTGTGCGGCGAGTGCGGCAATTCCAGTTCACAGGATCCCGCCAAATACGGCCTTACCGGAGGATGGGGAATGTTCCGTGTGCGCGGTGAGATTCCTGCGCTCTACTCGGAAGGCGACAGCCGTTATATGTTCTACACCGACGGACAGGAGCAGTGGCTCAGCAAAGCCATAGACGATCAGAGTCAGGGCTATTTCGGTGAGAAGTTCTCCAACCTCAATGACAACGGAGAGGCGGCGTCCAACACCGGCGCCGTGGGAGCGGACATCGACTTCCCCGTATTCCGACTTGCGGACGTTTATCTCATGCTTGCCGAGAGCGTGCTGCGCGGCGGTTCCGGTGCGTCCGAGGCCGAGGCCCTGCAGTATGTGAACAAACTTCGTGAGCGTGCATACGGTTCCTCTGACGGGAATCTCGGCGAACTCACCCTTCAGTTCATCTTGGACGAGCGCGCACGCGAGCTTATGTGGGAATGCACGAGGCGCACCGACCTCATCCGTTATGGACAGTTCACGGGCGGAGAATACAAGTGGCAGTGGAAAGGCGGAGTAGTGGACGGCCGCGCCACTGACAGCAAGTACAACGTCTATCCCATTCCCACCGCAGAGTTGTCTGCGAATCCTAATCTGAAGAACGAGAATTATTAATGAGACCGCTTATGAAAAAGATACTGTTTTTAGCTTCTCTGCTTTGCCTCTTTTCGTGCGTAAAGGAGGGAGAAATCGTGACCACCACCGGCGTCGTGCCTGTGGAACTCAGCGGTTCGGGAGATGTAGTGATTGACAAGGACAATCCTTCGGGACTCGCCCTTACGCTCTATTGGACCGACAACAGCAAACTGTCTTCCAGCAATGAGGAGGAGTATCCTCTTCCCGAAGGCGCAACGCTCAACACCCTGCAGTTTTCCTCTGCGGACACGTTCGACTCTCCCATAGAAGTCCTCGCCGAGTCCTCGGAGACCTCCATGCAGTTCACCGGCGAAGCCCTCAACACCCTTGTCGGGCGGGCAGGACTTCCCGGAGATGTCGCATCGACCCTTTATATCCGGATGAAATCCGTTCTCGCGAACAACCTTGCTCCCGCTTACAGCAACGTGTATTCAATCAAGGTTACTCCTTACACTCTGGACATGAGCACCGGATTCATCCTTGACTCCAGCAAGACCGATACCGGGAACACTTTGTATTCTCCCGATTCAGACGGCATCTATTACGGATTTATGGGCGCCTCCGGCTGGTACAACTGGTATCTTCTCGAAGGCAACGGACTCTGCTGGGGCAACGATGGCGTCACAGGTACTCCCTTCATGATGAGTACGGATACCGACACTCAGTGGAATTTCTGGTTCCCCGGTTCTGCCGGATGCTATTACACCATCGTTAATACCATTACCGAGGAATGGTCCGCCCTCTACATACCTTCGCTCACGGTAAGCGGAGATTTGAGCGGAGAGATGACGTTTGACCGCAAGTCCTGCAAATGGACTCTTCCTGTCAACATCTCTGCGGCAGGATCGTTTACAATCACCATCAGCGGCAGCGGCAAGCAGTACAATGTCTCTACAGGAGCCGACAACGAACCTGCTGACAACACTCCCGTGGCCTTCGCTTCCGAAGGAGGCCGGATTGTCTTCACTTCCACGGCGTCAGACATCACCGTCAGCGCTTCATCTGCGGGAGAATCCACCCTTACCCTTGACCTGAGCGATCCCACAGAGTTCAAGTGCGGCATCAGCGAAGGCAGCGAAGCTCCCGTGGAGGTGGCGAAGATTCTCTATGTGCTCGGTAACGACGACACTTGGAACTACGACCAGTACCTGACCCTATACGACGAGGACAACCTCTGCTACGCTGCGGCAGTGAACTTCAACTGCTCCTGGGGCTACTACTTCTCCAAGGAGTATCAGGACTGGATCCATATCAACCAGGATCCTTCCACTACAGAATGGAAACTTGCCTCGGGAGGTACCGATGACAATAACATCCCCGCTCCCGGCACCGGACTCTATGTGACCGTCGCTTCTCTTGGCTGGATGTCCTACTGGTATGGACTTTCGGATCCCATAACGAGCGTATATTATGCAGGATTCAATGACGACTGGAGTACAGTCGCGATGACTCCCGATCCTTCCACGCCCGGAGTATATACTGCCGAGGTGACCGCCACGGCCGACACCCCTTGGGGCGCGCAGGTGCTTGTAAACGGCTCCTGGGACTATTGGTTCGGTACCTGTGCTGACGGCTCTCTTATCTGGAGCAAGAAGCAGGACGGTGCACCTGCCGGATGGGAAATCGGGAAAACCTTTATCTTTACAGCCGATTTGTGCAAATGCACATATACATTGACTGAGAAATGATAAAACGGCTTTTAATTTTATTGAGCGCTGTCTGTGTGTGGGGTTCCTGCACACAGGCGGCCTCTATTCCCGCGAAAGATACTCCTGAGGAAGAGCAGTTCTTCGCCCTCGGCGCAGACGTCAGCTGGGTGACCCAGATGGAAAGCGAGGGCCTCGTTTTTACAAACAAGGAGGGAACTCCCACCGAATGTATGAAACTCCTGAAGGAAGACTGCGGCGTGAATGCCATCAGGCTTCGCGTCTGGGTCAATCCTTCCGAGGGCTGGAACAATGCCGATGACGTGCTCATAAAGGCACGCAGGGCTGCGGCCCTGGGACTCCGCACAATGATAGACTTCCATTTCAGCGACACTTGGGCCGACCCGGGACATCAGGAGCCTCCTGTCGCGTGGGCTTCTTACAATCTGTCTCAGATGAAGGAGGCTGTAAGCGGACATGTCACGGAGGTGCTGGGCAAACTCGAGAAGTTCGGTGTTACCCCGGACTGGGTGCAGATAGGAAACGAGACCAGAACCGGCATGATGTGGCCTCTCGGGAAAATAGACAACTCCAACTCCAACTACGCCGAGCTCACCAACGCCGGGTATGACGCCGTCAAGTCGGTGTTCCCCGAAGCTAAGGTGATCGTGCATATAGACGGCGGAGACAATATCGGCCTTTATACCTACGTGTTCAATTACCTCAAGAACAAGGGCGGGAAGTACGATATGATAGGTATGTCCCTTTACCCGGAGAACGGCAAAGGGCAGGTCTATGCTCAGAAGTGCGTGGACAACATATCTTCACTTTATGCCTCATACGGTAAACCTCTGATGGTTTGCGAGATAGGTATGGATTACGACAAGGCCGAAGAGTGTCGCGACTGTATCGCTTCCATTATTGAGAAGGGTAAGGCTTCAGGACATCTCGAAGGCATTTTCTATTGGGAACCCGAAGCTCCTGCAGGGTATAACGGCGGCTACCGCAAAGGCTGTTTCGACGGTGGAACGCCTACGGTGGCTCTTGACGCATTTATAGGACAATGAAAAAGACCCTGCTCGCGCTGCTGCTCCTTCTGACAGCCGTGTCGGCCTCGGCACAGCCTTCCGGACGCATTCTCTGGAATGACGGCTGGACTTTTACCAAAGACGGCAAATCGCGTCTGCTCGACCTCCCGCACGATTGGGGTATGGAGGGAGAATTCCGCCAGGAGTATCCCGGAGAGTCCGGGAAACTCGCTTGGTGGGGGAAGGCCGTATATTCCAAAGAGCTGATTGTAAAGAACCTTTCAGGACCTGTGCTTCTTGAGGTTGACGGTGCTATGTCAAACTCCGAGGTGTATGTGAACGGGAAAAAAATCGGCGAGTGGCCTTACGGCTATGCTTCCTGGGCAGTGGATCTTGGCGGGGCGCTGAAAGAAGGCGCCAATTCCATTGAAATACGCCTTGACAACAAGCCTGAGAGTTCACGATGGTACCCGGGTGGTGGCATCTACCGCAATGTGTGGTTGAGGTACGCTGAGCCGGTGGCGGTCTCACATTGGGGGACATTCATAACGTCTTGCGTCGATGCAGGCAGGGCGACTGTCCGTCAGACGGTCAGATTCAGTGCTCAGCGTCCGGTTGACGCACGCATAACTACTGTGATATTCTCCCAGGACGGGACGAAGGTGGCCGAGGCCGTTTCAGAGGCGGCAGTTTCCGACGGTTCAGCGCTCGTTCAGGAATTTATAATCGAGCATCCCGCGCTCTGGAGTCCGGAAAATCCTCAGATGTACTGTGCCGAAACTTCCATAGACGGCGCTCAGGAGGTCTATCGCACTTCTTTCGGCATCCGCGAAGCCAGGTTCTGTGCGGACGGATTTTATCTCAACGGCGAGAAGACCTTCCTCAAGGGCGTGTGCCTGCATCACGATGCCGGAGCGCTCGGCGCAAAATGGAACGACGACGCCTGGATCCGGCGTCTCATGATGCTCAAGGAAATGGGCTGCAATGCCATCAGATGTTCCCATAATCCTCCCGCTCCGGAGTTTCTGGATCTTTGCGACAAACTCGGTTTTCTCGTGATAGACGAACTAACCGATACCTGGACTTACCCCAAGAAGGAGAACGGCTATGCCACGCTCTTTGACGCTTGGGCCGAAAAAGACCTGGTTGCAATGATTCACCGGGACCGCAATCACCCCTGCGTCATACTCTGGAGTATCGGTAATGAATGCGGAGAGCAGGGTGACAGCACCAGATGGTGGATTCCTCAGATGCTTACCGATATCTGCCACAGGGAAGATCCCACGCGTCAGACTACCGCCGGGAACGACAACCCCTGGGCTGCAAGCCAAGGGTATGCTTCCACTATAGACGTATATGGCTTCAATTACAAGCCGCATCTCTATGAGGAGTTCGTCAGGAATCACCCCGGTCAGCCCGTGTATGGTTCCGAAACGGCTTCCTGTGTATCTACAAGAGGATTCTATAGATTCCCCGTAGGGCAGGATAAAGGAGAAGGCTGGGCTATGGAAGCCCCGTATCAGGTCAGCTCCTATGATCTTTACGCCCCCGGTTGGGCTTCCAAGCCGGACTATGAATGGCAGTTCGAAGACATTGTCTCCGAGTGCGCCGGAGAGTTCGTCTGGACCGGATATGATTATCTCGGAGAACCCACGCCGTTCAATATGGACGCCTCCGTTCTGTCTAATTTCCATACAGACGAGGAGCGGGAAGCGTATCGCCGGATGGTCGCCTCCTGGGGCCAGCAAATCAGCGAAGATCCACTCCCTTCCAGAAGCAGTTACTTCGGGATAATGGACCTCGCCGGATTCCCGAAGGATCGTTACTATCTTTATCAGGCACGGTGGCGTCCGGAACTCCCTATGGCTCACATCCTTCCGCACTGGAACTGGGCGGGCCGCGATGGGGAGGTTACCCCGGTGCACGTATATACATCCGGTGATGAGGCGGAACTCTTCGTGAACGGAAAGTCGATGGGCCGCAAGGCCAAGGAAGGGTACCGCATCGTGTGGGATGATATCGTATATGAAAGCGGAAAGGTGGAGGTAATAGCTTACAAGAACGGGCTCGAGTGGGCCCGGGACGTGGTGCAGACTTCCGGCAAGCCTTTTAGCGTAGAACTCAGCGTGGATTATGCGGGTCCAGACCTTGTATATGTCTATGCCGAGATACTGGACAAGGACGGTGTGCCTGTGCCCGATGCCTGCAATCTGCTGGAATTCAATGTAAGGGGAGGAGGCCGCATGGTTGCCACCGATGCCGGCGACCCCACTTCGCACGTCCCCTTCTACAGCACAAGCCTTCCCGCATTCGGCGGCAAAGCCTCTGTCATAATCCGCAGAACCTCCTCCACCAAGATCCTCATTCAGGCAAAGTCAAAAGGATTGAAGACTGACTCCATCCGGATAGAGTAAATTCGGTGGGGCAAACGTGGGGTAAATCCTTAAAAAGAAAAACGCAACCGCTTGAATTACAAACGATTGCGTTTCTGCTTTCGTGACTCCTACAGGAACCACTACCCATCTATGAACGAATAGCAAAAACACCGATTTAGCGCACTCCAACGGCACTTTTGCCGAATCGTACTGTGCGTTCTTGTTCAAAATTGTTGTGCAAATATGTTGATTCGTTGTGCAAGTTTTGTATATTTGCACAACGGGAAATTTGTACTGATATGGTTCGCATCACTATCTTCACGCGGAAGACCACCGCGAAGGGAAATGTCAAGGTCCGTCTGCGCCTTACGGAAGGGCGCCGCGCCGATTTGTTCCACAAGACCGACATCAAGATGGACAAGGAGGAAATCAAACAGATCGGCGTGAACTGCGTCCTCAACGACGGAGTCCGGCACTACGACCACATAAAATACAAGCAGCTTCAGCAGGAGGTAGCCTATATGAAGGCTGCCTTCGCCAGGATGGAGGAAGAGGGGATGGATATGACGAGTGAAGTCTTCGAGCACTTGATAACCGAGATGAAGAACCCCATCGTCGAAGTCCGCAACTCCGCCCCCGGAATCGTTGCCCGCTTCAACCAATATATAGACGATGCCGTGCGGGACGGAATTTTCGGAGAGAATCGCGCCAAGCACATACGCGTTGTCTGCGACAAGATGGAGAGGTTCCTCACCATCAAGGGAATGTCCAAGATGACTGCTCAGGAGTTCGACCAGAACGTGCTGATGGACTTTCGCAACTTTATGTTCGACGAGTACAAGTATGTGGACAAGCACAAGCGTCTCTACAAGAATTTCCGTCCCAAGAACCTTCCCACCGAGCGTCTCTCCGCCAACACCGTTGTCAGTCAGATGAAGATGCTCCAGACCTTCTTCACCGACCTTGAGAACCGCGACGAGATAATGAAATCCCCGTTCCGCAAGCTCGGCACCGAGCGCAAGCGCGCCGTGATGAAGACCAAGTACGACGACCCGGTATTCCTTCGTAAAGACGAGTTCCAGAAGGTGATGTCCGCCGAATTGCCGCCTTTGCTCGAGCCCGCGCGAGATGCATTCGTCCTGCAGACCGCCTTCGGCTGCAGGATTGCCGACTTCCAGAAGATGACGATGGACAACGTCGGGATTTCCGACGACAACATTGCCTATATCCACTACCTCCCACACAAGACCGCCGGTGAGCAGGCGACTAACACCGAAGTCATCACGCCCATCGTCCGCTTCGCCTACGATATCATCAGACGCACGAATTTCTCTCTCCCCGCCGTGAAGAACATCTACGGCGCAGGCGGCTACAATGCCAAGATCAAGCGCATCCTTGAGACCTGCGGGATAGACAGGAAGGTGCCCGTTTACGACGAATCTGAAAAAAGAAACGTATATTTACCTGTCAGTTCGCTCGGCAGCAGCAAGTTGGCGCGCAAGACGCACGTCGATATGATGAACAAGGTGCAGATAGATATGTATGCCGCCGGACTGCACAAGGTCGGCAGCGGGGCGGTGAACAGATATACGGCTCTCGAACTCAAGGACCGCTTCTCCCTCATCAACCTCGCCTTCGACCAGAAGCCATACTATGTAGACGCTGAACTAAACATTATCGGGGAATGAAACAGATACTGCTATCCATCCGCGCCGAGGCGGAATCTTTGACGGCTCCCTCCGACAGGGAGAATTTTTTCAACGAACTGCAGGGAGGACTATGCTCCCTTTGCCGGGAACTGCTGCCCCAAACGTTGGAAAGGTCCTATGTAATAAGCGATGATGTCCTTGACCGATATTTCGAGAATTGCGCCGATGAAAACGAGGAAGGATTCTCGCTTGATGAAGACGAGCTGGCAAGTATAAGAGACAAGATGGAAGGCTCGCTTATAGCCCTTCTAGGCGATTTGAGCGACACCGAAGACCGGCGCGATGCCGTCCGCCGCTGCGCAGGGTGGCTGAAGGGCACTTCCGATGCTCTCTGCCGTGCCCAGGGCCGCTGCCAGGGACTCGGCTCAAGGATTGACAGGACCAACGAAAGCGGCCTTCCAGCCATTTTTGACACCAACTATGCAAAGGAAGCGCTGCTCCAGGATCTTTACACGTTTTTCATCAAGCAAATCAGCCGCCTCTTCCCGGAGCCGTACCGAGGCCCCATTCTATTCAATTTCTGGGGCAGCGAACTGGACAAGGACGCAGACCGCCTCAAGGGGCAGACAGGGCTTCTCCCGGAGGATCGAGCGAAAGTCTTCCAGAGGGCCAACGACGAGAAGTTCGAGGATTATATCGTAAAGTGCTGCCGGAGTTTCGAGCGCTCGACCACAAACGCCCCTTATGATGAGGAATCCGACATAGACGGGATGGAGGAGCCGTACAAAGCCGTGCCGGAATTCCTCTACGCACAGTTTACCGACTACTGCAGACGTGCCCGGCATACTGGCGGGGATGATGCCGCCATAGTACGCTGGCCCTATGAATGTATGTCCCGCATAGTGGGTATATACCGGAAGGACATCGAAGACCTGCACAACTCCTGGCTCTTCCGCTCAGCTTCAGAGGGCGAGAAGGACTATTTCTACATCGAATGTGCCCTGCTTACTTTGTCAAAGCTATGGTCGGACTATTTCGATGATGCGGAGGAGATTGCGGAAAGCCGGAAGGGAGACGCCTCCGCGCCCCGTAAGTATTATGAACCCTCAGGTCTTCCCGACGGAGCCTTCGACGAACTTGCCAAACTCTTCGTCAGTTTCAAAATCATAGTGGAGGACTCAGCCGACCGCCTTGAGGATATGCTTTGCCGCGCCGATATCGCCCCCATCTATCGAAGTCCCAACATTACCCGTATCCGCTTCGCCCTCATACGCCTCAAGTCCTACTTCGGCCCGGAGTGGGAAGAAGCCGTCAGCGCCAATCTCGGCAAGCGGCGAGGCGAGATATTCCGGGGCTACAACGTGGACTCGGATTTCGAGAAAAACTTCCCGGACATATAGCCCCTCTGCTCCCGATATAGTATATCACAGGCGATATAAGTTATATCAGTCTCGTTGATATAGAATGAATGCGTTGATTCATAGCGAATTGACGCATTTTTCGTATACGCTGATAATCCCTCTGATACAATTTTATAAGGCAGCCATACTCCTCAACTTTGCAGTGTGAAATTGAACAACACTACAGATATGCAAAACCAATCGCCCTTTTCAGAGGAGAAGACACTCCTTATCACCACGGTCCCGCAGCTCGAGCAGGCCTTCCGCTCCGTCCTCTCGGAACTGCTCGACTCGCGCGAAGAAGAATCCAAAGACCGCCGCATCACGCGCAAGGAAACCTGCAAACGCCTGGGGAAGGACGTCTCCACCATCAGACGCTGGGAAAAGCAGCATATGCTCCACCCGATATACATCGGCAAATGCGTATGCTATGCAGAAAGTGAGATCAAGGCAATAGAGGAGGGGATAAGATGAACCCGCAGAACCCCGTCGAAGGCATCCTCGAAGAAGTGGAGAAGCGAAAGGCAGCGCCCGACCACGTCGGTCTTCTCTCCGTCAAGTCCGCCAACGCCTGGATTGAAGACTCTCTTAAGCGTCCCGACCCCAAGGTGTACTTCCACGGCCTCATTGTCCAGTTCGAGAACACCGTCATCTTCGCCGCCTCCAACGTCGGCAAGTCCATCCTCGCTACGCAAATCGGCGAAGACATAGCACGTCAGGAAAAAGTCCTTTACCTCGACCTTGAACTCGCCGACAAGCAGTTCCAGATGCGCTACACCGACCCCGACACCGGCAGCATCCACATTTTCCCCAGTAACTTCATGCGCGCAGAGATCGAACCCGAACTTATCGTCGGAGCCGACCTCGAGCAGGAGATTCTCGACTCGGTAGAGGAAGCCGCCAAAGGCGGTACCAAATTCTTCGTAATCGACAACATATCATTTATTTGCAACGATTCGGAGAAGGGCGTCACGGCAGGTCAGTTCATGATGAAACTCATACGCCTGAAGAAGAAGTACCACCTCACAATCATCGTCGTTGCACACTGCCCGAAGCGCCGTGGCTGGGAACCCATCACCCAGAACGACCTTGCCGGCAGCGCCAAACTCATCAACTTCTTCGACGCCGGAATAGCCCTTGCCCGAAGCGCTAAAGACCCGAGGCTCAGATACTTGAAGCAGGTGAAAGTTCGCACCGGAGAGTACCTGTACGATGCCGACAACGTCATCATCCTGGATGCAGTCAAGGACGACGGCTTCCTCAAATTCGAGATTCAGGGCTACGGCAAGGAGGACGAGCATCTGAAGAACCGTGAAAGCAGTGACGACTACGACGAGATTCAGGAAGTCCTCCGCCTCCAGAAGGAAGGCAAGACCATCCGCGAGATAGCACGCGATCTTGATATGGCCAGCACTACCGTTTATCGCAGGCTCAAGAAAGCTTCTTCTGTTCCACCTGTTCCGTCTGTTCCGCACGCGGAACAAGTGGAACAAACGGAACAAGATTAGGAGGACCGCTATGCAGTACAAATATCATCTTCTCAAATACGCAGGCCCCGCATCCCGCCTGACCTGCCCCAACTGCGGACGCAAGCGCTGCTTCGCTCCTTACGTGGACAAGGACAACAATATTATCGGCGAGCAGTACGGCCGCTGCGACCACGAATCCTCCTGCGGTTATGTCAAGTACCCGCCAAGCGAAAGAGACTGGCGCGAATGGCAGCCCGCGCAGCAGCACCAGTACTCCAAGCCCAAGCCGAGAGTGATTGTCAAGCCTCAACCGCCGCAGGAGCCACCGCAAGGTTACTGCACCATTCCGATGGAGATAGTCCAAAAGACCATCCGCACCAAGCCGCTCAGCGACTTCCTGCGCTTCCTTCTGACTCTCTTCGACGAAGTCACGGTCTCCCGTCTTGTCAGCGAATACTTCATCGGCGTGACCAAAGCCGGCGATGCCATCTTCTACCAGATGGACGCTCAGGGCCGCTGCCGCACCGGCAAAGTGATGAAGTATAACCCCGAGACCGGCCACCGCATCAAGGATGTCACAGCCAAGACTCCCATCACCTGGGTGCATTCCCTGCTCAAGCAGCAGGGGGTGCTCCCAAGCGACTGGGAACTCACGCAGTGCCTCTTCGGCGAACATCTTCTGAAGAAATACCCCGATAAGCCCGTCTGCCTCGTCGAGGCCGAAAAGACCGCCATCATCGCCTCCGCCATAATGCCCCAGTGCGTCTGGGTGGCCGTCGGCGGCAAGACCCAGCTGGGCGACAAGGTCGAGGTCCTCGCCGGCCGTCAGGTCATCGCCTTCCCCGACGTTGACGGCTACGACAAATGGGTCGAGAAATGCTCCGAGCGTCCGTACCTCGGCATAATGGTCTCCGACTACCTCCAGAAGAACGCCACCGCCGAAGACCGCCGCAAAGGAGCCGACATCGCCGACATCCTCATCCGCTGGATGAAATCCAACCCCTCCTACGTCGCGCCAAAGCCCGAATCGCCCCCATCCCCTCAACTCTATCCCGACAACCCCGTAATGCAGGAAGTGATGAAATACATCTCTCCGCAGTATTGGGATGCCGTCAATGACCTCATCAAGGAGCTGGACCTGGAACTTGTGGGGGTGAGAAGACTATAGCTACCTATTTCGCGTAGTATCCTCCATCCTTTTTAGCGCCTCTCCGTTCAATCAAACCCTTTTCCATCAGGATGGATATATGTCGGCTTATCGTAGCTGAGGCTCGCCCCGTACGAAGGATGATATCTTTTCTTTTTATTCCCGGCGTGGCTTTTATCACATCGAATGTGGACCGCTCCCAAGAATTTAATGTCTCATTTAATGTCTCATTTAATGTCTCATTTAATGTCTCATTCTGCGAGACATTATCTGAGCCTGAGACATTGGGGACAAGAGGTTTTTTGAAGCGTATGGTAAGTTTTACGAAATTCGTGATGAAAGTGTATTCCGGAGCAGGAAGGCCTGCTTCTTTACAATAGGTGAAGATATTCAATATGCCTCGTCCCCATCCTTCGGCCTTTCCTCCTTTGAACAGGGCTCCTGCAATCTTTTCGTTGATGGGCTCGGAATGAGGATGCTTGCGGAATTCTTCAGGTGATGTGCCCGCGGGGAAAGCCCCTGGATTTATGAACTCGATCCTGTCGTCAAAAATGGCGATACTGGGAGTTCTGGCTTCAGACCACCAGGTCCTGTGTGTAAGAAGATTCAGGCTGGCTTCCCTGATTACCTTTGTCGGGATAGTCAATTCGTTTTTGCTGTTGAAGTCATCCTGATTCCCGGACAAGAACATATGCTTGCGGCAAAAGTCCTCAATCGCTTGAAGTTGCTTAAACAGGTTCGCTTCCACCACACTCTGATCCCGGAACTTGTCCATAATGACACCTTCAAAGCGCGCAAGTCGGATTTTGCAGTGGTCAAAGAAACGCGACGGGTCTTTTCCGAAAAGGGCAATGGCTCCATTGGAAATTACATCAGAGTTTGCAAGAACCTTGAAAGGCCGCAAGCGGTCAAACGTCGTTTTGGCAGAAGCTGCTTCGGAAGGAATTCTACCTTTGGCGATGCCCTCATTTATGGCATCCGTTATGGTCTTTGTGTCTATGTCTCTTATGGTTGCACCTGAGCAGGGAGTCTGTTCCCAACTGAATTTGCCCGGGTCGCTGAGGCGGATACGTTCATCGAACATTTCACGAGGCATCTGTTTGGTCGTGTTCTCGACTTTGTAAAATGGCCGCCCGTCGTAGGTATATGGTGCAGTGAACGGATTGGGAGAGGGAAAGTTGATAGCAATGACTTGTTTCCCCGGCCTTTCCGGAATATCGATATATTGCGCAGCCAAATCTATCGCTGGAGAAAATTTGCACAGTTCTCTGGCAATCTCCTGCCTGGTGCTGTCGCTCACATCCTGACCAAGAATTTTCAGTGTTGTCGGATGGATTCCAAACAACAGCAGCCCTCCCTCGGTATTGAGAAAAGCGCAACCTGACTGCATTCCTGCAATTATCTCTCCGGTGGTCTTCTTTACCTCCAGCACCCTCGTCTCATCCGTGGCGATTATCCGTTGAATATCCTCGACTGTCATAACCATATTTTTTGCGAAGATAGCGAAAAATCTTCGTATATTTGCAGCGCTAGAACTCGCCGAGCCTACTGACAGTGCTTAAACAGGCGGGTCTTTTTTTACTCGTATTTACTCCACTATTTTACTCCACAATATGATTATAAAAGGCCTCCTGCGATACTGAGAGGCCTATTTATGAATGTAAATTTACTCGTGCTTTTACTCGAGTTTACTCGTCCAATGGGATTTTACCCTATGTATCCTTTCCTAAAAGTGATTTTGCATCTGAAGGCGCATCCCGTCCCACCAGCTGTTCCACACCGCGCCCTTGACCTGACCGGCCTTGTGCAGATACCACTCTTCGCTGCAAAGGTCCAGATACATCTTGATCGACTTCAATACGCCGGCATCGATTACCAAATCTGACTCCTTCATAAAAAACCCTTCTGGCATATCTCTGATTATATCCTGATACCGTCTAGTGTATTCGGAGAAGAAATCGGCTCACCTGCAAAGTTCCGTGTTTAAGTTATCCAAAGATCTTATAGATT
>R20__coassemble_600_pt1 | contig 25468 bp, 25 predicted proteins | sample R20__metabat2_low_PE_040 | metagenome-assembled genome bin R20 | reverse complement strand
GCAAGTATAATCTTCTTCATGATAAAGGTATTTTCTCCAAATGTAATCATTTTTTCGTAGATTTGCTACTGCAATAATACAACCACAACAGATGAACAGAAAGAAAAGCCCATATCAGTCCCCTTCAATTGAGATTTCAGGCTACATTTTTCCCTGTGTCATCGCCTCGTCCTTCACGGACGGCGGCGGCGGCCTCACAGGCAGCGATCCGGATTTCCTCGATCTCGAGCTGACTGACTCGAATATGATATTCAACGACAGATTCTAGATGAAAAAGCTTCCTTACATATTCATATTGCTGCTTGCCGCAGCCGGCTGTCATAATTTTGAGGAAAAGCAGGAAGTCCGCACCGTGGAGCTTGCCGATCCGCAGACTGAACAGATGCAGGAAATCTCCGTAAAAGCCATAATCTCTCCTGACAGCACCAAGACCAGCCTCGCCGCAAACGGCTATACCGTAAACTGGAGCGCGGGCGACAAGATCTCGCTCCTGTACTCTCTCGGCTCATCCAAATATCTGGCTGATCTGACGATAAGCTCCGGAGCCGGAACCCCCGAAGGCATCTTCACCGGCGCTTTGGCCTCAGGCTCGACTCCGGTCATCGCTTTTTATCCTGCTGTCGAAATATTGAGCCAATCCTCGTTCACGACTTTTTACCTTAATCTTGCCACCTCCCTTGAGCAAAGCGGTACATCCTTTGACCTCGCGCCCGGCGACATAAAGGCAAGTTCAGATTTCTCCGGCTCGATAAACGGCGGTCTGACCGTGAACTTCTACGAAATGGGCACGCTCCTGGATTTCCTCATCACCCCGACCGAAGACATGGTCTCGAAGGGCGACAAGCTCCGCAGGCTCGTATTCACGGCATCCTCCAGCAATGTTTCGGGCGACTACACCATAAATTACAACAACGGCAGTCCCGCCCTTACGCCATCCGGAAGCTCCAATTCAAAGACTCGAACCCTTGATTTCACTGGAAGCGTACCCTCGTTCACCTCAGGTGTCGCCACCGAAGCCCTGATGATGATTCTGCCGGGCATCCAGAAGAATGAGGGCGTACATATGACCCTCGTGACAGACTACTATTATATAGATATCGACGCCTCGGCGTCAAAGGAGTATCTGGGCGGCTACAAATACCGGATGGACCTTGATCTCCCGGCCCTCTCCGCAAGTTCAAAGGCCACGATAACTCCCTGCGACAATTTCACTCAGATCACCGACCGTCTCGGAATCTTCGACACGGACAATCCTTCCTCAATAGTCTCGACCATAGCGGATGACGTCGCGGGATGGCAGGCCGGCGCATCCTCGGGCAGGTTCAGGCTCCAGAACTGGAGCTCCGGCGAGGTGATAACCTTCACTCTTCCCTCCTCGATGACGCCCGGAGAATTCTGCGACATCACGGTAAATTCCCTCAAGGGCACAATTCCTTCAGGGAAACTCAGCCTGCGATACATTTGCTCCAACGGCACACGCTACTGGTTCAGGAGCGCGGACGGAAACATCGGTTATATAATTGAAGTACTGTAGCGCCATGAAAAGAACATTCATCATCATAACGGCGCTCTGCGCTTTGAGCTTCGCCGCAAAGGCGGAAAACGTCAGTGTTTCACAAGCCCGGCAACTAGCCGCCGATTTCTTCTTCGGGAAGCGCAATACCGACACAAAGGCCCTCGAAGTCCGTATTTCACTTATCGACGAGCCTGTCTCTTCCGGTTCTTCCGTTATCCAATCCTGTCCGGAATATTATATTTTCAATTCTTCCGAAGGAGGTTTCGTGATCATCTCCGGAGAGAATTCCATACTTCCCGTAATTGCATATTCCCCGGACGGCCATTTCGAGCCCGAAGCTGTTCCCGACGGATTCGTATACTGGCTCGGCGGAGTGAGCAAAACCGTGTTGAAAGCCCGTTTGGAAGGACTTGCCCCGACTTCTGAAGTCGCTTCGGCATGGAATATGGTCGGCGTAAGTACAAAGGCTCTCGGGGAAGGAGGAAAATGCCTCTGGACGCCTACATGGAGCCAGAGTGCCCCTTTCAACGGCGAATGTTCGGGCTGCGTGACGGGCTGCGTTCCCACCGCCATAGCGGAAGTTATGAGGTACTATCAGTGGCCCGATGCACCCGAGCAGACCAAAATCCCTGCCGGAAGCAGTCAGGCCGAATATGATCTTACGGGCCACAGTTACGATTTCGCCTCGATGCCGACCTCGACATCCGCGATGAAAAGCGCTTCTAATGAGGTCAAGGCGGATGTTGCCGGCCTTCTTCGCGACATCGGCGCCGCCGTGGACATTGAATACGGCAGCAGCGCATCTTCTGCATTCAGCGAGTACATAACCGAAAGGATGGGCCTTTATTTCAAATACAACAAGGCCGCACGCAGACTGATGCGCACCATGTACAGTGAAAGCGAGTGGATATCCCTGCTGAAAGCATCGATAGACGCCGATATTCCGGTTCTGTATGATGGCGAGAACAGTTACGAAGGAGGCCACCAGTTCATCGTCGACGGTTATGACGGAAACGACTTCATCCATATGAACTGGGGCTGGGGAGACAACATGAATTCGTATGTGGCGATCGGTGTCAATGATTTCTACCAGGATCAGGCTGCTCTTTTCGACTTCGTTCCCGACAAGACCGCGTCAAGCTCATTCGGTAATTCAAGCCTCTATCTGTCATATCTGGAAACGAAAACGACCGAATATCAGGGCATCAAGGCAAATGGCACAATATCAAAGGGCAATCCTTTTTCCGTAACCATCGGGGCAATCGGAAATACTGGTCCCAGAACATATTCAGGCCAGGTCAAACTCGCTTTCCAGACCAAGGACGGAAGCTCCGAAGCGGACCTCAGTTCTCCGACTTCATTTAATCTTGCGCTTGAAAGGCTTTCCATGTTCACAATATCCGGCCTGACCATCCCGTACGATATCGCTTTCGGCGACAAGATTGTTATAAAATACACGTATGGCGACGAATGGCGGGATTTTCCCGGGGATTATCTGGGCGAAACCGTAACTGCCTATCCAGCGGTTCAGGCCGCCGTGATCGATCTTCCCTCCTCCTGCCCGTCCGGAAGCAGACTTGAGCTCCGTCTCATAAACGCTCCTTACCGCAGCGCCGGAAGATGCGACTGGTACATAACCGTTCCCGGAGCCTCCTCCGAGACGAAGATTCTTCCCGGAGCCTCTTCCTCCTCCCTCGATTCCTACGACCGCTACTATTACAACTTCTCGGCTAATGGAAAGTACAGGATCCGCGTTGCGGTGAAGGACAAGAGCGGAATTGTCATAGACAGCATCACCACTTCCCTTAACGTCGAATAAGCTGCGAAAACCGCAGCATAAAAAAAGGCATCGATTTGATTTCGATGCCTTTTTTATCGTGTCTGTTCGAATTACTTCGTGATGACCTTGGCCATTTCACAAACCTTGTTCGAATAACCCCATTCGTTGTCGTACCATGCGCAAACCTTTACGAAGGTAGGATCGAGCTGGATACCGGCCTTCACGTCGAAGATGGAGGTGCGGGCGTCATTGCGGAAGTCGGTGGAAACGACGGCCTCGTCGGTGTATCCGAGGATACCCTTGAGCTCGCCTTCGGAAGCTTCCTTCATAGCGGCGCAGATCTCTTCGTAGGTGGCGGGCTTTGCGAGCTCGCAGGTGAGGTCAACGAAGCTTACATCGGAGGTGGGAACGCGGAGGCTCATGCCGGTAAGCTTGCCGTTCAGAACGGGAAGAACCTTACCTACAGCCTTTGCGGCACCGGTGGATGAAGGGATGATGTTCTCGAGGATACCGCGGCCGCCTCTCCAGTCCTTCTTCGAAGGGCCGTCAACGGTCTTCTGGGTAGCGGTTGCAGCGTGAACGGTGGTCATGAGACCGCGAACGATGCCGAACTTGTCATTGAGGACCTTGCTGATGGGAGCGAGGCAGTTGGTGGTGCAGGATGCGTTGGAGATGATGGTCTGGCCTGCGTAAGTCTCGTGGTTTACACCATAGACGAACATAGGGGTGGCGTCCTTGGAGGGAGCGGACATGATGACCTTCTTGGCACCGGCCTTGATGTGGGCGGATGCAAGCTCCTCGGTCAGGAAGAAACCGGTGGACTCGACTACGACGTCAACTCCGAGCTCTCCCCAGGTGATGTTTGAAGGGTCCTTCTCAGCGAAGACCTGAATCTTGTTGCCGTCAACGATGAGGTAGTTGCCCTCAACCTTGATGTCGTGCTTGAACTCGCCGTGTACGGAGTCGTACTTGAGCATATAAGCAAGATAATCAGCGTCCAGAAGGTCGTTGATACCTACTACCTGAATGTCATTGCCGAAGTTCTCGACAGCGGCACGGAAAACCATACGGCCGATACGGCCAAATCCGTTAATACCTACTTTTACCATTTTTTTAGATATAGAAAATTAGTTAAACATTACACTTCTAACCAAAAGCGGGGCAAATTTACCTATTTTTCAACTGAAAATCAATTATATTTGCATAAAAAATTGAGGGATTGATGAGAATTCTTGTTACGAACGACGACGGATTTGCAGCAAAAGGCATCAGGGAACTGGTTGGTATGCTCAGGCCGATGGGAGAAATTGTGGTGGTGGCCCCGAAGGAAGGCCAGAGCGGGATGTCCATGGCCGTGACGATGGGCCACAAACCGATTGCCGTGAAGAAATTATCCGAGGAGGAAGGCGTGCAGTGGTGGTATCTCGACGGGACGCCTGCGAGTTGCGTGAAGTTCGGAATCGACAACATAATGACCGACTCCAAGCCAGACCTTGTGATATCCGGCATCAATCACGGCAGCAACGCCGCCACGGCCACCCTTTACTCCGGTACCGTCGGGGCGGCGATGGAGGGAGCGATAAACGGAATCCCGTCCGTTGCCGTCAGCCTCGACACTTTCGACAAAGACGCTGATTTCTCTGTGGTCCTGCAGATCTTCCCCGCCCTTCTTGAGAAGCTTCTGCCGACCCTGGGCAAGAATTTCGGTTCATATGTCAACATTAACTTTCCGGATCTCCCCGTCGAAAAGATAAAGGGAACGAGAGTGTGCAATATGGGCTTCGTTCACTGGGAGGATGAATACCGAAAGTATTTTGAGTGGGCGGAAAAGAACGGCGTCACCCCGAGAGAATCCGATCTGGAATATGCCCGCAACGCCGAGCCCGGAGCAGAACTTTACGTTATGGTCGGTGACCTCACGGTCAACCCCGGCAACAAGCCGACAGCCGACCACGCCCTCCTGAAAGAAGGTTACATCACCGTTACCCCACAGAAACTCGACGCCACCGATTACGAAGAATTTGAACGTCTATGCGCTATTATCTGATTGCCGGAGAAGCTTCCGGCGACCTGCACGGCAGCAACCTCATAAAAGGCCTGAAGGCCTGCGACAACGAAGCTGAATTCCGTTTCTGGGGCGGCGACCTGATGGCCTGCGCTTCCGGCTGCGCCCCTGTGCGCCATTATAAGGAGGGGGCCGTGATGGGCCTCACCGATGTCCTGAAAAAGGCCGGGATGTTGCTGGGAAACCTCGATTTCTGCAAGAAGGACATCCTCGGATGGAAGCCCGATGTCGTGATACTCATAGACTATCCGGGCTTCAATTTCCGCGTTGCGAAATTCGCCCACAAAGCCGGCCTCAAGGTCTTCTATTACATTGCGCCGAAGACCTGGGCCACAAGGGAAGGCCGGAATCGCAAGCTGAAGGCCTGGGTGGACCGCCTTTTTATCATTTTCCCATTCGAGATGCCTTATTTCGAACAGCGTGGCATCCCCTATACCTATGCCGGCAATCCCCTGCTGGACGCTGTGGACAATCACAGCTACAGCAGGCCCTGCAAGGGGGATTACGTCGCTATACTGCCAGGTTCGCGCAAGGGTGAAATCTCCCGCATGATGCCGGTCTGCATGCAGCTTGTCGCCAGATATCCCGAAAGACATTTCATCGTAGCCGGAGCTCCCTCACGCGGCACTGAAGATTACTCCGGCTATATGGCTGACCGCAGCAATGTGGAACTTGTTTCCGGCAGGACATATGACGTTCTGAAATATGCTCAGGCGGCTGTAATCAATTCTGGCACGGCTTCTTTGGAGGCCGCCCTGATCGGAACTCCGCAGGTCGTCTGCTGGTCCGGTTCCGCACTTTCGGCCTTCGTTGCACGAAAGATTCTGCACGTTTTCAGGAATATAAAATACATTTCGCTTGCGAACCTCATAGTCGACAAGCCCGTGTTCAAGGAACTTGTCCAGGAGGATTTCACCGTTGACAATGTCCAGGCCGAACTTGCCCCGCTTCTTGAAGACAGCCCGCAGCGGCGAAAGATGCTCCTCGAATATAGCGAGGTGCGTGATGCCTTGGGCGGTAAAGGCGCTTCCGAGGCCGTTGCGGAGGGTATGACCTCTATTCTGAAGCGAAAATAGAACTGCCGATGCGCACCATCGTCGCGCCGTGACGGACGGCTATCCTCCAGTCCGCTGACATTCCTATGGAGAGTTGGTTGAAATCCGTGAGCTCCGGAAAAAGATCCACGAGATAGGCCATGAAAGTGTCGACTCTCTCAAAATCAGCCTCCACGATGCTTTCGTCCGACGTGTTCGTGGCCATTGCCATCAGGCCGCGAAGTCTGATGTTTGCATAGCGCGAGGGGTTGTCGGTGTATTTGAAGAGAAAATCCAGGATCTCCTCTTCACAGAAGCCTTGCTTTGACTCCTCGCTCGATACATGAAGTTCAAGAAGGATGTCCGTAACCTTGCCGTTGGCCCTGCCCCATTTGTCGATTTCCTCAAGAAGATGCACGCTATCCACTGATTGGACCATGGCGACGTGCGGCAGGACCATCTTGAGTTTGTTGGTCTGCAGATGGCCGATGAAATGCCATTCTATATCCGTGAAGGGAATGTCTTCAATTTTAGCCGCGAGTTCCTGCGGACGGGATTCCGCAAAGACCCTTTGCCCGGCCCGGTAGGCCTCGATTACAGCCTCTGAAGGGTGATATTTTGAAACTGCCACCAGTTTCACTCCTGATGGCAGTTCATTGTTCAAAGCTGCTAGATTCTCCTTTATCATCAGCGGCGTTTCTGTTGTTGTTTGAGTTGTTCCTGCTGCATTTTCTGGGCCTCCTCGAGCCTCTGCTGCCATTTGCTCTTGGGGGCGGGCTTGCCCTCGGCGGCCTTGACCTTCGCAAGTATCTTTTCGGGATGCACGAAGAACTTGCGGATCACCCAGTTCTGGACTATGGAGAACACCTGAGAGAGCAGATAATAGTAGCTGAGCGCCGCGGAGAGGTTGTTGCAGATGAAGAACATCATTATAGGCATCATCCAGAGCGTCATGAACTGCATGCTCTTCGCATTCGGATCATTGGCGTTCGGCTGGGTGGACATCGTGTACTTCGAATACAGCCACATCGTGACGGCCATCAGAAGCGCGAACAGCGAAAGGTGGTCGCCGAAGATGGGAATCCTGTGGCCATAATCAAGGATGGAATCGTATGCTGAAAGATCGTGACACCACAGGAAGGACTGCTGGCGGAGCTCGATGGATGCGGGGAAGAAGCGGAACATCGCCCAGAGTATGGGGAAGGTCAAAAGCGTGGGCAGACAGCCGCCCATCGGGCTTACTCCCGCCTTCTTGTACAGGTCCATCGTGGCCTGCTGCTTCTTCATCTGTTCCTGCTGATTGTTCGCGTTGGGATATTTCGCGTTGATCTTGTCTATTTCGCTCTTCAGGGCGGCCATCTTTGCGGACGAGAGGAAAGACTTGTTCGTCAGAGGCATCACCACAATCTTGATGATCAGGGTCATCAGAAGGATTATGAGTCCGAAATTCGCGAAATATTTGTGCAGCCAGTTGAAGAGAGGGATGATCACATACTCCGTGAACCAGCCCACGAGCCATCCTCCCAGAGGGATGATTTTCTCGTATTTGCAGCCGTAGCTCTTCAGGGTCGGAAGGTGGTTCGGGCCAAGATAGAACTCGAACGGTACGCTGACCTCGGCTCCGCCGTCATAATCCGCACGCATCCTGGCCTCGCAGGTCATAAGGTTGCGGTCGGGATCGCCTTCAGAGGCGAATTTGATGTTCAGTTCTCCGGAGGAGAAACCCTCGGGAGCCTTCATTATTGTGCTGAAAAACTGCTGCTGGAAGGCGAACCAGCTCAGTCTGGAGTCGATTCTCTTGCTTGAGCTGCGGCCGCGGCCCATTTCCTCGGGCTTCTTGTCGCCGTCGAAATAGTAGTCGAGCTTGGAGTACTGCGACTCGTTCTTGTAACCTTTCTCCATACGGGGAACGGTCACGGTGAAATCAATGTCGAAAGCTGAGACGTTGCGGGGTATCACGGACTGCATTCCGACGAAGGACAGCAGATTCTTGAGGCTGTAGCTGTCGGGAGCGAGCGAATAACGCTGTTCGATGTATCCGCCGTTCGAGAAAGGCAGACGCATCACGACGAGGCTGTCGCACTGCTCGACCACGTTGAACACGAAATCCGCAGTTCTTCTGAACTCACCTCCATATACGTTTATTGAATACTCGGCATTGCCGGGCTTGAAGAGATAGAGTTCCGAGCTGTCGTAGGTTTTGTAGTCCTTTACCATCGCGCTGTAGAGCTGTGCACCTTTCGTATTGAGCTCTATGCGGACCTTCTCGTTCTCGAGAACAACTATTTGAGACTCGGCGGAAATGGACGCACCGAGCAGGGAGTCGGTATATACAGGAGTTGCCGCGGCAGTGTTTTCAACTACGGGGACCGGAATTTCAGCATTTGCGGCGAGTTCCTGCTCTATCAGTTGCTCGACCAGGGCAATGGAATCCTGCTTCTGCTGGAGTTCATAAGCTTCGCGTGCCCTTTTGTTCTGGAACATCGTGAAGCCTACGAGGATGGCTCCTATGAGTATGAAACCGATTACTGAATTCTTGTCCATTACTCGGCGGCCTCCTCTGCTTCACGTATCTTCTGCTCAAGAGCCTTGAGTTCCTGCTTTGCACTCTCTATCCTCTCCTGCATCTGGGTGATGAGAGGGGCGGAATTCTTCGATGCGGAGAAGAAGCCTATGTTGTTCTCGTAGGTGATGATGTCCTGCTGGAGGGCATTGTACTTCTCCACAAGGGTATCCTTGAGGCTGCGGGGAGCCCTGGACTGACGACGCTCGGATCCGCCGCGCAGCAGAGGGAATTTGGCGGAAATGGCGTCACGGTATGCCTTGTTGATGTTTTCCTTTTCCTTGAAGGGGACGAAGCCGATGGCCTGCCAGCGCTCGTTGAAGGCCCTGTACGCCTCGGCATTCTCAGCCTCGGAGGAAGCGGGTTCGTAGGCGTTGATTTCTTCGACAAGCTGCTTCTTTGCCTTCAGATTGCCGTAGAAATCGTTCTCGGGCTTTGCGTTCTTGTCCCTTTCGGCGAAGAACTCGTCGCAGGCGGCGCGGAAACGCTTCCAGAGCTGCTCGGACTTCTTGCGGGGAACGGCGCCGATCTCCTTCCACTGCTTCTGCAGGGCGATGAACTGATCGGTGGCCTTCTTCCACTCGGTGCTGCTCTTCAGAGCCTCGGCCTGCTCGATTATGGACATCTTCTTCTCGAGATTCTCGTTCATGTTGTCCTTGAACTGGGAGTAGTAAACCCTCTTGCGCTCGAAGAACTTGTCGCAGGCCGCGCGGAAGCGGTCATAAATCTTCTGGTTCTCCTTCTTCGTCGCGAAGCCGATTTTCTTCCACTCCGCCTGGATGTCCTCGATTTCCTTTGAAAGGCTGTTCCATTCGCCCGAGGTCGTGATTTCCTTTTCAGCGATTTCCTCGAGTTTCTCGCAAAGGGCTGTCTTCTTCAGCAGATTCTCACCCTGCTCTTCCTTCAGACCCTCGAAATGGGCCTGATAGTTCTTGTTGATCACGGCAGTGGCGGCCTTGAAACGGTTCCATATGTCGTCGCGGAACTCCTTCGCGACGGGACCGAACTCCTTCCACTGCTCGTGCAGTTTTTGAAGCTCATGGAACGCGTTCACGATGTCCTCGTTCTCGGAGAGTTTCTCGGCGGCCTCGCAGAATGCGGTCTTGGCCTCGAGATTCTTCTTGAAGTCGAGGTCGCGCAGGTCGCGGTTGATCTTTACCATGTCGTAGAATTTCTCGACGAGGAACTGGTATGTGTCGTTGATGTCGCGGAACTTGGTCGCGGGCACGGGGCCGGCTTCACGCCAACGGTTCTGAATTTCCCTGAATGCGGGGAATGAAGCGCTAACGTCCTCCTGGTTCTCCACGAGAGCCCGGAGCTCTTCGATTATGGCCTGTTTCTTCGTCAGATTCTCCACCCGGGCCTGCTCCTGCTGTTTGTTGAACTCGGCGCGCTCCTTCTTGTAGTCGGCATAGATGGCCTTGAAATTCTCCTCCACAATCTCGAAGGGGTTGTTGGCTCCTTCGGGAACATCTCCCTTGAGCTTGAGCAGAAGTTTGTAGAAAGCCGATTTGATGGATTCGGCCTCCTTTGACTTCAGCATGGCGTCTGCGCCTCCCTTGAGCTCCTGGAACATTTCAGAGAGCTCGGCGAGGGTCTTGTCTGCAAGATTCAGGTTCTGCGGCTGCTCGGCGGCAGTCTCGGTCTCGGTTACATCTGAAGAAGCAATGATCTCTTCAGGCAGTTTTGTTTCACTCATAATCAGTTGGTTGAATAGTTTAACTTACAAATATAAAAATATTTTGACATAATTGCTAACTTTGCGGTATGAGAATCGATATTCTGTCAGTTGTGCCCGAGCTGCTCGACAGTCCGCTGAGTCATTCCATAGTCGGGCGTGCAATAAAAAAAGGCCTTGTAGACATCAGAGTCCACAATCTGAGGAAATACGGCATAGGTCCGCGTAAAAACGTCGATGACTACAGCTACGGCGGCGACGCGGGAATGGTGATGATGGTCGAACCTGTGTTCAGGATGATAGAGGAGCTCCGCTCCGAGCGCGATTACGATGAGGTCATCTACCTCTCTCCTGACGGTGAAAGGCTGAATCAGGCAATTTCCAATGAACTTTCCCTGAAGGAGAACATAATTCTGCTGTGCGGCCATTACAAGGGCATCGACCACCGCATCCGCGAGCATCTCGTGACCCGTGAGATCTCTGTCGGAGATTATGTCGTCAGCGGAGGGGAAATTCCCGCCGCGCTGCTCGCCGATTCCATCGTCAGGCTCATTCCCGGAGCTCTCACTGACGAAACCTCCGCTCTGAGCGACAGCTTTCAGGACAATCTGCTTTCTCCTCCAGTTTACACCAGACCGGTAGAGTTCAACGGTTGGAAGGTCCCCGACGTGCTTCTGAGCGGTAATCCCCGTCTTATAAGGGACTGGCAGGACGCGCAGGCTCTGGAAAGGACAAGATTGCTGAGGCCTGAATTATTAAAAGATTTTAATAATGAGAAATAATTTTCAATAATTTTTGAAAAAATTTTGCGGATATTAAAAAAAGCAATATATTTGCTGTCGGAAATGAAACAACTCTACTCTTATCTGTTAAGAGATTCTAACCAACAATAATTAACCTTCTTAAGGTAATACACTACTAACTAACCGATAAAGCCCGCAGTGATGCGGGCTTTACTCGTAATATGTTATGTATCAAACTTTTATCAGAGAATGGCGGAGCCGTAAGCCGGTTTCTGTTTTTGAATCTGTCATTTATCTTCGCAACCTACCCCCCGGCATCGAACGGGCCGCTCTCATCTGCCGGTATATTTGGTCTTGCAGGTTCCGGGGCCGTCTGAGGGAAATGTCGCCATTTCTTCTCGTGGGCTCTTGCCCCACGGTTTCACCCTTGCCTTTCGGCGGTCTGTTCTCTGTTACGGCCTTCGTAAGATTACTCCCACCTGCGCTTTCCGCAGCGGATCGCCCTACCCTGTCCGGACTTTCCTCGGCATTGCTGCCGCGACAGATCGCTCCACCAGTATTTCTCCTTACAAGGCGCAAATTTACAAAAAATATTGAAGTCCGCGCCCGGTGCGTCATTTTCCGTCCGCGAGGAAGGCCGCCTGTACCGGGCCTATGCGCCGGTAGCCGTCCTCGTTCATATGCAGGGAATCATTCAGATAGAAGCGTTTGTAATTGTATTCATTGACCCCCTGCAGGTTGAACTGGTCCAGCACAGGGATGCAGAAATACTCGCAGCATGCCTTCTGGCCGGCGACATAGGCGGCAAAATTTCCTCCTGCGGAGTTCGAACGCTCCGAGAACGGGTTGTGGCCTTCCTCTCTCGAGAAGAATCGCAGTGAAGTGAAGAAGTATATCTGCGCATCCGGATTCTTCTCCAGAAGGGTCTTTATGCAGTAGTTGATTCCGCCGCACTGGGTGTAGCGCGCGAATTCGTCGAATCCGTCGATATCCGTGTAATCGGACCATGTGCCGATGTCCTGACTGTTGGTGAAATCGTTCGTGGAGGCCCACAGGACATAGATGTCGTGCACTCCCGCCATGTCGACCTGTTTCTGGAGATCGAAGCCCTGCCCGCGCGCGAATCCTGCTCCGCCGACGCCGTAGGTCGTCACGGTGCTGTGCAGCTCGTCCGCCCAGATCTGCTTTGCCGCGTTGGACTCCCTGTTTACGGAAAGAGAGCCGCCGAAGACAGCGATTGACTTTCCGTAGTTCTTATGGCCTTCATAAAGGCCACTCTGAGTGCCCGGTTCAATCACTCCCGGCACCACTTTGGCGGGGCCCCAGCCGAAAACTGCCGCGTCTGCCGCCCTTTGTGCGCTTTTAAGCTCCTTTTCAGTAACTTTTTCGGGGCAATAGGAATTGCCGGAAACTCGTTTTCCCGAAAGAGTGGCGTACCAGGTGGCAGCGGCGACATAGCGTCCGAATCTCTTGTCGAGATGGTAGCCGTCGCGGGTGATGGAAGTCTCCGGATTGGATTCGCGGGCTATGCGGATGGCTTCCAGACAAGGAATTATCGTGTTTATCCGGGCTTTGCGGGCATTGCGCGTGGAGGCGAATTTTATCATTTCCGTCATCTTGCGCTGGTCCCTGTCGTAGTTCGGGAATTCAGGATGCTGGGAATCGGACGCATAGGCCCAGGTCTGGTGGAACACGACTTCCGCCCCGGGGGCATTCTCACGCACCCATGCAACCAGTTCGGGAAGTTGCGCATAGGACTCGAAAACGCCGCTCACTCCACTGGCCTGCTGCACGGACACGTAATCCCATTTCTCATCCTTTATGGCCTGCGAGAGCCTGTAATGTGCCGTTTCCTTCTTGACACCGTTGACGCCTATCTTGCGGTAGGCGTAATCATCGGAATCCGAACGGACGTTTCCTACATGGCGGTCGATCGTGCAGCCGCCTATATACATGTTTCCTATTATAAGGTCAATCCCGTCGGCCGCCGCGATTTCGTGGAGGTTCTGCTCCACCGCGTCTTCCGAGAAACTGTTGCCGATTGCCAGAATCCTTACCGTTTCACGTGCCGGCGCGAGGATTGCGAAAACGGAAACAAGAATGAAGGAGATGAGGATTTTTTTCATATGTCATTTCGATTTTGGGTTGCAATTTACGCAATTTAAGGATATGAAACAATTGTGAAATGGCGCGGATTGTGTACATTTGCTTCAGTTATGAAGATGACCGGAAAAATCATTGCCGCTGCAGCGGCCGCGCTTCTGCTCTGCCCGGGATGCGGATCCGCAAAGGATGCGAACTGGACCGTGGAGGTCGTCAGGGAATACCCCCACGACACGAAATCCTACACCCAAGGGCTGTTTTTCAATGACGGACAGCTTTATGAAAGCACCGGCCAGTGGGGTGAATCCACCTTCAGGATTGTCGATCTGCAGAGCGGCGGAAGTCTGAGAAAACTGGACTACGCGAGGAAATATTTCATCGAAGGCTCCGTGATGCTGAACGGAAAGCTCTATGTCCTGACCTGGACCAACAAGGTCGCTTTCATCTATGACGCTTCGACCCTCGAATATCTCCAGACATACAGTTATCCCAGGGAGGGTTGGGGCCTCACCACCGACGGGAAATCGCTCATCGCTTCCGACGGCAGCGACCGGATTTACTGGCTTTCGGAAGACTTCAGGCTGGAAAAGTCCATAAAGGTGACCCGTAACGGCAAGCCACTTAAATATTTGAACGAGCTGGAATGGATAGACGGGAAAATCTGGGCGAACATCTACACGACCGATTACATTGCGATAATAGATCCTCAGAGCGGGAATGTCGAAAGGCTTCTGGACTGCTCGAATCTGATTCCTGCGGCGAAGCGCACGAACGAGATGGACGTGCTGAACGGCATCGCATTTGATCCCGGTACAGGGAAAATATACCTTACAGGCAAGTACTGGCCGAAACTTTTCGAGATCCGGATAAAGAAATAAATTTGCTCGTTCAGACGATTTGAGTTACATTTGTGTCCCGTTATGAAATACGGATTCGACAACGGGAAATATCTCAAAATTCAATCGGAACACATCAAGGAGCGCATCGCCCAGTTCGGCGACAAGCTCTATATGGAGTTCGGCGGCAAACTTTTCGACGACAACCACGCAAGCAGGGTTCTCCCCGGATTCGAGCCGGACAGCAAGCTCAAGATGCTGCTCCAGCTCGCGGATTGCGCAGAAATAATAATCGTCATAAGCGCTGTGGACATCGAGAAGAACAAGATTCGCAATGATCTGGGAATCACCTACGACATGGACGTGCTGCGCCTCAGGGACGAATTCATCGCCAGGGGATTTCTCGTTTCCTGTGTTGTCATAACCCACTACAACGGCCAGTCCAGCGCCGACGCCTACAGGCAGAAGCTTGAGAGGCTCGGGATAAGGGTTTATTACCACCATACCATCGAAGGATATCCCGAAAATGTCGCTCTGATCGATTCTGAAGAAGGTTTCGGAAAGAACGACTATGTCGAGACCACCCGCCCTCTCGTGGTCGTCACAGCCCCCGGCCCCGGAAGCGGCAAGATGGCCGTATGCCTCAGCCAGCTGTATCAGGAGTTCAAACGCGGAATCAAGGCCGGATATGCGAAATTCGAGACCTTCCCCATTTGGGACCTTCCCTTGAAACATCCCGTACATCTTGCCTATGAGGCCGCCACCGCCGACCTGAATGACGTCAACATGATAGATCCCTTCCACCTGGAGGCATACGGCAAGACTGCAGTCAATTATAACCGCGACATCGAGATTTTTCCTGTCCTGCAGGCACTCTTCGAAGGAATCTACGGCGAAAGTCCTTACAAATCCCCCACGGATATGGGAGTGAATATGATAGGCAGCTGCATCTGTGACGACGAGGTCTGCTGCGAGGCCGCCCGCCAGGAAATCATCCGCCGCTACTACACGGCCCTCGGCAAGCTTGCCTCCGGCCAGTGCAACGACAACGAAGTCAACAAGATAGCCCTTCTCATGAAGAGGGCAGGAATCTCGACCGACTACCGCAGGGTCACGGTTGACGCCCATCTCAGGCTGGAGAAGTCCGGCGTCGCGTCCTCGGCCATAGAACTTGCCGACGGCGAAATAATAACCGCTGAGACCAGTCCTCTGCTGGGCCCCTCCGCCGCACTTATCCTGAATGCCACAAAGCACCTCGCCGGCATTCCCCACAGCGTGAAACTGATTCCCGAATCGATGATCGAGCCCATCCAGAAAACGAAGGTAAGCTATCTTCACGGCCACAATCCACGCCTTCATACGGACGAGATTCTGGTCGCGCTTTCCGTTTTGAGCACTCAGGATGAAAACTGCCGCAAATGTCTCGAGAAACTGCCTGAATTCAACGGCTGCCAGGTCCACAGCACCGTAATGCTCAGTGAAGTGGACCGCAAGATCTTCAAGAAACTGGGTGTCGAGCTCACTTGCGACCCCATTTTAAAAAGCTGACGTACAGATGAAAACTGTAATATTCCAGAACGACATAATCTGGCACGACCCCGCAGCGAACCGTGAGCGTATGCGCGCTGAAGTCTCCGCGGCGCCGAGGGCCGATCTCTACGTGTTTCCGGAGATGTGCTCCACGGGGTTCACGATGGACTCTTCCGCCGCAGAGCAGGACCCTTCCGAGACCCTGGCGCTGATGCGTGAACTCGCCGCCGAAAAGGATGCGGCTGTGGCCGGAAGCATAGCTTTGAAGGAAGGCGAGAAACTGCGCAACCGCTTCTATTTTGTCTTCCCGGACGGAAGTTGTGAATTCTATGACAAGCATCACCTCTTCACCTATTCCAGTGAAGACCGGACATACGAAGCCGGAAACGAGAAGCTTACAGTCGAATGGCGCGGGCTCAGAATAAGGCTCATTGTCTGCTACGACCTCCGTTTCCCTTCCTGGTGCCGCTGCAATGACGATTACGACGTCCTGCTGTGCGTCGCCAGCTGGCCCTCGCCGCGACGCTTTGCCTGGGATACGCTGCTTGCTGCAAGAGCGATCGAAAACCAGTGCTACGTCTGCGCCGCGAACAGGGTCGGCACCGATCCCAAATGCATATACAACGGCGGTTCAGCTGTTTACGGGCCGTTCGGAGAACTTCTTGCAAAGGCCGATGACGGCAAGGAATGCTATATAGAGGCTGAACTTGAGCCTCGGACAATCAATGAAGCGCGCAGGAATTTTCCGGCGCTGAAAGACAGGGACATATTATGAAACTTATAGACGACAGCACCATCGCGCGCGGATGCCGCGAATGCAACATAACTGACCTTCCAAACTCGACTATCGGGGAAATTCTTCTTCTGAGCAGATGGCTCGAGAAGGAGACTGGACTCGAGTTCATCCATATGGACCAGGGCTCCCCTTCCCTCCCGATGAACCGTTTCGGGGTTGAAGCCGAAAAAGCCGCTCTCGACAGAGGTGCCGGAGCGAAATATCCTCCTGCTGACGGCATCCCGGAGCTCAAGAAGGCGGCTTCCGACTTCGTGAAGGCCTTTATCGACGTGGATGTCGATCCGCGAGGCTGCATTCCCACAACGGGCTCCGTAGCTGCTTCATTCGGCGCATTCATCGCCTGCACGCAACGCATTCCCGGCAAGGACAAGGTTCTGTTCATCGATCCCGGCTTTCCAATCCAGAAGTCGCAGCTGCGCGTAATCGGAGCATCCTGGCGCTCGTTTGACATATATCCCTTCAGAGGCGCCCGGAAACTTCGCGCCAGACTCGAGGAGGAACTCATCGAGGGAGACATCGCCGCCATCGTCTATTCCAATCCCAACAACCCTGCCTGGATCTGCCTGGAGGAAGAAGAACTGGAGGTCATCGGAGATCTCGCAACGAAATATGACGTGATAGTGATGGAAGACCTGGCCTATTTCTGCATGGACTACAGGCGCGATCTGGGCAAGCCCTATGAGAAGCCCTTCCTCCCCACCGTGGCACGCTACACCGACAATTACATCCTGATGCTTTCTGCATCCAAGATCTTCTCATATGCCGGGCAGAGAATAGCCCTGGCGTGCATCAGCGACAAGCTTTTCTCGCAGCACTGCCCCGCCCTTGCCCGTCGCTACGGCGATGCCGGAATCTTCGGCGTGACTCTTACGGCCTCAATCCTTTATATGATTACGAGCGGCTGCACGGCGACCACCCAATATGCCTATGCCGAAATGTTGAAGTTGTCCTGTGAGGGAAAGATAGACTTCGTCGAGGATACCCGCGAATACTCCCGCAGAGCCTGCAGAATGAAGGAAATCTTCGTTCAGAACGGATTCAACATAGTGTACGACCGCGACGTCACGCGCGAAGTGGGTGACGGTTTCTTCTTCACGATAGGCTATCCCGGAATGACCGGATCGCAACTGCTGACCGAGCTTCTGCAGTATGGGGTCAGCGCCATCTCGCTCAGCACCACGGGCAGCCTCCAGAACGGTCTGAGGGCCTGCACCAGCCTTATGCGTGAGGATCTTTATCCTGTTCTTTCAGAACGTCTGACCGAGTTCCGCCGCGACCATAACTGATTTCAGACGATCTCAGCGCAGAGATCATAATAATCCGCCGAGACAATCCGCACCGTGATGAAATCTCCCGGGGCTATCCCTTCGGCTGCGGGAACGGAGATCTCTCCGTCCACTTCCGGGCTCTCGTACTGTGAACGGCATACGAGTTTTCCGTCCATGACCGAATCGACGAGCACTTTTTCGATTTTCCCGACTCTTGAAATATTGTAAGCAAGGGAAATGTCGGACTGGGTCTCCATCAGAACTTCGTAGCGCTCGTCCTTGACTTCGACCGGCACGTCGTCCGGAAGATTCTTTGCGCCCCATGTCCCCTCCTCTTCGGAGTATCTGAAGGCTCCGAGCCTTTCGAAGCGCGCTGTGCGCAGGAAATTGACGAGTTCGCAGAAATCATCGTCGGACTCGCCGGGATGCCCGACTATCATCGTTGTGCGAAGAACCACTCCGGGGACCTTATCGCGAAGCTTTCTGATAAGTTTGCGGGTCCACTCCCCGTCGACGTGACGATGCATTTTTTCCAGGACAGAGTCGGAAACGTGCTGAAGGGGGATGTCAAGATATTTGCAGACTTTCGGATTGGAGGCCATTTCATCCAGGACATCCTCGGGGAAATCGGCCGGATAGGAATAATGGATGCGGAGCCATTCTATTCCCCGGACCCCGGACAATGCCCTGAGCAGTTCCGCAAGGGCCCTGCGACCGTACAGGTCAAGACCGTAATAAGTTGTGTCCTGGGCGATAAGAATGAGCTCCTTCACCCCTTTGGATGCAAGTTGGCCGGCTTCCCGCACCAGGTCCTCAATCGGAACCGACTTGTGTGCGCCCCGGATGAACGGTATGGCGCAGTATGAGCAGCGGCGGTCGCATCCTTCGGAAATCTTCAGATAAGCATAAGACGCTCCGTCATAAAGTCGTCCGCAGCAGGAAACAGCCTCGGGACAAATGTATTTTATGACCGGAAGTATGTCCCTGGCACCGAACCATGCGTCCACTTCGGGAATTTCAGCCGGGAGTTCCCCCGAATATCTCTGGGAGAGACAGCCGAAAACGACCAGCTTGCCGACAAGCCCTTCATTCTTGCGCTCCACGCAGTCCAGAATAACTTCAACGGATTCCTCCTTCGCATCTCCGATGAACCCGCAGGTGTTGACAAGCAGGAAATCCACGTAAGCCCCGTAATCGGGGCCCACAATTTCAAATTTGTCAGCGGGCAGCGAACCAAGAAGATGCTGGGTGTCGACGGTATTCTTGGAACAGCCCAGGGTTATTGCAAGAATCTTAGTCCTCACTCTGCTCTTCTTCCTTTACGAAATCCAGGGAGGCGAACTGCACAAGTTCGTTGTACCAGTCGATAACCTTCTTCATGTGGGAAACATAAAAGCGGTCGGCGTCGTAATTGGGAACGGCTTCGGCAAAGAGGGCCTTCAGCCCGGCCTCAGGGGATTTGGAATTCAGTTTCCTGTCGCCGATGACCTTCTGTATCGCAAGGAACACCTCGGAAAGGCGCATCTCGCCTTCGGAGGTATAGATGGATATGTCTGCGAGGGTGGTTATGCGGCTTTTTGCGTCAAACGCAATTCGCTTGTGCTCGGAAAGGCTCTCGGCGATGATGCCGTTGCGTGCCTGGGCCACATAATTGAAAAGACCGTGGCAACCGCCTACGGAGAGGGTTTTGGAAAGATCAGTTTTCATACTGTCGATAAATTTGTCTACTTGTTCATATAAGTCGTCGAGGCTGCCGTCATTGCGGATGACGTAATCCGCCTCGGTAGTGTCATTGTGCTGAAGATGGGCTCTGTTTGCAGCTTTGGGATTTCTTTTAAGACGCTCCTCCAGAGGGGCTTCAATCATAAGAACCGCATCGAACGCATCCTTGAACGGCGGGCTCTGAAGTGCGATTGCCGATTCGAAAAACACCTTGTCAGATGTTTGAGAGAGGGCCCAGTCGCTGAAATCTTCGAGAACCAGCGGATGCACGATGGCTTCCAGTTTCCTGAGGGCTTCGGGTTTTCCGAAAATTCCGCCCAGTTCGCTGAAGGCAAATCCGGTTTCCTGTTCAATCCTCTCCTTGAGGCCCGGGATGTTCTCGTAGAGCATCTTGGTACGGGAGTCCGAATCATACACGGGAAAGCCCCTTCGGATCAAGTGGGAGCAGACCGCCGATTTCCCGGAAGCAATTCCGCCTGTTACGAGTATCTTTCGCATCATTCAATTATTTCGAAACAGTCGCAGAGGGCGGGCTCGATCGTGAAGTCCAGAACGCCTGCGGGAAGATTGTCGCAATCCGTAAGGCATTTTCCGCTTATGGACCCGGAAAATTCGCGATAATCCACATAGACCTCTGTTCTGAGGGAAGGGTCTTCCTGCAAAGGATAACGGCAGCGGAATTTCACATTCACCTCGGAAGGATAAACCTTGAGCGTTCTGCCGGACGGGACATTGCGGGTTTCAACCTTCTTGGCGGCGCCTATCTCGACATATCGGGCTATTTCCTGGGAATACTTCACTTCCGGAGCGGAATATCTCAGACCACGCTGTCTGTCGAGCCGGGCCACGCCTTCGAGGTCGGAATGGACGTCATTGAAGTTCAGGGGCCTGGTCATGACCCTCTCGATCGAGGCAACCATATCTTCGTCGCCATAGACCAGGACTGAATCCGGGACCACCTTCATGCCTCCGGCCTTCATGTACTGAGGTCGGCATTGGACGGACAGTGGAATGACGACCGGGACTTTCTTGAAGTTCTCCTTCTTGAAATTGAATGATGCGTCGGAGGTGATGTAGTCTTCGACCGACACTCCTGCACCGAATATCTGGGCGGAATATTTGTGCAGCAGCGCCGATGGAAGGACGAACCAACCGTCGCCGGAGGGTTGAAGGTCGGATGAACTTATTTCAACGGGAACCGGTCTGGAGGAGGAGCGGAGCATCCGGGACATGCGGAATCCGGTCGCACGGCACCGGGCGCTGATGCTCGAGCTCTGCGAGGAAAGGCTTGAATAGCCGTCTATGTTGCTGGACGCAATGACCTCCACGCTCACCACCTCGGAGAAAGTCTGGGACATATTGAAAAAGAACCAGGCCCCGAAGGAGAGGAGCAGGCAGACCAGGAATGTTGAATATTTCTTCACTTAGGCCGCGTTCGCGCCGGAGGAATCCCTGACAATGCAGTTCTTGTCGACGCGGAGCTTCACGTCGCCGTCAACCTTGATCAGAACGGATGTTTCCTTGATTTCGTCGATGGTCCCGTAGATGCCGCCGGAAGTGATGACCTTGTCACCCTTCTTGAGCTCGTTGCGGAATTTCTCGAGTTCCTTCTGCTGCTTGCGCTGCGGACGGATCATGAAGAGCCACATCACAACGAAGAGAAGGATAATCATAATCCAGAAGGAAGCACCGCCGCCAGCGGCCTGACCCTGTCCTGCAGCGGTCTGAAGAAGCGTAATCATAATGTTCATTTCGTGTTATTTTTTGTTTATCAATTTGTCAAGCACACCGTTCACGAACCCGCGGCTTTCCGCGGTGCTGTAGAACTTGGATATTTCGACATACTCGTTAATTATTATGCCTGCAGGCATGTCGGGGAATGCCGATGCTTCGGCAAGTCCGCAGACTATCAGGGCAAGGTCGGTCGCACAGATGCGGCTCTTGTCCCACTTGGGGGTAGTTGCGGCGATATCCTGATAGTACTTGTCGAAATTCGCGACGGCATTGCGCAGAACCTTGGTTATGAAGGCCTTGTCACTTTCCTTCGGACCATGGCTCTTCACATCGCTCATATAGAGGTCGGGAAGGCTCCACCTGCGGCCCCTGCCCAGTTCGTCGAAAGTGCGTATGCAGACGTTCACCGAATATACGAGATCGTCGTTCCAAAGTATTGAAAGGTCCTCCAGAATCTCCTCCAGTTCGGAGTTGTCCTCGAATTCTGCGGCATAGATATCGCCGAACAGACGGGCGTCCTCCTTCAGAGACCTCTCCGGATTCTGCATATAGGCCGCATAATATTCTGAATCTCGCACATTTTCGAAAAGATGTCTAAGGAACGCATCATACTGGTCCCAGGACATTTTTTTGCTGGATATGAGCTTCTTGAAATCAGGATCCTCTTCGAGCAGGGGGGCGATTCTGTTCTCGATGAACTTGCAGTTTGGATTCAGTTCCGCCTCGGTCGGATTGAATTTTGATCTCGCGGATTCCATGCGGGCTTTCGCCTCGGACGTGAGAGGCCCGGCAAGGGCGAGTAGGAAAAGGTAAAGATCTCTGGTGGCCTCGCAGCTTTGTTCAAGCATCGATTCCGCCTCCTTGAGAGTCAAGGCAGGGTTTTCAGCATAGCTGTACAGGACTTTGAAGAGCTTTATGCGTAGAATTCTTCTGTTCAGCATCGTCGGATGTCAAAATTTTATGCAAAGATAGCAGGAATCGATAAAAAATTCTATTTTTGCATAAATAAATAACAAAAAACAACAGCCATGTTCAAGGAAGAAACAGAGGACGTTTATTCATTTCCTGTTCGCGCAGGCAAGAGAACGTACTTTTTCGACGTGAAAACCACGAGGGGCCAGAAGGACTACTACCTCACCATCACGGAGAGCAAGCGCCGCCAGAACCCCGACGGATCATTCACCTACGACAAGCACAAGATTTTCCTGTATAAGGAAGATTTCGAAAAGTTCGCAGACGGGCTGTCCAATGCAGTTGAATACGTCAAGAACACCTGCTTCAACGGAGAGATTCCTCAAAGACCCGAAGAGGAAAAAACCAGCTTCGAATTTGAAGATTTGAATTAAAATCAATCGGGCCCCGCCCGATTTTTTTGTATCGTCATGAGCGACATGTTGCTGAAAAACATAACTTTGGATTCGGCCCGGAAGGACATTCTGATTTCCGGCGGAAGGATTGACCGGATTACGGACGCGGGACTCTGCTCCGGACCGGTCTGCCCCGACGGAGCCGAGGTTGTGGACTGTAGCGGAAAAGTCGCCGTTCCCGGCTTCGTGAACATGCACACCCACGCCGCGATGAGCCTGATGAGAGGAATAGGCGAGGACATGCTCTTCACCGACTGGATAAAGAAGATTTGGAAAGTCGAGGAGAACATCGACCGGGAATACGTCTATTGGGCCTCGAAGGCCGCGTGTCTCGAGATGATCCGTACCGGCACCACTACATTCAATGACCAGTACTGGTACAGTGACGAGACGTACAGGGCCGCAATCGAGATGGGCCTGCGCCCTGCGCTCGGCTACGACATCATGGACAAGGGCGATGCCTCGGAGGCCTCGCGCCAGAAGGAGCAGTGCGAGAAATTCTACGAAAAGTTCGGGAACCGCAATGACGCCGGAATCTATGAGGTCGCATTTCACGCCATATATTCCGTCAGCGAGGAAATGATGCTTTGGATCAGCGATTTTGCCCGCAGGCACGACCTGAATCTTCACATTCATCTCAGTGAAACCCGCTCCGAGGTCGAGGACTGCCGCGCCCTTCACGGCGGCCTCTCCCCCGTCGAATATCTCGACTCGCTCGGCATTCTGAACGACCGCGTGCTCGCCGCCCACACCCTCTGGCTCAGCGAAAAAGACATAGAGATTCTTGCCCGTCGCGGCGTGCACTGCATCCACAACATAAATTCAAATGCAAAGATTTCCTCGGGCTACCGTTTCCTTTATAACGAGTTGCGCGACGCCGGGATAAACATTTGTCTCGGCACTGACGGTTGCGCTTCCTCGAATAACCTCGACATGCTCGAGGCGATGAAAACCTCCGCCATATTCCAGAAAGCCTGGAGGGACGATCCTTCTGCAATGCCCCTCGCCGAGCTGATGAATATGGCGACATTGAACGGCGCAAAGGCCCTGCGCTTCGACGGAGGGGTGATCCGCGAGGGCGCCGTGGCCGATATCAACATTGTCAACACAGACAACACTTTCTTCCTTTCCGACGGCGATTTCCTCGCAAATCTCGTCTATTCCGCGCATTCGGACTGCATCGATTCCGTTACAGCCGGCGGCAGGTTTGTGATGCGCGGCCGGGAAGTCCCCGGAGAAGATAAAATCCTGAGAGAGGCAAGAAAGGTGTTGGAAAAACTCAGAAAATAAAATGGACCCAAGAACAGAAAGAATCCAGAAGGCAGCCGATTTCATCAGCGGGAAGATCGGTGGCAGAAAAATCAAGATCGGTGTGGTGCTCGGCAGCGGCCTGGGCAAGCTGGGTGAACAGATCACGGACACGACCGTCATACCCTACACGACCATCCCCGACTTTCCAAAATCCACTGCGATTGGCCACAAGGGCAATTTCATCATCGGAAAGCTGGGCGGCAAGGACGTCATCTGCATGCAGGGACGGTTCCACTATTACGAAGGCTACCCGATGGATCTCGTGACCATCGGAATCCGTGTGATGAAGCTTCTGGGCGTGGAATTCCTGTTCGTCTCGAACGCCGCCGGCGGTTGCAATCCTGACTACAAAGTCGGCGACCTCGTAATCATCAAGGATCATATCAACATGCTTCCAAACCCGTTGATCGGCCCGAATCTCGATGATTTCGGCGTCCGCTTCCCGGATATGACCTGCGCATATGACCTCAAACTTCAGGATATGGCGCTCGATATTTGCCGGGAGAAGGGAATTGAGGTAAAGAGAGGCGTCTATTTCGCAAGTTCCGGTCCGACCTACGAGACACCGGCCGAAGTCCGCTTCTACAGGGCTGTGGGCGCGGATCTCGTCGGAATGTCAACCGTTCCAGAGGTAATCGTGGCGCGCCACTGCTCAATGAGAGTGTTCGGGATGTCCGTTTCGACAAACTGTGCGAACACCTTCAACATCGAAAAGAATCTGAACGACAGCGAAGACGTCGTGAAGCAGGCGGATATCGCCGCAACAAAGATGTGCGCGATATTCACGGCCCTTATTGAAAGAATCTGACGGAAAAACCTCCAGGTCCTATTTCATCCGTATCCAGGTGATACTCTCCCCGATTCCAAGTACGGAGCCTCTTATGATGAGGTCTCCTGCAGCGTTGAACTGGGCAGTGCAGTTCACTTTTATACCGCGGTTGGGGTCATAAATCTTCCCCTTGTCCCACTGCCCCTTTTCGGCATTGTACTTCATCCCTGTCACGATGGAGATATCGTGTGTATAGCGGTTGCGCAGTGATTTGTCCGGATTTTTATAGTCCTTCCAGCAGTCGCCGGTCTTCGGGTCGATGTCGTCCTTCACCCAGAATAGAGTCCCGGTGTAGGTCCCGTCGGCCTCCTTGGTGAAGTGTATGCGGCTTTCATTGTTGGTCTCGAAGCATTCGTAATTTCCAAGAATGTTGTCACCTTTTGAATTTAGTACATTCTGCGCATCCACCATCGGCACCGCTATCAGCGCCGCAAAAATGATTAAAAGTATTTTTTTCATATCCGCAAAATTAAAAATTTTCCCTGATTCTGCACACTTTGCCCCACACTTCCGCCCCTTCCTGCTGTCACGACTACAAACTTTTGCCCGATTTTTTGCACTCGTGACACTAAAACTGCCGATTTTCCCCTTTC
>R20__coassemble_599_pt1 | contig 25547 bp, 17 predicted proteins | sample R20__metabat2_low_PE_040 | metagenome-assembled genome bin R20 | reverse complement strand
GTCCATTCTCGCATCCTGCGTCATTTGCCTTGCGGCAAATAACTTGTCTGCTGCGACTGAGGTCGACCCGATGCAATCGGCCGTCTCCGACAATTTCGCTGCCGGGCCACGCGAGCGGGTGAAAAAAGGGCTGGAGGTGCAAGAGGGCCGACCGACTTGTCGAAAAAGCGTGAAGCGAACGTGAGCGACGTGAGTAGCTTTTTCGATTCAGAAGGGAGGTTGCTTGCACCTTCAGCACATCACCTGCGAGCGGGGCCGGTCAATTCGATAAATTCCGAATCTGAATATGGTTTAAAAAAACCGGGGCCCCACAGCCCCGGTTTCAAAAGTATCGGAATGTCTGCTAGAGTTCGTCGAGCTCGCGGGACATTTCGTCGTTGCGGCCGACGATGATGTCCTGGTAGTCCTTCAGACCTGTTCCGGCAGGAATCAGATGTCCGCAGATTACGTTCTCCTTGAGGCCTTCGAGATGGTCCACGCGACCGCGGATGGCGGCTTCGCTGAGCACCTTGGTGGTCTCCTGGAAGGAGGCGGCACTGATGAAGCTGTCGGTCTTGAGGGCGGCGCGGGTGATACCCTGGAGTATCAGACGGGCAGTTGCGGGACGGGCGGGCTCGGTGGCCATCAGCTTCAGACCCTGACGGCGCAGAGACTCGTTCTCTGAGTGGAGTTCGCGTGATCCGATGATGTCGCCGGGATTGTATTTCTCGGAGTCACCGTTCGTGATGACCTTGAACTTGCCGTAGATGGCGTCGTTCACGTCCATGAACTTCCACTTGTCGACCATCTCCTCCTTGAGGAACTCGGTGTCGCCCGGATCGGTGATTTCCACCTTGCGCATCATCTGGCGGACGATGATCTCGAAGTGCTTGTCGTTGATCTTCACACCCTGAAGTCTGTAGACTGCCTGAACCTCGTTCACAATGTATTCCTGGGCCTTTACGGGACCGAGAATATTGAGAATGTCGGTGGGGGAGACACCTCCGTCGGAAAGCGGTGAACCCGCCCTCACGTAGTCGTTCTCCTGCACGAGTATCTGCTTGCTCAGAGGAATGAGGTAATCCTTCTTCACTCCGGACTTGCTCTGAACCGTGATCTTGCGGCTGCCTCTCTTGACTTCGCCCATCTTGACTTCGCCGTTGATCTCAGAGAGAACTGCGGGATTCGAAGGATTGCGGGCTTCAAAGAGCTCGGTGACGCGGGGCAGACCTCCGGTGATATCGGAAGCTTTTCCGATGGCGCGGGGAATCTTGATGATCACGTCGCCGACCTTCACCTTGCTACCGTTCTCGGCCATCACGTGGGCGCCGACAGGCAGGTTGAACTGCTTGATGCTCTCGCCCTTGCTGTCGAGAATGTTGATCGAGGGGCTCTTGGTCTTGTCCTTGGACTCGATTATGATTTTGTCGGTGCTTACGGAGAACTCGTCGGAGGCTTCCTTCTGGAAGGTGGCGCCTTCAATCATGTTCTCGAAATGGATCTTACCGGCAGTCTCGACGATGGTGATGGCGTTGTATGCATCCCATTCGCAGATTCTGTCGCCCTTCTTCACCTTGTCGCCCTCCTTCTTGTAAAGGATGGATCCGTAAGGAATGTCGTACTGGGAGAAGGTGATTCCGGTGTTCTCGTCCACTATGCGAAGTTCGGCCATGCGGCTTACGACAACCTCCTGAGGTTCGCCGTTGTCTGCGATTCTCTGGATGGTGCGCAGTTCGGAGAACTCGAGCTTGCCGTCGTACTTGGAGTCGATGGATGAATCAGCAACCGCGGAGGAGGCGACACCGCCGGCATGGAAGGTACGCAGGGTAAGCTGTGTACCGGGCTCGCCGATGGACTGTGCGGCGATGACGCCGACAACTTCGCCCTTCTCGACCATACGGGTGGTCGCCAGGTTGCGTCCGTAGCACTTGGCGCAGACGCCCTTGCGGCTCTCGCAGGTGAGCACCGAACGGATTTCAACCTGCTCGATGGGCAGGGAGTCGATCAGATCGGCCTCTTTTTCGCGGATCTCTTCGCCGGCCTTGATGATCAGTTCGCCGGTAAGAGGGTTGAATATGTCGTGGACTGATGTACGTCCGAGGATTCTCTCGCCGAGGGACTCAACCACGTCGTCCTTGTCCTTGATCGCGGTTGCGACAAGTCCGCGGAGCGTTCCGCAGTCTTCTTCGGTGATGATCACGTCGTGCGACACGTCCACAAGACGCCTTGTCAGGTATCCTGCGTCCGCGGTCTTGAGCGCGGTATCGGCAAGACCCTTTCGTGCACCGTGGGTTCCGATGAAGTACTCGAGCACCGTCATACCCTCCTTAAGGTTGGAGATAACGGGGTTCTCGATAAGTTCAGCACCTGCGCCGCCGGCCTTCTGGGGCTTGGCCATAAGGCCACGCATACCGCAGAGCTGCTTGATCTGCTGGGTTGAGCCGCGCGCGCCTGAGTCGAGCATCATGAACACGGGGTTGAAGCCCTGCTGGTCGGCCTTGTTCTGCTTCGTCACGATGGCGGAGAGCTTGTTGTCGACGGCGGACCAGAGGTCGATTACCTTGTTGTAGCGCTCGTTGTTGGTGATAAGACCCATACCGTACTGGCCCTTGATCTCTTCGATGGTCTTGTAGGCGTCGTCGATCAGACCCTTCTTCTCGGCAGGGACGATTACGTCTCCGAGGTTGAAGGAGATGCCAGCGCGGAACGCCTGCTCGTAACCGAGGTTCTTGATGTCGTCGAGGAACTTGGCGGTTCTCGTCACACCGGTGTTCTTGATGACTTCGGTGATGATCTTGCGCAGGGCCTTCTTTCCGAGAACTTCGTTCACGAAGGGAACTTCGTCGGGAACGAACTGGTTCACGATGATGCGGCCTGCGGTGGTCTTGACTATCTGGGTACCCTTGGACTCGTCCTGCTTGTCAACGGGGATGCGGACGTTGATTTCCGCGTGCATGTCGATGGCCTTCTCGTCATATGCGATGATGACTTCTTCGGGACCGTAGAAGGTCTTGCCCTGGCCCTTCGCGTCGGGACGGATCTTGGTGATGTAGTACAGACCGAGAACCATATCCTGGGAAGGAACGGTGATAGGAGCTCCGTTGGCGGGGTTCAGAATGTTGTGCGAACCGAGCATCAGAAGCTGGGCTTCCATGATGGCGGCGTTGCCCAAGGGCAGATGCACGGCCATCTGGTCGCCGTCGAAGTCAGCGTTGAACGCCGTACAGGCGAGAGGGTGCAGCTGGATGGCCTTGCCCTCGATCATTCGGGGCTGGAAGGCCTGGATACCGAGTCGGTGGAGGGTAGGTGCGCGATTGAGGAGCACGGGATGCCCCTTCATTACGTTCTCGAGAATGTCCCAGATGACGGGATCCTTGCGGTCCACGATCTTCTTGGCGGACTTCACGGTCTTCACGATGCCGCGCTCGATGAGCTTGCGGATGATGAAAGGCTTGTAGAGTTCGGCCGCCATGAACTTGGGAAGACCGCACTCGTGCATGTTGAGCTCAGGTCCGACGACGATGACGGAACGTGCGGAGTAGTCCACGCGCTTACCGAGGAGGTTCTGGCGGAAGCGTCCCTGCTTGCCCTTTAGGGAGTCGGAAAGGGACTTGAGAGCCCTGTTGGACTCGCTCTTCACGGCAGAGGACTTCTTCGAGTTGTCGAAGAGGCTGTCCACGGCCTCCTGGAGCATTCTCTTCTCGTTGCGCAGGATCACTTCGGGAGCCTGGATCTCGATGAGTTTGCTCAGACGGTTGTTGCGTATGATGACTCTGCGGTACAGGTCATTGATGTCGGAGGTCGCGAAACGGCCGCCGTCGAGAGGGACGAGGGGACGCAGGTCGGGCGGAATGACGGGGATAACCTTCATTATCATCCACTCGGGCCTGTTCACGTTCTTGGACTCCTGGAACCACTTCACCACCTGAAGTCTCTTCAGGAGTTCGGCCTTCTTCTGCTGGGAGTTGGAAACTTCCATCTCGGCACGCAGGCTGGCCGCCAGTTCATCGATGTTGATTTCGGCAAGAAGGTCATAAATGCCTTCTGCGCCCATCTTCGCGACAAACTTGTTGGGATCGCTGTCGGGGAGGTTCTCGTTTCCGTCGAGTCTTGCGAGCACGTCGAGATATTCATCCTCGGAGAGGAGTTCCATCTTCTCGAGTCCGCTGTTGCCGGGCCTTACCACGATATGCTTTTCGTAGTAGATTACCGACTCAAGTTTCTTGGAAGGGAGCCCGAGCAGCGCGGAAATCTTGTTGGGAGCGCTTTTGAAGTACCAGATATGGGCTACGGGCACCTCGAGAGTGATGTGACCCATTCTCTCGCGGCGGACCTTCTTTTCGGTAACTTCCACGTTACAGCGGTCGCAGACGATTCCGCGGTAGCGGATTCTCTTGTATTTCCCGCAATAGCATTCGTAATCCTTGGTGGGGCCGAATATCTTCTCGCAGAAAAGTCCGTCCCTCTCGGGCTTGTAGGTCCTGTAGTTTACCGTTTCCGGCTTCAGGACCTCTCCGCAGGACCTCTCGGTGATGTCCTCGGGGGAAGCGAGCGAGATCGAAATCGTCTGGAAATTGCTCTTTACCTTATTGTCTTTGATATTAAATGTAGGCATATTCGCTAAACTGTTCGTTCAATTAATCCAATGTTACCTTGAGACCCAGTCCCCTGAGTTCGTGCAGGAGCACGTTGAGGGATTCGGGAATGCCTGCAGGCGGCATAGGGTCACCCTTGACGATTGCCTCGTAGGTCTTGGACCTTCCGGTGACGTCATCGGATTTCACTGTGAGAATTTCCTGAAGCGTATTTGCCGCGCCGAATGCCTCGAGCGCCCAAACTTCCATCTCACCGAATCTCTGACCGCCGAACTGGGCCTTTCCGCCCAGAGGCTGCTGAGTGATGAGGGAGTAGGGACCGATGCTTCTTGCGTGCATCTTGTCATCGACCATATGGCCGAGCTTGATCATATAAATCACTCCGACAGTCGCGCTCTGGTCGAACCAGTCGCCGGTGCCTCCGTCGCGCAGACGGGTCTTTCCGAATTTCGGAACGCCTGCCTTGTCGGTGTAGGAGCAAATCTGGTCGATGCTCGCGCCGTCAAAGATCGGGGTGCTGAACTTGAGCCCGAGTTCGGCTCCGGCCCATCCGAGAACAGTTTCGTAGATCTGGCCGAGGTTCATACGGGAAGGCACGCCCAGAGGGTTCAGAACGATGTCCACGGGGGTTCCGTCCTCGAGGAACGGCATATCCTCCTGACGGACGATCTTCGCAACGATACCCTTGTTTCCGTGGCGTCCCGCCATCTTGTCACCGACGGTGATCTTGCGCTTCTTCGCGATGTAAACCTTCGCAAGCTGCATCACTCCGTTGGGGAGTTCGTCGCCGATCTTGATCTTGTCCATCTCCCTCTTGCATATCGCCGCCTCGGTCTTGAGGGTGAGGCAATAGTTGTTGATGAGGTCGCGAATCAGGATGTTGGCATCCTTGTCGGTGGTCCACTTGCCGGAGTTCACGTTCTCATAGTCGATACCCTTGAGGATTTCTGCGGTGAACTTCTTGTCCTTCGCGACAATCTCGACTCCGTAAAGATCGGAGATGCCGGCGCTCTTGAGGTTTTTCGTGAGAACCGCGAGCTTGGCGAGGAAGTCGCCGCGCAGCCTCTCGGCCTTTGCGTCGAATTCGGCCTGACGGAGCTCCAGACGGGTCTTCTGATCGGCCTTGGAGGATCCCTTCTTGCCGCTTTCCTTTGCGAGCTTGGCGTAGAGGGCAGTCTTGATCACAGTGCCGCTCAGGGAAGGATTCGCCTTGAGGGATGCGTCCTTCACGTCGCCGGCCTTGTCGCCGAAGATGGCCTTCAGGAGCTTCTCCTCGGGGGAAGGATCGCTTTCTCCCTTCGGGGTGATCTTGCCTATCATTATGTCGCCCGGTTCGATGTGCGCTCCAATGCGGACTATACCGTTCTGGTTGAGGTCCTTCGTGGCATCCTCGCTGACGTTGGGGATGTCGGCGGTGAGTTCCTCCATTCCGCGCTTCGTGTCGCGAACCTCGGTGAGGTACTCGTCAACATGCACGGAAGTCAGAACGTCCCACTTCACCATCTCCTCGGAAAGAACGATGGCGTCCTCGTAGTTGTAACCCTTCCAAGGCATGAAAGCCACTTTGAGGTTACGTCCGAGGGCGAGCTCTCCGTTCTGCGAGGCGTAACCTTCGGTGAGCACCTGTCCCTTCTCGATCTTTTCGCCCTTGCGGACGATAGGGGTGAGGGTCACGGTCGTGCTCTGGTTTGTCCTGCGGTATATGGGAAGCTTGTAGACGGTTTCCTGTGGAGCGAAGCTGACGAACTTCTCGTCGTCAGTGCGGTCGTACTTCACATGGATCTCGTTTGCGTCCACGTAAGTGACCTCACCCTTGCGCTCGGCTATGAGCTGGGTGCGGGAGTCCAGACAGACTCTCTCTTCCAGACCGGTGCCCACGATGGGGGATTCGGGCTTGAGAAGAGGAACCGCCTGACGCATCATGTTCGCGCCCATAAGTGCACGGTGCGCATCGTCGTGCTCAAGGAACGGGATGAGCGATGCGGCCACCGAAGCCATCTGGTTAGGGGCGACGTCCATATAATCGACCTCTTCCTTCGTCACAACGGGGAAGTCGGCCTCGAGACGGCACTGGATGCGATCTTCGAGAATATTTCCGTCGTCGTCCATCTTGATGTTCGCAAGGGAGACGAGTTTCTTCTCCTCCTCCTCGGCGCTCATGTAATGGCATCCTGCGGCGCTCAGGTCCACCTTGCCGTCTTTCACGTCGCGGTACGGCGTCTCGATGAATCCGAGTCCGTCGATGCGGGCGTAAACGCACAGCGAGGAGATAAGACCGATGTTCGGGCCTTCAGGAGACTCGATAGGGCAGAGGCGTCCGTAATGGGTGTAGTGCACGTCGCGGACCTCGAATCCGGCGCGGTCGCGGCTCAGACCTCCGGGACCGAGGGCGGAAAGACGTCTCTTGTGGGTCACCTCGGCAAGAGGATTGGTCTGGTCCATGAACTGGCTCAGCTGGCTGGTGCCGAAGAATGAGTTGATGACCGAGGAGAGGGTCTTCGCATTGATGAGGTCGATGGGGTTGAACTGCTCGCTGTCGCGGACGTTCATCCTTTCGCGTATGGTGCGTGCCATGCGGCTCAGACCGACGCTGAACTGGTTGGCGAGCTGTTCGCCGACCGTGCGCACGCGACGGTTGCTGAGGTGGTCGATATCGTCAACCACGGCTCTGGAATTTATCAGCTGGATGAGATACTTGATGATCTCGATCATGTCGGTGTTGGTCAGAACACGCACGTCCGGAGCGATGCTCAGGCCGAGTTTCTTGTTTAGACGATAACGGCCGACACTGCCCAGATCGTATCTCTTCTCGGAGAAGAAGAGCTTGTCGATGACATCCCTTGCGGTGCTCTCATCGGGCGGTTCCGAATTGCGGAGCTGTTTGTAGATGTAGTTGACGGCCTCAATCTCCGTATTTGTAGGGTCTTTCTGAAGGGTGTTGAAGATTATGGCGTACTCATTGGAATTCGCCTCGTCCTTCTGGAGAAGGATGGTCTTCACCTCGGTCTCGAGGATGGCCTCGATGGTCTCGTCGTTGAGGATTTCGCCTCTTTCCACGATGGGAACGGTACGCTCGATGGGGATGATTTCTCCGGTATCCTCATCCTCGAAATCCTCCACCCAGGTCTTGAGCACCTTGGCGGCGAGTTTGCGGCCTTCGTTGGCCTTCAGATTCTTCTTGTTGACAGTTATTTCGTCGGCAAGGTCGAAAATGTCGATGATGTCCTTGTCGGTATTGTAACCGATGGCCCTGAGGAGGGTGGTTACAGGAAGTTTCTTCTTACGGTCGATGTATGCGTACATCACGTTGTTGATGTCGGTCGCAAACTCGATCCATGATCCCTTGAACGGAATGATTCTGGCTGAGTACAGCTTGGTTCCGTTGGCGTGCATGCTCTGGTCGAAGAACACGCCGGGAGATCTGTGAAGCTGGGAGACAATGATTCGCTCTGACCCGTTGATGACGAATGTGCCGCCGGGGGTCATATACGGAATATTTCCCAAGTACACGTCCTGGACTCTGGTGTCGAAGTCTTCATGTTCGGGGTCCGTGCAGGAAAGGCGGAGCTTGGCTTTCAGGGGAACGTTGTAGGTGAGCCCCCTCTCAAGGCATTCTTCGATCGAATACTGGGGAGGATCGACGAAATAGTCGATGAATTCGAGCTTGTAGTTGTTCCTCGTGTCTTCGATGGGGAAGATTTCCTGAAAAACCTGATACAGACCTTCGTTTCTTCTATTCTCCGGAGTGGTTTCGAGCTGGAAGAAATCCTTGAAGGACTTCAACTGTACCTCGAGCAGATCCGGATATTCCAGGATTTTTGATGATGCGAAATTGATGCGCTTTTTTGTTGTCTTTTTTGACATTGTCTGCCTTGGAAATAAGAAAAACTTTTAATACGGAAAAAAGGTTTAGAGCCTATTTGTCCCGGCTCTAAACCTGTTTTGTTCCCTTCAGCAGGGAGAGGGGAGTTATTTAATCTCCACCTCTGCACCGGCATCCTCAAGAGTGGACTTGAGCTGCTCGGCCTCTGCCTTTGAGATCTTCTCCTTGAGGGTAGCAGGAGCACCGTCAACGAGATCCTTAGCTTCCTTAAGTCCAAGACCAAGAGCCTCCTTGACGGCCTTGATCACAGCGAGCTTGGCTGTTCCAGCGCTGGTGAGGACTACATCGAACTCGGTCTGCTCGGCCTCGGCTGCTGCGCCGGCGCCGTCAGCTGCAACAACAACTGCAGCCGCTGCGGGCTCGATACCATATTCTTCCTTGAGAACTTTAGCAAGTTCCTGAACGTCTTTCACAGAGAGAGCAACCAGTTCCTCTGCGAGGGCTTTTACATCTGCCATAATAATTTTTATTTTTTTAATTGTTAATATTAATCTTTATTCTGCGGGAGCCGCTGCAGGTTCTTCTGCGGGGGCTTCGGCCGCGCTTTCTGCCACACTCTCAGCTGCGGGGGCTTCGGCTACAGGAGCTTCGGCTGCGGGAGCCTCTGCAGGGGCAATCTTGCCCTCGCAGATTTTCTCGTCGTCAGCCTTTCCCTCGCTTGCGTTCTCAAGAGCGGAAAGAAGGTTGCGCATAGGACTCTGGAGGAGACCGATGATGTCGCCGATGAGTTCTTCCTTGGTCTTGATGGCTGCGAGCTGGTCGAGCTTGTCAGCACCGATGAATACACAATCCTGTACATAAGCGCCCTTTACGACAGGCTTCTCGAAACCCTCTTTGAGGAGCTTCTTGATAATCTTGCCGGGAGCGGAGGGTACGGTGGTGTACATTACGGCAGTGTTGCCGGTGAGAGTCTCATTAAGGCTTTTCATGTCGTCGTTGCCGACGGCCTCGATGGCCTTGGAGAGAAGGGTGTTCTTTACAACGGAAAGGATCACGCCCGAGTTGAAGCACTCGCGACGGAGCTTGCTGGTCTGCTTTGCGTTGAGTCCGGCGATATCCGTGATGTAGAAATTGGGATATTCCTTAATCTGAGCTGAGATAGCTTCAATAATCTGACCTTTAACTTCTTTTTTCATAATATTGAATTTTTACTCAGCACCGTTGAGGAATGCCTTGAGATCAACCTTGATACCGGGGCTCATAGTGGAGCAGATGGCTGCACTCTTCATATATGTGCCCTTGAGAGCCTGGGGCTTGAGTTTCGAAATCTCGTTCAGAACAGCTGCGGCGTTTTCGTAGAGCTGCTCGGCGGTGAAGGAAACCTTGCCGATGGCTGTGTGGATAATACCTGTCTTGTCGACCTTGAAATCGATCTTGCCGCCCTTGACTTCCTTGACGGCGTTGCCGATTTCCATGGTGACGGTGCCGGTCTTGGGGTTCGGCATGAGTCCGCGGGGTCCGAGGATCTTACCGAGAGCGCCGACCTTGGCCATTACGGAAGGGGTGCAGACGATGACGTCGATGTCAGTCCAGCCACCCTTGATCTTCTCGATGTATTCGTCGAGACCTGCGTAGTCTGCGCCTGCCGCCTTGGCCTCATCCTCCTTGTCGGGGGTGCAGAGCGCGAGCACTCTTACGACCTTACCGGTTCCGTGAGGGAGCGTGACGACGCCACGAATCATCTGGTTGGCCTTGCGGGGGTCAACGCCGAGGTTCGCGGAGATTTCAACTGACGCGTCGAACTTGGTGTATGTGATGTCCTTTACAACTGCGCAAGCTTCAGCAAGCGAGTAAGCTTTCGAGGGCTCATATTTGGCCACCGCAGCTTTCTGGTTCTTTGTCATTTTGCTCATAATGCCTGTCAATTTTAAAGGTTCTCGGGAAATTCGCCGCTGACGGTGATACCCATGCTTCTTGCAGTTCCGGCAACCATCTTCATCGCAGATGCGAGGGTGAAGCAGTTGAGGTCCGGCATTTTGCCTTCAGCAATCTCCTTGACCTGATCCCAGGTTACGGATGCGACCTTCTTGCGGTTGGGCTCTCCGGATGCAGTGGAGATCTTGGCCGCTTCCTTGAGTGAAACAGCAACGGGGGGCTGCTTAACCTCGAAGGAGTAGGACTTGTCCGTGTAGACAGTGATGACTACGGGGAGAATCTTTCCGGCACGGTCCTGCGTGGCTGCGTTGAAGGCCTTGCAGAACTCCATGATGTTCAATCCTTTGGAACCGAGTGCGGGTCCAACAGGAGGTGCGGGATTGGCAGCTCCGCCTTTGATTTGGAGCTTGATGAATCCGCTGACTTCTTTTGCCATATTACTTCGTTATTCTTTAGTTACTTGTGTAAAACTGAGCTCGAGCTGCGTCTTCCTTCCGAAGATGACGACAATCACTCTCACTTTGCTTCTGTCTTCCAGAATCTCGTCTACGGTTCCGCTGAAGCCGCTGAAAGGGCCGTCAGTGATTCGGACGGATTCGCCGATCTCGTAGTTGACTACAGTCTCGGCCGCGCTGTCGGCGTTTTCATCCTGGTTTCCGAGTATCCTCTGGGCCTCCTCCTCGCGAAGGGGAACGGGGATCCTCTCGAACTGGGTGCCGGACGTTGCGCGCTTCTCCGTAAGGAAGCCGGACATGCCGGGAATGAGGTTGCGGATGATGTTCTCGAGTTTCGGGCTCAAGACGGCCTGTATGAGGACATAGCCAGGGAAAAGCAGCTTGTCTGCAGCCTTTCTCTTGCCATTCTTCGTTACAATTTCCTTCTTGACGGGAACAAGAACCTGAGCGACGTCGTCCGACAGGCCGCTTCGCTCAATTTCCTTCTCAAGATATTCTTTCGCTTTTTTCTCCTTTCCTCCTGCTGTCCGCAGAACGTACCATTTCATTTCGCCCATAGGAGTTTCCGTAGATAAAAATTACAATGTGTAGATTCCGGTCATCAGAGATTGGAAAGCAAGGTCAATCACCCAGAGCAGCGCAGCAAGAATGACCGTGGCTACCAGCACGAGCAGCGCAGAACTCTGCAGCTTGCTCCAGGTAGGCCATGTAGTCTTCTTTGTGAGCTCAACGAAAGACTCTTTACAATAGTTGATAATCTTACTCATTTTTACATTTAATGGATGCCGCGAAATGGAAGCAGTGGGGCGGCATCTGTTAAACAATTACCAAATCGTAACCTTTGATATTTGCAGGGGAAGCAGGATTCGAACCCACATCGACGGTTTTGGAGACCGCTGAACTACCCTTGTTCTATTCCCCTAAAAAGTCGGGTGGACCCTTTTCCGTCCACCCGACCGGAGTTATCTTGAATTAGTCAAGAACCTTGATAACCTGACCTGCTCCTACGGTGCGGCCACCCTCGCGGATAGCGAAGCTGAGTCCTTCGTTGAGGGCTACAGGGTAGATGAGCTGGACATTGATCTCAACGTTGTCGCCGGGCATAACCATTTCAACACCCTCGGGGAGAGAAATCTCACCGGTAACGTCGAGCGTACGGATGAAGAACTGGGGACGATACTTGTTGTGGAAAGGAGTGTGACGACCGCCTTCCTCTTTCTTGAGGACGTAGATCTGGCCGAGGAAATGATCGTGAGCCTTGATTGAACCGGGCTTCGCGATAACTTCGCCGCGCTTTACTTCCTTCTTGTCGATACCACGGAGGAGGAGACCTACATTGTCACCAGCCTCGCCCTGGTCGAGGAGCTTGCGGAACATCTCGACACCGGTAACTACGGTAGTCTTGGGCTTGTCGTGGGAAAGACCTACGATCTCAGCGGGGTCGTTCACGTGAACGGTACCAGCCTCGATACGGCCGGTAACGACGGTACCACGTCCGGTGATGGAGAAGATATCCTCGATAGGCATGAGGAAGGGCTTGTCGACAAGACGCTCGGGAAGAGGAATGTACTCGTCAACGGCATCCATGAGCTCCATTACCTTGTCCTCCCACTGGGGCTCTCCGTTGAGGGCGCCGAGTGCGGAACCGCGGATGACGGGAGCATTGTCGCCGTCGAAATCATACTTGCTGAGGAGGTCGCGAACTTCCATCTCGACGAGGTCAAGCATTTCCTCATCGTCTACAAGGTCAACCTTGTTGAGGAATACAACCATCTTGGGGACGTTAACCTGCTTTGCAAGAAGAACGTGCTCGTTGGTCTGAGGCATGGGGCCGTCAGTAGCGGCGACAACGAGGATGGCACCGTCCATCTGGGCAGCACCGGTTACCATGTTCTTTACGTAGTCAGCGTGGCCAGGGCAGTCAACGTGCGCATAGTGACGGTTGGCGGTCTGATACTCTACGTGAGCGGTGTTGATGGTGATACCACGCTCCTTCTCTTCGGGGGCGTTGTCGATCTGGTCGAATGACTTTACTTCACTCAGGCCTTTGGCTGCCAGCACCTTGGTGATGGCGGCGGTAAGGGTGGTCTTACCGTGGTCAACGTGGCCGATTGTGCCGATGTTGACATGAGGTTTGGTCCTCTGGAATACTTCTTTTGCCATAATATTATGTTTGCTTTAAAGTTGTTACAAAAATAAACCGGCTTCGCACCGGTCTTGAGCCGATGATGGGATTTGAACTCATGACCTCATCCTTACCAAGGATGCGCTCTACCCCTGAGCTACATCGGCAATATTTAGAGCGGGGTAGGAGAATCGAACTCCCATTTCCAGCTTGGAGGGCTGGCATAATAGCCATTATACGAACCCCGCTAATGAATAGCATCGAAACTCTTGTTTCCGCTACGTTTTGTGGGTGAGGATGGATTCGAACCACCGTAGGCGTGCGCCAGCAGATTTACAGTCTGCCCCATTTGGCCACTCTGGTACTCACCCCTGTATTTATGAAGCTTTTCAGTTGGTGAGCCGATGGAGGGAGTCGAACCCACGACCTCGAGATTACAAATCACGCGCTCTAGCCAACTGAGCTACATCGGCATCTATTTCAAAGAATGCCCCTCGAAAAGGGATTGCAAAGATAGCAATTATAATCTATTATGCAAAAAACTTTTGAAAAAATTTTACATCCCGCAGGGCGGGACCTGTCCGGATCAGTCCAGACAGGTCTCCCATCTCAGGGCGGGTTTTTCTCCTGCGGTGTCCTCCTTGCGGAAGCGGATCTTTATTTCACGCTCCTCGGAAGGCATCAGGGAAATGTAGTTGTCCTCGTAGAAGACGGGCAGAATCTGCTCGCCGCTGCGCTCGCGAACCAGATTCAGGCGTATCATCAGGGCGGGGCTGGATCCGGTGTTTTTCAGAACGGCCGTGCCGCAGTACTGTCCGTCGGCCTCGCTGAATGAGCACTTCAGGCTTATCGAAGGCTGCGGAAGCTCGAGAAGAGAGCGGAAGTTTCCGTATTCGACGCCTCTGACATAGAAGTTTCTCGCAAGGATGCCGTCTTTGCCGCTCAGTTCCATACTTATATAATATACGTCGGTGAGTCCTTCCTGATCGAAGGCGATGTCGAACGCCGGAACGGTGCTGTCCTCGGGGCTGTCCAGCGTCGCGCTGTTCTCCCAGAGCGTCTTTCCGTACATGTCGAGTATCTTGGCCTCGGCCTTTACGTCCTGCCTGTCGAGGGCGCAGTTGTTGACCACCTCGATCTGCGAGGTCACTGGATTGAACTGGATGCGGATGGGGGCGGAACCCTTCTTCGCTCCGAAGTATGCGGCCGTGGGCTCGAAATAATAATCATAGGTCTGCCATACCATCGAGGGCCAGCAGGCGTGGCTCATCCATATCAGAAGTCCCTTCCTCTCCCAGCTCCTGGACTCGTACATCGCCCGGTAGCCGTCGTAGTTTATCCACTGGGCCCTCCTGGTGAACTCCCTGAGATTCTGCGGTTCACCGAAAGCCTTCTGAATGAATCCGTTGAAGGTCTCGCATCTCTGGGCGCTCTCCAGAGTGTAGTCGTGCATGCCCCAGAGGTCGTTCTGCGGCCATCGGTCGGGTTCTTCCAGCATCCTGCACATATTCTCGTAATTCATCACGTTGGGCATTCCCCTCTCGCTGTGAATCTTGCTCCGGCCCGCCGTCAGTTCGAAATAGGCGTCCGGCCCGAGAGCCCTGTAGGGGCCGTAGCCGCTTACGCTGATTTCGGCGGAATGGGGGATGTAGTGGCTTCCGGGATGCTCCTGCGCGACCGCTTCCGCCAGGGCTGAATTCAGGCTTGCGGGAGGCATTCCCTCGTTGCGACCGCAGTAGAATGCGATGCAGGGGTGATTCCTTATCTTCAGGATATAGTCGCGGGCATTGTCCATGAACATGTCTTCATAGTACGGGTCCGGACCGTCCCAGGGGTTGGCCAGCCAGAAGTCCTGCCATACCATCACTCCGTTGCGGTCGCAGGCCTCGTAGAACTCGATGTCTCCGGTCTGTCCGACCCAGTTGCGGATGAGGGTGAAGCCCATGTCGGCATGGTATGCGGTGGCTATGTCATACTCCCTTGCCCTGTAGTTGAGGTCAATTTCGGGGAAGCCCCAGTTGCCGCCGTTGCCGATCAGACGCCTGCCGTTGATGTACACGTCGAGCGAGCCGTCGGCATCGTCATAGGACATCTCGCGCACTCCGGTCTTGAACGTCATTGTCTCGGGGGCGCAGTCCGCGCTGCGGAATGTCATCGCGCAGTCGTACAGATAAGGCTCGCCGTAGCCTGAAGGCCACCAGAGCGAGGGGTTGTCGAGAGTGAATGAGGGGAGAGCGACCTCGACGCTTTCATTCGCGGCAATCTTCACTTCTTTCGACGTGCTCAGGCCGGCCATCGTGAATTCGAGAGTTCCGCTGACGCTTTCGCCGCGATGGTTGTTCAAAGTCACGCTGGCGCTGATTTCGGCCTTGTCGGTCCCGGGAAGGGGCAGATCTGTCTTCACGAATGCGTCCGCCAGGCTGACTCCGCAGGGATGGGAATTCAGTACGACGTCATTCCAAATTCCTATGTTGCGGCCTCTCACCGTGGGTATCCAGTCCCAGCCTATCGTGGAATGGAAGGTGGGGTTGTCGGCTCCGAGGATTCCGCCGTTGTTGTCGGTTGTGTATCTGTTCTGTTCCTTCACGCTCCCGGTGTGGGCGTTGCGGTGAATCAGGACTGCGAGGGCCGCTGTCTTTCCGGGCTCCACAAGGCCGGTGACGTCGAAGCCGCTTCTCTTGAAGGCTCCCTCGATGCTGCCGAGGGCCTGTCCGTTGATCCATACGTCGGCCTTCCAGTTGATGCCGTCGAAATCGAGAATCAGGGTGTTGCCCGCGAAGGATTCGGGAACAATGAATTCATCGCGATACCAGAAGTCGGAAAGGAAATATGATTCCGAGATCTGGAGCTGGTCGTCGCTGTATCTCTGGTCGGGAATGGCACCTGCGTTGAAGTAGGAGCCGGTCACTGTGCCGGGAACGGTGGCGACTATCCAGGAAGCGTCGTCGTATCCGGGGGTGGAGAGCTGCGTTCCGTCCGCGTTTACAAGAGACGCCCTCAGAATCTTCCAGTTGCCGCCCTTGAGGTTGAGTGAACCGTCCTTTTCGGGACTCTGCGCCGCAGCCTTGGGGCATACGCCGCCCTTTCCCCAGACCTCGAATTCGCTCAAGGCGCAGGGCGTCCCCGCGGCGGATTCAGAAATGGCCAGCCTTACATAGCGTCCGCTGCCCTTCACCGCGATTTCCTTTTCCGCGGAGATGTCGGCTATCTTTTTCCACTTCGCGTTGTCGTTCGAGACTTCAATCGAGCCCTTCGGGGCTTCGCCTATCCAGCTTAGGCAGACCTTGTCGAACGAGGCCTTGCCGCCCAGGTCCACGCATATCCATTCCTGTCCCGCGCTCTGGGGCATCCAGCAGCTGGTGAAGCTCTCACCCGTGTAGGGGAAAATCTCCTCGCCGTCCTTGTAGAAATGCATCAGCTTGACTTCCGCCATCCTGCGCTCGGTGCGGGGAAGCTGCGCCGTGAACACTTTTCCGTCGATGTTCTGAACCTCGCAGATTTCCTCGTCGACCTCGAGGGTGACCTTGTCGCAATCCACCGTGCAGTTCGTGAACTCCGCTCTGATGAATGCGTTTTCGCCGGCCCTGACGGGCAGGTTGCGTTTGTCGTTTCCATCGAAAATCACGTCCCTGAGCCTCTTGGGAAGAGGGCCTTCTTCCGTGCAGACGCTCAGAAGGTGGGGGAGTTCGTCAGTGACGATACCGTCCGTGGCGAGTTGGGCCGTGAGATTGTAGTCATAGCTTGAGGAATGCCTTGCGACTCTGTTGAGTGCGAGATTACGGTATTCGCTGCCGGCCTTGACCATTTCCGGTCCGCTGTAGTCCGACACTTTTCCCGGATAGACTCCGATTCCTCTCGTGTATTCGTCGCTGCTGCAGGCGCATAGAGCCAGTGCTGCGAGAATGGCGGCAAATTTTTCAGTACGCATATCAGTTTAAAATTTTGTTTATTTCCTTGCAGATTCCTTCCTTGTCCAGAAGACAGTTGCGGCGCTGGTCGGCCTGGCGGGCGTGTCCGATGAACTCGTCGGGAATTCCCAAGCCCGTTATTGCTCCCTTGTAGCCTTCCCTGGCCGCAGATTCGCTGACGGCTCCGTACAAACCACCCTTTATGCAGCCGTCTTCGACCGTGATTATATGGGGATATCCCGCGAAGATTGAGCGGAGCGTATCTTCGTCAAACGGCTTGAGGAAGCGGAAATTGTAAACCCCGACTTTCCCGGGGAACTCCGCTGCGGCTTCCAGGGCCCTGTGCACGGAGGGACCGATGGCGACAACGGCGATTTCGCTTCCTTCGGCGAGGCGTTCCGCCTTACCTATATCGTATATGGAAGCCTCTGTATCCTGCCATGGGCAGCCTTCGCCCATGCCTCTGGGATACCTTATTATGAAGGGTCCTTCGTTGCAGAGCAGGGCTGTGTGCATAAGATTCTTGAGCTCCGTCTCGTCGGCGGGTGCGCTGACGGTGCAGTTGGGGATGCAGCGGTATGCGGCCATGTCGAAAGCTCCGTTATGCGTCGCCCCGTCTTCGCCGACCAGTCCGGCGCGGTCGAAGCACAGCACTACGGGGAGCTTCTGGAGGGCTATGTCGTGGATTATCTGGTCATAGGCTCTCTGTGAGAAGGCCGAGTAGATGTTGCAGAAAGGTCTCATCCCTCCGGCGCAGAGTCCGGCGCTGAACGTGACGGCGTGTTCTTCCTCGATTCCGACGTCGTAGAAGCGTTCCGGGAATTTCTCCGCAAAGACGTTCATCCCGCAGCCGCTGGCCATCGCCGGGGTGATCCCCACGACGCGTCCGTCCTTTCCTGCAAGTTCGCACAGAACCCCGCCGAAGACATCCTGGTAGCGGTCGGCGCGGCGGTCGACCTTTATCCTTTCGCCGGTTGCGGGATTGAATTTTCCGGGGGCGTGCCAGGTGGTGGGGTCCTGCTCGGCGGCCTTGTATCCCTTTCCCTTCACGGTTATGCAGTGCAGCACGCGGGGGCCTTTTCTGTCGCGGATCTTGCTAAGTATCATAACGAGCTGCTCCACATCGTGTCCGTCCACGGGGCCGAAATATCTGAAGCCCAGAGCTTCGAAGAAATCCCCTCCGGTCCTCTTTACAATCCAGGATTTCAGGGAACGGAGCCACCTCTGGATGAAATGGCGGAACTTCCTTTCGCCCAGGATGTCCCAGATGCGGTCTTTCAGGGTGTTGTAGGGGTTGCTGGTCGTTATTTTCAACAGGTGGTTGTGCAGGCCTCCGAGGTTCGAGTCGATGGACTGGTTGTTGTCGTTCAACACCACGAGGAGGTCGGAATTTCCGCTCCCGGCATTGTTCAGTCCTTCGAAGGCGAGTCCTCCTGTCAGGGCTCCGTCGCCTATGAATGCCACAGCGCGGGATTTCCTTCCCTGCAGCCTGGCGGCTTCGGCAAAGCCGAGCGCGGCAGAAATCGAGGTCGAGGAGTGGCCCACTCCGAACGCGTCATATTCGCTTTCCGAAGGATTGGGGAAGCCGCTTATGCCGCCCTCGGTGCGCATCGAGGCGAAGGCTTCCCGGCGGCCGGTCAGTATCTTGTGGGCATATGCCTGATGCCCTACGTCGAAGACGATTTTGTCTTCCGGGGTGTCATACACGTAATGCAGGGCCACGATGAGCTCCACGGAGCCGAGGCTCGATGCGAGGTGCCCCGGATTGTGCGAGCAGCATTCTATTATATATGAGCGCAGTTCGGCGCACAGCTGCGGGAGCTGTGAGGTTTCGAGCCTGCGCAGGTCGGCGGGACTGTCAATCTTTTCCAGCAACATCTCAGATTCCAAGTTCCTTTTTATGCGAGGCGGTGAGCCTCAATATTACGGAGAGCAGCACGGCGGCAGTCCCGAGGCAGACGAAAAGGGTCTCGACCTTCGAGGCTGCGGCAAGCCCGTCAGCTGCAGAGAATATTCTTCCAATAATCTTGGGTACGAAAAACAGCCCTATGTTCTGTATCCAGTAGGTCAGCGAATAAGCGGTTCCGAGGCTCTTCGATGGGACTATCCTCGCGATCGAGGGCCACATCGCGGAGGGGACCAGCGAATATCCCAGGCCCAGCAGGGCGATGCCCACATATCCCCATACGGCTATGCCTTGGGGGGCAAGGAGCAATATCAGATGGCCTGAAAGCACGGCGGCCGCGCCGAGTATCATCCAGCGCGTGGCCTTCCCGACCTTGTCCACGAGGGCTCCGAACAGGGGAGTGAAGACTATGGTGCAGAAGGGTATCATCGCCATCATCGTGCCCGCCACGCCGTCTTTTATTCCGAATCGCGGTATTACGACTGCCGTGCCGAATTTCTTGAACGAACTCACGCAGCAGTAGAAGCTCACGCACAGAAGGCTTATCATCACGAACTGCGGATTCCTGAGCAGCTGCAGTATGTCCCTGAACGAAAACTTGTTCTCGTCGCTGACCTCGCCCTTGCTGAATTTCACCCCGTCCTGTCTGTCTTTGCGTTCGTCCATCAGCACGAAGATTCCCCAGGCAGCGAGTCCGACAAGCACGAGGACCAGTCCGATGAGGGCGGGACGGGCAGTGTCGGCCTTCGAATAAAAGTCGCGGGGAATTCCGACTATGAATGGAGCGGCGAGCAGGGCTATGGCGGTTCCGGCCCGTGCAATGGCGAGCTGGAGGCTCATCGCGAGCGACATATGGCTTTCGGAGAACCACTTCGCTATGGATCTCGTGACGGCGACTCCGGCTATCTCGCTTCCCAGACCGAAGAGCATCCTTCCGGTCCTTCCTATGGCGATTGCGCTGTCGTGGGGCAGGTCGGAAGACACTCCGACATAGGCCAGGGCCGCTCCTGCGGCCATCATCCCGACGAACACCGAGCCCATCTTGCGGATCCCGAAGATGTCCAGCAGTATGCCGCCGATTATGAGGCCGCCGCAGACGCACAGCAGGCTGTAGTCGCCGATGAAGTTGCCCAGGTCGGCTATGTTCCATCCGAGTTCAAGTTTCTCCGGGTGCTCGAAAAGATGAGACACCGTGGAGAACATGTCGTCGAAGAAATATGAGCCGAACATCGGCAGCACGAGGCAGCCCAGCGCAAGCCAGCGGAGTTTAGCCCTGCGTGAATCCATCAATTATTTCTGGATGTTGGGGAGTTCGAGTCCGTAGCCCTTCTTCCTGTCCTCCTTCTTGAGGAGTATGCTGAAGAAGAAGGCCAGAACTCCGAAGCAGGAGAACACTATCATCGGCACGAGGTAGCTGCCGGTGTTCTGGCGCAGGGCGCCGATGATCTTCGGAACGAAGCACAGTCCTATGTTCTGCACCCAGAAGATGAGACAGTAAGCGCTTCCCAGAATCTTTTCATCTATAATCTTCGGGACCGAAGGCCATAGGGCGGCCGGAACGAGCGAGAAGCTCACTCCGAGAACCACTATGAGCGTGAGCGCGAGCCATTTCTGGGGCACTGCGGGCAGAAGGAAGGCGAAGCACAGGTGGCAGGCTATCATTATGAGCGAGCCGGCCATGAGCATAGTGGCGCCCTTGCCCTTGCGGTCCAGGAAGCCTCCGAGGAACGGGGTGAGCACCATTGCGAGGATGGGGAAGCAGCTGAAGAGCTGTGCCGCGCTCGCCGCGTCGATTCCGAGGGTCTCCTCAAGGAAGTTCGGGGCATACCTCTGGAAGGGGAATATGGCGCTGTAGTAAAGCACACAGAGAAGGGCCACGATCCAGAACATCTTGCTCTTGAAGATGGCTCCCAGATCGCTGATGTGGAACTCGTCCTCGGGGGACTTCTCCTCGGTCGCAAGACCGGCCTCGATGAGCTGCGCGTCGAACTTGCGGTCCATCACGCCGAAGATTATGAAGTTGATCAGGCCTATGCACAAAAGGGCGCCGCAGAATCCGAGAGGAGCCACTACGGAGCCGCCTACGGCGTTGGAGATGATGGGAGCAATCCACATCACCCCGAACACGCCCAGTCGCGCGATGGCCATCTCGAGACCCATCGCAAGGGCCATTTCCTTGCCTTTGAACCACTTCGCGAGTATCTTGGACACGTTGGTCCCTTCCATCTCACAGCCGCAGCCGAATATCATGAAGCCCAGCGAAGCCATCTTGGCGCTTGCGGGCATCTCTACCCACCAGCTGCCGAGCCACTGCGCGAAGCCCGTGGTCTGGAACCAGTCGCTGATTCCTATGAACTTGATGGCGGCGCCGCCTACCATCAGGCCTGCCGCGAGAACTCCGGAAAAGCGTACTCCGAGCTTGTCCAGAAGGACTCCCGCTATCAGCAGGAAGCCGCACACGTTGAGGATGTACTCGGATGCGGCGTAGGTGCCGAAGACGTTGCTGTTCCAGCCAAGCGATGTCTCCACGAGCGATTTGAGCGGGGACATCACGTCCACGAACATATATGCGAAGAACATCATCAGGGCGACGAGAGCGAGCACGGCCCATCTCGCCACCGCGGAATCGTTCATCAGTTTCTTAGTCTTGTCTGCCATGATTCACTGTGTTTTGAAAATACTAGAACGGGAGATCGTCGGGTGCGTTGTCGTCCAGATCCATGGAAATGGGCTGCTGGGCGGGAGCCTGCTGCACAGGGGTCTGCTGCACGGGAGCCTGATAGGAAGGCTGATATGAGGGCTGGGGCGCCCTGTAGGAAGACTGGGCGTTTCCTGAGGCCTGATAGCCGCCCTGATAACCGCTCTGGGAGTCCTCCCTGCGGCCCAGAAGCTGCAGAGTGTCGACCGCGATTTCGGTCTGATATTTCTTCACTCCGGCCTGATCGGTCCAGGAGCGTGTGCGGAGTTTGCCCTCCACGTAGATCTGGCTTCCCTTGTGGATGTATTTTTCCGCGATGTCAGCGGAATTCCTCCAGGCCACGATGTTGTGCCATTCCGTATTTTCGCGCAGTTCGCCGTTGCGGTCCCTGTATCTTTCGGATGTTGCGAGGGTGAATGTGGCTACTTTTGTTCCCTGGCCGCCTGCTGCGGCTCCTCCGTCGAGGTAACGTACTTCCGGGTCTCTTCCAACGTTACCGATGAGCATTACTTTGTTCAGTGACATGATGTTGTGTTATTAAAAATTATATACTTCACGTGTTGCTTGTGTGTCGGGTTTTTCTCCTGTCATAAGACCGTATCCGGCAATGGCCTGCTGATAGTGCCACTGCTTGCCGTCGATGTAGGCCCGGCCCTGCGCAGCGAGGCCTTCCCTGGTGAAGGTCGGCTTGGCGTAGCAGGCTTCCAGAACGGCCTTGCTGCCGAAGCGCTCGACTCCGTCGATGGGGCCGGGAACGGTGTAGATCAGCAAATCCACGCTCTGGGAATCTTCCCAGGGCAGCAGTTCGAGGCCCATGAATTCCGCCATTGCGGCGGCTTTGCGCATCGTTCTGTTCGTGACGGCTGTTTCCAGACCGAGGGATTTCGCAGCGGCCGCAGCGGCCTTTCCGGCTCCTCCCGCTCCTACCACGAGGGCGGTATCGCCGGCCTTGAATCCAGCGTCGATGATGCATTGTTTGACGCCCCGATAGTCGGAGTTGTATGCAGTCACGCCGTCAGGAGTGTTTATCACGAGGTTTGTCGCCCGGATCATTTCGATTTCCGGGTTTTTTATATCGACTTTCGCATATGCGATTTCCTTGAATGGGGCCGTGATGTTGGCGGCTTTGTAACGACTGAGAAACAGTTCCCACAATTGCTCGAAATCTGTCCCCTCGATAAGGTCGAAGGGCCATCTTCCGCCATATGCGGCCTTGAACGCCGCAGGGCTTTTGGAATGTCCGAGAGGATATCCTATTATACCGTATCTATCCATTTCTTTGTCTTACCGCTTCAAACAGGAGTATGGCCGCGCTGACCGAAACGTTCAGGGAATCGAGCTTCCCGAGCATCGGTATCTTTATATGTGCGTCGGCAGCGTCGCGCCAGACCTGCGACAGCCCCGTCGATTCGGTCCCCATCACTATTGCGGAGCCCTGCTTGAGGTCGGTGTCGTAGTACCAGTGCGAATCCTGCAGTTGCGCTGTAAATATCTTTATGTTGTTGTGCTTCAACCATTCTATCGCCTGCTCCGAGGAGCAGCACACAGTCGGGACGGTAAAGACCGCTCCTATGCTGGCGCGGATCAGGTTCGGATTGAATATGTCCGTGAGGGGGTCGCAGACTATCACCGCATCGGCCCCGGCGGCATCCGCGCTGCGCAGCACGGCCCCGAGATTCCCGGGCTTCTCCACGCTCTCCAGCACGGCTATCAGCGGGTTCTTTTTCAGTTTCAGGTCCTCCAGCCCCGTATGCCTGGCCTTCATTTGGGCAATCATCCCCTCCGTACCTTCCCTGTATGCCACTTTTGAGTAAACCTCCGGGCTCAGATGGAAAATCCTGAAGTCCATTGCTCCGGCCGGCCGGTCTGCCAATTCCTCCGCAAAACTCCCGTTTCGCTCCATCCTTTCCAACGTCTCCTGCGCCCCTTCGGAGCTTGTATCCGCCGGGCCCCTCCCTCTTACATGTCCGAGGGTGGACATGGTTTTGCCGGAGGAACAGGCAGTATCTGCCGTAGTCGAGGAGAAGAAGGAATCGGTTTCTGATGTCTCTGAACTGATGATTTCAGGGCAGACGAAAAGGGTGTCGATCCCGAAACCGGCCTCGAGGCAGTGTCGGATCTCGCGTCGGCCTTCAACCACGAAAAGCCCCGTCTCGCGCCTCAGGGAAGATTTCTGCTGAAGTGCGAGAAGCTGCTTTATTTTCGGGTTCTGCGCCGACGTGATCCTTTCTGCCATTGTCTATTGCTTTTTCTGTGGCCTCATCTGAGGGAAGAAGAGAACGTCCTGGATGGTGGTCTGGCCGGTCATGAACATGGTCAGACGGTCGATACCCATTCCGAGTCCGGAAGTGGGAGGCATACCGTATTCCAGTGCGCGTACGAAGTCCATGTCGATGTACATTGCCTCGTCATCGCCCTTGGTCTTGAGGGCCGCCTGCTCCTGGAATCTTTCGAACTGGTCGATGGGGTCGTTGAGCTCGGAATATGCGTTTGCAAGTTCCTTTCCGCAGACGAAGAGCTCGAAGCGCTCGGTAAGGGTCGGGTCGGTGCGGTGGCGCTTCGTCAGAGGCGACATCTCGACGGGGTAATCGGTCACGAAGGTAGGCTGGATGAGGTTCTTTTCGCAGTATTCTCCGAAAATCGCGTCGATCAGCTTGCCCTTGCCCATGGAGGGCTCGATGTCCACATTGAGTTTCCTGCAGGTTGCGCGGAGCTCGTCTTCGTCCATCCCCTTCACGTCCACTCCGGCATATTCCCTTATCGCGTCGAGAATGGGAAGCCTGCGGTATTCTCCGCCGAAATCCACTTCGTTCTCACCGATTGTGACTTTCGTGGTGCCGTTGACCCTGTTGGAGATTTTCGCGAGCATCTTCTCGACGAACGTCATCATCCAGTTGTAGTCCTTGTAGGCCACGTATATTTCCATGCAGGTGAATTCCGGATTGTGGGTCTTGTCCATACCCTCGTTGCGGAAGTCCTTGGCGAATTCATAGACACCGTTGTAGCCTCCCACGATGAGCCTCTTGAGATAGAGCTCGTTCGCGATTCTCAGGTACAGGGGGATGTCAAGCGCATTGTGGTGCGTCACGAAAGGACGGGCCGTGGCTCCTCCGGGGATGCTCTGCAGGATGGGGGTCTCGACCTCGAGGCAGCCCGCCTCGTTGAAGTACTCCCTCATCGTGGCGATTATCTGCGCCCTCTTCACGAAAACGTCCCTTACCTGGGGATTGACGATAAGGTCCACATATCTCTGGCGATAGCGGAACTCGGGATCGCTCACGGCGTCGTGGACGACTCCGTCGGCCTCCTTGACGATCGGGAGCACGCGCAGCGATTTGCTCAGCAGCGTGAGTTCCTTCGCGTGGACGGAGAGCTGGCCGGTCTGGGTTATGAAGGCGAATCCCTTGATTCCGATTATGTCACCGATGTCCAGAAGCTTCTTCCAGACGGTGTTGTACATCGTCTTGTCCTCTCCGGGACAGATTTCGTCCCTCTTGACATAAATCTGGATGCGCCCGCTCTCGTCCTGCAGTTCCGCAAACGATGCGGCGCCCATTATTCTGCGGGACATTATGCGGCCCGCGATGCAGACTTCCTTGAAATTGCCTTTCTCGGGATCGTACTCCGAAAGAATTTGCGCCGCGCCGGCGTTCACCGGATATTCAGCCGCCGGGTACGGCTCGATTCCGAGTTCCCTGAGTTTCGCGAGGGATTCCCTGCGGATCTGTTCTTGCTCACTTAATTCCATATCTTGTTTTGTATAATTTTCCAATCTACAAATATATTCATTTATTTCCATTTTCCATACACCACTTGCCGACGTACACCTTTTCCATCCTCCCCGCTCTTACACCGAAATTTCGGATTCCGCCCTTTCCTGCTGTCACGACTGCAAACTTTTCCCGTATTTCTTGCACTCGTGACACCGAAACCGCCGTTTTCACCCTTTCCCTTGTCACGACTGCAAACTTTTCCGCAATTTCTTGCACTCGTGACAGTCTAAACCAAATTCGAGTTTATCGAACTGCTTCGCGTCCGATAAACTCGAATTTGATTCTCATCATTTATCCCCCAGTCAGCTTTCGCTGACAGCCCCCGGGGGCATGCCGATGTCGCTTTCGCG
>R20__coassemble_582_pt1 | contig 25907 bp, 21 predicted proteins | sample R20__metabat2_low_PE_040 | metagenome-assembled genome bin R20 | reverse complement strand
TTTATGAATCAGGTACAATGTATTTTCCTGATTTGGGTTGACTCGGTGCCGGGGATTTTTCTGCCCTGCGAGATTGCGGGTCGGGCCCGCAATGACGAACTACAGTCCCCTAATTTTTTGAGTCTGTAATGGGGAAGGATACAAGCTCTAAATAAATTGAGTCATATATACGGGAAGCAGCCAGAGATCTTCGTCTTTTCGCAGGTCCTTGGTGTATAAAAGGTATTTCGCACCAATCTGACGAGAGTATTTCTTGCAGAATTCATCTATGGAAACGTGAGCTTTGTATCCCGAGGATTTGACCTCTATCGGGCAGAGCTTGAAACCACGCGAGTGAAGGAAGTCGATTTCGTAATTGTGTTTGCCGCTGGGGGTTGGCCACGTGTAGTAATACAGCTTATCGCCTTTTGCACGAAGCATCTGAGCTATCACGTTTTCGTAGACATAGCCAAGGTCGGACTCGAGTTTGTCGCTCAGGAGTTTCTGGTAAATAATGTTTTCGGTAACGTCATTGTCCCAGAAGGCCATTGTAACAAACAGTCCTGTATCCGCTACGAACATTTTGTACTGCCGCGTGTTTTTATGCTGGGACAGTCCGACCGACGGATTGTCGGAGTGATAGGAGAAATTGACTGCCATACTGTCTTCCATATCCTGGATAAGTTCGTTCATATCGTCCTCGCTCTGGCTGCGCCCAAGTACGCTCGTCACCTGATATCGGGAGGCATTGCCGGTAAGCTGGGAAGGAGCAGCCATAAAAAGGCGGGTTGCACGGCCGGTGGGGTCGATTTTACGGAAGTCATCGGCATAAAGGTCTATGATTTCCCGTTTTGCGGCATCGACCGCGCTGAGATTCTGCGTGTCGAGATAGGCATTTACCGCTTGCGGCATTCCGCCCACAAGCATATACAGCCGGAAATCGCGGAGCAATTTGCGGCAAATAACTTGTCTGCTGCGGCTGAGGTCGACCCGATGCAATCGGCCGTCTCCGACAATTTCGCTGCCGGGCCACGCGAGCGGGTGAAAAAAGGGCTGGAGGTGCAAGAGGGCCAACCGACTTGTCGAAAAAGCGTGAAGCGAACGAGCGGCAAGTGAGCGACGAGAGTAGCTTTTTCGATTCAGGAGGGAGGGCGCTTGCACCTTCAGCACATCACCTGCGAGCGGGGCAGTTCGATAAACTCGAATTTGGTTTCGGTGTCACGAGTGCAAAAAATCAGCGAAAAGTTTGCAGTCGTGACAGCGGGAAGGGAGCAAAAGGATTGAGTTCAAAATAAAAATCTTAACTTTACGCTCCGATAAATTCTATAATTCCCAAAGAAGATGGATTACCTGAGTCTTGTTCTCCAAATACTCACTGTACTGCTCCTGGCACTTTATGCCTTCATACTTTTCAAAAGCGGGATAAACGCAAAGGTCGTGAAGCGTGCGGCGATGATAATAACCCTCGCCGGCACCTGCATTTTCATGTACGGCTACAAGATGGAAGGATATCTGGGAGGATGGGTGACGCTGTTCCTGCGAGGGCTCATCGCTTCCATCAAGATGTTCATCTACGACAACTCGATCTTCGAGTCGCTCGTGGCCCAGAAGTCGTCGCCATATTTCGTGGAAGCATTCGTGCTCGTATATTATGCGGCCGTCCTGACCAGCTTGTCCGCCATCATCCTGCTCTTCGGAAAGCGACTGATGACCAACCTTTCGCTGACTTTCAGCCGCAAGAAATTCCGCCACGTGTTCATCGGAGTGAACAATAATTCGGAAATGATAGCCCGAGGCATCAAGAGCGAAAAAATAGCATTCATCGAGTTCCCCAAAGACAACAGGGACGAAGACACATCCATCAGCGGCATACTCAAGAACATCTCCGGGAACAACAAAAATGAAGGAATACTTTCGAGCAGGCGCGTAACGCTGCTGAGCGCGAAAAGGGACCTTTCGCAGAAGGACACCGAAGAAGGAGTGCTAGAGGGCATCGGTCTGGGGCGCCTGCAGAAAAGAATAGACAAAGACACCTGCTTCTACATCCTCTCCGACGACGGGAAGAAAAACCTGACGGATCTTCTGGTGCTGGTAAGCGACGACAGGCTGCGCCAGAACATCACCCACGCCTGCGTGAAGCGTGAGGGCCTCGCCCAGACCTTCAACGGAGTACTCGGCAAGAGCGGCGCACATTTCATTTACCCCTCCTCCCTTTCGGTCGTCGAACTAATGAAATCCCCCGACTGCCATCCCGTGAACCAGATGAGCCTGAACGGCAACGGCACCGTGTCCGGCGAATTCTATTCCCTTATTCTGGGCTTTGGGGAAACAGGCCGCGCAGCAGCCAAATTCCTGTATGAATTCTCCTCTGCCATAAGGGAAGACGGTTCCCCTCTTCCGATACACATCCATGCAATCGACAACAACATGGACGGCATAAAGGAACGTTTCCAGTTCTCCTGCCCCGCATTGGAGCACGACGATCTGATCACCTACAGCAACAGGGGCCCGGAATCCGGGGATTTCTGGAACACGCTGCTGCAGTGGATTGACGTGCTCAATCTTGTGGAGATATCCCTCGGGGACGATACCGCAAACCTCGATCTGGCCTGCACCATCTATTCGTATGTGGAGAAGAAAAGAAAGGGCGGCTTCAACAACTTCCGCATATACGTCCGCAAGAAACACGCGCCCACATACGAGACAAGTCTTGTGAAAAGACTGAACGAAAAGGCCGGACAGGAAGTGATCCACTGCTTCGGGGAGAACAGCAAGATATTCACACCGGAAATGATTGTATCAAAGGACGTTACGGGTATCAACCATTCCGCCACGAGCCTCGCTGACAAACTGAAGGCCCGTTTCCTCGACGTTTCCGGCGCCAAGGACGATGCCGGGACCGAGGCTCTCACATATCACGAGAAGCAGCGCCGCAGAAGGCAGACGCACCAGTTCATTTCCTGCGCCAACCATATTTCCACGAAACTCAATCTGGCAGGATGGTCCACCGAGGTGGATCCGGAGACTATGGAAAACCTGTCCAGAACAGAGCATCTCCGCTATTCTCGCTATCTCAAAGCCCACGGCTACACCTTCGATGCCGAAGACGACGACGTGCTGAAGACAAACCACCAGATCTGCTCCTGGGAAGAGCTCCCGGAGGAGGACCGGCAGCGCCATCGCGATATGGTCAAGGCTTCGCTCTCTATCTGAGCTGCGCCTCAGAGAGCGCGCAGGGCTTTCAGTCGACGAAGATCTCGTCGGTAAAGAGCCAGCCCCAATGCTCCGGGTTGATCCGCCCGGTCATACGGATGTAGCGCGCACGGGCACTGCCTTCCCAGGTGTATTCGCGCACTATCGGCCTGCGGTCGGCATTTTCACACTCCCCCGTAGGCACCGTCGCAAGCGGGAAGAAATCCTCCCCGTCCGAGGAAATCTCGTAGAGAACTTCGTCCGGGAGCTTCACCTGAGCGGTTATCCACTGGCCGTAGGATGCGGACACCCTGCGGATTTTCTTAAGCTTTCCAAGGTCCACCGTCACGACCACATCCTGCTCCAGCCAGCCCTGCCAGTGGTCGAAATAGCTCCAGCCTCCAACCAGACCGTCCGTCAGCGAACCGTCGCCCGCATCGGTGTAGCGCTCGTTGCAGGGGGTCCCGTAGCTCACGGGGCAGCCCTTTGCAAGATGCTGCGTCACCTTCCCGTAACCCTTCCGCTCGTCGTCGCCCAGGGCCAGGTCATAAACCTCATAACCCTTCGAGCGGGCCTTCTCGGCGAAGAGCATCGCACGCGGCTCGAAGTCCTCATAATTCCGGGATTCCTGGGGAGTCCAGGCCACCTCGGAGAGCGCAAACACTCTGGGGTAGTACATATGCTCCGCGTGGGAGGCAGTCCGCACCAGTTCGCACCAAAGGTTGGCCTGCACGCCCATCACGTATTCCCGCCCGGGCATATCCTGCGGGGCGGGATCGTAGGAATAGAGCTTGCGGGTCGAGAGATTGCCTCCGAAGCCGGCCGGCTCGGTCTCGGGATTTCCCTGGCACTTGTCCAGATAGCAGTAGGGGCTCGGAGTCATCACGACCTTGTGGCAGGCCGCGGCGGCGGCTCTTCCGCCTTCCTCCCCTCTCCACGACATCACCGCGGCATTGGGGGCGAGCCCGCCCTCCAGGATCTCGTCCCAGCCGATTATCTTGCGGCCGCGGCTGTTCACGAACTCCTCGATTCGACGGATTCCGTAGCTCTGCAGCTCCTCCTCGTCGGCAAGGGCGTTGTCTCTGATACGCCTCTGACAGTCGGGGCAGTTGTGCCAGTGGCCCTTGCCGGCCTCATCGCCGCCGATGTGGATGTACTCGGAAGGGAAAAGGTCTATAACCTCGTCCAGGACGTTCTCCAGGAACTCGAAGGTAGCCTCCTTCCCGGGGCAGAATTCGTTGTTGCCGTGCACGTGATATCCGTTTTCATCGATGCGGTACTCGTTGTCGGAGCAGAACAGCTCGGGATACACCGCAGCCACTTCGGATGAGTGGCTGAACATCTCTATTTCCGGGACCACCACGATGTGCAGGGAATCCGCGAAAGCGACTATCTCGCGGATGTCGTCTTTGGTGAAATACCCTCCGTAGGCCTGCGGAGAGTCGTAGCGGCAGAAGCGGCTGCCAGCCGCAGTCCAGTCGTAATAATACTCCTGGGGCCTCCAGGCTGCGATTTCGGTCAGTTCCGGGTAACGGTCTATCTGTATCCTCCAGCCGGCGCCGTCCACCAGATGGAAATGGAAGCGGTTGAGCTTCAGAGAGGCGAACACCTCCAGCTGCTTCTTCACGAACTCCTTGTCGCGGAAATGGCGGGAGACGTCGAGATGCACTCCCCGGTATTCGAAGCGGGGGTAGTCGGTTATCCTCTGCGCGTGGATCCTGCGCCCCGATGAGCGCAACTGCTCCAGAGACTGCTGCGCATAAAAGACTCCCGCATCGCTTCCGGCGCTGATCCTGATGAGCGAAGGAAGAATTTCGAGGACATAGCCCTCCTCGCCGTGGCAAAAGTCAGAGACGATTTCCACGCTGACGGGAGCATCCGGCGAGGACCAGCCCTCCAGGGCTTCGACCTGCACGGGTCTGGGGATAATTACGTTTTCGACTTCTACGGAGCATCCTGCGAGCAGCAGCAGTGCAGCAAAGAATACCGGGATGGATTTCATAAAACAAGGATTTTTTTTCAGTTTATAAAGATAAAGATTATTTTTGTAAGCGAAACCATTCGGGGTGCCGGAAACGCCGGCTGAGATGATACCCGTGGAACTTGATGCGGTCCGTACCGCCGTAAGGAAATGAACATACTTGCACTTCTGGCAGCGTACTCGCTTACGCTCAACATCGACTCGCTCGTAGTCACCGCCCAAAGAATCAGAGAACATACGCCCGTTGCACTGTGCCGCATCGACGCCCCGGAGTTGGAGCGTGCATCGGTAGGCGCGACCTCCCTCCCGCAACAGCTCGCCCTGGAGCCGTCGGTGGTCAGCGTCTCGGAATGCGGCACGGGAGTGGGCTACACCTCATTCAGCGTAAGGGGGGTGTCCGGAGCCCATACGGCCGTCTCCCTCAACGGGATCAGCCTTGCGGATGCCGAGAGCCAGCAGGTCTTCTGGGTCAACATCCCCTCCCTGGACAACATCCTGAGCTCGCTCCAGCTTCAGAGGGGCCTTGGCACAGCCACCTGCGGGCCGGGAGCCTTCGGCGCCACTCTGGATATGAGCACAACAGAGCAAAAGGACTTCGGGGCATCCTTCAGCGCGGGCTACGGCTCGTTCGGGACCTGGAAGGGAGGCGTGAGATTCTCCGGCGGAGAAGGCCAGAAAGGATATTTCCTCGACCTTTCCCTGAACCGGGAGCACACGGACGGTTACATCAGAAACGCCCCGGCCGATGTCGGGAGCGTCTATCTGAGCGCCGGCCGCAGGATGAGAAAGGACTTTGTGCAGTTGCTCTGGCTGCTTGGGAAGCAGAAAAGCGCCATCACCTGGAACGGAGTGCCCTTCGACGTGTATCCCGAGGATCCACGCTTCAACGTGAGCGAAGGCGACACCGACAACTTTACCCAAAGCCATCTGCAGGCGCACTGGGCCCACGATTTCTCCCCGGCCCTGAGATGGAAAAACAGCGCTGACTGGACCCGGGGGCAGGGCTGGTACGAGATTGGCGGCGGGAGCGACTTTCTCGCCAACGATCTTCTTGCCGCACGCAGCGACCTTCAGTGGAGCATCCCGGATGGAGTGATGACCGCAGTGGCCTACATCTCGGATTACAACGGTGCGCATTACGGCCGCCATCCCAGCGAGAGCGACTGCGAGGACTATCGCTACAGCGCGCGCAAAAGCGAGGCGGACCTGTCCCTCAGGGCCGAAATCGAGCCGCTGAAGTCCCTGACCCTTTTCGGGGAGTTGCAGTACAGGGGCGTACGCTATGCCCTTTTCGAGGGCGAAGAGGCGAAGGTGTGGAATTTCCTGAACCCCAGGCTCGGCCTGAACTACAGCCCCTCGGGCTCGCACAAACTCTACTGCTTCGCCGCCCTGGGCCACAGGGAGCCGGCAAGGTCCGATTTCGAGGCGGCTGCAGACGCGCGGCACGAAAGGATGTGGAATTTCGAGACCGGCTACAAATTTTTCTCGGCTTTTCTGGCCGCTTCGGTGAATCTCTACCACATGGGCTACAGCGACATGCTTCTGGAAACCGGCGAACTGGATTCGCAGGGCTACCCCGTGAAAAAAAACGTCCCCCGGGCCTTCAGAAGCGGCATCGAGGCTGCCCTCAAAGTGAATCCCTGCAGCTGGATCACCCTCGCAGGGAACCTGACGCTGAGCGTAAACCGCATCGGAGGGACGCTCACTCCCCTGCTTCTGAGCCCGGGCTGCATCGCGGCACTGACAGCGGACCTCAAGCCGTCGGAAGGCCTGGATATCCGCTGGAGCAGCAAATTCGTGGGGCGGCAGCACTACGACAACACGGGCTCCGACGCTTCCCTGATTCCAGCATACAGCGTCAGTTCACTCAGCGCCGAACAGAGCTTTGTACCGGGCGGAAAATGGCCTCTTGTGAAGCTGGGGGCAAGAATCGACAACGTCTTCAACCGCCGCTACTACGCCTATGCCTGCTCCTCGGGAGTCTATCCGGGAGCGCCTCTTAACTTTTCAGTAAGGCTGAGCCTGGAATTCTGAGCTATTTCTGCCTGCAGTAGATCTGTATCGGGCAGCCCTTCAGATTGAATTTCGAGCGGAGCTGGTTTTCGAGGAAGCGCTTGTAGGGTTCCTTGATATACTGCGGGAGATTGCAGAAGAACGCGAAGGCGGGGAAACGCGTGGGCAGCTGGGTCACGTACTTTATCTTCACGTACTTGCCCTTCCATGCGGGAGGAGGAGTCTCCTCTATGACGGGCAGCAGGGCCTCGTTCAGGCGAGCGGTGGGGATCTTCTGCGAATAGTTCGCGCACACCTCGGCCGCAGCGTCCAGAACGTCCTGGATGCGCTGCATCTTGACGACCGAGGTGAACACGATCGGCACGTCGTCGAAGGGTGCGAGGCGGCTCCTGAGGGCGTTCGTGTACTCCTTCAGGGTGTTGCTGTCCTTTATGAAGAGGTCCCATTTGTTCACGACCAGCACGCAACCCTTGCGGTTCTTCAGGATCAGGTTGAAGATGTTCATGTCCTGGGCCTCCATTCCGGTCGTGGCGTCGATCATCATGATGCAGATGTCCGAATGTTCGATGGCGCGGATGGAACGCATCACGGAGTAGAATTCGAGATCCTCGCGCACCTTGCCCTTCTTGCGGATGCCGGCCGTGTCCACGAGCATGAACTCATGTCCGTATTTGTTGTAGTGGGTCTCGATCGAATCCCTGGTCGTGCCGGCGATAGGGGTCACGATATTCCGTTCCTCGCCGAGCAGGGCGTTGGTGAGCGACGACTTCCCGACGTTGGGCTTGCCCACAATCGCGATTCTGGGAAGTCCGGCATAGGGATCGACCGTTTCACCCTCTTCGGGAAGGACCCGCACGACCTCGTCCAGAAGGTCGCCCGTTCCGGAGCCGTTCGCCGCGGAGATGCTGTAGATCTCGCCGAGGCCGAGGGCATAGAACTGATAGCTGTCGTAAATCTTCTCGCCCGAATCCACCTTGTTCACGCAGAGCACCACGGGCTTTTTCGAGCGTCGCAGAACGTCGGCGATTTCGGAATCATAATCGGTTATGCCGGTCGCGGCCTCGACCATGAAGAGCACCGCGTCGGCCTCGTCGATGGCTATCTGCACCTGGGTGCGTATGGCGGACTCGAAAATGTCGTCGGAATTGGTCGTGTAGCCGCCGGTGTCGACCACGGAAAACTCGCGGCCGCACCATTCGCACTTGCCGTAATGGCGGTCGCGGGTGACGCCTGCAGTATCGTCCACGATTGCCTGCCGCATTCCGACAAGGCGGTTGAAAAGGGTGGATTTGCCCACATTGGGGCGCCCCACGATGGCTACCAGACTCATTTCTTGACTTCTCTTAAGTTGCAATCCTTGCAGGCGTCGCTGTAGTTGCCGCTGCACTTTCGTGCGTGCAACTCGGCATCCTCATCCTTGTAGCAGCGGATGCCGCGCTTGCGCATCTCCTCGTTCGAGCCCACGTCGTACTTGGGGAACTCCTTCTTTCTGAAGATTATGTTGAAACACATCCCCAGAATGCAGAGTGAGAGTACGGCAAGGGCCACGAGGAAGGTTCTCATCTGACGAACTCGATGCTTATGGATTCGTAATTGTAAACTTTGTGTATGATTTTCGCGAACACCTCGCTCATCGAGACGATGCGGATCTTGGGATCGTTCTCGAGCTCGGGATGGGGGATGGTGTCGGTGATGAACACTTCCTCGATGCAGGAATCGTGCAGGCGCTGCATTGCGGGGCCCGAAAGCAGGCCGTGGGTCGCGCAGGCGCGAACGCTCTTCGCTCCCTTTTCCTTCAGCACCTCGGCCGCCTTGCACAGGGTGCCGGCCGTGTCGATCATATCGTCCACGATTATGACGTTCTTGCCCTCGACATCGCCTATGGCGGTTATGTTGCCCACGACATTTGCCCTCTCACGGGTCTTGTGGCAGATGATCACGGGGACATCAAGCGCCTTGGCATAGGAATTGGCCCTCTTGGCCCCGCCCATATCGGGGGCCGCGATGGCGAGGTTCTCGATATTGAGGCTCTGGATATAGGGCAGGAACACCTTGCTGGCGTAAACGTGGTCCACGGGGATGTCGAAGAAACCCTGAATCTGGTCGGCGTGCAGATCGCAGGTCATGACCCGGTCAGCTCCGGCGGCCTTCAGAAGGTTTGCAACGAGCTTTGCGCCGATGGCAACCCTGGGGCGGTCCTTGCGGTCCTGGCGGGCCCAGCCGTAATAGGGCATCACGGCTATCACCTTGTCGGCGGAAGCTCTTTTCGCCGCGTCTATCGTGAGCAGAAGCTCCATCAGGTTGTCTGCAGGGGGTACGGTGGACTGGATAACGTAGACCGTGGCGCCCCTGACGCTCTCCTCGAACTGAGGCTGGAATTCTCCGTCGCTGAATCTCGACACTTCGAGCTGCCCGAGATGAACTTCCGGCTCATCGCCGTTGTTGAGTCCTTTGAGATGATCGATGACCTTTTTTGCAAATTCCTTCGAGGCCTCGCATGCGAAGACCTCCATTCTGTGGGAGTGAATCATACCTGAAGAGTTTTCAATATATTGTCGATATATGATAGAATTTCCTGCTTCCCGGCGCCGCTCTGGGATGAGCTGCAGAATATCTGCGGGAGTTCCTCCCAATCCTGCGAAAGCTGGGCGCAATCCCTCTCGAGCTGAGCCTTCAGAACGTTGGGACCCTGCTTGTCGGACTTTGTCAGAATTATGGAGAAGGGTATGGAGTTCTCGCCGAGCTCGGAGATGAAGTCAAGGTCGATCTGCGGGATGTCGTGGCGCGAGTCGATGAGCACGAAAAGGGTCACGAGTTCCTCGGAATTGTGGATATAGTCGCGGATGACGTTCAGCAGTTCTTCCTTTTCCTTGAGGGACATCTTGGCGTAGCCGTAGCCGGGGAGGTCCACAAGATACCAGCTGTCGTTTATGAGGAAATGGTTCACCAGCTTGGTCTTGCCGGGAGTGGAGGAGGTCATCGCGAGTCTTCCGTTCGCGCAGAGCATATTGATCAGCGAGGACTTTCCGACGTTCGAACGGCCGATGAAGGCGAACTCGGGCAGCCTTTTCGCCGGCCTCTGGGAGACCCGCGTGCTGCTTCCTGCAAATTTTGCTTGAGTGATCTTCATCCTGCCCTGCTGATTTTCACGCAAAGATAATCAGAAAAGGCGAATAAGGAAAGGATTATTTGGGGTAGCTGATGGTGAAACAAGCTCCTCCCAGAGTGAAGGAACGGCTGTAGGAGATGGTGGCTCCGCAGCGTTCCAGCACGCTTCGCGAGATTGCAAGACCGAGCCCCGATCCGCCGTTTTTCGTCGTGAAATTGGGGGTGAAGAGCTTCTGGACATTTTCTTCCGCCACGCCCGGCCCGTCGTCCTCGAACACGATATCGTAATAGCCGTCCTGCACTGAATGGCGCAGGGCCACGAAAATCCGCCCGCCGCCCTGGGCCTCGAGAGCCTGCACCGCATTGTTGATCAGATTCACGAAAACGCGGGTCAGCTGCGGCTTGGGCCCGCTCACAAGACTGTTCTGAAGACCCACGTAGTCGAAATGTATGTCCTCGCGGTTGTCGAACATCGCAATCTCCTCCTGGAGCACGGTGTCGAGATTCAGAAGGGTCGGCTCCTCGGTATAGAGTTTCGCGAAGCTCGAGAATTCGTTCGCCGTTTCGCTCAGGATGTCGATGTGGTCCAGCAGGACTTGTGTGACCTCGTCGAACTTGTCCTGCCACTGCGGATCGTTCCTTTGCTTGAGGCGGATTATCCTCTGGAGCTGGAGCTTCATCGGAGTCAGAGGATTCTTTATCTCGTGCGCGACCTGGCGGGCCATCCCGCTCCAGGCCTTGTCTCTCTCAGCCTGGGCGAGCTTGCGGGTGCTCTCGGACAGTTCCGTGACCATCCTGTTGTAGGACTGCACGAGCGACTGGATCTCGTCCTGCTGGTCATAGTTGATATACTCGAGCGAATCCAGATTCGCGCTGGACATCTTCTTTCTCATCTCCGAGAGCGGCGCAAACATCTTCCCGATCACAGCCTCCGTCATCACAACGGCGAGTATCATCAGAATCACGAACACGGTGAAAATCGCCATCGCGTGCAGTACGGCGTCCCTTTCGAAATTGTAGAGATCGGAAGTGTAGGGCGAACCCACTATCGCCACGACGCTTCCGTCCTCCGCGAGCAGCGGCGCGTACATACTGTAATAAATCCGTTTCCCGGCCTTCTCACGGTTGATGTAATAACGCTTGTGGCCCTTTATGATGCTGTCGTAAGCCTTTTCGTGGATGCGTGCGCCGAGGAGCATCCTCTCGAAGATTTCGGGAGTGGAAGAAAGCACCAGACGTCCGTCGGGAGTGTAGATCGTCACGTCCGCTCTCACATCCTCGCTCACACCCTTGAGCAGGGCCATCACTTCCGGGGATCGCAGATCGTCGGAGGAATGCAGGACCCCGAGCCTGCTCTGCACCATCGACTGCACGGCAGAAATTTTCTCGGACATCACCCGGCTCATATTGTCCTCGTTGCTGCGCGTCACGAAAATCACGCTCACTACCGCCATCGCAACGAGGGCCAGAACCAGCGAGACCATTATCACCGCGCTGATCCTGCTCTTGTAGTAGGAGCGCTCTTCAGAGCCCCGTTCCCGCCGCCGCAGTGAGAAAACGCTGAGCATCAGATAGATGACAAGGCCTATGAAGACCATCGCCACGGCATAGCTGAAGGCGTTGAACCTGGGCCGGGATATCACAACTGCCTCCTCCGCAGAGACAATGTTCACGAAATGCCTGTACGAATCGGAAGTCGGGAAGGACGGGGTGGAAGCGTAGAGCTGGGCTGCCTGACTGGCGTCGAGACTCGTCGGGTAGGCATACTCGCCCTTGTAAATCTGGATTTCAGGGCCCGAATAGCGGGCATATGAATAGCGCGAGGGGATGTTCACGGTACCGGGGCCCGTTATTCCGAAAAGCTCGGCATAACCCTGGTAGCTGCCGCCGGACTTGGGCACGACCTCCAGAAGCATCCTCACGACACCCACGTTCTCGGCATAATACAGGAACACTCCGTCATAGCGCGAGAGACCTGTGGGGGAATAGACATAGGCGAAACGGGAGTTCTCCGAAATGGCCTCGCCGCCGAGCAACCGCTCGTTGCAGAAATCTATTTCAGAGGGGAGGCTGTCGTCGAAAATCAGATAGACCGAGATGTCATAGTTCTGGGACTCGCGGATGAAATATGTGTCCGTAATGCGGTTCTGTATGGTCCTGGCGGCATTGTCGAGCTGGCAAAGAGCCGGAATGAACACGTCGCCCGAGATCTGCTGCTCTATCCTTCGCAGATGCAGTTCCAGAGAAATGTCCCTGTCCAGAGACAGCCTGTCGGCCCACACCTCAAGTCGGTTCTGTTCCTTGCGGAAGCCCAGAAGTCCGGTCGTCAGAACGATGAAAGCCGAAACAGCGAAGGCATAGACCAGTTTTCCCCTTGCGCTGAACAGGTCGGGCCGCATTCCGAGGGTCTTCAGGATCATCGGTATGCTCAGCAGCATCAGAACATATGAAATCAGAACGAAAAAACTGAATATGCTAAGTTCAGAGAACTTGTTCAGTTCCAGACAGACCGAAGAATTGAGGCAGATACTCCTGAGCGACAGGAAGGAATATGCCGCCACGAAGATAATCAGCGCCGCTCCTGCGGATTTCGCCGGAACGCGGGCACGGGACGTGCCCAGAGCCCCGGAAATCTTGTCCCGGACCAGATACAGGCTGAGTGACACGAGAAGTATCGCGATGTTCACGATTATTATCGAGCCCAGGGAATGGAAAAAGGTTCCGGCATAGAGCGTCGGGGAGAAGATGCGGTACTCCGTGCGGGCCGAATAGCCCCAAAGCCCCATTACGGCCATCGCGACCACTATCCCGCCGCAGACCGCAAGTGCCCTTCGCAAAGACTTCTTTTCGAGAAGGAATATCAGAGCCGCCGCGACGAAAAGAGCAAGGGCACACCACATCAGGGTTCCGTCGGCGGTGGCCGTTCCGGTCAGGGAATCGTAAAGAATCTTGAACTGAGGCTGCCCGCCGGCGCTCACTGCGCTGCCGCCGCTGAAGGTAAGAGGCTTTATGGTATAGCGGTCACCGAGCCTGAGACGGGGGTTTATGCCGTTGAAGGAACTCTTGTCCTGGCTGTCCATTATCTCCAGGCCGGTCAGGATTTTCGTGTCGCCGCGATTTTCCATACGGCACAGATACCATTTCGGGCCGAAATTGTAGAAGCCTGTCTGCTCCTCGACCTGCGAAAGAGGGGCAAACCCGCGGATTCGCGGATTGGAAAGCCTCTGGAAGCGATGGGCCGAGGAAATATCGTCGCTGCGCACGGGGAACTGATTGACCCAGCTCACCAGGGTGTCGCCCCGGTAGCGGTAGATGACCATATCGGCGGGGATGCTGCGCGAGCCTCTCGCGACGTGCGCGTCCAGTTTCTGGAGTCTCTTGCCGACTATGCGTTCAACCTTGCGCGCGGACTGGACCGTGTCGCCTGGAAGACGAGGCACGCTGAGCGCAATCACGAGCAGCAGGACGCTGACTCCCGCAAGCAGGGCGGGAAATATGCCGGGACGGGTTTTCATTCGTGGTGGTACGGTTCGCCCTTCATAATCGTGAAGGCGCGGTAGAGTTGCTCTGCAAAAATCGTTCTCACAAGCTGGTGCGAGTAGGTCATTTTCGAAAGGGAGAGCTTCGAATCCGCTCTGGAATAGACTTCAGGGGAGAATCCGTAGGCTCCACCTATCAGGAAAACGATATCACGCGAAGATGTGGAAAGTTTCTTTTCGAGCATCGATGCGAACTCCAGGGAGCGCAGTTCGGAGCCTCTCTCGTCCAGAAGAATCAGTTCGTCGGATGCCTTCAGCTCCTTCAGGACCATCTCCCCTTCCCGCTGCTTTATCTGGTCGCGGCTCAAGGACGAGACCTTTTTGAGCTCGGGGAGTTCCCTGAGCTCGAAGTTCACGTAATGCCGGAGCCGGGAGACGTAGGTCTGAAGGCCTTCCTGCACCCAGGGGATGTCGGTCTTGCCGACTGTCAGAAGTGTCACTCTCATCGGAACAAATATAAGCACGTGGCTCAAAATTTGCAAGCAAACGCCTCTTGTATGCGACTCATTTCCAGACTTTCAGCCCTTTTCTGCGCCCTGACTCTCCTCTGCACGGGAGCGTCGGCCCAGAACGACGGATACGAGGTGTTCATCCCCATAACCAAATATATGGCGCAGGGCGACTCCGAATCCCTTTCCGCCTGGTTCGCCGGGACTCTCGAGGTGAGCGTCCTCTCGCAGGGAGGAGACTGCAGCCGTTCGCAGGCAAAGCAGATTATGAAGGCCTTCTTCGAGGCGCACACCCCGCGCTCATTCGAAATCACCCACACCGCCGGCCGGGGGAATATGAAATACGCCCTCGGCAGCCTGAGCGCCGGGGGCGAAACTTTTCTGGTCACGGTTTTCGTGGGCTGCAGAAACGGTGCCTACCGCATCAGGCAGCTGAAAATCGAACGTATGTAATTATACTCTCTGGCCGTAGGTACGGTCCACGGTATTGACGGTGATGACCTCTCCGGTTTCGATGAAAAGAGGAACCATGATCTTCGCACCGGTCTCGAGGGTGACTTCCTTCAGGGCGCTGGTGGAGGCTGTGTTGCCCTTCACTGCAGGCTCGCTGTAGGTCACTTCGAGGGTTACGTAGGTGGGGAGCTCGCATGTGAGGCAGCGCTCCTCGTCTCCGGTCACGAACATCATCTCCACGTGCTGGCCTTCCTTCATGAGGTCGGAATTGTCAACGACCTCCTTGGGGAGCTTGATCTGCTCGTAAGTCTCTTCGTGCATGAAGTTGAAACCGTCTTCCTCGGCATAGAGGAACTGATAGGGACGCCTCTCCACCTCGATGGTCTCGATTTTCGCACCGGCGGTGAAGGTGTTCTCAAGGATGCGGCCGTTCTCGAGGTTGCGCAGCTTCGTCTTCACGAAAGCGGGGCCCTTTCCGGGCTTTACGTGCTGGAACCACACTATCATGCAGGGCTTGTCGTTGAACTTGAGGTAGAGACCGTTTTTGAAATCTGCTGTTGTTGCCATATAAATATGTAGTTTTTAATTGATTCTGGCTGCGAATTTAGGGATTATGCGTCACTATTGCAAATTTTCTATGGCCTTCGCGACCGCTTCGAGCAACCATTTCGGAGTTGAAGTGGCTCCGCAGACTCCCACTCTGTCCTCAGGACGGAACCATTCCGCCTGCACAAGTTCAGGCGAGCAGGTGTGGTAGGTCCGGATGTTCACGGAGCGGCAGAGTTCGTAAAGGACCTTGCCGTTGGAACTGGTGCTGCCGGAAACGAAGACTATGATGTCGTGGGCGGCGGCGAACTCGGAAAGGCGATGGTGGCGTGATGATACCTGGGCGCAGATGGTCTCGTGAACCACGGCCCGGGAAGTATGGGATTTTATCACCGCGCACAGCCTCGTATAGGCTTCGGGATCCATAGTGGTCTGCGAGAAGACCTCGACGGGGCCCTTTATCCGTGTGCAGGCGAGATAGAGAAGCAACTGAGGGATGTTTTCGACGACCTTCGCCTCACCTCCGGTCTGCCCCACGAGCCCCTGGACCTCGGCGTGACCTATCTTGCCGAAAATGATGACCTTGCCGTCCTGCGGAGTGACCCTCTCATAGGCCTCTTTTATCCTTTTCTGAAGCCTGAGCACGACGGGGCAGGTGCAATCAGTGACCTCGAGGCCCATCGCGGCGGCCTGCCCGTAGAATGCAGGCGGTACGCCGTGGGCACGCACGAGAATGCGGGAACCTCTCGCAAGGCCGCAATCTTCCAGGCTGTCCACGGAGACTAGGCCCTTCGAGCGGAGGCGCGAAAGCTCCTCCTCGTTATGCACGATGGCGCCGAGCGAAGTCAGCGGGCCGGATTCAAGCAGTTCCTCCGCCTTCTGGACCACGCGGATGACGCCCGGGCAGAAACCCGAATTGCCGTCTATCTCGACCTTCATTACAGAATCGAGAATTTACCCTGTACAAGACCTCTCACCCAGGCCAGTTCTTCGGAAAGGGTCATGGTGGAATTGTCGAGTTCGAACGCGTCAGCGGCCCTCTGCAGAGGGGATGTCTCGCGGTGCGAGTCCATCCAGTCGCGCTCCTTGAGGTTGCGCAGGACCTCCTGCATATCCGCTTTCTCGCCCTTCGCGACAAGCTCGTCATAGCGCCGCGAGGCACGAACCTCGTCGGAAGCAGTCATGAATATCTTTATCTGGGCCTGCGGGAATACGGTAGTGCCGATGTCCCTTCCGTCCATCACTATGCGTCCGTTGCGACCGAATTCGTGGAGTTTCTCATCCACATAGGCACGTACGAATGAGACGGCGGAAACGGGGCTGACCTGATCCGAGACGGCCATCGAGCGTATCTCCTTTTCGATGCAGCGCCCACCCAGACAGGTGCGGCTGCCCTGCTCCGAGTACTCGAAATGGATGTCCAGAGTCTTCAGAGCTTCCTTCAGCGCAGGCTCGTCAATCGCGTCACAGGCATCTATGAGCCCGTTCTCCTGGCAGAAAAGGGTCACCGCCCTGTACATCGCGCCGGAGTCAAGATACAGGAAGGAGAACTCACGGGCAAGGAGTTTCGCAAGGGTGCTCTTCCCGGTGGAAGAGTAGCCGTCGACAGCTATTATGATATCGGGCAGTTGCATCACTTGGAAGCGTTGTAGGACTCGGCCATCGCAAGGGCCTTGCTTGCACGGGCCTCGCTGTCGGGATGGGATGCGAACATCTTCTGCACAGCGGAAGCCTGGGAACTGCCGTTGAGCTTCACAAGTTTCGCAAGGGCGTTGTACATGCTGTAGGGGCTGTAACCCTGGTCGATAGCGAACTGGAAACCATACTCGTCGGCGGCATATTCCTGCTTCTGGGAGTACTGGGAGCTGATGTAGGATTCTCCGAGGTCGCCGAGGGCGGAAGCCGAAAGAGTGGCTATCGTGGTGCCGCCGGCGGCGCTCAGGAGTCCCCTCGCCGCGGACGCGAGATAAGCCTGCCTCATCGCCTTCTTCGTGTCCTGATGTGCAACGTGGCCGCATTCGTGGCCGAGGATGGCGACTATCTCCTCGTCGGTCATCACGTCCATAAGGCCGCTGTAAACCCTGATGGAGCCGTCGCCGCAGGCGAAGGCGTTCACCTCAGAGGTCTTGTAGACCTTGTAATTGATGGAGAGTCCGTTGATGTCGGTAACTCCCTTGAGGAGCTTGGCAAGCCTCTTCTGGTAGGAGCCGTTGTCGATGGTGTTCTGGGCGTCGAGCTGGGAGACTGTCTGCTGGCTCAGGGCTATTACCTGGGCGTCGCTGATGGAAGCGGCGGAGAGGGCCATTCCGGCCGCGTTCGTAAGCGCGTCAGAGTCCCACTGTATGTTCTGGAGCAGCGAGCAGCTGCACACAAGAGCCGCCGAGCAAAGGATGATTGCAAGTTTTTTCATATCTGTTCTTTAAATTTTGCCTTGTTTGAGATTTTCTACATAATCTGCAATGGAATGCAGCACATCGGGGATTTCGAGTTCCTGCGGGCAGAGCGGGACGCACTGGCGGCAGCCGATGCAGTGGTCGGCCTGACGGAACTTTTCGACCCTCTTGTCGTAATCGGTCAGATAAGCGCGGCGGATGCGCTCGAAGCCCTTCTGCTCGTCGCTGACGACATAGGTCCCCTCGACGAGATGTCTGTTGTAGAACTGGATTATGCCGGGAATGTCTATCCCGTACGGACAGGGCAGACAATAGAGGCAGGCCGTGCAGTCTATCATCGAATATTTCTCGAGGCCCAGGGCGACCATCTCCAGGAGGTCATAGTCCGAAGGCTCGAGCTTCTTGAAATTGCAGAAGGTTCTGAGGTTGTCCTCCAGATGCTCCTTGTAGGTCATTCCACTCAGGGTTGTGAGAATCCCGGGGTAACTGCCGCAGAAGCGGAAGGCCCAGGATGCCACGCTGCTCCCCGGGTCCCTGGCCAAAAGTTCGTCAGCGAGTTTCGAAGGGATGTTCGCAAGCCTCCCGCCAAGAAGAGGTTCCATTATCACTACGGGGATTCCGAGCCTTTCGAGTTCGGAGTACATATATTCCGAAGCCTCGCCGCCATGAGCGTACCAGTCGGAATAGTTCATCTGGATCTGCACGAAATCCCAGTGGTACTGCTCATGAAGCTCCATCAGCTCGCTGAAGCCGCGCCGGGGTCCGTGGAAGGAGAAGCCCAGATTGCGTATCCGTCCCGCCTCTCTCTCGCCGAGCAGGAACTCCATCAGACCGGTGTCCAGGAAACGCCTCTTGAAGGAGGAATAATCGCTGAGCGAATGCAGCAGATAATAGTCTATGTAATCCACCTTCAGGTTCTCGAAGGAGGCATGGTACATCTTCAGGCCGGCCTCGCGGGTTGCAGGAGGCCTCTGGTTCGAAAGCTTGGTGGCCACGAACCATTTGTCGCGCGGATGCCTGCTCAGGGCCTCGCCGAGTGCAGCCTCGCTCTGGCCCTGCAGATAGATGGGAGCCGTGTCGAAGTAGTTCACGCCGTGCTCGAGGGCCATATCGATCATCTCGTTCACCTTTTCCTGGTCCACAATCTTGCCTCCCTGACCGTTGTCGATCATAGGGAAGCGCATAGCTCCGAAGCCCAGAAGCCCGGTTCCGGGATAGTTCTGGGCCATCTTGCCGCCGATTCCGCCGGCATTTTCCTGAGCGTGCGGGGCGTCATTGCAGGAACTCAGCGCCAGGGCGGCCGCTCCGCCCGCCGTTATCTTGAGAAAGTTTCTTCTATCCATGGCTCAACTGTTATGATGGGTTGAAACTCCGTTCACCGTAATCGCGCTCACGGGACGCACGGGGCAGAGATATTCGCATTCTCCGCAGCCTATGCACATGGCGTTGTGCACCACGGGAACCTTCTTGCCTTCGTGCTCCACCATCCTGACCGCTCCGGTCGGGCAATGCCTTTCGCAGTTGCCGCAGGACACGTCGGAAGTGTAGGCGAGGCAGGAGGCGACGTCGATATGGGCCGTGCCGATCTTGATGCGGCTCTTCTGCTCCGGAACTATCCTGAGAATGGCTCCGGAAGGGCAGACTTCTGAGCATTTCGTGCACTCGGGGCGGCAGAAGCCGTTTTCATAACTCATCACGGGCTGCATCAGATGCTCCAAGTCGGTCGAAGGACGGAGCACGTCGTTGGGACAGGCGCTGATGCAGAGGCCGCAAGCGGTGCAGCGGGAATAGAAATCCTTCTCTCCTCCGGATCCGGGAGGGACGAGGCGTACGCTGCGCGCGGGAGCCTGCTTGGGGGCGACTACCCCGAGTTCACCCTCGGCATGCGCGACGGCTGCGCCTGTAAGAAGCGCCGCAGAAGCCATGAATGCCCTTCTGCCGCCGTCGGCCGGGGCATCCTTTTCTGCGGGATTCCCGGCTTTCTTCTTCCATGCGAACTTGTATTTTATCGCGCCGGCCTTGCAGTCGTCGATGCAGTCGAAGCAGTCCACACAGCGCGAATAATCGATTTTCTGCTCATAGGAGCTGATGCAGCTGGCCTTGCATTTCTTCTCGCAGGCTCCGCAGTGCACGCACTTTTCAGTGTCGATCACGGGCCTGAAAGCCGAGAATCGGCCGAAAAGGCTCAGCACCGTACCCACGGGGCAGACCGAAGAGCACCACTCCCTGCCGCCGAACCAGGCGAAAAGGAAAATAACGACGAGAGTCCCTCCGGCAACGGCCACCGCCGTCCAGGAAGAAGGATCGATTATGGTGCGTACGACGCGGCCGTAGGCGCTGTAGGGAGCGATCAGGGCTATGAACCACTGCACTCCGAACATCAGCGCGAGAAGGGCCAGAAACAGCACGAGGTCGCGCACAGCGCGCGCTTCCTTATGGTATTTGAAACGACGCTTCTTGCCCTTGCGGCGGGCGCTCAGAGAGTTGACGCAGTCCTGGAAGACTCCCAGCGGACAGATCACCGAGCAATAGATGCGGCCGAAAAGCAGGGTCAGCACGAGGATTCCCGCGATGACGCCGAAATTCAGCGCCAGACACGACGGCAGGAACTGGAGTTTTGCCATCCAGCCCCACAACTGCTGCCCTGTTCCGACGAAAAGGAGCGTGATTCCGATGAAGAACACGCAGGCGAGCGCGATTCTGATTTTGCGTAACATTTTGCTAGAAACTGTATCCGAGTCCGAACATCATTGTACCTCCAAGATTTTCGGACGCGAGAAGATATGTGAAATCGAATTTCAATCCGAGGACGTGCACCCCGGCTCCTACGGCGGCATATGAAGGAATCGCCTTCGCGGCATCGCCGAAATGATAGCCCGCACGGACGTCGGCAAAGCCCATGATGTCATAGCTCAGGCCTGCACCGCCCATCACTGCGCCGTTGAAGAGGTAATCCCCTTCGGCGCTGACGGCAACTCCGAAAGTCAGGGTGTACGCTGCGTTCACTCTTGCGAGCGACGGCAGGGAATTCTTGCCGTAGCCGTAGTCGAGCCCGCCGCCCAGATTGTACGCTCCGGCGCTGATCCTGAGAGCGTCAAATTTGCAGGACACGACCGCATCGAAGGCCACGGATGAGGCGGAAACCTCGGAGGCGATGGTCGAAGATATGAACTTCGCGTTCACCCCGACGCTCAGTATGGGCAGGACTGCATATGCAACTCCTAGCCCGAGCATCGACTCCTTCGGGGTGAAAGTGCCCTTGGAGATGCCCTGCTCATTGATTATGTTGTAGGATTCTTCGGTATAGAAATCGCCGAAAAGCCCGAAGGCAAGTTTGCCGAAATGCGCCTTTGCGTCCAGACCGATCATCGTGGTCGTGCTGACCGAAGGCATCCAGAGTCCGTACGAGGCGGAGGCGTCGAGGGTCTTGCCCTCAAGGGCGAAAAGACCGGCCGAGGGGCTCAGGGTCGAACCTGTCGCAAGCGCTTTCGCATCGAGTGGAACGTTCAGTATGGGAAGGCTCTGCGCACTGAGATGGACAAGGCCCAGCATCAGGACAAGTACAGTCGTTATAGCTTTTTTCATAACTTCACGATGTTTTTAGTAGTTTTCTGGCCGTCATAGTTGACCACAACCGTGTATCTGCCGGAAGGCAGTTCCCTCATGTCGAGGCTCGCGGGCTCGAAGGGGCTGATCGAAAGACTCTTTGAGACCACTTCCGCGCCCACGGAATTTATCAGCGAAATCTCGGCGCTCGCTTCGGTGCTGGTGCGCACATACAGATAGTCCGAAACGGGATTGGGATAGACGTCCACAGCTGCATTGCCGTCCCTGACGAGCACCCTGAAGGTCTGCACGGCGGTTTCGCTTCTCACATCTTTTGCCGTGACGCTGACCTTGCATATTCCGTAGCCCAGCGGAGTCAGGTTGAAGGAGCCCTGGGCATAGGTCATGTTGAACACGGTCGGATCGTCGATGTCGATGCTGTAAGAGAGGGTCTCGCCGTCCTCGTCGGTGAAATAGTCCCCGGCATTGACCTGGGTCGTCACCGGAGCCTTGGAAGAATATATCTGGTCTGGCAGTACGGAGACGACCTTCGGAGGATGGTTCTCGAGGACGGTGAAGGAAAGGTCCACCGAGGCCACGGCGCCGAAAGCGTCAGTTGCAACGAGGCGCGTCTTGTATGAGCCGGAGGCCATGTCGGGACCATTCAGAGTTATCTTCGGGGCCGTGAAGTCGAGGGTGTCGAACACGACTCCCGGGAAGGAATCGTCCAGGTCGGAATGCACGAAATGGTCGTCCTCATCCGTCACCTCGAAGCGGAGGGTAACCCTTTCGTGAGGCTTCAGAGTGGCCTCCAGGCCATCCAGAACCTTGATGACGGGAGAATTGTTTGAAGTCGTGAAGACGCTCACCTGATTCGACATCCCGGACATATTGCCTGCGAGGTCACACGCAACGGCGACCATATAATAGTTCTTGTCGAAGTCCAGACCGCGTATGACGCCCTCGAGGGTTTCGCCGGCCTTGAGTCCGCTCGTGTAGAAGGAGGCGAAGGAGAGCCCTTCTGTCTTCGTGATCCTGGATTCGCTGTAATATATCAGTATGCTCTGAGGGGTCCCGTCATCGGAATCCTTGGGCACCTTCACGCTGATGTAAATGTTGTTGGACTTTGCGCTGGCCTTCAGGGAAGTGGGAGTTTCGGGGGCCTTGCCGCCGCTTCCTGCAATCGCCTTGTAGGCATTCACCAGACCGGAGCCGAGTTGATAGCCCCTATTGAAAGACGAGATGTCGGTCACATTCCCCACCAGGGCCTTTTCAAGAGCCGCCGCGGTGTATCCGGTTCCCTTTTTCGCGGAAAGAATCAGCGCAGCCACTCCCGAGACGTGGGGGCAGGCCATCGAGGTGCCCTGCATATTGCCGTAGCTGTTGTCCGGGAGGGTGCTGTAAACCATAGCGCCCTTCTTGTAATCGCCTCCGGGGGCTGCCACGTCGCACCAGGAGCCGTAATTGCTGTAATACGCCCTCTTGAAATCCGGGCCGACTGAACTCACGTTGATAATGGGGTCATAAGAATTTCCGGAGTAGTCCGCGTCATCATTTCCCGCCGCGAAAATCACGACGCCGCCCTTCATCGGGCCGGTCTGCTTGCCGTTCTCGTCTATGCCGGCATATTTGATGAAATAATCCACCGCAGCCTTGAGGGAAGCAGGGGTGGATTTTATGTCAGTATAGCCCCAGCTGTTCTGAGAGATCACCGCACCGTGATCGGCACCCCATTTTATCGCTTCTTCCCCACTGCCGGAAGATGTCCCGTCGGGATTGAAAATCTGGCAGGACATTATCTTGACTCCCCCTTTCTTCTTTTTCGAATTTCCTCCGGCTATTCCGCATACACCCTTGGAGTTGTTGTTCACGGCGGCAATGGTCCCGGCGACGTGGGTTCCGTGGTCGCCTGGCACGATCTTGGTCGTACCGGAGCCGGAATTGAATCCGTACACATTGTCGCCCTTTTCATCGGGATTGTGCCACATGTTCGCGGCAAGATCCTCGTGGTTGAAATCGACACCTTCGTCTACAACGGAGACGATTACATCCTCATCACCCGTCGTGTAGTTCTCCCATACGGGGACCACGTTTACGTCGCAGCCGCTCACCGCAGACTGTCGCGAGCCGTCGTTGTAGTAGTGCCACTGCCTCGAAGCGAGGGGGTCGTCAAAGGGGATGCCGGACGAAGACGGTGACGCTTCCGCCGAGGGGCTCGATTCGCGCGAAACCACCACGGGATCGCCTATGATCTTCTTTACCGGCACGAACTCTATGAGTTCGACTCCCGGTATGGTCTTCATATCCGAAGCGGCCTTCGTGGCGCTGGTCTCAACGTCGTAACTTACTATATACCAGCGGTGCAGGCCCTCGGCCCTGGTGCGGGCCTCAAACTTCCCTGCAGGGCGGAAAAGCCTTCTGGCCGCCGTGAAAGGCAGACCGGAAAGGGCCTTGGTTTGTTGCAGGTCCACATTGCCCTGCTCGTCGCTTGCCGCCTCGAGTTCATCCGAAAGATCCTCGCTCACGAACAGGTTCGCAACTCCCTTCTCAAGATTCTGCGGGGCCATGTTCTCCCCGAACACCTGCACGGTCTCCCCGGAAACCGGCTGCTTGTCTTCAAAATTCTGCGCACAGGCCGTCAGAGCCAGCGCAGCCAATATTATCTCTATTCTCTTCATCTCCGGGTTTAAAAAAGTTCAAGCACCTGAACGATGCTTTCAGGTTTGTTCCACTTCACCTTGTGGGCCTTCTGCCAGGCCTTCCAGCCGGCCTTCTGCTCTTCCGGCAGGGCGTTCTGGATTTCTTTGGCAGTAGCTTTGGCAAAGGTTTTCGGGGTTTTTATATAATAAGTCGTCTTGGTCCTGAGGTCCGCGCCCTCGTTGCGCGATTCCCAAATCAGCATATGGTTCTGGTTCACCTGTCCCTCCACTTCGAAAGACGAGAGTTTGGTCGTCGCCGAGGAGGTGGATGAAGAACCGTAGGCGCCTCCCGTCTCGGTAAGTTCCGAAAGGTCGGTGAGTATCGACGATATCACCAGCCCCTTATCGCTCTCGGCCTCGATCCTGTACATCGCTCCGTTCCAGGAGAGGAAACGGTCCGCTCCGATCTCGACCATAAGAATGTCGGCGGGGACCACCTCCTTGATGATTCCATTGTCGATGTAGTGGAGCTTGTCGTGAACAATATGGATATTCATCTTCTGAATCATCTTCGTGCCCTGGGTCATATAGATGGTCCCGTCCTGGAAGTCGCGGTACAGGTAGGGCCATGTCGATGTGGGGTTGTAGTCCTGCGCTCCGAGCGCGAAACCAAGGAGCAGCGCCGAGGCTGCAAGTATCATTTTCCGTATCATATGCAATTTGAATTTCGCAAGAAACAAATATAATCAATCTTGAAAAATAACTTGGCAATCTTTGAGCATCTTTACCAAGCTATTCTTCAAACTCCCCCCCCGACTATTTCGCCACCAGATAGAAACAGCCCGTCGAGAAGAAATTCCTCAGCCAGGGAATCGCGCTCAGGGGCTTGCAGAGCTTTCGCGGACGCAGGCCGAACTTCACTTCGTAATGGGGGTTTATGAAATACAGCGTTCTGTCAAGAATGCGAAGGGAACCTTCCCTGACCAGTTTTTCAAAGAGTTCGATCGGCGTCGCGGTCTTCTTTATGTCCAGCATATCCGCGATGGTGCTTTCGCTCTCCCCCGCCGCCTTCATTATCCGGCGGTATATCCCTGCGGGCAGCAGATGCAGGAAGGGCCAGTGGGAGACAAGACGGCTGCGGCAGTTCTGCTGATGGCCTCCGAAGGGCATTTGCCAGGCGGGAAAGCCGAAGAATATCACGCCGTCATCCTTCAGAAAGTCCCGGATCTTCTCCAGGAAGGCCCGCTTGTCGGAAATGTGCTCTATCACGTCGTGGCAGACGATCACGTCGAAACTCCTTTCAAGTTCCTTCATGTTGAAAAGATTGTCCGCAATCAGGTTCGCTTCCAGCCCCTCCCTTGCAAAACAGCGCTTTCCATCCTCGATTTTCGGCGCGTCCAGGTCCACCCCCGTGACGCAGCAGCCCATCCTGGCGAACGGAAGCAGGATTCCACCCTGCCCGCAGCCGAATTCCAGCACGCTCATCCCCGCCGTCAGGCTCTTTTTCTCGTTTATATACGGGATAAAATATTTTTCTGCAGAAGCGGCCAGCTCATTGAAATACCGCTCCCCGTCAACATTACGTACAGGCATCTTTCAGAATTTGAACAAAATCAATCCAGAAAATAACTTGGTATTCTTTGCCAATTTATTTTTTCGTCTTTTCCAAACATCCAAAGTTAGTCATTTTGCAATTCGAAAAAAATGGCTCTGACACATAAATTCGGAGTTTACCGAAGTCTTTGGTTCGCTCGCAGGTGATGGGCTGAAGGTGCAAGCGACCTCCCTCCTGAATCGAAAAAGCTACTCACGCTTTTTCGACAAGTCGGTCGGCCATCTTGCACCTCCAGCCCTTTTTCACCTGCGTGCGGGGCCCGGCAGCGAAATTGTCGGAGACGGCCGATTGCATCGGGTCGACCTCAGCCGCAGCAGACAAGTTATTTGCGCAGCAAATGACGCAGGATGCGAGAATGGACGGAGTGCCCATGCTGGCGGCCGCGGAGCATAGCTGCCGGGCGCGTCGTGCGGTTTCGAAAGCGCGACAGGCAGGGATTTGCGAAAAAACATGC
>R20__coassemble_581_pt1 | contig 25926 bp, 18 predicted proteins | sample R20__metabat2_low_PE_040 | metagenome-assembled genome bin R20 | reverse complement strand
GACAGTGAGGCGTTTTTCCAAACCCTGCCTGCAAGCCGAAACGCACGACGCAGCGGTGAAGGGAGACAATTCGATAACCTCCGAATTCGGATAGACGGTTATGTAATTTTATCCCTTAGTGCATGATTATAAAGCAGGGGGGGAGTGCCGGCAGGCAGGACCTTTATTATATTGCCGGGGGGGATTATTATGGAATCTTCGGGGTCAGAACTTTATGAAGATCTTCTTTTTATAGAGGATGAAATTGATGCACCAGAGGACGAGCATGAAGAGGACGGCGTACAGGAGCGAAAGGAAAGGGGTGTTGAAAACAGAGCCGGAGTACCATCCTGTGAATCCTATGCAGCGGGGGATGAAGCCGGACAGGAAGTATGCGAAGATTGCGTTCGAGCCGAAAATTATCGCGGGGGTGAACGGCTTCACGACGCCCTTGACTTCGGTGAAGAACATTATGACGCCGAGCACAATCATCGCCCATCCGGCGCAGTGGAACACGTAGGAAGCGCTCCAGAGGGGCTTGTTTATGGGAATCCAGATCGAGAGAATCTCGCCTGAGAGAAGTCCTGCGAGGCCGAGCATCAGCACCGCGCAGACATTGCTCGCAGGATCCCTGTCGCTGCGGTGCCTCAGCATATTTCCGGCGAGCCAGCCAAGAAGGGCGGTGCAGGTGGCGGAGAGGATGCCCAGAGGGCCTTCGGGATCGAAGGGGATGCCGTAGCCGTGATAGACGTGATCGCTGCCGAACAGGGCGACGTCGATCTTACCGGAGATATTGCCCTCGAGGGTCAGCTGTGCCCCCTTTTCGCCGAAAATCAGAAGAATCGCCGTGTAGAGGACCAGCAGTATGCCGATGGAGCACCAGATCTTTTTGGGGGTCTTGAGCCATAGCACGAGGAAGGCGCCGAGCACATAGCAGCAGGCTATTCTCTGCAGCACACCGAAGATCCTCAGGTGGTCGAGATGGTTGAAGGGGAAGGCATTGAGGAAAAGCCCCAGGAGGAAGATCAAGGCTCCTCTGCGGAGTATCTTCCAGACGGCCTTGCCGTTTATGGAGGTGAATTTCGAGAGCGAAAAGGCCATCGCCATCCCGACGCAGAAAAGGAAGAACGGGAACACCAGGTCGGTCGGAGTGCAGCCGTCCCAGGGGGCGTGAGTCAGCATATGATACTGCGCGCCCCATTTTCCGGGGTTGTTGACGATAATCATGAAGGCCATTGTAAGGCCTCTGAGGATGTCCAGCGGGACGAATCTTTTGCTTTGCTCTTTCATAATAATTCAAAGATAGCTATTTTTGAAGAAAATCTGCAACTATATGACTACGCCCAAAACCATCAGAATCCCTTTCATCGAAGGCCTTGAGAATCTGTCCGACAATATGCTTGAAAACGTCCTGCGCACAGAAGGCGTCCCCGGGGCCGTCGATGTTCTCAACTGGCCCGACGAATTCGCCTACAGCCCGAAAACGGAATTCCGTATGGCGCGCTGCGCCTCTGGAATCGCAATTCTTTTCGATGTGTGCGGGAAGGACCTGAGGGCCACCGCCCTGGAGGATAACGGCCGCAGCTGGGAGGACAGCTGCTGCGAATTTTTCATCTGCCCCGGCGGCGAGGCTTATTTCAACGTCGAGACCACCTGCATCGGCTCCGTGCTGATGGCCCGCGGGACGGGGCGTAACGACCGCGTGCAGCTGCCGCTCCCGGAAGTCGCGAAGGTGCGCCGCTTCTCTTCCCTCGAGCACAAGGAATACAATATCGAGGGGGGAGAGCACAAATGGACTCTGTGCATCCTGGTACCTTTCGAGATCATCGGTCTGGATCCTCAGAATCTTCCGTCAAGCGTGAAAGGCAACGTCTACAAGTGCGCCGATCTCGCCGCCACGCCCCATTTCGTGAGCTGGAGCCCCATAGGCACTCAGCATCCCGATTTCCACTGCCCGGAGTATTTCGGGACTTTCGAGTTCTGATCCTCTCGCTTACATTATCCCCAGGCTGCGGTCACGGGCGATGTAGCAGGCGCCCAGAATGGCCGCGGACCTTCCCGTCGTGCCCAGGACGCACTGCGTCTCGCGGTTGACGCGGCTTATCGAGTATTTGCGCACGGAACTCAGGGTGGACATCAGAAGATGGTCCCCCGTTTCGGACATCGCTCCGCCCAGGATGACGAGCTGCGGGTTGAAAATGTTGACCATTGCGGCGATTCCGCGTCCCAGGCTGGCGCCCATCTCTTCGATTATCTCGATCATCAGCATATCGCCCGATGCGACGGCCTCGACCATATCTTCAGCCGATATTTTTTCGCCGGACTCTATTTTGGGGGAAAGTATCGAGCGGGCACCGGCTCCGTGCTTGGCTTTCAGAAGGCGCAGGGCGGCCCATCCGGATGCTTGCGTCTCCATGCAGCCTTTCTTGCCGCAGCGGCAGAACACCTCGTTATCGAACATCGCGACGTGCCCCAGCTCTCCGGAGAATCCCGTACCCCCGTAATAGAGTTTCCCGTCCAGGATCATCCCCATTCCGAGGCCCCAGCCCATATTTATGAACAGAACGTCGCTTTGGTCGTTCAGCCTGCCGTGGATGTACTCTCCGTAGCACATCACCCGGGAGTCGTTGTCGATGAAGACTTTTGTGCCGAGTTCTCTGCCGAGGACGTCGGCCGTGTTCCCGCCGCTGCTACGGAAGTAATCCAGACATTCCCCGGTGTGGACATTCACTCTTCCCGGGACGCTTATCGTGCAGGAGAGGATCTTTTCAGGAGGCACGGGGCCGCCCCCGATCGCCGCCTTTATCGCCCCGGCAAGCTGCTCTGCCGTGATGCCCTCGTTCAGATCAAAGTCGATATCCTCCTTGCTGTATATCAGATCACCGCTGAAATTGATGATTCCGAGCCTCATAAGGGCATTGTTGACTTCCACGCCGGCGAAATATCCCAAAGAAGGATTCAGGTCGAACATCTCCGGCATCCGTCCGCCTTTTTTGTGCCTCGGACCGAGATTGCGGACGAATCCGTCTTTTATCAGATCTTCCGTAATCTTGGTGACGGTGGGAGCGCTCAGGTTGCATTCGGAAGCGATTTCCCCTATTGGTGAGGCGCCCTTTTTTATCAAGACGTTCAATATGTTACGGGCGCTCAAGAGCTGCCTCGAGCCTTCGTCCTGAAATCCGGAAATCGTATATTGCATAAAATAAATTAATTAATTTACAGGTTTGCGGTCTCTTGTATAAACTATTTTAATCTAGCGGCCGTCGAAAAGCAAATATATAAAACTATCTGTAATAATTATGTATCTTAATAAAAATAGTTTAATTAAACAGATGAAACATTATTTTCTTAATCTTTATATTTGCCTGAATGCCAAAGACTATAATTCATTACAGATATGACAGATGAACAAAAGAACTATCTGAAAAGGTGCAAAGCCTGGTACAGAGAGCAACTGACAGAAAGCATAATGCCTTTCTGGCTGGAGCATGGGCTTGACAGGGTGAATGGAGGAGTTTACACCTGCGTGGACCGCGACGGGACCCTGATGGACAGAACCAAGAGCGTGTGGTTCCAGGGCCGTTACGGCTTCGTCACCGCTTACGCCTACAACAACATAGAAAAGAACCCCGAGTGGCTCGCAGCCTCGAAGTCCTGCCTGGACTTCATCGAGGAGCACTGCATCGACGACGACGGTCATATGTTTTTCAGCGTCACCTCCGAGGGGAAACCCCTTCGCAAGCGCCGCTACGTCTTTTCCGACTGCTTCGCCGCGATAGCGATGGCGGAATACGCCAAGGCGAGCGGCGACGCGGCCTACGCCCAGAAGGCTCTGGACATTTTCAAGCATATCCGGTATATGCTGAATACCCCCGGTTTCCTGGAGCCCAAGGGCTACGAAAAGGGGCGCGGCCATTCGATCACGATGATCCTCGTGAACGTGGCTCTGGTGCTCATGCAGGTTTGCGACGACCCCGTCCTGGAGGAGCAGATCCGCTCTTCCGTGTACGACATAGAGCATTATTTCATGCATCCCGAGTTCGAGTGCATCCTGGAGAGCGTGACTCCCGACGGGGGTCTTGTCGACACCTGCGAGGGTCGCATCATCAACCCCGGGCACGGCATCGAGACGGCCTGGTTCCTGATGCAGGCGGGCGAGAGGCTCGGGGAGCCTCACTTCAAGGAGCTCGGCCTCACGATCCTCGACTGGCAGTACAAATGGGGCTGGGACGAGCAGTTCGGCGGCGTGATCAACTTCCGCGACTGCAAGGGCCTTCCCTGCCAGGATTACGCCCAGGACATGAAGTTCTGGTGGCCCCAGTGCGAGACTGCTATCTCGGCCCTGTATGCCTACAAGACCAGCGGCGAGCAGAAGTATCTTGAGATGCACCGCAAGGCTCAGGAGTGGATCGAAGAGCATCTCGTGGACCCCGACTATCCCGAGTGGTTCGGCTATCTGCATCGCGACGGCTCCGTGGCCCAGGGCGCGAAGGGCAACCTCTTCAAGGGCCCCTTCCACATTCCCAGAATGCTCACAATCTGCCATCTTCTGTGCGACGAAATTCTGAAATAAGATGAAAGCGAAAGAATATAACTTCGGATATGTCCTGTTCCTGAGCTTCGTTGCGGCTCTGGGAGGCATCCTTTTCGGCTATGACACGGCCGTGATTTCCGGGACCACCTCTGACGTCTCCGCCCAGTTCGCCCTGAGCGAGATGAGCAAGGGCTGGTACGTGGGCTGCGCGCTGATCGGCTCCATCATAGGCGTTGCGGTCGCGGGCGTGATGAGCGACTACCTGGGGCGCAAGAAGAGCCTTCTTATAGCTTCCATCCTGTTCAGCGTCTCGGCCATAGGATGCTGCCTGTGCGCGGGATTCAGCGACCTTGTGGCCTACCGCATCATCGGCGGAGTGGGTATCGGAATTGTCAGCATCGTATCTCCGATGTACATCTCCGAAATCTCTCCCGCGAAGGTGCGCGGGACCATGGTCGCCCTCTATCAGCTCGCCATCACGATCGGCCTGCTGCTGGCGTATCTCGTGAACTTCATCATCCTGTCCGGCTCCGAGACGGCCTGCTACGCCAGCCCCTGGCTCCAGAAAGTGCTCTCGAGCGAGATGTGGAGAGGGATGCTCGGAAGCGAGAGCTTCGTCACGGTGCTCTTCTTCATAATAGTGTTCTTCATCCCCGAGAGCCCCCGCTGGCTCATTGTGAAGGGTCAGGACCAGCGCGCCATGGTCATCTTCCGCCGCCTGAAAGCATCAGAAGGGGGAGCCGCCGAAGAATTCCGCGCGACCAAAGCCTCCATCGAAGGCGAGGTGAAGAGCGAATGGAAGGCCATCCTCGAGCCCGGCATACGAAAGGCCGTGCTGCTGGGCTGCGCCATCGCAATCCTGGGCCAGTTCATGGGAGTGAACGCCGTCCTCTATTACGGCCCCGACATATTCGCCGACGCGGGCCTCGCGAGCAAGGATTCATCCTTCTCGACGGTCCTGGTGGGCCTTGTGAACATGCTCACGACCGTTCTTGCCGTGTTCATAATCGACAAGGTGGGCCGCAAGAGGCTCATCTATTTCGGCGTAAGCAGCATGATAGTATGCCTCGTGTGCATCGCCCTGTATTTCCTTTTCGGTGCGGCCTGGGGCCTAAGCCCCATCGTGCTGCTGGTGTTCTTCCTGCTGTACATCTTCAGCCAGGCGGTCAGCATCAGCGCAGTGGTATTCGTGCTGCTCAGCGAGATGTATCCGAACCGCGTCCGTGGCATAGCGATGTCCATCGCAGGCCTCGCCCTCTGGGTGGGGACATACCTGATCGGGCAGTTCACCCCCTGGTTCCTGAGCCACCTGACCCCTGCCGGAACATTCTTCATGTTCGCCCTGTGCTGCCTTCCCTATATGTACATAATGTGGAAGAAGATCCCCGAGACCACCGGCAAGACCCTCGAAGAAATAGAACAATACTGGAAACAATAACCATATGAGAAAACTTATAGCAAAAACACTGCTGCCTGCACTGACCGGCCTGCTTCTGCTTTCGGGAGCGGCATCGGCGCAGACTTCGCTTCGCGGCACGGTCAGCGACCCTTCGGGTCAGCCTCTTCCCGGAGTCGCGGTTCTGATCCAGGGCAGCACAAGCGGCGCCCTGACAGATATGGACGGCCGCTACTCCATCTCCGCTAAAAGCGGTGACGTCCTGCTTTTCTCATGTCTGGGAATGATGGACGAGACCCGTGTCTATGACGGGAAATCCCCGGTTCTGGACGTGGTGATGAAGGAGGACAACCTTATGCTCGACGACGTCGTCGTGGTCGGCTACGGTACGGCGAAGAAAGGTTCGCTGACCAGCGCCGTGTCTGCCATCAAGGGCGACGAACTCCTCAAGGCTCCCGCGACGAACGTGTCGCAGGTGCTTGCCGGACGCCTTCCGGGCATATCTTCTGTACAGGAATCCGGTGAGCCCGGTCTGGACCAGGCGAGCCTGAGGATCCGCGGCTCGGTTTACGGAGTGAGCTACGTCGTGGACGGCTTCCCCGTGGACAACATCAACGACATCAACCCCGCCGACATCGAAAGCATTTCGGTTCTGAAGGACGGCGCCTCGGCTGCGGTTTATGGCCTTCAGGCCGCGGGCGGCGTGATCATCATCACAACCCGCAAGGGAGAGAAGGGCGAAGCCCACATCACCTACAACGGCTCTGTGGGAGCCTCGATGAACGCCAACTTCCCGCAGTTCATGAACGGCCCCCAGTTCGCCTACTACTACAATGTCGCCCAGATGATGGATATGCTCGCAAACGGCGAAATCGCCGATCAGAGCGAGTACGTACCCTATTTCACGCAGGAGAACATCGCGGCGATGACCAACGGCGACCCCGCCGACGGCTGGGACAACGTGGACTACATCAATAAGGTCTTCGGCACCGGCATCACCCAGAAACACAGCGTCACCGTCCAGGGCGGCGGCGACAAAGCCCGCTACTTCACCTCCTTCGGCATAATGGACCAGAAGGGAAACATTGACAACTTCAACTACAAGCGCTACAACCTCCGCTCGAACATAAGCGGCGACGTGGCGAAGCATCTGCACTATTCCGTGGGCCTCTCCGGCACCTTCTCCAACCGTTCGACGCCCGCCTACCTTTCCGGAGGCTCCGACAGCGGCGCCACCGAGGTGGGCTGGTTCTCGATAGCCCGCCAGGCCATCCAGATGCATCCTTACCTGCCCGAGAAATACGAAGGCACCTACACGGGAGCCGTCCAGAACAACCAGTCCTACCTCGTGAGCCCTCTCGCGGCGATCTACGAGTCCGGCTACAAGAAGAACCGCAGCATGGCGGCCTCAGCCAACGCTTCCGTGAGCTATGACGTGCCCTTCGTGGAGGGACTTTCGCTCAAGGTTTCCGGCTCTTTCGACTATTCCGAGAGCTACGACAAGAACCTCAGCATCCCCTATGCGATGTACTCGCACGTCAAAAACGACGCAGGGGAGTGGGTATGGGCCCAGCGCACCGACAACCCTCACGTCTCCGACAACGTGAACAATCTGGGCGAGGGCACGACCTTCTCGCAGCAGTTGGTGGGCCAGGCCAGCATCAACTACGTCAATTCCTTCGGGAAGAACAACGTCGAGGCGATGCTGCTCGCCGAAGCCCGCGAGTACAAGGGCAACGGCCTTTCCGCTTACGTGAAGGCCCTTCCCTTCACTTCTCTGGCAGAGCTCTCCAACGGTACTGCGACCAACGATCCCGTCGGGGGCTGGAGCGCCGCATCCCGCAGCGCCGGCTACGTCGGGAGGCTCAAGTATGACTATGACCAGAAGTATCTTGCCGAGTTCACGGCCCGCTACGACGGCTCCTACAAGTTCGCGGGAATGACCAGCACCCGCTGGGGCTTCTTCCCCTCGCTTTCCGTAGGCTGGAGGATGTCCAAGGAGGATTTCATGAGTTCTCTGGGCTGGCTGGACGACCTGAAGCTGCGCGCTTCCGTGGGCCTTCTGGGCAACGACTCCGTCAGCGAATATATGTTCCTGAGCACCTACAGCAAGTACTACACGGACATCGCCTACGGCCTCAAGAACGGCTCCACTGTCGTCACCCCCGCCTACTACTCGTCGGGAGTGCCCAACACCGACCTGAGTTGGGAGAAGACCAGAAGCTGGAACGTCGGTTTCGACGCGACCCTCTGGAACGGATTGCTGGGCGTCGAGGCTGACTTCTTCTACAACTACACCTACGATATGCTGACCTACCAGAGCACGGGCTATCCTTCCTCGATGGGAGGTTACTATCCGACCTGGGCGAACTACAACTCCATCGACGCGAAGGGCGTGGACATCCAGTTGAGCCACCGCAACCACTTCGAACTGCTGGGAGATGCCTTCTGGTACGACATCACGGGCTCCGTGACCTACTCCAAGACGCGCTGGCTGCGCTATCAGGACGAGCCCAATATCGTGGATTACCGCAAGGTGGTCGGGACCACTTACGGCTCCATCCTTTGCTGGAAGGCCGACGGCCTGTTCACCAGCGAGGAGGAAATCGACAATTCCGCCTGGTACGGCACCCGCCCCAACGTCGGCGACATCAAGTATGTGGACATCAACGGCGACGGCAAGATCGACGAGGACGACAAGGGCTATTTCGGACGCAGCAACCGCCCCGAACTGACCTTCGGTCTGAACCTGAACTTCACCTGGAAGGGCTTCGACTTCAACGCCCAGTTCACGGGCGGCGCCCTGTTCGACGTGTCCCTGACTGGAACCTACTACAACGGCTACGACGACAACACGATCTGGACCCAGACCTTCAAGGAAGGCGGCAACTCGCCCCTGTTCCTGGTCCAGAACGCATACAGCGTGTACAATACCGACGCGACCTTCCCGCGCCTTACGCTCAGCACCACCAGCCACGGCGGCGACAACGGTCTGAGCTCGACCTTCTGGATCCGCGACGGCAAGTACCTGCGCCTGAAGACCGCGCAGCTCGGCTACACCCTGCCCAAGAAGTTCACCCAGAGCATCAGCATCGAGGCGGTGCGCTTCTTCGTCGAGGGCCAGAACATCTTCACGATTGACGGCCTGCCCGAGGGCATCGACCCCGAGTCGCCCGGCGTGAACAACGGCTATTATCCCCAGCAGAGGCTTCTGATGGGCGGAATCACGATAACATTCTAACGGGAGGACAAGGATATGAAAAAGATATTTGCAATCATACTCGCAGCCGCAGCGCTCGCATCCTGCAACAGCTTCCTGGATATGACTCCGACCGACAGCGTCTCCTCGAAGATAATATGGGAGACCACCGAATCGGCGGAATACTCCATAAACTACCTGTATACCTACATCTGGGACCTTAATTCGGCTCCTACCGTGATCGGCCTTACCGAGTCGCTCACCGACGAGATGAAGTACACTTCCTACAACTACAACGCCCTTTGCTACATCCCCTCCGAGATGGCTTACGGCGGAAGCACCCTGACCGCGGGCTATGTCGATTCCTACATGGGATACTGGGGGACGCTCTACACCGCGATCCGCCAGACCAACGAGGGAATCAGCTATATGAAGTCCTACGGTGGGATGGACGATGCCGACAAGGAGCGCCTCGAAGGCGAGCTCCGCTTCCTGCGCGCGTATTTCTATTTCGAGCTCGTGAAGCGCTACAAGGACGTGATAATCTACGACGAGGACCTCTCGAAGATTTCCAAGGATGCCGAGATTTCCTCCGAGAGCAAGGCCTGGGACTTCATCCAGACAGACCTCAAGTATGCCGCCGAGCACCTTCCCGAGCAGGGTGCCGCCGCCGGGCGCATCGACAAGGGCATGGCCCTCGCCTTCACGACCCGCGCGATGCTCTACGCGGAGCGTTATGACGCCGTGATAGCCGCAGCGGACGAGGTGGCCTCCCTGGGCTACAGCCTCGAGGCCGTCTATGCCGACGCATATTCCAAGAGTCTTGCCCAGGGGAACAACGAGGCGATCCTCCAGTACAGCTTCAGCTATGAGAAGGGCATAACCCACAGTTTCAACTTCTATTACACTCCGGGCGGGGATTATACCCTGATCGATAGCAAAGGCGGCGCCTACGGCGTTCCGACCCAGGAGATGGTCGAGAGTTACGAGCTCGCGACCGGAGGATATCCCGACTGGAGCCCCTGGCACAGCGAGTCCGGCACCACGGCGGAGCCTCCCTACGATCTTCTGGAGCCTCGTTTCCAAGCTACAATCCTCTATAACGGATCCTCATGGAAGGGCCGCACCATCGAGCCCTATGTCGGCGGCACGGACGGCTGGGCGACCTGGAAGACCGACAAGGAACCCAAGGGAAAGACCGTCACCGGCTACTATCTGCGCAAGCTCGTGGACGAGTCCTATGACGTGAGCACTTCCGCTTCCAGCCAGCCTTTCACCTTCCTGCGCTACGCCGAGGTGCTTCTGAACAAGGCCGAGGCCTGCTGCCTCACTTCCGATGCCGACGGGGCCAACGCCGCCCTGAAGCAGATACGCCAGAGGGTCAACCTGCCCTTCAGCGCGAAGAGCGGGGACGATCTTATGGCCGCCATCCGCCAGGAGCGCAAGGTGGAACTCGCCTACGAAGGCCTCAGATACTGGGACCTTCGCCGTTGGGCTCTTTCCACCGAGGATTACCCGACTGGCCTTTGCAACTATCAGCAGCACGGACTCAAGATCGAGAAGAAGTCCAGCGGCTTCCTGTACAGCTACGTCTCCGTCGATGAGAAGATGCGCAGCTACCCCTCGAAACTGTACCGCTTCCCGATGCCGGAGAGCGAGCTGAACAGCAACTCCAAGGTAGAACAGTACCCTGAATGGAAATAAGAGAGATATGAAAAAGATAACTTGCTTCATACTTTGCGCCGCTGCCTTTCTGATGGCTGGCTGCGTGCAGCCTGAATATGTTTCTCCCACGGCGGACCGCCAGGGGTTGACCAGCCTCACGGCCATCTTCACCTACGGCCCCTACGAGAATCAGGAACTCGCCAAGCTCCAGATCACGGATCCCGAGCAGGACTATTTCGAGATTCCGATTCCTTTCTATTACCCGGAGAGTTCGGACAACCAGACTCTGAGCTATATGACGAGCCTGCGGGTTCAGGCTGAACTCCAGCCCAACTTCAAAATCAGCCCGTCTCTGACGATTCTGGACCTCACCGAAGACAATGTCTTCACCCTGACCGATCCCTTCGGCGCCACGCGCCAGATAACGATCACGGGCAAGAGAGTGAAGTCCTCAGCCTGCGAGATAACTTCCTTCGCCCTTGTGGATCCTGCCGTTTCCGGCATCATCAACAAGGAAACCCGTGAGATAGTGCTCCCCACCAAGGACGACCTGAGCGCCTGCAAGGCCAGCGTGCAGATTTCCGCACACGCCAGCATCTCGCCCGACCCCAAGAAGGAGCGCAACTACAACTCTCCGGTGAAGTTCACGGTAACTTCCGACAACGGCACCCAGGCCGTGTTCACGGTGGTCACGGGCGATCCCGAGAAGATTGAAAGCGGCCTGAACATCGAGACCACCGAGAAACTCTTCAACTTCGATCCTGTTTCCCGTCTGGGTCTGCCCGCCTACTCCGAGACTGTGTGCGTTTCCCTCGGAGTCCTGGAGGGCGACCTTGTGGTGAGCCTTGGCAACCTCAGCGCCCCCGTGATTCTGAACGGCCTGACAGGCGACAAGAAGGGGACCCTGAATGTAGGCTCGGCGTCTGTAGCCTCTATCACCAACGACGAAGGAGGCAACCTGCTCCTCTTCGGCCTGGCAAAGGGCGGAGACGAGCGCGAGACCATGAAAGTCTGGAAGATGACATCTCAGAAGGGCGCTCCCGAGGAGTTCTTCGGATTCGAGAATCCCGTTGACTGCCCCATAGGGCACAAAGTAAAGGTTATCGGTGACGTAGCTTCGGATGCCGTAATCGTATTTACCGCCGAGGGTATCGACGGGATTACCGGTACCGGAAAGGTTGTCGTGGTGCCCGTCGAGACAGGGGCCGCTCTCGAGCCCGTCGTCTATGACTTCTATGAGAGCCTCGGCTTCTCCTGGGGCGGCGCTCCCGTCAACACTGCGACGGTAGTTCCCGCTTCCTTGGATTATAGTCGCGACGGATTCTATCTGGATTACTATGAGGGCGGCAGCCAGCAGCTGGATATGCTGCACTGGATCAGCGGCAAGGGGACCGACACTCCGATAATCGCATACGGAGGCGACAATGCCTGGGGTCTTAATGCCAACTGCCTCGACAGCAAACAGTTCAATGGATGCGCATATATGGCCGTGTTCGTTGTCAGCCACTTCCCGCAGTGGGGTCTGAGCCCGAGACTGTATTTCTATGAAATCACCGATCCCTCCTCCTGCTCGCTGCTCGTCTCCAACGAGGAAGTGTCCTGGTACCAGAAGGGAGATTCCGGGATTGCGGGGGGCGACGTGGTACTCGCTCCCAGCTCCGACGGCTTCTACCTGTTCATCTACTACTACGACCACAATTCCCAGGTAGTCGGAGGCTACAGGGTGGACTGCATCAAGCGATAAATGATGAAAATGAACCTTATACTTTCCGCTCTTCTGTGCATCTGCCTCACCTCCGGCGGATGCAGCGGGGGAACGACCGATATCCCCCAGTGGCCATGGACCGATCCTGAGCCGCAGGAGAAACCTGTCGATCCCGTCGACCCTGACGAGCCTGACGAGCCGGATGAGCCGGATGACCCTGCGGATCCCGAAGATCCCACCGATGAGCCGGAAGGGGCGAAACCCCGCTATGTATGGATCGACGCTTCGGCGAATTTCCAGTATTTCGCGAACGACCGCGAAAGAATAGCCTCGGACCTGAAGAAAATAAAGGAAACAGGCTTTACCGACGTGATCGTCGACGTGCGCCCGACCGAGGGGACCGTGCTTTACAAGAGCCGGGTCGCTCCCGAGGCCCGAAGGCTCGCGGCCTGGGTCGGCGGAAGCTACAAATTCGTGAACCGTACGGAGGATTTCGACTATCTTCAGGCCTTCGTCGAGGAAGGCCACGCCGCAGGCTTGAAGGTCAATGCGGCGATAAACACCTTCGTGGGAGGCTATCACGGCTATTACGGTCTGGAGAACGAAGGGCCTCTCTATGACGGTTCCATCCCGACCTCATGGGCCAGCGTCGTGAACGACGACAGCGGCCTTGCGAACAGCTTCGATCTGTGCAGCGGCGGAACGGTGTTCCTGAGCCCGGCGAATGACGACGTGCAGGATTATGTGCTCGGGATACTGGGCGAGATCGCCGCATACGACGTGGACGGGATAATCCTGGACCGCTGCCGTTTCGACGACTACGGCCTTCAGAGCGATTTCAGCGACGCTTCCCGTGCGAAATTCGAGCAGTTTTTCGGCTCAGAGGTTCAGAACTGGCCTTCCGACATATTCAAGCCCGGCACGAAAAGCCTTCCCGGCAAGCTCTCCGAGATTCAGGAAAAATGGCTTTCGTTCCGTGCGAAGACCATCCACGACTTTATCGTGCGCGCAGCCGACAAGGTGCACGGCGTGAACCCGGATGTGCGGTTCGGGGTTTATGTGGGCGCTTGGTACTCAAGCTATTATGAATCCGGGGTGAACTGGGCGAGCCCCAACTATGACACCGCAAAGCACTACAGCTGGGCCCCTGACGACTACAAGGATTACGGCTTCGCCGACCATTGCGATTTCATGATGCTGGGCTGCTACGCAGGCACCTCGAGCGTTTACGGCTCCGCTGAGTGGACGATGCAGGGCTTCGCCAGGCGGGCCCGGACTCTGCTGTGCGGCGACACCGTTTTCGCCGGCGGGCCTGACGTGGGCAATTCCTCGGGCTTCGAGAACGGTGGCCAGCATTCGGTGATCCCCAAGACGGTGGACGCCTGCATCAACGAGGCCGACGGCTATTTCTGCTTCGACCTGTGCCATATCCGCATGTACGACTATTGGGACGATTTCCGCAAGGGATTCGACAACTATCTGAATACATTAAACAATTAACCATCAATTAATTACTAAATGAAAAAGTATTTTATGATCGCAGCGCTCGCGCTTCTCGCGCTCGCCTGCACGAAGGAAGAGCCCAAGACCACTCCCGCAGTGTCCCTGAAGAGCGCTTCCGAGGTCCAGATCGCCACTGAGGGCGCCATCGAGACCGTCTCCTTCAACTCCAACGTTGCCTGGACGGCGTCCATCGACAACGCGGAGTGGAAACTCTCCAGCAAGTCCGGCGAGGCCGGCGACGCCACCATCAAGGTCACCGCTCCCCAGAATGACAAGGATGACGCCGTAGTCGCCACCCTCACCATCAAGGCCGAGTCCGCTTCCGCGACCGTTAAGTTCACCCAGCTCCAGAAAGACTGCTTCCAGCTCGTCGAGGAAGGGGTCGAGATCAACGGAGACGCCCAGGCTGTCGAGGTCAAGGTGCTGACCAACACCACCTTCGACTACAAGATCGACAACGACTGGATTTCCGTTCTCGACACCAAGGCTTCCACTGAGCAGAGCATCGCCTTCGGCGTTACGGCCAACAAGGACGGCAAGTCCCGCGAGGGAAGCATCACCTTCACCGCCAGCGGCAAGGAATACACCTTCACCATCACCCAGGATGTCTGGGAGGCCCGCTTCGAGGCAGACGTCGAGGCCGTTGAATTCGAGGTCGGCGGCGGCAGCTATGTTGTCAATATCGATGCCAACGTCGAGTATAAGACATATGTGATGTATGGCGCCGAATGGCTGACCTTCACTCAGGATGGCGATGTCTTCACCGTCACCGCCGCTGCCAATCCCGGCTACGGCGCACGTGCTGACTACCTTGTCTTTGCGACGGAAGATGTTCAGGTCGATGTCCTTGACGACAACGGCGATCCTACCGGCGAGACAGAGCCCTACTCCTTCTATGTCACCTTCTCCGAGGCCGGCAACGCCTATACAAGCTGGAGGACCGAATTCTACTGGAATATGTACAGCTACGGCGGAGCTTTCTCAGCTGCATGTTCCGGTGATTATCTGCTTGTTGCCAATGCCTACATACAGGGTCTGCTTGCCTTCAACAAGGCCGACGGTACCTATGCAACCACAATCGAACTTCCCTTCGTCCCCACCGGAGTCACCAATGACGATGCAGGCAACGTGATCGTCACAACCGGCGGCAACTATCCCATTGACGAGGAGACATGGTGTCTTATAACAGAAGATCAGGTTCCTCTTGATGTCTATGTGCTTAAGGCAGGCGAGACCGACCCCTCCAAGGCAACTCGCGTCATCTCTTACTATGACGGCTTCTATGGCTACGGCCTCGACAACGTGCGCGTGAGCGGCGATGTCTTCGGCGAAGCCACCCTCGTCGTCTCCTCCGGCGGCTACGGCTCCAGCTATGCAGTCGCCTGGCAGTTTACCGGCGGCCAGCCTTCCGCAGCCGACAACTACACCGACTATGTCACCTTCTATTCCGCAGAGGATGGCACCGCACCTGTCTGGAATTCCCGCAACATGATCAACTTCCCTCTGGGCTCAAAGATGGCTGACGGTATTTATGGCGCAGGCTATACAACTATGTCCGACGGCAACTATGGCCTCTGCTATAACCCTGGCACCTGGTCCAAGGCAGACTGGAGCTACACCGGTCTTGACCTGAGCCAGAGCTGGGCCAACGCAGTTGTGGCCATGGATATCATCGAGTGGCAGGGCACCAAGATTCTCATTGCCGACTCTTTCTCATATTTCGCATATGCAGACTGGGATGGTGACGGCACCGCCGATAGCTTTATGCCCAACTACCTGTATCTGATAGACATCACCGATCCCGCGGCTCCCGCTGTCATCGACGCGGTTGACTATTATGCATCCGCCGATAACTGGCAGTACGGCTCCAACTCCGATGTCGTGGCCCAGATCGAGGGCGATGACCTCGTGGTCTATATCGTGAATGCAGCTGCATCCCATATGCAGAAGATGGTGCTCCCCAAACTCTAGAGCGCGAAAAGACAGATCGCAGATCTTTTCTGAAAACAGCGGCGGCGGCCACGGCAGTGGCCTCTGCCGCTTCTTCGTATTAAAAATCAGATTTATTTCAACATCTGCAACTGCCTGAATATCGATGCGTCGGTTGTGCCGGGTGTTTGATGGAAATGTGAAGGAAAATCCGTATCTTGTTGAGAAAGATTGAAAGAAGGATTTTCTCATGAAAAAATTGATTTCCACCCTGATTTTCTGCGGTTTTTTTCTCTCCGCGGCGGCGCAGGTGCCTGCGGATGATGCAAGGATTTTCTATGAAGGAAGGACACTGAGCGAGGCCGGAGCGGTCAGGTTCGACTGGACCGGAACAACGGTCCGCATTTGTTTCAGCGGGCGTTCACTCAGCATGAAGGCCAGCGGCACGCAGCCCTGCTATTTCAATGTCTGGATCGACGAGGAACCTTGTGCGAAGCATCAGAAGGTGCTTTGCGTCCAGAAGAGCGGCAACTACACCATTTGCTCGAAACTCAAGAAAGGCGAGCATTTCGCAGTCCTGCAGAAGCGGCAGGAAGGAGAGTATGGCGAGTGCCGCATCGAATCCTTCAAGACCGACGGGGCCCTGCTGCAAGCCTGCGACCCTTTCGAGCGCCACATCGAATTCATAGGCGACTCATACACTTGCGGCTACGGAACCGAAGGGGCCGACCGGAATCAGCCATTCAGGGCGGAGGAGGAGAACGGCAATCTGACCTATGCCGCCATAATTGGAAGATATTTCGGCGCCGGAGTGCGTCAGATAGCCCATTCGGGCCGCGGAATCGTCCGCAATTACGGCGACGGCGATCCTGAAAACACGATGCCCGTGCGCTATCCCCGCGCTCTGGACGAGCAGGCGGAGCCGTTATGGACCCCCGAAGGCTACAAGCCCGACATTGTGGTGATATACCTCGGGACCAATGACTTCTCGGAAGGCAGGCAGCCCAATCTGGGCGCGTGGTGCTCGGAATATGAAAGACTCCTGAGGGAAGTGCGTGGATTCTACGGTGAGGACGTTCCCATCCTGTGCGTGGCGTCGAAGGCGAACGAGATGATGGGGGATTACGTCGCACAGGCGGTTTCGCGCAGCGGCGTGAAGGGGGTTTCCTGGACCTCCATCCAGGAGGACGCCCACAACGATACTGATGAACTGGGCTCCAGCTGGCATCCCAATTATGCGGGGCAGCGCAAGGTGGCCCTTTGTGTGATTCCATACGTCTCGACCCTTACCGGCTGGGACCTTCCGTTCAAGGCAATCGAATAAAAAACCAATTATATGACAGACAGAAGATCTTTTCTCAAGACTGCTGCGGCAGGAGCCGCGGCAATAGCGGCCTCGCCGCTCATTTCGAGCTGCAAACAGGGCAGCCAGACGTTCTCGGGAGCCATAGCGACCCCCGTTTCCGAACCGGGATCCGATCTGATAGTCCCTAGGGATGGCGGCCTCAGGATAACCGGAACTTTCCTCGATGAAATCTCCCACGACATCCCCCATCAGAACTGGGGAGTGAAGGAGTGGGATCAGGATTTCCAGAACATGAAGGCCATCGGCATCGACACGGTGATAATGATCCGCAGCGGCTATCGGAAGTTCATCACATGGCCCAGCAAATATCTGCTCGGCAAGGGCTGTTACATGCCTTCGATGGACCTGCTGGAACTCTTCCTGACCCTTGCTGACAAGTACGACATGAAGTTCTACTTTGGCCTTTACGACAGCGGAGTGTACTGGGACACCGGCAATATGATGCACGAGGCCGACATCAACATGTTCGTGACCGAGGAGGTCTGGAACGCTTACGGACACCACAAATCCTTCCAGGGCTGGTATCTCTCGACCGAAATCAGCCGCAGCAACAAGACGGCCGTCCCCTGCTTCCACCAGATGGGCAAGCAGTGCAAGGACCTCTCCGGAGGACTTCCCTGCTTCATCTCGCCCTGGATAGACGGCAAGAAGGCCGTTATGGGCATGGACATAAATCTCAAGAAGGGAGTTTCCGTGCGCCAGCACGAGGAAGAGTGGAACGAGATTTTCGACGGTATCCATGACGTGGTGGACGCCTGCGCCTTCCAGGACGGACATATCGACTACGATGAGCTCGACGCCTTCTTCACCGTGAACAAGCGCCTGGCCGACAAGTACGGGATGCAGTGCTGGACCAACGCGGAGAGTTTCGACCGCGACATGCCGATAAATTTCCTGCCCATCAAGTTCGACAAGCTCCGCATGAAGCTGGAGGCGGCGAAACGCTGCGGCTACGACAAGGCCATCACCTTCGAGTTCTCCCATTTCATGAGCCCGCAGAGCGCATATCTGCAGGCCGGGCATCTGTACGACCGCTACAAGGAATACTTCAACATAAAGTAAATGAGAAAAGCTGCATTTCTGCTGCTTCCGATGCTGCTTCTGGCCGTGTGCGCCCAGGGGGGGCGCGCTGAAAGCCCCGACCTGGCGTTCGACGGTGACGGCGAGTTCAGGATACTCCAGATCACAGACCTCCATTTCAATCCCGACAAGGAAGCCGCGGCGGTCTTCGCCTGTCTGGACACCATAGTCCCGAAGGCCCGCCCCGACCTTCTCGTGCTGACCGGCGACAACATCTATGCGGCCCCCTCGGAGCGTTCGCTGCGCATACTTATGAGCAAGGTGGATTCGTTCGGCATCCCTTTCTGCGTCCTGTGGGGCAACCACGACGACCAGTTCGACCTGAGCAAGGCCCGGATGTACGATATCGTCCGGTCCTTCCCGAACTGTGTGATGCCAGCTCGCGCTGAAGGGGTGGAATCTCCGGATTATGAGCTTCCCATAAAGGGAAGCGGCGGCTCCGTGGCGGCCCTTCTGTATTGCATCGACTCCAACACGCATATTTTCGACGAGAACGGCAGCTTTGTCGCCTATGATTTCATACACGACGACCAGGTCGAGGCTTATCGGGCGAAGAGCAAGGCCTACACTGCCGCCAACGGGGGAGTCCCTTACCCCGCGCTCGCGTTTTTCCATATCCCGCTGCCCGAGTATGACTATGCCGTACAGCAGGGCCTTCCGCTGGAGGGTATCTGCGCCGAAGGGGTCTGCGCTCCGAAATACAACAGCGGCATGTTCGCTGCCTTTCGGGAATGCGGCGACGTTTTCGCGACCTTTGCCGGCCACGACCACGACAACGATTTCTCCGTCCTCTATGACGGGATCCTGCTTGCGTACGGCCGTTTCAGCGGAAGCAACACGGAGTACAACAACCTTCCGAACGGCGGGAGGGTCATCGTGCTGAAGGAAAATTCGAGAGAGCTCGAGACCTATATCATCCAGGCCGGCACAAACGGCAAATAATGATTGAAAATCTGGCTTAAAATCACTATTTTCGCCATTTCAAACAAGTTGTTGAAATGAACCACTTTTCACTGCCCCGCGAAGGGGGCCTTATCGAGAAGAATATCCCGGGGGATATACTTCATTCGTTTGAAAGAATCAAAACCGACATCTACGAGGATGCCTTTGACGCGAGTGCCGTGATCTGCGACGAGATAGTCGCCGCAATCGGGGCTTTCTCCAAAAAGAATCCCGGAAAAATCTTCAAGCTCGGCCTGACCACCGGAAAGACCCCGCTGTCCCTTTACACCGATCTCAAGAAGGCTTATGCCGACGGGGAGGTCTCTTTCAAGGATGTGGCCGTGTTCTCGATCGACGAGTATTATCCGTTCGACTCCCAGTCTTCCCAGAGCCGCAACGCCCGTCTGCATTCGGAACTGCTTGATTATATCAACATACGCAAGGAGAACGTCCATATTCCCAACGGCCAGATCAGCCAGGACAAACTTTCCGATTATTGCGCCGAGTTCGATGCCCGGGCAAGCGACCTGGACCTTCTGGTGGTAGGCGTCGGCAACAACGGTCAGTTGGGTTTCAATGACGCCGGTTCCACGATAAACACCCGCACACGCGCCGTCATCCTTCCATACAAGGCCCGCAAGATTCAGGCGAAGAACTTCAACGGCGACATCGCCAACACCCCTTCCGCCGCCATCACTATGGGTATAGGCACGATGATGGGGGCGAAGAAGATCATCCTTATGGCCTGGGGCGAGGACAAGGCCGCCGCGGTCCAGCAGATAGCCGAGGGCAAGATAACGAGCGCTTGCCCTGCGTCCATATTCCAGCGTCATCCCAACATCCGGCTCGTGGTCGACGAGAATGCGGCGACAGGACTCAGCAGAGTCGTGGCCCCCTGGCTCATCGGGCCCTGCGAATGGACTCAGAAATTCCGCCGCAAGGCTGTCGTATGGCTCTGCCAGACCGTCGGAAAGCCCATTCTGAAGCTTACGGCGCAGGATTATCTCGAGAATAATCTGGGCGAGCTGCTGGATCTCTATCCTTCCTACGACAAGCTCAACATCGAGGTCTTCAACGACCTTCAGCATACGATTTCCGGATGGCCGGGCGGCAAGCCCGACGCCGACGACAGCACACGACCCGTGCCCTCCAATCCCTTCCCCAAGAGGGTTCTCATCTTCTCCCCGCATCCCGACGACGACGTCATCTCGATGGGAGGAACTTTCATCCGTCTTGCGCATCAGGGCCACGACGTGCACGTCGCCTATGAGACTTCAGGCAACGTGGCGGTTCACGACGATGTGGTTCTCCAGCATATGGACGCAGCGCGCCAGCTCGGTTTCGGCGACCGTTTCAACGAAGTGAAGGAGATAATCCTGAGCAAGAAGCCCGGCGAGCCCGAGCCCCGCGAACTTCTCGACATCAAGGCCGCGATACGTCGCAGCGAAGCCCGCGGAGCCTGCCGTTCCTTCGGCCTGAACGACGAGACGAACGTACATTTCCTGAATCTGCCCTTCTATGAATCCGGAGGCATCAAGAAGAATCCCCGCTCGCAGGCCGACGTCTTTATCGTGAAGAAGCTCATGAACGAGATTCAACCCCATATGATTTTCATGGCCGGCGACCTTGCCGATCCGCACGGAACCCACAGAGTCTGCACGGAGGTTGCTCTGGAGGCCCTTGAGCAGCTGCGCGCCGAAGGTGCCGCGTGGATGGATGAGTGCCACGTATGGATGTACCGCGGAGCCTGGATGGAGTGGGAGATCAGCCGCGTGGACATGGCTGTTCCGCTGAGCCCCGACGAGGTTGTGGAGAAGCGTCACGCCATCTACCACCACCTTTCCCAGAAGGATATCGTTCCTTTCCCCGGCGACGATCCCAGAGAGTTCTGGCAGAGGGCCGAGGACCGCACCCAGAATACCGCCCGTATCTATGACGAACTGGGAATGGCTGAATATCAGGCAATTGAAGTATTCCATAAACTTTTCTAGAAAATGAAAGTAATAATCAGAGACAACGCTTCCGAGGCTGCCGTATGGGCGGCTCACTATATCGCCGGGCGAATCAACGAGAAGGCGGCCCGCACCGACGAGCCCTTCGTCATCGGACTCTGTACAGGCTCCACCCCGATTGCGACGTACAATGAGCTCGCAAGGCTGGTCGCCGAGGGCAAGCTGTCGTTCAGGAATGTCATTTCCTTCAATATGGACGAGTATGTAGGACTTCCGGAGAGCCATCCCGAGAGTTACCATTCATTCATGCACGAAAATCTCTTCAGCAAGATCGACGAGCCTGCCGAGAATATCCACATCCTTGACGGCAACGCTCCCGATCTCGAGGCCGAGTGCGCCGCTTACGAGCAGGCCATCAAGGCCGCCGGCGGATTCGATTTCTTCCTTGGAGGAATCGGCGAAGACGGACATATCGCTTTCAACGAGCCTTTCTCGCCCCTGACGAGCCGCACGAGGGTCGTAACCCTTACTGAAGACACTCGGATAGTGAATTCCCGCTTCTTCGGCGGCGACATGAATCTCGTGCCGAAGCAGGCGCTGACGGTAGGAGTGGCGACGGTCACCGATTCAAAGGAAGTGATGATACTTGCGTTCGGCCCCAGGAAAGCCCGCGCCGTGCACGATGCGGTGGAGGGGGCATACAGCCATATGTGCACGGTTTCCGCCCTCCAGAACCATCAGGCCGGCTGGATCGTGTGCGACGAAGCCGCAGTCGGAGAAATCAGACTGAACAGCTACAAGTATTTCAAGGCTGTCGAGGCCGCTGAGAATCTCTAGGCCGCCCTGAGGAGCAGATACTGCTCGAACAGTTCGTGCAGGAAGAGCCTGGCGACTTCCCTGTCCACAAGCCCTTCGGGCACTTGCAGATAGATGAATCTTTTGCTGCAGCTTATTTTCAGGCTGCAGCTTTTTCTTTTGTTTCCACCCTGCTTGAGGAACGGGAATTTGTCGGCTATTTTTTCATATGCCTTGGTGAGGGTGCTGCCGTATACGGTAGCGTCCGCCTCTTCTATATATGTGATTGTGTGTTTCATTTCGAAAGCAAAGGTAGGGTATGGCCTCCGCTCCATAAAAGAAATGTCGCACAGGGGTGTTTTTTGTGACTAAAACGGTATTTTTGTTGACTAAACCTTGAAAATCAGGGACGAATTCTGCGCATCGGAAAATTTCGTCACACCGATTCCGTGATGAAATATCAGAGTTTGAAGCCGGGGAAGGATTTGGAGAGGCATTCTTCGTCGTCAATGGCGACAGGGGATGAGGCGCCCAGGGAGGCGAGGCGCAGAGCCATCGCCATCCGGTGGTCGTGATGCGAGGTGAACTGACCGCCTTTCAGAAGTTTTCCTGAGGCGAGCCGTTCCGACAGGGCGACACCCTCGATTACAAGATTGTCTTCTTCGATTGCGGCTTCGACGCCCAGACCGTCCAGCATTTCCAGAATCGCCGCGGCCCTGTCGCTTTCCTTTCCGCGTATGCGTCCCACTCCTTTCAGGACGCTGCGCCCCCGGCAGAAGCTAGCCAGCACCGATACTGCCCCGAACAGGTCCGGAGCATTGTTAAGGTCGGCTTCGAAGGCCTCCAGAGGAGCTTTGCATGCGCAAAGTTTCCCGTCTTCAGTCTGGGACACGCTGGCCCCCGCTTCCACGAGTATGTCCATTATTGTAAGATCCGCCTGCAGGGACGCGCAGTCGAGATTGTCTATCTCGGCGAGCCCGAAAACCGCTCCGGCAATCAGGTACACCGCCGCAGCGCTCCAGTCAGCCTCGAGATCGAATTCGGCCGGTTTGTAGCGCTGACCTCCGCGCACTTTGAAGGTGACGCTGCTGCAGAGCGACCAGTCCTGCTGCTCGAGCATCTGCTCGTCCCCTTCCATTTCGCTTCTGGTCTGTATTCCGAATCGTTTCAGCAGATCCAGGGTTATGAACATATACGGAAGGCTTCTGGGTTCCCAGACGCACAGGGTCGAATCCTTGCCGCAGAGCGGGAGGCTCATCAGAAGACCTGATATCAGCTGGGAACCGCCTTTGCCGGAAATGTCCGCAAGGCCCGGAATCAGTTTCCCCCTCACCGCCGCCGGAATGAAAACCGTTTTCCCTCGGGCGGGGTCTTCGTTTCCGGCCATCACGCCGAAGGCAGCCATAATGTCCGCCGCCCCTTCCAGAGGTCTGCGCAACAGGGTTTTCTCCCCTTCGATGACGAAGGAGCCGCTGCCGAGGCAACTCAGAAGCGGAATCATCAGCCTTGAGAGAAGGCCTGATTCACCTGCGTTCAGCCGTTCAATTCTCAGGGATCCCTCCGTGAGGCCGGCGCCTTTTATGACAAGCGTTTCCCCTTCATATGCGACTTCAGCGCCAAGTTCCTTAGCGACTCTCAGCGCCGCCAGGCTGTCGTCGCAGGGGGAAAAATGTCCGAGACGGGATGTCCCGCCCGCGAGTGCTGCCGCTATGATCGCCCTTTGCGCGAAACTTTTCGAGGAGGGCATCCGCAGGCCCCTTCGCTTGTAAGCATTGAAACTGCCGTACAGCTTTTCGCGCATTTCTTCTGCGGTCCATTGTCCTTCGGCGGTGGCCTCCCCGGGACTGAGCGCGGCATAAGTGAACGGGGCTCCTTTCTTGAGGCAGTCGAAACGGGATTCCCGCCCCTCGGGGCCCATGCAGAAGGCGATCAGACGCCCTTTCGGGGCTTTTTCATAGAGATTGAAGACTTTGAGCATATCCTCAGGTCCTTCGGCCCTGGTCACGATTTTGGCAATGTGGGCCCCGTAGCGGAAACACCTCTGCAGCACCTGTTCGAGATACTCCTCGTCGGGAGTGTTTACAAAGTTGTGATATGAGCGTATCAGTTCGGCACCGGACTCGCGGCAGATTTTCTGAATGTTCCGGCTGACCGGAGCGGGGGCGTCGATTTCCAGATCGACATAGCGTGCTCCGCCGCGGGCTGCGACGGCAAGGCGTCGTCCCGCTTCCTGCGCATCGATGCTGCCGGAAGGCCTGCAGGTCGCGACGAGGGGCAGTTCGGACTCCTCGAACAATCCGGCGGTTTCGTCATCGGAAAGATTGCAGAGGTCGAGGCGGATTTCCGCCATTTCGATTTCCCCTTTCCCGAGAAGTTCGATGATCCTGGAATGATTCAGGCCACGGATTGAAGTGCAGATCATATCTTCTTTACCATAACCGAGCCTATGTCCTTGATGAAGACGAAATTCAACTTGCCTCCGAGAGATTTCTTGTCGGCATCGAGAGCTTCCTTGAGGTCTTCTTCCAGGCAGGGCAGGGCGGTGGGCAGGCCGCAGTAATTCAGGTCCGCCATTATCTTCGCGGCAAGTCCGGGTTTGGCGTAGCCGGCCTCCTCGGATTTGCGTGCGGCCATTGCGATTCCGATGGCGACGGCCTCTCCGTGGGTGTACGGATCAGTGATTCCGTGGGTGCTCTGCCACCATTCGACCGCGTGACCATAGGTGTGGCCGAGATTCAGGACCATCCGGCGGCCTTCGTCTTCGGGATCCTTCTTGACGATTTTCGCCTTGATCCTGGCGGCTTCCTTTACGAGAGGCTCCATGTCTTCCGGCTTTCCGCCTTCAGATATGGCCTTGAGAGCTTTGTCGTAGTATTCCCTGTCCGCGATCATGAATGTCTTCAGGAGCTCGGCGGCGCCGGAACGGAACTCCCTGCGCGGAAGGCTGTTGAGAATTTTTGTGTCGAAATGGACGAACTCGCTCTGGTGGAAGGTTCCGAGCATATTCTTGAAAGAATCGAGATTCACACCTGTCTTTCCTCCTATTGCGGCATCGACCTGCGCGAGCAAGGTGGTGGGGACGTTCGCGTAGCGGATGCCGCGTTTGTAGATGCTTGCGGCGAATCCGACGATGTCGGTCGTGACGCCTCCTCCGACAGCCAGAAGAAGGGATTTGCGGTCGGCCCCGTTTGCAAGAAGCCATCGCTCTATCTCCATCACCGTGTCCATAGTCTTTGTCTGTTCGGACGCGTCGATTCCCATCGAAGGTTTCTTTCCGGCGATGTCGAGGGCGAATTCCTTCACGTTGTTGTCATAGACCACGAACACTGAAGAATATTTCAGAAGTTTCAGTTTCAGAGTATTCATACCCACGAAGGTACTGAAAAATTTGAATAATCGCGATTTTTAGATACCTTTGCGACCTCACTGCCCGAGTGATGAAATGGTAGACATGAAAGACTCAAAATCTTTTGCCCTTTAAAGGCGTGCCGGTTCGAGTCCGGCCCCGGGCACGAAACAGGCCGGCTTCCGCCGGTCTCTTTTCTTTTTTATTACCCTGCCTCAGTCCTCCTTCCCCTGTCACGCCTGTCCCTGTCACGCCTTCCCCCGTCACGACTGCAGACTTTTCCCGGATTTCTTGCACTCGTGACACTGAAACTGCTGTTTTGGGCTTTTCTGCTGTCACGACTGCAAACTTTTCCCGGATTTCTTGCACTCGTGACATCGAAACCGCCGATTTCCCCCTTCCCGCTGTCACGACTGCAAACTTTTGAGCTATTTCTTGTAGTCGTGACAGTTAAACCAAATTCGGAGTTTGTCGAACTGATTCAATGCGCCCGGCAGCATGCTCCGCGGCCGTTGCATGGGCACTCCGTCCATTC
>R20__coassemble_578_pt1 | contig 26003 bp, 20 predicted proteins | sample R20__metabat2_low_PE_040 | metagenome-assembled genome bin R20 | reverse complement strand
ATAGAATCTATAAGATCTTTGGATAACTTAAACACGGAACTTTGCAGGTGAGCCTTTTTTTTATCTTTGCACCCGCTTTCCTCAGCCGAGCGAAAAACAGCAACAGCCGTGCGTACAATGGGATAGTTAGTGGTCAGTAGTCGTGCGCAAATGGCATCGTCTACGTTGTTGTAAAAAATTAATAAAAGTAAATGAAAAGGTTAAGCATCCTTTTAGGGGTATTGTGCATCTGCACACCGGCCTTTGCGCAAAGGGAGATGACCCTGAGCGAAATGTTCGCCGCAGCGGACAGCCTGAACGCCACGGTGCGCGCCGCCGACTTCGGTGTCCAGGAGGCCCGGGCCGGCGTGGAAGTGGCGAAGAACGCCTATCTCCCCTCGATTCAGGCAAGCGCCAACGTAAGTTGGATCGGCCTTGGCTACAGTATGGACAGGGATCTGGGCAACGCCACGGACGAGCAGCTCCCGTCCTTCGGAAACAACATCGCCCTCCAGGTAAGTCAGACAGTATTCGCCGGAGGCGCCATCAGGAACGGCGTACGCGCCGCCCGTCTGGGTTCGCAGCTCAGCGAACTGCAGGCCCGCAGCAACCGCAACGAAGTGAGATATCTCATCGCCGGGACTTCCCTTGAAATCTGCAAACTGCGCAACCGGATCCAAATCATTCAATCCAACATCTCGCTGATGCAGAAAGTTCTGGACCAGATGCGCGCGAGATACGAGGAAGGCACGGTGCTCAAGAGCGACATCTCCCGTTACGAGCTGCTGCTCAAGAATCTCGAATTCGGCAAAACGAAAGTCGAAAGCGCCCTGGAGATCATGAACGCAAAACTTGCGATGGCGATAGGCCTGGACGAAGACCAGACCGTGACCCCCGTGATGAATCTGGACATACCATCCCGCGAGGCCGCATTCGACGCATCCCTCTCGCCCGCGATTCAGGCTGCAGGACTCGCAGCCGAAATCAACGAAGCGAAACTGGGAATAGCGAAAGCGGAAAGGCTCCCGGGCATAGCTCTCTTCGCCGGCGACACCTTCAACGGACCGGACGTCACGACCTTCATCTCAGGCAAGATGGCCGGATACGGACGACTTGACAAGAATTTCAACTTCGCCACCGTAGGAGTCGGCATAACCTACAACATCGACAATCTGTACAAATCAGGCAAGAAAATCCGTCAGAGCGAAGCCGCGCTGGCAAAATCCCGCGCCGAGCTGGACGCCGCAAAGGACGGAATCGGCCTGGCACTGACAGCCGCAAGGAGCGAATATGCCAACGCTTTCACCCAGATGGACATCTGCCAGCAGGCTCTCGAACTCGCCGGGACCTCTTACAAGCAGGTCAGCGACCGCTATGAAGAAGGCCTCGCAACGATAACCGACCTCCTCGACGCCTCGTCCTCCAAGCTGGAAAGCGAGATGGCCACATCTGACGCAAGAATCGACATAATAGCATCATATTACAAACTGCAGTACATCTGCGCACAATTATAAAAGACATGAACAAGGTAACCAAAAAGATAATAGTCAACACGATAGTCATCGTGATTCTTCTCGGTGGGATAGGCTGGATCGCCTCGACATTCATACACGTCGGAGGGGCGTGGACGGAGAACGCGCAGATAAGGCGCGACATCGTCACCCTTTCGGTCCGTGTGCCCGGATTCGTGAAGGAGGTGCGTTTCGACGGCTTCAGCAAGGTCAGCAAAGGCGACACCCTCGTGATAATCGAGGACAGCGAATATCGCCTGCGCGTGGCTCAGGCGGCGGCCGATCTCGAGAATGCCCGCATCGGACGCGAAGCTATGGGAACGAGCATCAGCGCCACCCAGAACAATCTCGCGGTGTCCGACGCGGCGCTCGAGGAAGTCAGAATCCAGTACGAAAACGCCCAGAGAGAATTCAAGCGTTTCAGCGAACTCTATGCAAAGGAGGCTGTGACCCGCCAGCAGTACGAAGGCGTGAAGACCCAGTATGAAGCGCTCAAGGCCAAGATGCAGACAATGCAGACGCAGAAGCGTTCCACGAGCCTTGCCAAGACCGAACAGCAGCAGAGGCTCTCCCAGAGCGAAGGCGGCATAGCCATCTGCGAGGCCGCCCTGCGACTCGCCGAGATAAACCTCTCATACACAGTGATCACCGCAAGCTGCGACGGTTATGTATCGGACAAGTTTATCCAGGAGGGCCAGCTCGTGAATCCCGGCACACCCCTCGTGGCGGTCGTTTCCGACGCGAAGCCCTGGGTGATAGCCAATTACCGCGAAAGCCAGATGCAGCGCATCTCGATCGGAGACAAGGTGCAGATAAGTGTCGATGCGCTCGGAGGCAGGAAATTCGAGGGACACGTGAGCGCAATCGCATCCGCAACCGGAGCGGCATTCTCTCCTATGGCTCCTGACAACTCCACCGGGAACTACGTCAAGGTTTCTCAGAAAATACCCGTGAAGATAGAATTCAACGGCGCTGAAGGCTTCGAGGCTCTGGCCTCCGGAATGAGCGTGGAATGTAAAGTTCTGGGCAGATAATGGCTTGGAATGGACAAGGCAGGGCTCCCCTGCCGAATTTTCGGGACTGGGTGCCCGAGTGGGCGCGCGTGCTGCTGTACGCCGTGTTCCTCGTCGGCTTCCAGTTCACCAACGGAATGTATTTCACCGCCTTCGAGCAGATGAAGGGCGGAATGGGCCTGAGCGGAGGCGACGTGTCGATGATGGGACAGACCGTTCTCATCGGCCTGAGCTTCTACTTTCCGCTGGCCTTCCGCCTGAAATTCCGTTTCCCGAACAAATGGAATTTAATAATCGCCGCGAGCGTGCAGATACTCTGCAACCTCATTTTCCCGCATCTGAGCACGATGCCGGGCCGGCTGCTCGTATGCTATGTCGGCGGATTCTGCAGACTCTACGGCACCTTCGAGTGCTTTTCAAACCTGCTGGGAGTTATCACCCCCACGTTCAATTATGCGGTATTCCTTTCGGTGGTGTTCTTCATAGTCCTGGGCTGCATCAACGTCTTCGACTGGGTGCAGATCCGGATAATTGACAGTTTCGGCTGGTCGGCGATGCACACTGCGGCGATAGCCTATCTGCTGCTCATAATCATCCTTGCCCTTGTGTTCATGAGGACAGTCCACGCCGTGAACAAAATGCCGCTGTACGGCATAAACTGGCTCGGGATGGTGACCTGGAGCATCTTCATCCTCTCGCTGATTTTCGTATTCTGCTACGGGAACCAGTATGAATGGCTCGCCTCACCGCGCATCAGGATTGCCCTCGGAGCGGCCATGCTCAGCCTCGCGTACGGCATCTGGGCGATGTTCAACCTGCGGCATCCTTTCATCCACAAGGAAGCCTTCGGGATGCGGAATTTCTGGAAATTCATGGGCATATTCCTGATTCTGGACATTCTGCTTGCGACCCAGACGGTGCTCCAGAACAGCTTCTGCTCCGCCGTCATGGGAATGGATTACACAGCCCTGTCCAACCTCAAATGGTTGGATTTCGCCGGCCAGGGGATCGGAGCCCTGTTCTGCTTCGCCGCACTCACGAAATGGCACTGGCACACCCGCACCGTGACCGCAATCGGCATAGGATCCGTGCTTGTCTATACGATAATGATGCGTTTCCTGGTTTCCGTGACAACCCCCACGGCCGCTCTCGCGCTGCCCCTTGTGCTGTGCGGCATAGGGCACGTGACGGTTTTCATCGCACTCACCGTCTATGTGCAGGCAAACGCCAACTTCACCTATTATTTCGAGATGCTGTGCCTTCTGGGCTTCGTGCGCACAGGAGTCGGCGGCCCCATCGGAGATGCATTCTTCGAGCGCTCGCTCAACGCCCTGGCCCCGTACAACGGCCTGATCGGCAGCATAAGGGAACTCTACGGCTTCGCCGCGCTTTTAGGCACAGTCGCCCTGGCCATCATCCTTCTGATCCGCTTCAGGGGAATCGCAAGTTCCTTCGCCCCCAGGATTGCAAACATATATGCACACCTTCGCGAATCCGCGGACGTGGAGTTGTTCAGAAGAAAGAGATGATGCAGGTCCCGAATTCCGGGATTATGTGTATATTTGCAAACTATGGCAACAGAAATTCGCGACGCTTCCCTCTGGGAGGCAGGCGAGCTCAAGATTGAATGGGTTCGCGACCACATGCCCCTTCTGAGGGGTCTTGAAGAGGAATTCACCCGTACGAAGCCTTTCCGGGGCCTCAAAATCGCGCTTTCAGTGCATCTGGAAGCGAAGACGGCCTACCTGTGCCGCACTCTTGCCTCAGGCGGGGCCGAGATGTACGTGACCGGAAGCAATCCCCTGTCGACCCAGGACGACATCGCTGCGGCGCTCGCCCACGGCGGTCTCAACGTATTCGCCTGGCACGCGGCCACGGAGGAAGAATACTTCCGCCATATCCGCAAGGTGCTTGAAAACGGCCCGAACATCATAATCGACGACGGCGGCGATCTCGTGGGGATGATGCATTCAGAATTCACCGGCCTGGTTCCCGGAGTCATCGGCGGCTGCGAGGAGACCACAACCGGCATTTTGAGACTGCAGAACCTCAACCGCGAGGGGAAGCTCCTTTTTCCGATGATGATGGTGAACAACGCTGACTGCAAGCATCTCTTCGACAACCGCTACGGCACCGGCCAGTCCGTATGGGACGGTATCAACCGCACCACCAATCTGATTGTCGCGGGCAAAAAAGTCGTGGTCGCAGGCTACGGCTGGTGCGGTAAGGGAGTCGCGATGAGGGCCAAGGGCCAGGGCGCGAAGGTCATCGTGACAGAAGTGGATCCCGTGAAGGCGATGGAAGCCGTGATGGACGGATTCGAAGTAATGAGCATGATTCAGGCGGCGCCTCTGGGGGACATTTTCGTGACCGTTACCGGATGCAGCGGCGTTGTCGGGCCGGAGCATTTCAAGCTTATGAAGGATGGTGCCATCTGCTGCAATGCAGGACATTTCGACGTGGAAGTCGACGTGGCCGCGCTAAGGGAAATGGCCGTTTCCTGCAAACCCGCGCGCAAAAACATAGAATGCTACACCCTTCAGGGCGGCAGGAAGATCTACATACTCGCGGACGGCAGGCTCGTGAATCTGGCCGCCGGAGACGGACATCCCGCCGAGATTATGGACATGTCATTTGCAATCCAGGCGCTCAGCGCCCGCTATCTTGCGCAGCACCGCGAGGAACTCCCGAAGGAAAAAGGAAGCATGGTTCTTGAAATCCCGGAGGAAATCGACCACGAGGTGGCCCTCAGGAAACTCGCCGACTGGGGCATCGAAATCGACGTCCTCACCGAGCAGCAGAGGGAATATCTCTACGGCTAAGAGAAGCTGTATCGAAACAGGAGAGGCGGCCCTTTCGTCGGGAACCGCCTCTTTTTCATAATTCTTACAGATCTTCCGGATCGGGCTGGAATGCCGGTATGTGCAGAAGCTCGGTCTTGAAAAGGTTCCGGCGGTGCATTCCGTCGATTTTCTCCCGCACTGCGGCGTCCACGCAAACTCCGGTGCGGATATAATTGTCCAGCGTGTCATAGCTGAAGCCGAATTTCTGCTCGTCGGGGCAGGAAGCGGGAAGGCCGTCATCGGGAGTCTTCTCGACCCATTCCGAAGGCAGGCCCAAGGCGTGCCCGATGGCCCTGACTTCGCGGGCGCACAACTTCCCGAAAGGGGAAAACGAACCGGCGGCATCGCCGAAAAGGGTTGCATAGCCTATATAATCCTCGCTGAGGTTGCAGGTGTTCGCGACCATTCCCGAGCAACTCTGGGCCACGGCATAAAGAGCCGTCATACGGATACGCGGAGGTATGTTCTGGAGCGTCTGCACGCTGAATTCCCCACCGGGCATATGGGCGCTCAGGGCGCCGAATTCCGCTTCGACCCGTCCGATGGGAAGGCACAGATAACGGATCGAGAGATACGAGCAGATCGCGTCGGCGCCGTTCAGACTCTGTCCTTCCGCAGGCAGGGCCACGCCGACCACCCTTTCCGGCCCGATGGCCCGCGCGCATACCGCCGCCGCTATCGTACTGTCTTTCCCGCCGCTCATTCCAAGCACTGCGGAGCATGACGCACCGTTCCTGTCAAACCAGCCGCGCACCCATTCGATGCATCCGTTCATCAGATTTTCAGCATTCATATCCGGAATTTTTTGTTGTTAAAACCGATACGCAAATATAATTTTTTATATTTGTATGTTTAAAATCTAATCACAATGTTAGGAAAAATTATCTACATCCTCGGCATAATCGCCGCAATCTGGTGCGTACTCGACATTCTCAAGAAGCCCTGGGACCTGCTCAAGAAGATTCTCGTCGCAGTTCTCGTGCTGGCCACCAGCTGGATAGGGTTCGCGGTTTACTATTTCATCCTTCGCAAGAAGCTGTAGGCCGAAACACTGCTTAACCGTCCGGACATTCCGGGGACTTGCTATGGAACCGAGTATGATAAGTCAAACAACAAATGCAGACAGTGCAACCGAGTTTATCCAGACTATCAGCGCTCGCAACGGCAGTCCTTCTCTTTTTGTGCGGAACGCCGGCGCAAGCCCAGAATCAGGACAGTTTCTACCGGGGAATCAACGCGACCCGTTACAAGTTCAGTTTTAACGGCAATCCGTACTGGTTCTATCCCAGCAGCCCGGAAGGGCGGATATTCTATGACGGAAAACTCTACACGGGGCTTTCCGTCAATATCAATGCCTACGAGCAGGAGCCTGAAATCCTGAGAAAATCAGATTCCCTTCCGATTGCCATCGACGGCGACAAAGTGCCCTACATCGAGATCGGAGACAGCCTTTACATCAATCTTCGATACGGCGGCATAAACGCCGACAAGGGCTTCTACCAGGTGCTCGCCACCGGGAAGGACATGCTGCTGATGCAGTTGCGCAAGGAGCTGCGCCACAATTCCGAAAACGCCAACGGCGAGACAATCGGCTACTATGACCGCCGTTTCAACGAGAACATCCTCACCTGCTTCGCCTACACCCCGACATACTGGATACTCAAGGACGGAACCATGAACAGGATCCGCCGCAAGAAGGACCTGTACGAACTATATCCGCTCAGGAAAAACGAGCTCCGGAACGCGGTCCGCGGGTGGCGCAACAAGAACGTGCGCGGATGGTGCGGCGCCGCAATGACGGTATTGTCCGAAGGCCACACGGACCCGCTCGCTCTGGTCCTGAAAAAGGATTTTTCCCAGAGACAGCCCGACAGCGAAAGCACCCCCTACACCGACAACCTGCCCCTCTCCCCCATCTCCACGATGGATATCCTGACCGCCCTTCCCGAAGATTTCTTCGAAAACGACGAAGAGATCGGAGGAGTCGTGCAATATGTTTCCGGGGCCACGGTGACGGCTATTTACCAGAACAAGCTCTATGAACTCGGCGACAAGACACGCAGCGGCGGCAGCGCCCTGAAGACCATCCGGGGCACAGTCGTGAATTCCTCGACCGGCGATCCGGTGCCTTACGCCGTCATCGTGGACAACGCCACTTCCAGCTACGCTCATTCCGACAGGCAGGGCCGATACACGATAAAGCTGCCCAAGGGCGAAAACGTCCTGAGCTTCAGCGAACCCACGATGGACGACCTCAACATAATGGTCAGCGTCTATGACGACGCCTCGATGGACGCCATGATGAACGAGAAGACAATCACGCTAAACAGCGCCTACATAACGGCGGACAGCAGGGCCAGCCACCGTATCATAAAGATGGGCCTGGAGAAACTGATGATGCGCACGCTCAAGAAGGTCCCGACCGCATTCGGCGAAGCTGACGTGTTGAAAGCCGTGCAGAGTCTTCCGGGCGTGCAGTCAACCGGCGAAGCTTCGGGCGGAATCAACGTCCGCGGCGGCTCCACCGATCAGAATCTGATACTCTACAACGAGAACACCATCTACAACCCCAGCCACCTCTTCGGCATTTTCTCTACATTCAATCCGAACCTGGTGGACGGTCTGGAACTCTACAAGAGCACGATACCAGTGGAATACGGAGGAAGAATCTCCTCAGTGCTCGACGTGAAGGGCAGAGAGGGCAATATGAAGAAGTTCTCAGGTGCGGTAGGAATCGGGGTCCTGACGAGCCACGGCTTCATTGAAGCCCCGTTGAAAAAGGACACGACGAGCATAGTGCTTGGCGGACGCACAACATATTCCGACTGGATTCTGGGCCTTCTGCCCGCGAACAGCGCCTACTCAAACGGCACCGCCGCCTTCCACGACGCGAATTTCGGAATCACCCACAAGTTCAGAAGCGACAACGTTCTGAAGGCCGACGTCTATTGGTCGAAAGACCGCTTCGGATTCAGTGCCGACACGACCTTCCGTTACAGCAACCTGAACGCCTCCGTGCGCTGGAACGCGCCCGTCGGGAAGAATTCGCTGCTGAACGTCGCGGCCGGATATGACCATTACGAGAACAGTCTGGACGATGCCGGAAGCGACTACTACGAATACAGGCTCGAAACCGGAGTGAACCAGGCCTTCCTGCGCGCCGGGATCAGGACGGCAGTCGGAAAGAAGCATTCGCTCACGTACGGTCTGGAAGCCATAGGGTACGATCTGAGGCGCGGCACGATGACCCCGCTTTGCGACACCTCCCTTGTAATAGAGCACAGCATAGGCAGCGAATACGCCATCCAGCCTTCGGTCTATGCCGGCGACGTATGGGAAGTGAGCAGCAGATTCTCGCTTGAATACGGAGTGCGCGGGACTTCCTTCTACTCCCCGGCCTCGAAAAAATTCTATTTCAATCCCGATATCAGAGTTTCCGCGAAATACACTGTCGGGACCGACCTTTCCTTCAAAGCCGGCTTCAGCAGCACTTCGCAGTATATCCACCTTATCTCCAACACCTCCTCCATCTCCCCGATGGACACGTGGAAGCTGTGCGATGCCGACATCGAGCCTCAGACAGGCTGGCAGACCGGAGGCGGCATCTACTACACGGGAATGGACGGAATGCTGGATTTCTCCGTCGAAGGCTATTACAAGGGCATCGACAACTATCTCGACTACAAGTCGGGCGCTCAGCTGGTGATGAACGAAAATCTTGCCGAAGACCTCGTGCAGACCAGGGGGAAAGCCTATGGAGTGGAGCTGATGGCGAAGAAAACCTACGGAAAGCTGACAGGCTGGCTATCCTACACCTATTCGCGAACTCTGCTTCAGGAAAAGGGCGAGAGAGGCCTTAGCACGATAAACCGCGGCGAATGGTACAGCGCTCCCTTCGACAAGCCGCACGACTTCAAACTGGCCGCGAACTACGCGTTGACGCACCGCTACAGCTTCTCCGCAAACATCAACTATTCCACCGGCCGGCCGGTCACAACGCCCATCGGAAAATACCTTTATGGCAACGCCTGGAGGCTTGCCTACTCCGACAGGAACGCCTACAGGATTCCCGACTACTTCAGGCTCGACCTCGCCCTGAACATTGAGCCGAGCCATTATCTGAAGCAGCTGACATATTTCTCCGTGACTCTGGGCGTTTACAACGTCACAGGACGCCACAACGCATATTCGGTATTCTACAGGATGGAAGGCCTCAACACGAAGGGCTATATGCTGTCCGTGTTCGCGGTTCCCATCCCTTATCTTACAATAAACATGAAATTCTGATGAAAAGGACTGCCGCAATCATACTCGCCGGGATGCTTGCCTGCGCCTGCATCTACCCATACGAAATGACCGATCCCGAAATCGACGGGAGACTGGTCATCGAAGGAGACATAGTGCTCGGAGGAATGACCGAAATCAACGTCAGATACCTCCGGAGCCTGAGTTCCTACAGCAACGCCGACTACGGGGAGAAGCCCGACGGACTCTGCTGGATAGAGGACAACAAGAAGCAGGTCACCGCCTGCAAATACTCCGAACCGGGGCATTATGTATTCGACACCAGAAGCCTCTCCAGGAGCAGGCAGTTCCGCCTCTGCTACACCGACAGCGGGACCGGGCACACCTACTCCAGCCCCCTGCAGAGCGTAAACTACGCTCCGAAGATAGAAAAGCTCTACTACAGGACGAATGACGATGACGTGGACATACTGCTGGATCTCGACGGAGGCAAAAACGGAAGATATTACCGCTGGGACTGGACCCAGACCTGGGAGTACACCGCAGACTTCGCGCCGGACTGCTACTTCGACACCGAAGACGGCAGCATAAAGCAGTACACCATGGACGGCTCGCCGAACTACGACTACTACTATTGCTGGAACGAAGCTGACTACGAGGAGATAGGCCTCGGGCAGGTGAGCTCGCTGCAAAACAACCTCACCCTCAAGGCCCAGAACGTGAAGACCATAGAAAGGGACGACAAGAAGTTCTCCTCGCTCTACCGGATCGAAGTTGTCGTCAGGGGCATTTCCTACGGCGACCTGCAGTACCTCCAGAACATGAAGACGGTCTCCTCGACGAGCGCGGACCTGTTCTCCCCCAATCCCAGCGACATAGTCGGAAACATCAGCAGCAGCGACCCCGACGAGACGGTGATCGGCTACATAAACGTCTGCACGCAGAACGTCGACACACTCTACATCAGCGCCAGCGACGTGTATGTACGGCCTTATTATGAAAGATCCCTGTTCATCCCGGAAACTGACGAGAAGTTCACCATACAGTGGTTCTACGACCAGGGCTACAGACCCACATATATGGACTCGTTGACAGGCATATGCCAGTGGTCGCCGGAGCGCTGCGTGGACTGCCGCGGATACGGCGGCACGAAGACAAAACCCGAAGGATGGCCGACAGCAAACGAATGAGAAGATGAAGGCAGCAATGACAATGATACTTGCAGCCCTGACGATAGCTCAGGGCCAGGCACGCACGCCCCAGACGGAGGAATGCTTCGAAAGAGTTTACGTCTCCACGGACAGGAGCGACTACATTTCAGGCGAAAGGATATGGTGTTCCGCATTCTGCTTCGACGCACAGGGCGGCCGCGGCCTTTCCGACTACAGCGCCGTTGCCTACCTGCAGCTCCTCTCGGAACGCGGCAACGAAGCGACGGCAAAGATCGCCCTCGAAGGCGGCAGGGGCGGCGGATATCTGGACATTCCCGAGAACCTTCCGAGCGGGAAATACAGCCTTGTGGCATACACGGCCCTCAACAAGAACGAGGAAGGCTATGACTTTCTGAAAGGGGCTAAAACGATTTCGGTTTTCAACGTCCTGAGCAACGACCGCGTCAAGGGCACGCTCGAGATATGCTCCGAGGATTCCTTCAAACCGGTGCGCGGATACGTGAGTTCAGGCGTTCTGGAAGTGCAGCACGCCGTATTGGCGGATTGCTCGGACGCGAACGGGATACTTTTACAAAACAAAAGCGGCAGGGCCGCGTCGTTCAGCGTGTCAGTATGGCACGACGACGAACTGGTCGAGACGCTGCCTGACGGGATATGCAGCTTCGACAGAGGCGGCGCACCGGGCCGGTACACACGGAACGTGGTTCCGGAATATGACGGCGAGATAATCTACGCCTCCATCACAGGCCCCGACAAGGACCTCATCTACAGTCCCGACAACTACGTCACGACCTACATATCCTCGATAGGCTGCCCCAACGACATCTACACGACCCTTATCGGTCGGGACAGGCAGCTGCTCATCAAGACCTACAACATTTACGGCAACAAGGACATTGTCTGCGAAGTCGACGGCGAGGCGGAGGAACTGGACGCACACATCGAACTGAACAGCCCTTTCCTTGACCTTAAAGGGCGAGGCAACGGGAAACTGCGCCTGCACAAAGGCATGGAAAAACGGCTCCTGGAGCGCGGCAGAGCAATGATGAGCGCAAAGCGCGACAACCGCACGGACACGATTCCGGAGCTGCTCCCCCGCAAGGAGCAGATACTTCTGAGGGACGACGCCTGCCGCTGTTTCGAACTGGACGACTACACGAGGTTCCCCACCATGGAGGAGGTGCTCGTGGAAATAATCCCCATCGTCCGCGCCCGCAAGCAGAAGGGCAGGAGCACGATACAGGTGTACTCCGAATCAGCTTTCAGCGCACAGCCTCTCTGGGGCAAGGCCCTCGTGCTGCTGGACGGAGTCCCCATTTTCGACCATCAGAAACTTATGGAATACGACGCGATGATGATAAAACGCGTCAAGGTATGGCCCAAGCCCACGGTCATAGGGAACAACTTCTACGAAGGAGTGGTGAATTTCGAAACTTCCTCAGGCCATATCAGCTACATGGATTTCAGCCGCAACGTGCGCATAGTGGACTTCCAGGGCGTTTCCTTCCCCGAGTCCAGGACCTTGAGGCACAACCGCAAGAGCCGTCAGGACCTGCGCCAGACCATCTACTGGCATCCTCTGCAGGAAATCGGGGTCGGCGAGAGCATCAGACTCGACTGCCTGACTCCGGACTATCCGGGAACTTTCAGGTTGGTCATAGAAGGGGTGCTGGACGACGGCACGCCGTTCAGCGAACACAGTTCGTTCAGAGTCGACTAGCGTCCGTCCTGCCAGAAGGGATCATCCTTCCAATGGGCCGGGAAGCCCATCAGGGAAGTGTCCACAAAGGGGAAACTGTCGATCAGAGCACGCAATCTCGAGGCGAAAGTGTTCTCGGGCTTCACCCTGTTCTGCAGATACTTGATTATGCAAAGGGTGAGGTACACGCTACCGACGGATTCATAGCCGACCTGTGCAAAACGCTTCGCGGTCTTTTCGGGAAGTTTTGCCCTGTGGCCCAGATGCTTGTTCCACAGACGGTTGAAATGTGCGCAGTAATTGCGTATATAGACCATATGGTTGAGCCAGGAAGTGAAGGTGGCGCAGTCCAGGCCGAAATACGAAGAAATCCTCTCCTTCATCTCCACGGAGGACATTTCGGCGTACATCACGCAAACAGTTCCGAACGAAACCGCTTCCAGAGTCAGCCAGCAGGGAGGAAAATCGTTGGAATACTTCTTTCGGAAGCTCACGATGGCATCGTTGTCGGAATTGTCAACGTCCTTCTTGATCTTGCGAAGGATATACGAGTGCGAGGATTTGTTGCGGAAATGCTCGGGATTCGTGAACCAGTAACCACCTTCGCTTCCTTCCGACGCATATGCGATATGGGTCCGCACGGAAATCTCGATCTTCTCCATCTCGTGGAAGACAAGTTCACGAAGACGCCTGTCGAAGCCATAATAGATATAGGCCTGCTCGAAAGTGGCGTCCGGCTTGAAGCGGTGGGGGTTCCTGTTCTCCATAAGAGGCACCAGATAACTCTTCAGACGTGAATAACTTACATTTTCCAGCACGTGCACGGCTCTTGTACGGTCCTCGACCTTGAGGCCCTGTTTCTCCAGCATGTCGATAATCTCATCGATGCCGTACGCCCTTTCTTTGAATACCGGTTTCATTTCAGAAGTCTCAATCCTATGCGCCCTCTCTCAAGGTCTACGTCCACCACGGCCACGTTCACCTTCTGATGGAGCCGCACCACCTTCGAAGGGTCGGTGCCGCGTCCGCCCATATTGGACACGTGGATGAGTCCGTTGTCGTGAAGGCCTATGTCCACAAAGGCTCCGAAGGCCGTTATGTTAGTTATTATGCCGGGAAGTTCCATCCCGATTTTCAGGTCCTCGATATCGCGTATGTCATCCGCAAAATGGAATTCCGAAGCCTGCTCGCGGGGATCGAGCCCCGGCTTGCCCAGCTCCTTAAGAATGTCCGTCACGGTGGGCAGGCCGGCCTTTTCGCAGACATATGCCGCGGGATCGATGCGGCAGCAGAGTTCCGCGTTTCCGACCAGTTCGCCCGGGCTCACGCCAAGGTCAGCGGCCATCTTGTCCACTATCCAGTAGGACTCTGGGTGTACGGCGGAATTGTCGAGAGGATTGTCGCCGTCCTTGATCCTGAGGAAGCCTGCGCACTGCTCGAAGGCCTTGGGTCCCAGGCGCGGAACGTTTCTGAGCTGGGAGCGGTTCGAAAAGGCCCCGTTCCCGTTACGGTAGGCGACTATGTTTTCCGCAAGACTCCTGCCGATTCCCGAAACATACGAGAGCAGGTAGGGGCTGGCCGTGTTCAGGTTCACACCGACCGCGTTCACGCAGGACTCGACTGTGTTGTCCAGTTTTTCCTTGAGCAGGTTCTGGTCTACGTCGTGCTGGTACTGTCCTATTCCGAGATTCTTGGGGTCTATTTTCACAAGCTCCGCCAACGGGTCCATCAGACGGCGGCCTATGCTGACCGCTCCCCTGACGGTCACGTCCTCATCCGGGAATTCCTGACGCGCAACTTCCGAGGCGCTGTATATCGAAGCCCCGTCCTCGCTGACGGTCCACACCTTGCAACCCTGAGGAAGGGCGATTTTCTTGAGAAAGTCCATGGTTTCACGACTCGCCGTGCCGTTCCCTACGGCGATGGCCTGAATGGAATATCTCTCCAACATATCCTGCACCCTCGCTATTGAACGCACTTTTTCGTTCTGCGGTGGATGCGGGAAAATTATCTCGTGGTGCAGGAGCCGCCCCTGCTCGTCAAGGCAGGCGATCTTGCAGCCGTTCCGGAAGCCGGGATCCACGGCCATGGTGCTTTTCTGGCCCACGGGAGGACTCAGAAGCAGCTGACGGAGATTCCCTCCGAACACGGTTATCGATTCTACGTCGGCCTTTTCCTTGGCCTCGCGGATCACCTCTCCCGTTATCGAGGGGTCGAGCAGCCTCTTTATGGAGTCTGCGACCGCATCCTTGATCTGCTCCGCAAGCGCTCCGGAAGGGTAAGAATGCTCCTGGCAGAAGTCGTAGTATATCTTGTTGCACGATTTTTCGGCATCTGCGTCTATCTCCACTGACAGATAGCCCTCGTCCGCGGCCCTGAGAATGGCGAGGAGATTGTGGGACGGTATGCGGGAGACAGGATGGGAAAAGTCGAAATAGCTGCGGTATTTGGAGGCTTCCGGGGAGTTTTTTCCCACTTTTGTGACCTTCGAGACAATCCGGCGGTTACGGTATATCGACCTGAGTGTTTCGCGCACGGCGGCGCTTTCGCTGAGCCTCTCGGCGAATATGTCCCTGGCTCCGGAAAGAGCCGCTTCCACGTCCTTGACGTCGCCTTTCACGAAACGGGCCGCATCAGCAGCGGGGTTTTTCGTGCGGACATTCCACATCAGGTCGCAGAGCGGTTCGAGCCCGAGTTCCCGGGCGACGGTCGCCCTTGTGCGACGCTTGGGGCGGAAAGGAAGATACAGGTCCTCGAGTTCCGTAGAATTCACGCACAAGTCTATTTTCTTCTGCAGTTCCCCGGTCAGGGCGCCTGCCTCGCGGATGGTGTTCAGGATTGTCTCCTTGCGCTTTTCCATCTCGGCGAACAGGTCGGCGTAATGCTTGAGTTCGGCGACCTGCGCGTCATCCATCCCGCCGGTCTTTTCCTTGCGGTAACGACTGATGAAAGGAATGGTGTCGCCCTCCTCGAAAAGCGACACGCAGTTCTCGACCTGCCAGCTCTTGAGCTGCAGCTTACCGCAAATGCAGTCGATGTATATCTGTTTCATGTCAGTCCTGGATTGTGATGGCTTTCAGTTCCTCGCGGTAGGCCATCAGGATTCGGGTATTGGAAATGCAGCCCAGATAACGCCCGTCCGCATCCAGCACGGGAAGCCTCCAGGCCTTGGTATGTTCGAACTTTTCCATCACGCTGTTCATCGACTCGTCTATGCGGATGGCCGCAAGGTCGGTTTCCACGAAATCACTGACGTGCATTTTGTCATACCTGCTTCGGTCAAGGAACAGCTTATGGAGTTTCTCCACGTCCACGATACCCTGATATCGGTCCTGAGCGTCAACCACCACGAAGATCGCGGCGGTGGTCGTCCGGAACACTTTTGCGAGCCGGCCCAGGCTGTCATCCATCCCGACTCTGGGGTATTTGTCCTTGACGAGGTCCGAAACCTTCATCAAGGTCAGGACGGCCTGGTCGCTGTCGTGCGTCAGCAGGTCGCCGCTCTGGGCGATACGCTTGGAATAGATGGAATATTTCTCGAAGATGTGGAAAATCACGAAAGATGTCGTGGCCGAGATGATAAGGGGCAGCATCAGCTGGTATCCGCCGGAGATCTCGGCAATCAGAAAGATGGCCGTCATGGGCGCCTGCATCACGCCGGCCATAAGGCCCGCCATCCCGACCAGTACAAAGTTCTGGATCGGGGCCGGATAGCCCAGAAGGTTGATGGTCTTGGCGACAACGAAGCCCAGGATGGCTCCCGCAACCAGAGTGGGGCCGAAGGTCCCGCCGACTCCACCGCCGCTGTTGGTGAAGATCATCGCCAGCACCTTGGTCAGGAAAAGCAACAGGAAGAAAAGGGCCAGTCCCCATCCTGCGCCGGTCAGCGGTCCGAAAGCAGACTCCATCGCGACAGATCCCGCATCGGCGCTCAGAAGCGACTGGACTATATCATACCCTTCGCCGTAGAGCATCGGGAACAGCATTATCAGTACGCCAAGTCCGAGCGCTCCGATGAACCATCGCGGATAGTCGCCGCGGATCTTCGCGAACTTGTCCTCTAGCCAGAGGGTGGTGCGCATGAAATACAGCGAGCCGAAAGCACATACTGCGCCCAGAATCAAGTAGAACGGGATGTTCACCATCGAGAAGGGCGTCAGTTCGCAGACGAACATGGGATCCGTCCCCGTAAAGAAATAGGAGACGACCGTCGCCGAAAGCGAAGAAATGAGCATAGGGGCCAGCGTGGAGAGCGAGACATTGAAGAGCAGGATCTCCATCACGAAAAGCAGGCTCGCCATCGGGGCCTTGAAGATGCCGGCCACCGCGCCGGCCGCACCGCAACCCAGAAGCAGGGTGATGCTCTTGTAACTCAGGCCCGACACCCGCCCCAGATTGCTTCCGATTGCAGCTCCCGTAAAAACGATCGGGGCCTCGGCTCCGACCGAACCTCCGAGTCCTATCGTGAGCGACGAAGTCAGCAGCGACGACCATGTGTTGTGCGGCTTTATGCGGGACTCCCTGCGGGAGATGGCGTAGAGCACTCTCGTGACACCGTGGTCGATATTGTCGCGTATCACAAACTTCTTTATAAGCAAGGACAGCAGCATTCCGATGCCCGGAAGCAGCAGGAAAAGCCAACCCGCAATGCCCCTGACAGGCAGAACCAGTATCTTCAGCCGGGAGATCACATTCAGAAGCAGAACCGCTGCCAGTCCGGAACAGAGTCCCGTAACAAGCGAAAGAAGCAGGAGTTTTCTGCGCTCCTGCATCTTCGAAAATGAAAATTTCCGTTTGTCTCCGCTAGATATCCGACGAGTCATCTTCCGATCCGTATTGGGCGATATTGTCGTCCGGAAGGGCTTCCCCTTCGCCGGAGGAGGCTCCGGAAGTTCCGGCAACCTGCTCGTTGTCCGCATCTTCCTCGCCTTCGAGCCATCTCTCGATGTCCTCGGCGTCGTCTATCTTTATCTGGATCTTCACCAGGAATATGGCTTCCGGGGTCTCAAGAGTTACAGCGTAGAAAGGCGTTCCGTCGGGCTTGGTGTACTTCACCAGGTCGGGAAGATAATCGTTGAAACCTTTCGGGTACTTCTGCGAGAACAGGGCCGCGACTTCGGCTGACATGTTCTCGTAACTCACTACATGCTTTCTTCTGGTATCCGGCTTAATCATGACTCTTGTATTTTTGCTCCGCAATTATAGAACTTAATATCTGTAATTGCAAGACAAAAATCTACATTCTGTCGGGAAGTTCTATTCCCAGTATGCCCATTGCCTTGCGCAGAACACCTGCGAGAGTCTCCACCAGGGCGAGTCTCATCTTCAGGATTTCCGCGTCGGGTTCCTGAAGTATGCGGGTGTCGTGGTAGTACTGGTTGAACTCCTTCGCGAGGTCATAGGAATAGTTCGCGATTATCGCGGGCGAGAACTGCCTGGCGGCTTCGTCTATCTTCTGGGGATAGTCGTTCAGTATCTTCACGAGCCGGATCTCCTTGGGGCTCAATTCCACATCTCCGGCGTCCTTCCAGTCGATCCCCCTCTCGGAGGCTTTGCGCAGGATGCTCTTTATGCGGGCGTGCGTGTACTGGATGAAGGGACCGGTGTTGCCGTTGAAATCGATGCTCTCCTTGGGGTTGAACAGCATTTTCTTCTTGGGGTCCACCTTCAGGATGAAATATTTCAGGGCTCCCAGGCCGATCATATGGTAGAGTTTCTCTTTTTCCTCGTCATCGAGCCCTTCCAGCTTTCCGGACTCTTCGGAAGTGGCCCTTGCCTCTTCGTACATCTTCTGGATCAGGTCGTCGGCGTCCACGACAGTCCCCTCGCGGGATTTCATCTTGCCCTCCGGGAGTTCGACCATACCGTAGCTCAGATGGAAGATCTGGTCGGCCCAACTGAAGCCCAGCTTGCCCAGCACGAGCTTCAGGACCTGAAAATGATAGTTCTGCTCGTCGCCCACGACATACACGTGGGAATCCAGACTGTACTCGCTGAAACGGCGCTCGGCCGTGCCGAGATCCTGGGTCATATATACGGATGTGCCGTCGGAGCGCAGCAGCAGCTTGCGGTCCAGCCCGTCGGCGGTCAGGTCACACCATACGGAGCCGTCGGGGTCCTTTACGAAGACGCCCGTGTCGAGCCCCTTCTGCACGAGTTCCTTGCCCAGCAGATAGGTCTGCGATTCATAATAAACCTTGTCGAAGGATATTCCGAGGGCCTTGTAGGTCTGCTCGAAACCCTCGAACACCCACTCGTTCATCATCTTCCACAGTGCGCGTACCTGAGGGTCCGCGGCCTCCCATTTCACGAGCATCTCGTGTACCTTGTCCAGCACGGAAGGGTCCTCCTTCTCCATCCTGGCGAACTCCACGTAGCAGTCGCCCACGAGATGGTCGCCCTTCTTGCCGGTGCTCTGCGGGGTGGCGCCGTCGAAGCGCTGCTCCCAGGCATACATCGACTTGCAGATATGCACTCCCCGGTCGTTCACGAGGGTCGTCTTGATCACGTCGTGGCCGGCGGCCTTGAGCAGGTCCGAGACCGACGAGCCGAGAAGATTGTTGCGCACGTGGCCAAGATGCAGGGGCTTGTTCGTGTTGGGGGACGAGAATTCCACCATTATCCTCCTGCCGGTGGAGGGAAGGATGCCGAATGCGGGATCGGAAGAGATGGCGGCGAAGGCCTCTCTCCAGTACAGGTTGCTCAGGCATATGTTCAGGAATCCCTTTACGACGTTGTATGAAGCCACTTCAGGGCAGTTCGAAGCAAGCCAGGAGCCTATCGCCTCACCGGTAGCGTCGGGAGAAAGATGCGTGGTGCGCAACAGCGGGAACACCACGAGGGTGAAATCGCCCTCGAACTCCTTCCTGGTGGCCTGCACCTGCATCTGCTCTGCGGGAAAAGACGCGCCGTAGAGCGCCAGAACGGCCTCTGAGGCCTTCCGGGCGATAAAAACTTCCGGTGTCATTATCCGAGGTAAGTCTTCAGAAGTTTGGAAGCTGAGGGCTTCTTGAGCTTGCGGATGGCCTTCTCCTTGATCTGGCGCACCCTTTCGCGGGTCAGGTCGAGCTTTTCGCCTATCTCCTCGAGGGTCATCTCCTGACAGCCGATGCCGAAGAAACTCTTGATTATCTCGCGCTCGCGCACGGTCAGAATCTGGAGTGCGCGCTCGATTTCAGTGCTCAAGGACTCGTTCGTCAGGCCTCTGTCCGCCATCGGGGAGTCGTCATTGGGGAGCACATCCAGAAGGCTGTTGTCCTCGCCTTCCACGAAGGGAGCGTCCACACTGACGTGGCGCCCGGAAACCCTCAGAGTGTCGGCGATCTTGTCCTGCGGGACGTCGATCATCTCGGAAAGCTCCTCAGTCGAGGGCTGGCGCTCGTTCAGCTGTTCGAACTGTCCCAGGGCCTTGTTGATCTTGTTCAGGGAACCGACCTGGTTCAGGGGCAGGCGCACGATGCGGCTCTGCTCGGCGAGGGCCTGCAGGATGGACTGGCGGATCCACCACACCGCATACGAGATAAACTTGAAACCTCTTGTCTCGTCGAATTTCTCGGCTGCCTTGATGAGGCCGAGATTACCTTCGTTGATAAGGTCGGGGAGGCTCAGACCCTGGTTCTGATACTGCTTCGCCACTGAAACGACGAAACGCAGATTAGCCCTTGTAAGTTTTTCAAGCGCTGCCTGATCGCCCTTGCGGATGCGCTGGGCAAGTTCCACCTCTTCTTCCGGGGACACCAGCTCCTCCCTGCCGATTTCCTGCAGGTACTTGTCGAGAGAAGCGCTCTCGCGGTTGGTGATCGATTTTGTAATCTTCAGCTGTCTCATATCTGTTATAAAATTTGTCGCGGCTCCCCTTCCCGGAGCGCCGCGACAACAACGTCTCAAGCTTTCCGGAAGGGCTATTCGTCCTTGCCGAAGCCGAAGTATGCGGATTTGCCGGTGGCGGTCACGCCCTCGATGAATATCGCACGCTTGGATTTCCTGGCTATGTCAATGACATCCTGAGGCTTGCGGACTTTCTGGTCGTTGACGTACTGGATTATGAAGCCATCCTCGCCGCCTGCAAGGGCCAGCTTGCCGTTCCCGGCCTTCACAATCTCGACACCTCCCTGAACTTCCCTGAGTTCGGCTCCGTAGAACACGACGTTTCCGTCCTGAGTCACGGCACCGGTCTGCTCGACAGTTCCGACGAAGGTCACGGGCATTATCAGCTGCTTGGAGTCACGGATTATCATCACGTTGGCCTTGTCGCCGGGATGATAGCTGTTGACCTTCGCCTGAAGCTCGGAAACGGACTTCGTCGCCACTGAATCTATCGCGATTATCACGTCTCCCTTCTGCAGGCCCGCCTTGTCGGCCGATCCGCCCTTCGAAACCTCGTTAATATATACGCCCTCGAGCGAAGAAAGTTTCAATTCCTTGGCCATTTTTTCGTCGATGGGGCCGATTGTCACACCGAGCATCGCTCTCTTCACGGAACCGAAGTCGATAAGATCGGACACGATCTTGCTGACGATATTCGATGGTACGGCAAATGAATAACCAGCATAGGAACCGGTCGTGGAGACTATCGCAGTGTTGATTCCGACGAGCTGGCCGGCCTTGTTCACGAGGGCTCCGCCGGAGTTTCCGGGATTCACGGCCGCGTCGGTCTGGATAAACGACTCGATCTTGAATTCGCCTGTATAATTGGGCATCTGCCGACCCTTGGCGCTGACGATGCCAGCCGTGATGGTGGAGCGCAGCTCCTCACCCAGAGGACTTCCGATTGCGAGCACCCATTCACCGAGGCGCAGCTTGTCCGAGTCATAGAATTCTATAGTGGGAAGGTCGGTCGCGTCGATCTTGATCAGCGCCACGTCGGTGGCTGGATCGGTGCCCACTATCTTCGCCTCATAGGTCTTGTTGTTATTCAGAGTGACCTCGACCTTGGTGGCGTTCTGGACCACGTGGTTGTTGGTCACGATGTATCCGTCGGGACGGATTATGACGCCGGAACCGCTGCCCTGCTGCTCCCTTTCGCGGGTCTGGGGCGTGCCGTCATCCCCGAAGAAGAAACGGAAGAAGGGGTCGATCATCTGGTACTGCTGGGAGGTTTTCACGGTGACACGCACGAACACGACGGCATCCACGGCGTTCTCCGCCGCGTACGTGAAGTCGGGGTAGTCGGACAGTGACAAATTGACAGTTTTCTGATATCCGTCCCGGGCCGCGGACGAGGAGGCGGACGTGTTCCCCGCCTGCGCGGGAGCTATCGTGGAAACCACTGCATACGCCGCCAGAGCGCTTATCAGCACGGAAGCGGCTACGGTAATGACATTTTTACTCATAGTATATCATTTTGACATTTTACATTCCGGATGACAAAAAGGTCAAAATATATGCCAGATTAACCGGAACTTTTATTAAATTTGCAAGACTACTAATTATAAAGAATATGGAATTCAACGTTTCAAGCGCAGAACTTCTCAAGGCTTTGATGAATGTCTCCAAAGCCATACCGGCCAAGACCGCATTGCCCATACTGGAAAACTTCCTCTTCAAGCTCAGTGACAACGCCCTGGAAATCACGGCGTCCGATCAGGAGCTAACGCTCCGCACCATAATCGCCGTCGACGGCGTGAAGGACGGCAGCATAGCCATCCCCTCCCGCCAGAGCGTGGAACTTCTCAAGGCTCTTCCCGACCAGCCCATCCGCATCAAGACCACCGGGGACGGCTCCTTCGAATGCGTATGGAGCAACGGAAACTCATCCCTCCCCTATTTCCCTGCCGAGGATTTCCCCGAGATCAAGGGCACGAGCGATGACGCACAGACGATAAGCATCGCCGCCGACGTCCTGACGGAAGGCATCGGCAGCACCGTTTACGCTACAGCCGACGACGAGATGCGCCCCGCGATGAACGGAATTTACTTCGACATAGAGCCCGAAACGACCACCCTCGTGGCCTCCGACTCGCACAAGCTCATATGCTACACGACCAGGGAAGTGAAAGCTGCTCAGAACGCCTCATTCATACTCCACAAGAAGCCCGCGGGCGTACTCAAGGCCATTCTCGACAAGGAAGAGGATGTCACGGTCAGCTTCGACGACTCGAGCGTGATGTTCCGCTTCGGCGGCACGGAAATGATCTGCCGCCTGATCGTGGGCAAATACCCCAGATACCGCGACGTGATTCCGCAGAACAACGCAAACATTCTGAAAATCGACCGCCGCGACCTGCTCAACACGGTAAGGAGAGTCGCAGTCTGCGCGAACAAGGCCTCCAACCACATCAAGTTCGACCTGAAGGCCGGCCAGATCGAGATCACTGCACAGGACCTCGGCTTCGCCCTCGCCGCATACGAGAAGCTCGAATGCAACTATGACGGCGAAGCGTTGAGCATTGGCTTCAAATCCTCCTTCCTCATTGAGATTCTGAGCAACATGACCTGTGAGAACCTCGTGATGAAGTTCGCCGACGCGCGGCGCGCCGCCCTCATCGTGCCTTCCGAAGAAGAGGCCGAAAGCGAAAAGATCTGCGGCATCATAATGCCGATAATGGTTTCTTAAAAGATTATGGAACTCAACCTCAAGAGGCCCCTGCTCTTCTTCGACATAGAGAGCACGGGGCTGAATATTCCGAGCGACGGAATCATCGAACTGAGCTTCGTGAAGGTTTTCCCCGGAGGGGAGCAGAGAATCAAAACATGGAAAATAAAGCCCTGGGACTACGAGCACGGCTGCCAGACGAAAATCGATCCTAAGGCCAGCGAAGTGAACGGAGTGCATGACGAGGACCTCAAGGACTGCCCCACCTTCTACGAGCTCGTGGACGAGATTGTGGAATGGATCAAGGGGGCGGACCTGGCAGGCTTCAATTCCGCCAAGTTCGACCTTCCGATGCTTGCGGAAGAGATCGAGCGCGTCAGAAAGGCCGGAAAGGCCGTGGACATAGACCTGCACGAACCGGTAATGGTGGACGTGCAGAACATCTACCACAGCATGGAACCCCGGAACCTCAGGGCCGCATACCGCTTCTACTGCGGGGGCGCCGATTTCGAGAACGCCCATACCGCCGAGGCGGATACGGTCGCGACCTACGAAGTGCTGAAGGCCCAGCTCGACCGCTACCCCGACCAGCTGAAGAACGACGTGCAGGATCTCGCCAAATTTGTCGGAAAGAAATATGTGGACTTCGCCGGGCATCTCATCTACAACGACAAGGGAGAGGCCGTGGTGAATTTCGGAAAGCACAAAGGCCGCACCGCAAAGGAGGTTTATTACAGCGACCGTTCATATTTCGACTGGATTGAGAAGGGAAGTTTCACTCTCGACACGAAAGCCCAGTTCGAACGCCTCGCCCGTGAATTCGGGATGGAAAGGCTGACCGAAAAATTCAACGGAAAACTTTTCTAGGATGAACATTCTGATAAGAACCGCAGCCTCAGGGGTTGTCAGCAGGCCCGACACAACCTACAGGCACAACATCGAGGAAGTCTATCTCCCGGATTTCGTGGAGAGGGTCAACTGGTCCCCCATCCTCTTTGCCCGCGTGTGCAAGGCCGGAAGGAGCATCGCGCAGAAATTCGCCGAGCGCTATTATGACGGAATCGGCTACGGAGTGCTGCTGTATCCCGAAAATCTTATTGACGGAAGCGAAGAAGGCTACGCCCGGGCCTGCTGTCTGGACCACACCACCTTCCTGCCCTTCCCCCTGTACAACAAGGTCACTCTCGGCCAGAAGAGCAACCGCTTCGAGCTGAAGGCCGGAGAGGAAAAAATATTCAGCTACAACAAAGGCGACGCGGAACTTGTCTGCAGGACCCTGGAGGAGGTCAGCGCCGTCGCCTACATCCGCACCGGCGACATCGTGGCTCTCGAGCTCCAACCCAGAAAACCGCTGTGCGCACGCCCCGAGGCCGGTTTACGGATAAGCGGGAGCTATTGCGGCAATCCCACTTTGGATTTTAAAATTGTTTTGTAAATCGGCTTTCAAATCATTACCTTTGCGCCCGTTTTAGAAAGGAGTGATTTACCTATGAAACTTATACCGATCTATACCTGGAACAAACAGGTCCTGAACTTCAACAAAAGAGGCGACCGTCTCAGCAAAAAACCCTGGTTTCAGGGCGTTCTCCTTCTGGCCTGCGTCGTGCTTGCGATGCTGCTGGCCAATCTTCCGTTCACGAAGGACGCCTACCACAACATCCTCGAGACCCATATCCAGCTCCATCTCTACGGGAACGGCAGCGACCTGCTCTTCCCCAAGGACATGACCGTCGAGAAATTCATCAACGACATCCTGATGGTGATATTCTTCTTCACTGTCGGACTGGAAATCAAGCGCGAGATAGCCTACGGCGAACTCTCTTCCGTGAAGAAGGCGCTGATGCCCGTGATAGCGGCATTCGGCGGAGTGATCGCCCCCGCAGTGATTTTCACCATCATCAACCACGGCACTCTCGCATCCGGCGGCTGGGGCATCCCTACGGCAACTGACATCGCTTTCGCCGTATGTATCCTTTCAGTTCTGGGAGATAAGGTTCCCGTGTCGCTGAAAGTGTTCCTGACGGCCCTGGCAATCGCCGATGACCTCATAGCGATACTTGTCGTCGCTCTGTTCTACGGCGGGAGCATCAATCTTCCCCTTCTCTGCGTCGGCCTTATAGTGATAGGTCTGACCGTGGTGCTGCGCAAAATCGGAGAGAAGAGAATCGCGCCCTACCTGCTGCTCGCAATTCTGGTCTGGATAATATTCTATTACTCGGGCATCCACGCGACGATGTCCGGAGTGGTCATGGCCTTCCTCATCCCCGCCAAGGCCCGCTATAACAAAGCCCAGTATGTCCACAAGAGGAACCATTATCTCCAGCTTCTCGAAGAATGCGGCAACCTGACCGACGAGACGGAATTCCCCAACGGTCCGCAGAAGCATTGCCTGCGCCGCCTGCACAAGATCGCCCAGGACTCGATGGACATGAGCTATCGCGTGGAGCATGCCCTCACTCCCTGGGTCAACTTCCTGATAATGCCCGTCTTCGCTCTTGCGAACGCTGGAGTTACGATTCCCGGCCTGTCCTATTTCAACATCTTCACGGAAACGATAGCCGGCCATCCTGAATACGGAATGGTCGGGCTCGGAATATTCCTCGGCCTACTGCTCGGAAAGCCCATAGGCATCACGGCCTTCAGCTGGGCCGCGATAAAGCTCAAAATAGGAGAAATGCCCGCCAAAGCCACGTGGCCGATGTTCTTTGCAGTGGCCTGCCTCGGAGGAATAGGCTTCACAATGAGCATTTTCGTGGACACACTTTCTTTCGGAGTCGTGGAATCTCAAGAAACACTGATGGCAATGAGGGACGCCGGAAAGATAGCGGTCCTGATGGGCTCCATCTGCGCGGGAGTACTCGGAAGTGTGCTCGTCAATATGGTTTTCAAATTGCAGAAAGGCAAAGTTGAAGTTTCCGCATAATTTCATATATTTGCATTCAGAACAATTTGTTTAACTGCCGAATTTAATTTGACAGTGCAACAGCACTATCAGGTGTAAAGTTAT